>Ga0233425_10003022_pt1 | contig 31625 bp, 28 predicted proteins | sample Watercolumn_Towu_2_FD_181712 | JGI IMG/M metagenome (GOLD analysis project Ga0233425, IMG submission 181712) | Freshwater microbial communities from Lake Towuti, South Sulawesi, Indonesia - Watercolumn_Towuti2014_140_MG | ecosystem: Environmental > Aquatic > Freshwater > Lake | place... | reverse complement strand
GCATTAAAATATTCTTTATTCTTATAATACGCATTTCCCAGGTTAAAATAGAATTCCGGAATCCTGTTGCGCCGGTAGTCAAGAGCCTTAGTACCGATTATAATCGCCTCGTCAAATTTCTTATCTTCTATAAAAACGTACATGGCGTTAACCAGGGTCATATCGTCTTTACTAGAATAATCTTGGGCCTTCCTGGCTTTCTCAATTGCCTCTTCGTTCTTATTAAGCCACAATAGCCCTAAAGCCATTCCGCTATAAGAACGGTAGTCAAGCGGAGCGACAGTAACCGCACGAATAAAATTATCGACTGCCTCCTCATATCTGCCCTCTCTGAGCATCCGGAAACCGATAATCCTGTAATCCTTAGCCACTGCAGGCCGGACATAAACCATTACATTCTGGACCGCTGGCGCCTTAGGATGCTGTTCTTCCAGCTTGTTAAAATAAGTGATGGCGTTTGATTTATCATTCAGATTATAAAACGAGATGTACCCTGCCTGATAAAGGGCTATATCCGCCAGACTGAATTCAGGATTATCCTCTGCCAGCGACCCAAACTCAACCGCAGACTTACGGTATTCTCCTTTCTTGAACCAGAGGTCTGCTACTTGAAAACGCGTATCCAGGCTCAAAGGGCTTTCGCGGTAGAGATCAACTACCATATTAAAATATGCAAAAGCCTTTTCAAACTGCCTGAGGTCCTTACAAAGCCAGGCGAGGTTAAATATCGCTTTTATTCCCAGAGGGTTCTGGGAGTTTATTTGGGAGCATTTTAAATATGAACTTTCTGCGCTATCCAGGTCTCCCAGCTCCGCGTAAACATTACCCAGGTCATAATACAGGGACTGCCGGATAACCGGGTCATTTGCCGATGATATCTTAGAAGATAATCCCCTGGCTTTTGCCAGAAGTCTATTCCGGTCCGTATCTACTATCGGCTGGTAGATGTTTTGATTCAACCGGTCCAGCCCTGAGAGAAGCCAGCCTCTCTGTTTTTCTTTTTCACCGATCATGGTCTTCAAGTAAAGCTTGATGTCCTCGGCCTGCTCCGAAGACTTGGCAGTATTGATGATGTTCTCGATCATACCTAAAGCAGCCAAAGACTTTCCGGAAATCACGGTCTTGGAAACTTCGATAAAGAGCGGAATCCTGAGCAAAGGCCTTATCTTCTCAAAATCCTCTACAGACTTGGCTTCCGAAGCCAGGATGAGCGCTTTCTGCAGATTAACCAGCGAACGGTCAACGAGGTAGTTATTATAAAAAACAAAAAAGGCGACAACCGCCAGCACGGCCCCAAGCGGAATGTACACCTTCTTCAAAAAAAAAGAAATACCTTTCTGCATACAATTAAATTAACGCAGAAAGGTATCCCTGTCAAGGCTTTCTTATTACGGCACCGGGTTAATCGGCATCCGGAATGTCATCATCGAATTCTTCTGAATCCTCGGCTTCTGTAGCCTCAACAGAAACCTCATCCTTCTTAGCTTCTACTTCGCCGGTTTCCGTAATGGCGACCGACTTGGTATCCCTGTGGACGCTGACATTTGCGGTAGGAAGCTTTACGGCTTCCTTAGGATCATAAGCCGAAACTTCCGCTTCCCCGGCAGCGTAAGCACAGAATAACCCTGCGCCAAATAACAGTACTAATAACATCACCAATTTCTTCATCTTATTATCTCCTCCTAATTAAAGTATACCCCAGAAACCCCCTAATTTCAAGCCAGTTTCTCCCTATCTAAGTCTTTCTCAATCCTAGACTTAAGATTGCTTACCAATCCACTCAGCTTATCCTTTCTGCTTTCCCACCTCCTCTGAAAAGAAATCAAAAAAGATAGCAAGATAAGGTAGATATCCAGTGAAAAGGACTGATTCTTGATATACCAAAGGTCATATTTAAGCTTCTCTTCGGGAGACGAATCATATCTGCCTAATATCTGCGCAACACCGGTAAGCCCGGGTCTTATCTGGAATCACTGTTCGTAACGAGAAATCTCTTTTCCAAATTTCTTCACGAACTCCGGCCTCTCCGGCCTCGGCCCCACAAAGCTCATTTCCCTCTAACTATATTAACAAGCTGAGGTAATTCATCTATAGCCATCGATCGTAATATTCTACCAATCTTTGTAATCCTTCTATCATTTTCTGTAGCTAAAACTACACCCGTACCCTCTTCTGCATTAATAAACATAGAACGAAATTTTCTAACAAAAAACGCTTTCGAATCAATCCCACACCTTTTCTGAGAATATACAATCGCTGGCCCATTTTCGAGCATTATCAAAAACAGCAAAATCCACAAAGGGCTTAAAATAATTATTCCGGCAAAAGAAAATATAAGATCTAAGATGTATTTAATTGTCATAATTGACCTTTATTTAACTGATATCCTGCTATATCTTTTATAATCTTCTCTAATGACAATTCCTGCTTCCATCCGGTAAGGGAATTAATCTTTGTTACATCGGGAACGCGTCTATGCATATCTTCAAATCCTTTTTCATATGCCTCACTATAAGGAACAAAGATTATTTCCGAAGATGAATCTAACAAAGTTTTTACTGTTTTAGCTAAACTGAGGATAGATATTTCTTCATCCCCCCCAATATTATAGATATTCCCACAGCTTTCGGGACAAGAAATTACTTTTAAGAAAGCGTTAACCGCGTCATAAACGTGCAAAAATGTCCTTGTCTGGCTCCCATCACCATAGACGGTTATAGGCTGATTAGACAGGGCTTGCTTCACAAATCTTGGTAAAACCATACCATACTGACCGGTCTGACGTGGCCCCACTATATTAAACAACCTAAAAATAACAACAGGGACACCTTTATCTTTATAATAAGCCAATGCCAGAAACTCATCGATGATCTTTGATGCGGCATAGCTCCATCTGCTTTTTGTAGTAGGGCCGAGAATCAAATCATCGTCTTCTTTAAATTTCTGCTTATTTGATTTACCGTATACTTCAGAAGTTGAGGTTACAATGACCTTTTTATTCTTTTTTTGCGCTAAATCTAAAACGATATCCGTACCTCTAATGTTTGTTTCTATTGTCCTGGTTGGATTTTTGATAATTAACTCAACCCCGACAGCTGCGGCAAGATGAAAAATGGTGTCGGCTTCATCAATAAGTTCAAGTAAAAGCGACTTTCTCAGGATCGTATCTAAATAATATTTAAAATTCTGATTCACTTTCAAATGCAGGATATTATCAATAGATCCAGTAGTCAAGTCATCGATAACCATAACAGTATTTCCGTCATTCAATAATCTTTCTGATAAATGAGAACCTATAAAACCGGCACCGCCCGTAACTAGAATACGCTGGCTCATTATTCCTCCTTAGTAAGAATTATGATATTAAAAACTATAATCTTTATTACGGAAATATTTTCTGATTATGGCTACCGCTTTTCAGTCTCTAATCATACTCGGATATCTCTTTCAATTCCCTCTTTTAACTTCCTTGTTAAAACCGGAAATTTATCAAACCGGGACTCCCATTTTCCCGCAAAAGCAACTAAGAAAGAGAGACAAATTAGATATAAATCCAAACCGAAACTCTGATGGCTTATGTACCAAATATCATATTTATACTTGATTATGGGGTCGGAATCTTTATTTATTAGAATCTGCGCAGCTCCGGTCAACCCAGGATGCACTTTTGATCTTTCTTTAAATTCAGCCAGCTCAAGAATACTCTTGAGTCTCTCGTTATGAGACTGTTCATCTTCAAGATATACCGCCCTAGGCCCAACGAAACTCATGTCTCCTTTGGCTATATTGATGAGCTGAGGAAGCTCATCTAAGGCTAATTTTCGCATAAATCTGCCTATTACCGTAACACCGGGGCTTTCTCTCTGCTTTAATAATAAGCCTGAATCGTTATTTTTTACTAAGCTCATTGACCTAAACTTAATGCATTTAAAGAAATGTGCATTTAATCCAGGTCTACCTTGAACAAAAAAAATGGAGCCTCCGTCTTCAAGCCATATCAGGAAACCTAAAATTAACCATATTGGAAAACTAACAACTATACCGATTGTAGCCAGAATAAAGTCAAATGTCCGTTTTATCACGCTATTCCACCTAATAACCTGCTGTATAACTTCTCTAATTCGTTTACTGCCTTAACCCAAGAATACTTAGCTTCAACAAGCTCTCTTGCATTTTGAGAGACAATACCTCTTTCTTTCACATTTTTTAATAACTTTATCGTTTTATCAGAAAACCCCTCTGGATCGTCAGCAATAAACAAATTAATTCCATTAGCATACTCAATGCCCGATGCAGAGAAACTAGTCGAAACAACAGGTATACCCATAGCCATTGACTGCAATATTTTGTTTTGCATACCAGATCCGGCACGTATCGGAGAAACAAAAACACTAGCTTCTAATAAATACGGTCTTACGTCCTTTACTTCCCCAGTTACGAATATGTTGTTATCTATTTTGCTAAGCTTCTTGATTCTTCTGGTAGGATTTGCGCCTACGATGTAAAATCTTACCTCTGGGATTTTCTCTTTTATCTTAGGCAAAATATTATGCACGAAATTAAAAACAGCATCGCAATTTGGATAATACCCCATATTACCTACGAAAACTAAATTATAATTTCTATTTTCTAATTTACTGTAATAAAAATAGTCCGTATCAACGCCATTTGGTATCAAAAATGTTTTGTCGGGACACAAGAGTCTAGCTCTATCACGCTCAGAGCATACTACAATATATTTAAAAATAGTCAGTATTTTCTTTTCATTAAAAGCAGCTTTCAGAAATTCCCAGAAAATAAAAGGTTTTTTAAATAGCAGATCGGTTTTCAATCGGTTTTTCATATTAAGCGAATATGAATCTATCATATCTAATAATTTAGGAATATTGCTGTATTTTAATACATAAGGAACCATTTTGATAGTCGAAACATGCAAAACATCAAACTTCTCTTTTTTTAATAAAGCTGATAATTCTCTTTCCATTGCATATGATTGAAATAAACCGATAAGCGAAGTTTTAAAAGAGAAAACATTCATAAGCATATTAAGTTTTGGCAAAATTATACCGTATTTTACCAACTTAATATGCGAACAATACTTGTTCATTTCATCAACATATTGCATTTCATTTCTAGAAATGAAAGAAAGCAAAGTTATTTTGTGTCGCAAAGATAAATATTTAATTTGATTAAAAATTCGTAATTTATCACCGCGCGTCACCGGAAGCGGAAAGGTTGGGGATAAAAATAAAATATTCATTTTGAAACGCTTTTTTTTAATCCTAATTAGTAATTAATACACACTTTAGTTTACATATTTGTTGTTCAAAATTAAAACTTTCTAAATCATTCATTGTCTAATATATGTAATTAAAGGGAGCTGTAGACTCTTTCTATCTCTCTAACGAACTTAACGATTGTAAAATTTGACTCGATTCTTTTTCTGCCCTGATAACCCATTTGAATTCTTTTAACAGGATCATTTAAAAGCATGCAAATCTTTTGAGCTAAAGTATTCTCGTCACCAGGAGGAATTAGATAACCCGTAATACCGTCTTCTATAATCTCTTTCGATCCGCCTATATTTGTTGCAATCACAGGAACCGCGGATGCCTGTGCTTCCAATATTACCGTAGGAAACGGATCTTCAAGTACCGAAGCAGAGATCAGGATATCGAGCATAGCTATAACGGTTATGGGATCCTCCAGAAAACCCAGAAAATAAACATATTCAGAAATTCCTAAATCTTTACTTAATTCTAAAAGGTAATTCTTGTACCAGTGTTCTTTTTTAAACTGGGTATTGCCCACTATTAGAAATTTAACATTTTTAAATACTGAAACTACTATTTTTGCCGCCTTTAAAAAAACTTCGTGCCCTTTCCATGGCCTCAGGAATGAAGCCATTCCTACGACCGGCACATTTTTAGGAATACCGAATTTTTCTTTAATGTTTGCTATGCGGTCGCTAGAAATATAAGTTTTATTGAAGTAAATACCGTTATGAATGGTTACAATCTTTTTAAGATTCTTTAGATAAAAACAGTAGCTATTCTTTACTGCATTAGATACTGCAATAATTCTTTCGGGGAAGAGGTTTCCCATTAAGCCAATTATTAATCTTCTTAAACCTGATGGCTGAATAGTATGTTCGTGCCAGATAATCTTTATTCCGAGTATTTTAGCTGCAAAAGAGGCGCAAATCTGAGACTTAATTCCATTCGTATGAATAAAATCAATATTAGTTTTTCGATTAGATTGATAGAAAAAAAACAAAAGTCTACACGATATATGTAAAAAACTTAAAAAATTATATAAAAAAGCTAAAGGTTTATAGACAGTTAACGCATTTATTTTTAGCTCCATTGTCTTCCATTCATGCATCTGAATCAGATAACACTTAATACCAAGATTTTCAATTCTATTCTTAAAATTTCCTTCTGTTCCCACAATAACTTCCGGAAGATAAATATCTCTATTGAGATTTTCGAGCAAAGACAATAAAACTTTTTCGGCACCGCCAATTTCGCCAGAGTCGTCAATAAATATTATTTTTTTCATAATTGAATACGCTGCTTAATAAATAAAAAATCTCAAGAGCAGTAATGCTCTCGCGCTCATGAAAGTTCTTATTATTGGTAAGAAAGATTCCCTTTTGACTCTCTAAATCAGGATGATAACCATGCAGGGATTTAATGTCTTTCTTTACTACAAACGAATCTGAAAAAACGATGCCTTCGTTTAATAGAAAAATATAATCACACAATTTCTTATCTGTGACTCCAAATCTTTTTCTTTCTTCTTCATTAATTAGCCTTCCAAACCATAAATTATCCAAATATTCAAAAATCTCTTTTTTTAGCACAGAATCAAAGACCCAAATTCTTGCAAGTGTTGCGTCAACAAAATAAATAAATGTGCTCTCTGAAATTTTCCCAAATCTATTCTGAAGTCCCAATCTCACGTTATCCTTTACATTTACAAATCCATGGTCAGAAAGAATAAAAATGTTACCTTCAGGGTTCTTTTCAGTAAACAAATTGCAAACTTCCTCAAGCATTTTATCTAATTTTTTTATTTTTTCTATACTCATATCTGAACCTATGCCATATTTGTGATTGATGTGATCTAAATCAGCACAAGCTACAAAAATGTTGTCGTGTGTTTTTTGATTTATAGCGACCTTCGTTTTTCTAAAGATTTCCTGGTCTCTACTGCTAGATTTTGGGAAATCAGAATAAATAATCTTCAATAAGCTGCCCGATTTATTAAAGACCGTTGGAAACACAAATCCATTTTCATACGGTGATTTATCATAAGCACTAAAATATCTGAGGTATTCAAATGGGATAACAGAGATATTTTTGTTAATGATTCTCGAAACTAACATGTGCGCCATTCTCTTCAAATAATAACTCCCGATCAAAGAAATCGGACTGAGAACATTAAAAAGAAAAGCGTACTTCTTAAGCGGGGAATTCTTATCATACATCCACTCGCAAAAATAACCAATATCATCAGGCTGGTATCCGCCAAACAACTCTGATTTTATATTAATACTATATCCTAATCCCGGAACTTCTTTAACCTTTTTACTAAAAGTACGTAAAAACCTTGAATTCTCTAAAAAATAATACGCAAATCCATCGATAAAAATTACTAAGTTTTTACTATTTATAAGCATCCGTCGAGGGTTTTTTCTATTAAATCTTCTTGACTTTTGATCCAATAAAAACTATTTAACATAAAAGTTGATAAGCTTTTTTTAATACAAAAAAGCCTAGAGATACGGTCAAGTTTGACATTAAGATCAATGTTGGCAATTCCTAATTCTACCGCAAGTGACCAAGCTTTATCAAAGTAATCAGAACCCACTTCTGATTTGTCTATTATAGAGCATAAGGAAAAATGCAAATAAAAAAGTAACCTTAAAATTCTTCCATAGTTACTATTAAAAACGGCACTAAGCTTAATGTCAAATTTGTCTCTTTTAAAAATAATGGTCTGCATAAACATAGCAATTTGTAATAATTTCTCTTTAGGCGTAAAATTTTTGAAAAAATCTTTTGAATGGGTATCTAATAATAACAAGATATCATCATCTGTATATTTATAATCATGAGTATAAAATAAATATCTTATACTATAAAAATAATATTTAATTGCCTGTAAATATAATTCTTGGGGGTTTTTGTTGAATTTAAGCCTTAACTTACCCTCTAAACATTCTTCAAGGAAGTAAATGAAATCCGCTTCAAAGATATTGGACAACTTTAAATTTTTGTAATTTTTTCTAATATGCGCCACTCGCTCCGAAACAGTAGAAATAAGAATATTCTCGTAAGGCAATATCCAGCCTGTTAAGTCCAAAACATTTTTACAGATAATATAGCTATACCGCTTTTCTAATTCCGATTTAAGCGAAAACCCCTTAAATAATTCCACGGGCAAATATAAAAGAAGACTCCATAAACGCCAAATAAGAATTTCATTTAAGTTTCTAAAATCTAGGTTGTCAGTATTTACTACCGGAATATCACTTATAAATTCTTCACCATAGATTGTTTTTCCTCTGGATCTAGCATCAAAAGTAAAAAGGGTTGGAGGTAACTTTTTAAGTTTGCACAACGAAACACAGGTAAAATCAATATGAAAATATGGATTATCAGTATAAATGTTTTTTGAAAGCTGCATTAATTCTTTTCTCAATAACGTTCTTTTATAGTAATTTACTGGTACTTTTGTAACTACCAAAAGTTCGTAGTCGCTATAAATACGTAGGCTATTCTGTTTACAATCAAAAGCCAGCTCGCCCTTTGAGGTACTGCCAACTAAAATTACTGACAAAATATTTTTAGAAACTATTTTTTCTAAAATTTTTACAAAGTGCTCTTTGATATCCTTAGGATAATTATATTCTTCACAAAAAGATAGATTGAAATGTTCTAGCATTTCAGTAACCTAACTTCAAATTTACTAATTTATAGGATGTGCTTTCCATTCTGACGGTGTTAAAAACTGGAGCTAGGTAAATCAGCATAATTCATTAGAGCCTATTTTTGTTTTAAACAAGAAAACCATACTCGTTCGAATCGCTTCGAGATATCTAACCACGTATAATTTGTTTTAACTTCTTTTAAAGCGCTATCTGAAAGGCGCTTACGCAAGCATGCGTCTTTCAAAAGGAGAGTTATGCTTTTGACGAATTCCGGACCCGTGTGCGCAATTATTAAGTGTTTTCCATTTTCGAACGAAGTCCCTGTAAGACTTATTTTAGAAGCTACAATCGGCGTGCCTAATGCCATCGCCTCGAGTATTTTGTTTTTGATACCTGCCCCAAAGCGCAAAGGGCTTACATATAGCGTGGCTTTCCGTACATACTCTCGAATATCATCAACTGTACCTGTCACTTTTACTCCAGGCTCTCTCGATAATTGTATTACGCGTTTTGTTGGCGAAGCACCTACTATCCAGAATTCTACTTTAGGATCTTGTTTTCTAATAAAAGGGAAGATCTCTTTAACAAAGTACTCTGCCGCATCTTCATTTGGAGCCCAGCTCATATTTCCTGAAAATACTAAACGTCCCAAAACTGGTTCTGGTTTATAAAACCAGTAATCAAAATCTATGCCGTTAGGAATAACTTCAATATTTTCTTCTTTCGCTATTCCTAAAATTGCATTTTTATCTACAGTCGAAGTAACGATAATTCGGCTAGATTTATTATACCAATGTCGTTCAAATCTATAATATCTCCATGTGAGAAATTTGTATTTAACTGCGTCGGCGAGTGTTTTTGAGTAGTTAAAAAATTGGCTACAACGCAAATAACGAGAATCGTGAATTGATAAAACGCATTCGACTCCCTGAGGCGCAAGAGAAACAAGCGAAGCCATACTGGAACCTTCTAAATGAAGCAAATGAGGTTTCAAGCGGGCAATTGATGCCTTTACTTTTTCGATAAGCCCTGGCGCTATTGCTCCAACAGCATGTCTGACAAAGTTATTGAAGGACCGTGAAGAATCAGGATAAATTGTAGCTATAGAAGCACAGTAAGCCTTTGACCAATTAATTTGCTCTACAGATTCCTTGCCGCCCAAAGAAATTAAATGAATTTCATGATTACCGGATAAATTTTTCAATATATTTGCCGGAATTAACCTAAACCCGTCATTACACGGAAGGTAAGGCACCATTTGAGAAATAAAAAGTACGCGCATTAATAAACTCCTCAAGAATTTCTAGAATTTTAATAAGCCTACTTAAAAAGCTCGAAATATAAATTTACTGGTGAAGTTAGTCGGTTTTTTCTTTTTTCAAATTAAATTCATTTAGAATCAATATTATTATCGCAATTAGCCAAAAATGTCTTACAGTGGAAATATTCAGAGTAAATCCGTGCAAAAGCATTACCACAAATGAAGCTAAGGTAGCTATCGATAAAATATATTCGTATGAACTCTGCTTGTAAATTTTAATGTTCCTTATCCCGGCTATAAGGATATAAAAAATTGAAAGCAGCCAGAATATAAAACCTAACAAGCCTGTACCCGCTAATATATCCAAAAATACGTTATGGGTTTCCTGGTAAATAATCATTTCGCTACTATACTGATACGCTACTGATTTAAATGATCCGATTCCGATACCTAATAAAGGATGCGAAAAAAATGCATTTAGGGCAGCTTTCCATATATATAATCTAGGATTTTCTTCTTCTGTAACAGTCAATAACCTAGTTTTTGTTTCTGTTAATAAGCCCATATTTCTTAAAAATGGTAAAAGCAGCAATATAAGTAAAATAACCGTTAACAAAAACAATACTTTTGTAAATGACTTTTTACTTAGATAGTAGCGTAAAACCAAGATTAGCCCAATTACCGCAATAATCCAAGCACTCCTGGAAAATGATAGAAATAAACCTACGAGGGATAAAAAACTAAACAATAGAAAATTAAATTTCCTTTCCCATAGAAAAATTGTCAATGCAATTATCATTATACAAAGGCAATAATCCGCAAAAAAATTCGGATCGTTTAAGAATGCGAGTAATCTGTATCGAAACGTTGAGGTCACATTAACAGCTAGAGGTATAACAAATATATTTTTGGTACTTGTTAAGACTGCAATAATATATGCGCCTATACCGATACATAATGAAACCACTCCACCAACCATTAAGCCATTAATCAGATATTTACACTCATGCGGATTAATAATAATGTTGAATATTGTAAGCATCATCAATACTATGAAAGCGTACTCTAATATTTCTGTTAAGCAATAATCAAAATTTTCGGAACCAGTTATTGATAGTAAACCGAAGAATAGAAAAAGTAAAAATAATACTGTAAATCCCCTGCCTGGCAATTTGATATTAAAAGATGGTTTCCTTATAAAAACTGCTATAGCAGTTAGAAGTACGATTATTTCGGTAATCTTGAGACCTTGAGATATTCCTATTTGAACGGGAGCAAACGAAAATCTAAAAGGTAGAGAAAAAGCTATGAGCCAAAGACCAAAGTGTGGTTTTTTAAGAAGAACTAGAAATAAAATTACTGCGGCTAACAAAAAGGTGCCTTCTACCAAGCTTTCTCTCCTTTTCTAAGCATTTAGATCCTGATAATAACTTCAGCAGAAAATACTGTAAACGTTTTGTTTATCTTAATGCTTCTCTTAATTAATCTTATCCTCGTAATACTTTTCATAAGAATCTTGGTTTTAAAACTAAGCATACCTCATTACTTCAATATTCTATTTTTAAAAAGAAAAATTTATATTTTTTAAGATTTCCCCAGCACTAAATGCTTTTGCTTTCAAATCTGACAGAATAAGTCTAAGATGATTAGAAATACTACCGCTATTGTTAATAATCTCTTGAAGCCGATCAATAACACAACATTCGACCTCGTTAGGCTGCAAGCAATAACGAGTATGCCCAAAAATGTCTTTATTAATTCCCAGGGCTTTTACGCTATAGGCCAGACTAAGAGTTGGGACCGCTGAAGAAATAGCCGCAATAGTCGCATGGGTTCTCGCCCCGATAAAATACGCCATACGACCGATAATCCATTTAGTTTCTGCGGCATTAAAGTTTGGCGGCACCAAGTGAACTCCGGTTTTGTCAATAGTCGATAAGGCATCGCGCATAAAAATATAATCATTCTCAAAAGTATGCGTTATGTGCGGAATTAGATAAATCGGACGACAAAACTTATCCTTGATTTGAGCAATAATCTTCCCTGCTTTAGACACCCATTCTCTGCGATTGCCTCCAGCGATATACTTCGCTAATAAGGGGCTCAAGTTTATGCCTACCGCTCCCTCTTCAACAGAATAAATTTCCATAGGCTGTTTTTCATCCAAACAAAAAGCCGGATCAGCAACAAGATAAACTTTCTTAACGCCAAGACCAAGTAGGTATTCCAAAGAAATGCTTTCTCGAACGAAAATTACAGCTGCTTTATTTACTAAATGATCAGCCATAAATCGCTCGTATTTCAAATCTTTAGAGAAAGGCCCTACAGATGCTCCCCAAATAACTAGAGGCTTTCTATACTCAGAAATTAAATTACCAAGTATCACAGTATAAACCGGATAGCCATAGTCCAAAGTATACTTATCGCCACCTACAGCCAAAACCACCTTGGCTTTACTGATATATGGAATCAAGTCTTTATACATCATTTGATAAGAAAAGCGGGGTGAAACCTTACGAATAAACCATTGGTAGTAATAAAATGGATTCAATTTATTTATACTACGCCAAGTTTTAATATGAGTAACTCCTGTATCTTCCTCTGTCTTTTTCTGCCTCTCAAATTGTCCATAGGATGTAAAATTACTTAATGCGACAAAATGTGGATTATTGAAATTTTTTCTTAAAATACTTATAGTGCCACGGGTAATAGCCTCGCAGCCACGATTATCATATGGCCCGTTCCCAGCCAAAATAAATAAATCGCCTCTGGACAAAAATGCTCCTTTTTAAAAAAAACTAATTGGTTAAAATAATTTTCTCTACCTTTTCATTTACCTTTATAAATCCAAGCACATAATATTAAAAAGGTTAATAATGACATTCTAGAGCATTGCATTATCGGTATATTTTTTTAAGACACGGAAAGGCCACGATAACCATGAATAAATCAGCCTCCAAAATAAAAGCTCATGCAAATCCTTTCTTAGAAATAAGGCTACCTCTGTTCGGCTATCTAATTTAAGGTTTAAATATTCTTCTCGACTCTTAGCTCTCATTTTTTCCTTAATCTCGGTTTCCCTTTTTTCAAAGAAATTTAACTTATTTTTCGGACTAACCCGCTTGACAAGCTCAAAACCACCCTGTTTCTTTTTCAAGTACAATCTGTATTCCAATTGCTTTCTCTTGAACCTTAACAAATTATTCTGGCTACGTATAACCTTATCAAGATGAATACTATTTACATATATACGTTTCTGACTAAACCCATCAGAAATAAGCCTGCTCAAATCTTCAGAACGAACAACTAATAGATTTGCTCCCCTTCTGTCCGGAATATATTCTGGCAGCCAAGCATCCATAAAGACTACATCGGCTAATTCAGCAAAAGCGTCATCACAATAACTGCAGGCTAACGGAGTAAACCATCTATTATTCCAAACATTATTGACCCCGTTTAACCAAGAAATTTTGGCATAATTACCATAGTCGTCTTTTGCCACAAAGGAAAAATTGTTTGAGGCTTCCCTTAGATATTTCACTCGATATCTAACCTCCGCAAGATTCCCAACAATCCCCGCCATCGCGGAAACAAAATGCGTGTACTGCTTACTCTTCAGTTGGCCACAAGCTAAACCTACAACATATTTCAATCGTTCTTTTAATTTTAAACTATACTTTTGTCCCAAACGAATGGCTTTAATAAAACATGGCAAGCCAACCAAGACATAAGCGCCTTCATTGGCTAAAATAAATTTAATTACTTCAGAAAGCTCAACCGGATAATAAACCGAACCTGAAGAGCTATTAATTTCTTCAACAGAGCGGCAAATATTAAATCTAAACAGCTTGTTTGAATCGGGATTTGCTACAACACAAATCACAGCATCAACCTTCTTTCGAATAAAGAGCTCCTCCAAGAGCCACGTAGTCAAACCTCCAGAAGATCCTCTGGAACGATGATTACTTATTAAGGAATATCCGTAATAACTTTTTAGATAATATCCGCATTCGATAGAATGCTTAATTCCTGTTACTCTTGAGAAATAATCTTTTGCTAAGATATCCTCGTTATCATTCTTACTAAAAAACGGACAAATCTTTAGGCAAAGACCGCAATCAATATCACAACGATTGTTTTGATAAGCATTATAATCGCCATATTTATTAAACTTAATCGATAAGAAATCACTCGGACATACGCCTGCGCAAACACCGCATCCAATACAGAGATTTCTCTCTACAACACTATTAACTACAGTCTCGCCCATAAAGCATACCTAGGAATACTGCCTCTAACTGTATTAAACTGAATAATTTTACCGATGATTAAAACTGCTATCGATATGCTATGCTTAATATATAATTATGCTACGTTAACCATTTTCCCAAATCCCTCTGTACGAGGTTTTCCAGTTTTTCAATATCGCCCCGATAAATTTCAATAAGCCTTCTTCTGTATTCCGGGAGAAGTGGCAATTTATACAAATTACGGTAAATTATTTTCATTCTAAGATCCTTCAACCATTGTGGGGCAAGAGCTTTAATTGGCAATTTAATACCTCTATCAATAGTTAGAAGCTTATTCAGTAGTCTATTGCGAGGTATTCCAGTATGCCCGTATTTCATATTCATATAAGGCTTAAAACTATCATCTACACCAAGAAAACGAAAAATATCTTGCAATAACCATAGCGGTCTATTTAATAAATCTTCATAAAAATATATTTTAATCTGTTGTGAACTAAATATTTCAAAGTAATAAGAAAGATGCTTATAATAGAACCCCTCTTCTCTATATCTCCTTCTATTATCGGGTGTAGAAGGTGCATCGCAAGCTAGGAGAAAATCGGAAATAGGCTCTATACCTTGCGCTATAGCAGCCCAAAATGAGGCATAAGCTCTTTCTATCGGATCTCGCAAAACAACGATTAACTTACATGATGGGATATAGCGTTGTATATTTTCAGCGGCTTGACGTGAACCTAAATAAGTCGTGGTCGCCTCTCCAATCGCCTTTTCTTTATCTACTTTTTCAAATAATGCAAGATAGCAATCTTTAGTAATCCTAGGATATTCGATATTCTTTATAATTGATCTTTGCAGATCAGATAAATCGCATTTCTCTAAATTAGCAAAAAGAAAAAATTGCGGTTCTTTTACCTTAGACACATAAATCTGGGGGTGCTGCTTCAGATAATTATAAATCGAGGTTGTTCCACATCTCGGGGATCCGATCATCAAAAAATTAGGCCAAGGCATATTTATTTAATTTTCTCTTCTAGTAACTTAAATATGAACAGCTCATCTTTTTCTAATTTGAAAATAAAGGTCAACCCTACGGAAACGAGAAAAAACAGGCATAAAGAAGCTGTCAATCTCACTTTATAATCAAATTGCTGAGTGACACAAGTCATCAAGAATAGAGCGCCGAAAGTGACGATTCCTTTTAAAAGCGGTCTTAGGAATTTCATGTCAAAAGGATGGACACTGACTACCCTAAACACAAAATAGCAGTTTAATACATTAAGCATAATTATTGATATTCCGGTAGCGACAGCAGCTCCCATTATCCCCAAACAGGGAATTAAGAACATATTTAATATTATATTTAAAATATTTACGAATACGGTAACTACGAGCAGAATTTTCTGGTTAGATGACATAGCAAGTATTATACTGACCGAACCTGTGGCCGCGTTTATCAATTGAGCTAATGATAGAATAACGAGGACTCCTGAGGATTGTAAATATTGTTTTCCGAAAATCTGCATTATCTCTTTACTCATCAACAGAATAAAAATGAACAGAGGTAATGATACTGTAAAAGCCCAGCGAGTTATCGTTTTAAAGAGATAGCTCAATTCTCCTATTCTCTGTTCGTGATAATAACGCGCGATTATAGGAGAAAATATAGGGTTGAACATCGTTAGTGGTGCAGATACAAAAATAGCAACACTTGCAGCAGGAGTATACAAACCAACATCCTTGACAGTACAAAAATAGCCTATCATCAATCTGTCGACATTTAGGAAAATTTGATTGGATACAGCAACAAAGAGTAGCGGCAGGGAATAAGATAAGAGTTCTCTTACATTTAAATCAGGTTTTATATCACGGTTTTGGGTAAATGCAGCCTTTTTTCTTAGGCGAAAATGGCTAAAGATTATGGAAATAATCTGAGAGGAAACATAAGCCCATAAACAAGCCCAAATTTTGTCCGGAAACAAAAATACTAAAATCAAAAAAACGGGAATTAAGCTGGTTGACTCAGTAAGATCAATCAATACCATATTCTTCATATCTTTCAAACCCTGAAATACTGGCTTGAATATGTTGACTGCGGTTGTTAACGGCAGAAACAAAATTATGGTCCGTAAATACAATAGCAAGGCCCCATTACGAAATATATGTATACAGATATAATCGGAAAAGATGAATATAATTGATGCAATGAATATGCTTACCGCAACCGGTAATAAAAATGCAAAGCGTAATAAACCTTTTATCCTACTATACTCCTTATTACTTTGGTATATAGCGATAAACCTGGAAAGAGATGTGGGTAACCCTATGCGACAAATCACAGATGTGCTCTCAACAATAGTTATTAACAAAACATAAGTTCCCAACCAAATAGGCCCGAGGAAACGTGCTAAAATAAGCAGGTAGATATAGGCTAAGAGCTTATTGGCTATGCTTCCCGCAAAGACATAGGCTGCACCTTTAGATACTATTCTTAAGCCATCTTCGTCTACAATCAAATTCTTATCCAATTTAATTTTTTCTTCTGTAGCCCCAGCGGTTCTTAACTAATTGCTCCATTCTGCCGAAAACTAATTTATCAATAACTATACTGATGGCTGAAATAACTAGCATCACGGCAATCACCTGTGCCATATCATTCAACTCCCGTCCGACCATCAGTAAATAACCGAGTCCGAGACTGACAAAAAGAAGCTCTCCGGCCATAAGCGAACGCCAAGCAAAAGACCATCCCTGTTTAAACCCGAGGAGCAGAGCAGGAAAAGAAGCGGGTAGCATCACCTTACGTAAAAGGGTTATACTATATGCGCCCATATTCCTCCCTGCTTGCATATAAATCAGGGGAATACTTTTGAATCCTGCATCAACCGCCATGGTAATGGAAAAAAGCGCACCCATAATAACAACAAAAATAATAGCTCTCTCATTAAGACCAAACCAGATTAACGCAAGAGGAAGCCAGCATATGCTTGGGAGTGTCTGAATCCCTAAGATTAAACTACCGATAGTCTCATCCAGTGTCCTGAATTTATACATCAATACCCCCAACGCGCCACCTATCAGGATGGAAATACCATAGCCTATGAGAATCCTTTTTATGCTGATGAGTATAGCAAAAACAAAAGAAAAATCTCCGAAGCCTTTAAGAACAGCCTGAAAAACTTTTAGCGGTGAAGGGAAAATATACTCAGGCCAGATTTTTAATATAACAACGGCTTGCCATATAATTAAAATACATAAATAGAAGATTATCTGCTTAGTTAATCTGTTTTTAAATACGGTGGACATTCTCCATCCTTTCCAATTCTTCTTTCAGTTCGTTTAAGATCGGCCTTACTCGGGCTATAAGACCTTCGTTTTCAATATGGCGCGGTCGAGCTAGGTCAATTGTAAACTGCGTCTTAATGCTTGCTGGATTAGATGAGAAAACGAGAACGCGGTCACCCAAACATACCGCCTCCCTCACGTTATGAGTGACAAAAATTACAGTCTTGCGCGTAAAGGACCAGATTCTCTGTAGTTCTTCATGTAAAATATCTCTAGTGATAGCATCCAAGGCTGCGAAGGGTTCATCCATCAGAAGTACTTCCGGTTCCATAACCAGGGCACGGGCAAGGGCAACCCGTTGGCGCATACCCCCGGAAAGCTGATGCAGAAAAGAATCCTTGAATTTCAAAAGTTGCATCATTTCCAAATACTCAAGAACTTTCTTTTCCCGTTCCTGCTTAGGGATCTCTTTTATCTTGAGTCCGAATTCTACATTCTGGCTAACGCTTAACCAGGGAAAAAGCCCGAGGTCTTGAAATATAAGCATCATTTTGGGGTCAGCGCGCCTTATAAATTCGCCTTTATAAACTATTTTTCCCTCATAATCATGATCTAGCCCGGAGACGATGTTTAGAAAAGTGGTCTTTCCGCAACCCGAAGGCCCCACAATACAGATAAACTCGCCTTTTTCAACCTCCAGATGGATATCCTTTAAAACTGATAACTCTCCTGTGCTGCTCTGAAAGGAACGCGATTTTATATCAATTGAAAGTAGGGCCATCTCACTCTCCAATATATGCCAGGTTGTTTTCTTTAAGAATCTTATTTAATATTGTCAGTTCGTAAATACCGGAAAGGTCCGGCTTCTTATCTCCCAGAAAACCTTGCTCAAACGCCCATTGCGCGGAAGTAAATAGCGATTCTCTGACCGGGTCATATGTGATCCTGAGACGGCTAAAAGCATCGTTAATCACATCATCTGAAAGAGACTTGCCTGTCAGATACTTAATTTCATTGTTTACCAGGATTCTGGTTTCCTGCTCATGGCTATTTATCCATAGAGTAACCGCTACATGGGCGCGCAGGAATCGCTCAACAAGATCAGGGTTTTCTTTAAGGAATTTTGTGTCTGCAATGATATGCGCGGTCACATAATCTCCACGCGGCCATAACGAAGACTCTTCCAGAAAAACCTTTCCGTTACCCTCCCGCACCAGACGGCTTACCCAAGGCTCGACTGTCCAGGCCCCGTCTATTTCTTTTTTTAGAAAAAGCGTCAACTGATCGGGGTTTTGCAGAGGGATAACCTCGACATCTCCGCCTTTTTCCTTTAACCTGTAACCGTTACGTTTAAGCCAGGCGCGTAAAGCCACATCCTGAGTATTGCCCAGTTGCGGAGAAGCGATCTTTTTACCGTGAAAATCCTTTGCCGAAGCGATACCGGAATCCGAACGTAATACTAGAGCTGCACCTCCGCTAGTCGCTCCCGCTATAATACGTAATGCCTGGCCTTCTGATTTTATGTAGCCATTGATTGCCGGATTCGGGCCGATATAAGCAATATCTAATTCTCCGGCAAATAAAGCCTCAATAACCGAAGGCCCGGCATTAAAAACCTTGGTCTCTAATTTTACGCCTTCTCCCAGTTCCTTCTGGAAATCCCCCCTTGATACACCGATTAAAGCCTGAGAATGTGTGATGTTAGGAAAATAACCTAACCTGACTTTTCTATCAGCAGCCAAAAGAGGCCGGGCGGATACGGTCAAAAATAATAGTAGTAAACAAAATCTTGTGCTTTTCTTTAAAAAGAGCATATTATCTCTCCTTTAGTATATAGCCCCGCATCTTGATATAATCAAGCAAGTGGCCTACGCTTTCTTCGATGTTTTCCGATGAGGTATCAATTACCAGCTCCGGATTGAGCGGCTCTTCATAAGGAGCAGAAACACCGGTAAAATCCTTAACCTCTCCGTTGCGCGCTTTCTTATATAGGCCCTTAGTATCCCTGTTTTCGCAGGCAGCTATGTCGCATTTAACATAGACCTCGATAAAATCTCCCTTAGGAAGCTTTGTGCGGACATTATCCCGGTCTTTTTTATAAGGAGAGACGAACGCGGTAATGACCATGACCCCTGCTTCATAAAACAGTTTAGCTACCTCGCCAATCCTTCTTATATTCTCCTCCCTGTCCTGCGGAGAAAACCCCAGATTGCTGTTTAGTCCGTGCCTGATATTATCTCCATCGAGAATATAGACATTGCAACCTAGCTGAAATAATTTTTCTTCAAGAGACACAGCAATTGTGGATTTGCCTGAACAAGGCAGGCCGGTAAGCCAGATAACCGCCCCCTTATGCCTGCTTCTTTTCTCCCGGTCCTCTCTACTGACCTTAGAGTGGTGCCAGGTTATATTACTGCTCTTTACATCCATATCATTCCCCCGTTTTTCTCGCGTAGTATTTGCCTAAAATATCTGCCACCGGCTTACGCATAATCCGTTCATCGACCGATTCACCGGCCTGAAGCCTTCTCCTAAGCTCCTTACCGGCAATCTCAACCTTATGACAGGCCTTGCCTTTAACCTCCTCCTCAAGGCTGACCCTGTTAATTTCCTCAAAGAATGCGGCAGTCCCGACTTTCAGGGGACGGATCAATAACTCTCCTTGAAGGTTGTTGAATTTTTCCTGCGCCTCAAAATCACCCCAGGCCTGGGTTCCGTCGTCAAACGGCGCGTCCGCATGCCTTCTGCCGATGATAATATCCGTAAAACCCATGTTTTGCCTGTAAATTGCATGCATTACCGCTTCTTTTGGCCCGGCATAATACATCCGCATATCCAGGGCGATCAGGAGAACCCGGGAGTTAAAATCAATTTTTTTTGCTTGCCAGAAAGCCTCATCTTTATCTCCGCAGCCGAGCAATTTCTCCCTGATCAATGCTTCGTAAGTCTGCATTCTTACTGCAGCCGGCACATCATCGCCCTTGGTCTCCCCCACTAAGGGATTCAATACAACTCCGGCGGTATAGCCCTCGCGGGTAAGCTTTTCCAGTGCATAGACCATGGCATATTCGTGCGCCCTATGCAGAGGATTACGGGTCTGAAAAGCCGCAATTCTCTCCCATTTCTTCTTGGCAAAAATTTCCCGGCACTGTAATGGGGGATAAAGATATTTCTTAAATACGGAATCCGGACAATAAGGAAAGGCATAAATCCTGCCGCCGACAAGATAATCTCTATGATCATTATTTACTATCCTGCATGCCGGATGATCTAACCTGTCCGTGCCGCAGACTATCCGGTTGTATTTTTGCTTATCAAAATAATAAACATCAGAAATCTCCAGCGCTCCAAGCAGGACCCCGTTTTCGCTCTTGACTAAAACCAAATCCCGTTTCCCGAACCTTTCCCCTGAACTTTTAGTTATTGGAAAAGCTATGGGTATAGTCCAGGCAAATTTCTTTCCGTTTCTTTCTATTACTTCATCATCTAAGACCTTGTAAAACTCCCTGCTGTCCATAGGGCCCTCCAGTGGAGAGAGTGTGCCATCAGCAATTTTGCGAAAAACCGAAACTTCCGCAGCAGAAAGGACCACTGCTTCCTTTCCTAATACCTTATCCAGTAATTTATTTACTTCCCGCTGCCGTATACTCCTGTTTACCAGACCGCATCCTCCGTGGGGAGTGATATTTTCGTAATCTTTAGAAAACATTTTGGTTTATAAATTCCCTGATTTTTTTATTCTGTGGGTCTAGAATAACTGCCTTATTAAACTCCTGACGTGTTTCTTCCAGCCTGCCTTGATTTTTGTAAACTTCTGCCAGCCGGAAATGATAAATAGCCCGCGCAGGATTCAAGTTCATTGCCCGCTTATAATATTTTTCTGCAAGCGCTAAAAACTCTTCGGAACCCGAAAATAAATCTGCTTTTTTGGCCCAATACGCGCAATTCTGCGGGTTGGCATTGATTGCTGCGTTAATAAACTTAAACTGCTCCTCTTTCTGATAGCTTAAGCTTGCAGCCCGGCTAAAATCCACCTCTGCCTGATAGCGGTATAATACCGGCATTATGGCTAAAAAAAATAATAAACTAATAGCCCCTAAAAGAATAAAATTTAATGGTTTATTGAGCGTAAGATTCCGTTGGGGCACAGGCAAAGCATCCTGTTGATCTTTGGTGTAAATCGCCCGGAACATAAGCGCCAGGATAATAAAAAATAAAAGCGTAACTGCCGGGACATGCAGCATAAATTCAAAAAAACTGTGCATTCCGACGGAAATTAACCCGATAAAACAGCCAAGGGTAATATAAATCGCATAAGGATTACGGCGTTTAAGCCATAACCCAGATATACGCATAAAATAAAGAATAAGAAATATAAAAACTAATAAGAATCCCGAGATTCCTGTTTCGGCTATTAATTGCAGAGGCTCATTATGGGCAAAACGGTAAGTCTTAGATTCAAAGGTTTTATATTTGGAAAAAATATCTATAAAGGTGCCTAGGCCTGTACCCAAAAGCGGAAAATCTGCAATTAGCTTCGGCGCATCGCGTAAAACCTCTACCCTTCCGGACATAGCCTTAAGCGGATCCTGTAGAGTCGCTAGTCTTTTGGTTATTGAACCTGTGCCGATAGCCGCCAAAAACAAGCTTAAAACCAGAAGCATGCCAAGAACCGCAATTAACCCTTTCTTTAACGGCCGTTTCATCCAAAAAAGCGCCAAAAATATTATCAGGCTTAAAGAAAAACAAATTATGCCGGCGCGTGATAAAGATAATGTTAACGCCAAACCCATTACAGAAGCCGCGAAAATCAAAATAATCTTACGGGTCTTATTCGGTTCTATTAGTGCGTAAACTATACTTAACGGTAAGATTAATTCAATATAAGCAGCAAAATGGTCGCGGTTGGTAAAGGTGGAGAACCCACCGCTGGGCACGGTGAAACGTCGGATAAGCCCAAAAATAGCATACAGAAATCCGCTGAAGATAATTGCAAAGGTTACGCGTCTCCCCTTTTTCTCATTATCAATATAATTTAAGGCTACGAAGAATACAGCGAAGAAACTTAGAAGTTGTAAGAGTAAGTTTACGGTTGCATCAGGATAAATACTTAAGGTGAGAAATTCATTTGGGCCCGGCCTAAAATCACGGTATAAAGCAAAGGTAGCAGGGGAAATTACTTTGAGAAAACCAGCAGGCAATGGTATAAGCTGAAAAATAATCAGACCTACAAATAGGCTTAGCGGCAAATATGCTATCTTGACTATAGAAAAATTATCTTGTAAGCAGAGCTCAAAAAGAAAAATATATAAAAGTAAGAAACTGGCGAATTCCACGATTGTTAAAGGAAGTGCGGTTATGCTACCGTAAATAAGAGGAGAAAACAATACGAGGAATATTAGGAGAACTTCTATACTGATATTTATCCACTTCACCGTTAACCCTTAGCTTATTTCTTGCCCTCTTCGCTGTAATAATGATAGTAGTAATATCGGTCTTCTTTTTCCGGTTCGATATTATTCACTATTACGCCTATAATCCTACCCTTGGCTTCCAGTACCTTCTGCTTAGCCTTGGTTACAGCTTCCAAGCGCGTGCTTGCGCCTTTTACCACCAAAACCACTCCATCCACGATATTAGACAGAAGCGATGTATCTGCCGCGCTTAAAATCGGTGGAGAATCAATTATTACCCGATCAAACCTAACCAAGAGTTCATCTATAAGCTTACTAAGTTTACCAGAAGTCAGTAATTCGCTGGGGTTCGGAGGAATATTGCCTGAAGGGATAAAAAACAGGTTTTGGATTGCGGTAGATTTTATAATAACGCTTGAATCCGCATTCCCGGTTAAAAAATTACTCAAGCCAGGCTGCTGTGTAACGTTCAAATTTTTGTGAATTTTAGGCTTACGCATATCTACGTCCAGTAAAACTATTTTTTCATTGACTTGACTGAATACAGTGGACAAATTTACTGAAACAAAGCTCTTCCCTTCTTCCGGTAAAGCAGCAGTTACTAGAATTTTCTTCAACGGTTTATCTTCCGGAGAAGCAAAAAGTATCGCAGTTCGTATTGCCCGGTAGGACTCTGTTATGCTAGATTTAGGATTGACGCTACAGATTAAAGCCCGTTCCTGATCCGTCTTTGCCTCTTTTAATACTGAAGGGATATAGCCTAAAAATGGTAGCTGAAGATAAACGCTTACATCGTCAGCAGTGCGGATACTGGCATCTAAATACTCGAGAAAAAACGCTAAGCCGATTCCAATAAATGCCGCCAGGAATATTGCTATAGCTATGGTCTGAGCTTTTTTAGGCTTAAAAGGCGCTTCCGGAGGTTTAGCGCTGTCTACAACGCGGATATTTGACGCTTCTACCTTTTCCGAGACACTGGTTTCCTTTGCCCGGGTAAGCATGGAGTTATATAACTGCTGGTTCGACTCCACTTCTTTCTTTAGTATATTATACTGGGTCATTTTCTCATTAAGACTTAGTAGTGTATTTGTTTCTTCTTCCAGTCTTTTGTTAGTCTGTTCCAGCTGTGCATTCAGAGAAATCATCTTGGGATGCTTATTCTTATAACGTTTAGCCGCCTCGGCTAAATCTTTTTCTAAAGTTGCCTTATTCTGCCTTAAGCTATCCAGCAGACTCTCTGTTTTCTTTTCAATATCCGGAACAGTGACAATCCTGTTTTTCTGAATATATGCGCTAAAGGCCTCCTCTGATTCGCGTAATTTCTTCTTAATATCAGTCAATTGCGACTCTAGAAATCCTACCGCCTCCTTGGCTGCTCGGTTACGCGTCTCAATATCCTGCTGTATATACTCCTTCGCTAAAGCATTGGCAATGGCCGAAGCGCGCATAGCATCCGTATCATCTACATGCACCAGGACAATCTGGCTGTTTTTAATTGGATCGATTTTAATTTTACCACGTAGCTTTTCTGCCGGATCCTTTAAATCACGGTATTCAGGATCCTTTTTTAGTTTTAATTCATCAAAAACGCGCTCGGCAATAGCGCGGGAACTTAGAATTTTATACTGGGTCTGGTAGAATTGCAGATCGGAATATCCCGGCGTATAGACCTCCTCAAATTTGGTTATTTTTGGCGCCTGCTTCTCTATTAAGATACTGGTTGTTGCACGGAATATCGGCTTTACTGTAAAAACATAAATAGCCGCAGAAACTGGGATTATAATTAAAGCGGCAATAATAACATTTAGCCTCTTCTGAATAATCTTCAGGTAGTCGTAGATATTGGTTCCGCGGATTTCTGGGTTTGGTAGCATTTAACTAAAAAAATGACTCCGGAACGACAATCGTATCGTCCTCTTTCAAGCGGATATCCTTACTTTTATCTCCGCCTTTTAATATAGAATCAAGCGGTATAGCATAAACCTTTTTCTTCCCGGCTTCCATCCTTATGACCTTGGTTCCGTTCGGCGCGGCTAAATCCGTAACTCCTCCGGCCAAAGCAATCGCTTCAATTACTGTCAAACTTTGCTTTAAAGGATACCTCCCTGGATTTTTCACCTGCCCGAGCACAGAAACCGTTCCTATCTCCTCGACTACTATCTCGTCTCCCGTTAAAAGTACAGTATCCTTATCCGGATCATTAGCCGCCTGATAAGAATTGATTTCTATGGTAATCTTTTCCGAACCCATAGTGCGGTTAAGGAGTATCTTTTCCGCATTACCCTTTTCCGTGACTCCTCCGGCTAACGCAATAGCCTCGATTGCCGTCATCCCTGATTTTATCTCATAAGCCCCGGGTTTTTGCACAAATCCCCGTATATAAACTTTGCCGTGCTCTTTGATAAAAACGTTTACCTGCGGGTTAACCAGGTAATCAGCTGTAAGCAAATCCGTGACTCTTGACTCCAATTCCTTGGCAGTAAGGCCCGAAGCCGGAATATTACCCAGAAGCGGAAAGGTAATCGTGCCATCGGGAGAAACGCGCACTATCTTACTTAAATCCGGTTCCTGGTAAACGCTGATTTCCAAAAGGTCGTTTACGCCTATATGGTATTCACCCGTATCCGCGGCAAATGCCGGAGAAAATAAGAATACGAGGTAAGAAAACAAGATTACTATTTTCATCAGAATACCAACTCCGCCCCTAAATCACAGATATTGTTTACATAGCCAGCATCAAGCTGATTGGATTCTTTGCGCACATAAGTATATTTTAAGGTCATATTAAACCACTTACGGACATCGCATCTTAATGAAGCTCCCCCGCCTAAAGTGGTATCCACCCTACCTGTAGTATAATTCTGATGCCTGTAATCAAAACCGATATCAAATCTCAATTTCTTATCCGCCCCGAAATAGTGGCGAAAGTCCAGATCGCCGTAATACCCATTGTCATATTGCTGGTTACGATAAGTACTCTCCTCTCCTCCGGTACGGATATTAACCAGAAAAGAATTAACCTGAGATTGTTTATAGTCAAGTTTTATATCGGTAACGAAAGAATTCCGGTCTTTTACTCCTTTATAGTCGCGCGTTTGATAACCGAACTTCGCCAAGCCGGAAATCTTTTTAGTTATCTGGTTCTTCACCCCCACCCAGCCCTTCCTGAATAGACAGTCGTCGGCCGTAGTAGAGGATTTATAGTAAGTGTTATACCCGTAATCAAACTCCATCAAAAACCTGGTCTTCGGCGCGCTGGGAGGGATAAAAAAAGCGGTAAGCTCGCCGTATTGCTCCCGGTAAGTATTCTCCGACTTATAGTCGCCTTCGTTTGAATAGTCTTTGATGTTTCTGACATAACCTATATCGAAACCTATATGATTAAAAATCGCTTCGCAGGTAATACCGGCATTAAAATCCTTCCAATCCACCAGACCCGGAGTATCCGTTTCTATCTCTGATACCGGTCCGGTCTTCTGTTTAAATGAATAATCCAAGAAAAGCTTATAATCCCTATCACCGATCTGCGCCGCAAGTTTCCCGTATGGATTTTGGCGCTTCATTCCGTTCACCGTATATCTGATGATATCCGCACCCAGGTCCATAAAGATATAGGTTTTATCGGTTGAAAAATTCGGCGGCTTTCCCGGCCCGAGCATAAATCTTAAAGCCGGAGTAATCGTCCCTATGTAGTCATACTCTACGCTGTCGGCAGTCTTATATATATTATCATTATAAGTCATGTCCATCCTTAAGAAAGGATGTGTGGAGGCAGCGATAGTGCTCCAAATACTCTCCTGGCTCTCCGAGGTTATAGTCTCTGCTTGTTGGAGGGCCTCGGCCTGCTGGAGCGCGCGATTCATCTCTACATCCCTTAGGGCAGCATAGATAGCGGCATCCTTTGCCATCATCGCCGGAGGCAGGACATCGGCAAAACTGCAGGGAGAATAAAGGAATAAAACCGCCAGAATTACCACGATAGCTTTCTTTATTGCCTCGATACGCGCGGCAATCTTCTGCCTGCCCGCATCTTCTATGTCTACAAACTGCAATCCCGACTCATAAATACCAGAACTCTTCAGTTTTCTGGTCCAGACGACCTTGGCCAAACTTACTAAAGGCTGGGGTAACTGCGGAAAGTTTATGGATAGCTGGATTATGCTGGAAACCGGCAGGCTGCGGGATAAACGCAGGCGCGCTCCACCTGCGCTTATGTCGGAAACAGAGGCAATGATAGGCTTTTCATCCTTAATCGGCGCGTTAAGGCTATATTTTGCAAGATGATAGGCAAAAAGACGGGGATACTTCCTTCTTTCAAGTATCTCTTTTTTACTCATATTTAAATTAAATTAACATAGTTAAGCTAGATTGTCAATAAAAATCAGCATAACTTATTGGCGGGCTTTAAGAAAGGCCTAAATTGGGGGGTGCTGATGAGGATGCTTATGCCATGAACCGTCATGACGGTGTTTATGGATGTGCGCGAGATTGTTCTCTTTCAATAATTCACGGTCTTCCAGAATTTCTTCGCATGAACCGGCTCCGGCAACGGTTCGTTCTCTGTTAAGTATGTAGATTTTCTCCGCCAATTCCGGAACTATATGCAAGTCATGGGTAGCGGTAATAACTGTCTTTCCCCGGGCATGGAATTCATCGATTAAATCCAAGAGGTGGCGGGATGTAGCCGGGTCTAAACCGGCAGTCGGCTCGTCCAACAACAGAACCTCCGGTTCAATAATAAGAACAGAGGCCAGACTCACCTTTTTCTTCTCTCCCACGCTCAGCTGATGCGGCTGGCGATTCAACAAATCTTTAATATCTAATACTTCCGTAAGATCATCCAGGCGTTTTTTTATTTCGTCATGCGCAAATCCCAGTTGTAACGGACCGAAGACGATATCCTCTTTTACCGTCGGGCAGAATAACTGCACATCAGGATTCTGGAAGACCAGCCCGACCCTCTTCCTGAATCCGCGGGAGAATTTTTCGTCATCGAACAACTTCTCGTGCAAATCCTTCCCGCAAAAGCTGATCCTACCTTTATCGGGAAAGAACAAAGCATCTAAAATATGAAGGAGCGTAGATTTCCCTGTGCCGTTGGCCCCCAGAAGCGCAACTTTATCGCCCTTATTGAATCTCAGGCTGATACTGTTTAAGGCAGGGTATTTTCCCAGATAGGTAAAACTCACATTTTCAAGCTCGAATATAGGATTATTCATTCAAAACCTTCGGCTCTCCGGTATAGCCGCGTGAAAGCATAGCTTCATAAACTTGTTTATTAAGTTCCAAAGACTTATTCCACAACTGGGCTATATTCCAGGACGCAATATACTGGCCATGCTTGTAGTGGACTCTACCCCCTACCCGGCTTTTAATAGCAAAGTAGGTATTTTCGATGACCTCGGCGAACAAGAATATGTAACGATAGCACATTCCGATAGTCATTACAAATATTTGGGGAATACCGAGGCAACGTAAAGCGTTGAGCAATTTAGTGTGCGAGGTAGTCAAAGCTAAGAGAATAACCCAGGAAACGCAGGTCAGAATTCGCGCTACGAAAACAAGCGCAAAGTTAAAATCAGCAAAAAATGCCGGCAAGGCGATAAAAACTGCAAAAATCGGGACAAAAAAACAGGTTCGTTTGAGAAAATACCCGATTTCTATACGTGATGTCAAAGCAAAAAGAAGACAGATAAGATACAAAACCGCGATCGCCAAAATATTTTTCATCAGAATAGTAAGCAAAACAATTAAAAATATTCCCAAGAATTTAATGTGAGGGCTTAGGTTCTGCATGAAACTTTCCCGTAAGGCATGCTCTTCAAAGAAGAGTGAATTCTTAAAAAACTCCAGAAAGTTGATGATCGTGCGCTGGATAAAATTATGATGTTTTGATTTCAAAGTATCCTTCCCTTCCTTGCAGGTATTTTACCGCCATCACGGTTACCCCTGCCTCAATCAGGCCGAAAGCAAAAATCGATACACCGGTCATAACCAAAACCGACTCCTTTATCCCGTAAGGAGAATGGCTTCCTTTCTGTAACCCTAGTTCGAGTCCGGTCAGAAAAGCCGCGATGGTTATCCCGATATAAGCGCCGATTCCCGCCGCCAAAACTCTACGTCCCGATTTTAAAGAAGACCTGAAACTAACTAATCTGTAAATATAATAACCGCTAAAAACTTCGACAAAAGCCATATTAAAGCTGTTTGCGCCTAACGCGGTTATGCCTCCGTCCCCGAATAAGAAGGCTTGAATAATCAGAGTGACAGTTATACAAATACAAGAGGCCCAGGGCCCCAAAAGCACGGCAATCAGCACCGCGCCGGTGGCATGCGCCGTTGAACCTCCTAGAACAGGAATATCAAAAAGCATGACAATAAAAGAAAAAGCCGCGCCGATAGCCAGCATCGGCACTTGTTTGGCCTTAAGCGTTTTCTTGACTATTTTTGAAGCTAGCGCCCAGATCGGCACCATCACGGCGTAAAAAACGCCGCAGCTCGCCGGACCCAGATATCCGTCAGGTATGTGCATACACCGCCTCCGAGTTTTTTTGTTTGCCTTAAGATACGCTATATGTTAACATAATCCTATGTTCTTGAAAATAAGAAAGAGGCTTGAAAAGGAACTTGCTGCTTTCATTCGCGAACTGGATAAAGAATACTCCCTAAGCCGCATCTCCCCCCTGCTTTTTAAGAGTATCCGGGAATTTGTTTTGCGTAAAGGTAAGCGTATCCGGCCCGCCCTTTTTGCTATCGGCTACCTGGGATACGCCAGAAAACCAGCAGCTAACCTTTATCGCAGTGCCGTATCCCTGGAGCTCCTGCATGATTTTCTGCTTGTCCATGACGATATCATTGATAAATCCTCTACCCGGCGCGGCCGGCCGTCCATGCACGGCCTAATGGACGATTATTTGAAAGGCAGGCGTAATCTGAAATTTACCGGCCAGGATTTGGCTATCGTCGCCGGGGACGTGATTTACGCTATGGCTATACATGCTTTTCTTGCGGTCAGGGCCGATAGGCAACGCAAGGAAGCCGCGCTTAAAAAACTTCTGGAGGCCGTGCTTTACACCGGAAGCGGAGAATTCCTTGAGCTTATCTTAAGCCTTAAGCCTATCGAACACATCAGTAAAAACGATATTTATAAGATTTATGACTTAAAGACCGCCAAATATACCTTTTCAATTCCCTTAGTTATGGGGGCTACCCTTGCCGGGGCAAAGCCTGAGGAACTAAGAAAACTTTATCATTACGGAATTTATCTGGGCCGGGCATTTCAGATTAGAGATGATATTCTGGGTACTTTTGCCGAAGAAAAGAATACCGGAAAATCCGAACTTACCGACCTGAAGGAAGCCAAAAAGACTATCCTCCTTTGGCAGGCATTCAGGCGTTCGAATCATGAGGATAGGGCGGTAATAAAAAGGATTTTAAATCTGAAAAATGCGGGAAGGCCGGAACTTAAGAAAATGCGCACTATCATCTCTTCCTCGGGAGCGCTGGGCTTTGCGCAAAATGAAATCAGCCGGCTGGCAAAAAAAGCGCAAGTCATAAATTCAAGCCTGGGCATGAAAAAAGAATACCGTCAATCCCTTAAGGAATTCTCCGCTAAAATATTTGCTTAAACTAAAATTATGAAAGTAAATCTGGCTAAGAGCGCGGGGTTTTGTTTCGGGGTCAACCGGGCGATCGATATCGCCTTGAAATCCGCAAAGAGCGGCGAGGCCGTATATATGCTTGGCGATATAGTCCATAACGAAGATGTGGTCAAGCTGATCGAGAAATCGGGAATACAAAAGACCCGTAAATTGGCAACCGGACGCGGAAAGGCCCTTTTAATCCGCGCCCACGGAACATCACTAAAGACATTACACAAGGCCAAACGACTTGGCTACGATATTATCGATGCCACCTGCCCCATGGTCAAGGATATCCATAAAACCGCGCGCAGGATGGAAAAATCCGGTTATAAGATAATAGTCATCGGAGACAGGCTGCATGACGAAGTTTTGGGGATAGTCGGCCAGCTTAAAAACAGGGCCCTGGTCATCGATGCCGGCCGGACGCTCGCTTTAGCGGGCATCAGGAAAATCAGGAAAGCGGCTGTAGTGGTCCAGTCCACCCAGAACCTGGAAAATGTCCTGAAGATCGTCTCCGCGCTCAAAAAATATATCCCGGAACTAAAGTTTCACAATACCATCTGCCGGCCGACCCGTATCAAGCAGGAAGAAATAAAAATGCTGCCCAGGGAGAACGATGCTGTGGTAATCATCGGCTCCCGGACGAGCGCTAACACTAAAAGGCTTTATGAAATTTCCCGGGCGGTAAACCCGAAGACCTACTGGGTAAATTCCAAAAACGAATTAAAATCCAAGTGGTTTAAAGGGCTGCGTTCGGTGGGGGTTACTGCGGGAGCATCTACTCCTAAATCCGCGATCTACGACGTTATAGGATACCTCAAACTACTTACTTAACTT
>Ga0233425_10003021_pt1 | contig 31631 bp, 17 predicted proteins | sample Watercolumn_Towu_2_FD_181712 | JGI IMG/M metagenome (GOLD analysis project Ga0233425, IMG submission 181712) | Freshwater microbial communities from Lake Towuti, South Sulawesi, Indonesia - Watercolumn_Towuti2014_140_MG | ecosystem: Environmental > Aquatic > Freshwater > Lake | place... | reverse complement strand
CACGATTCCGGCCATGCCGCGGCCCATGTCGCTGTGCGTCTTCACCACGTTGGTGTACCCCCCGTTCCCGTTGCACCCGTACCACGCGTCGAGCCCGCCGCCGTTGCCTCCCCAGTAGGTGCACTGGATGTACGAGGGGCTGTTGGACGGGTCGAACGTGTACGAATACCGCATGCACTCCGACGTTGAGTCCGACGAGTGCACGTAGGTGCAGGACGCGGGGAAGAAGTACCGGTGCGCCACCGAGGGCGAGCTGCACCGATAGCCAATGCGGCTGTCGTTGGCCGACTTCATCTTGTTGATCCGCAAGTCCGGGAACTTCGCGGTGGGGCCGGAAAGCGTGGCCAGCGTGGCCACGTCTCCCTGCGCCCCGGTGTTGCTGGGCTGCATCGCACCATCGATGTTATCGCGGAACACCAGCGCCCAGCCGCCGCCGTCGGTGGTCATGTCGCAGTACACCTGGAACGGAGCGTCTCCCCCGTTTCCGTCAGGGTCCACGGTATACGTGCCGTCAAGGCTTGCCGGGGCCGCCTGCTTCCAGGCCAGGCACGACGCCAGCGTGCCGCTCACGCACTGGCCGTTCTTGCAGGTCTTGCCCGCGCCGCAATCGGTGCCGTCCAACTCCGGGGAGTACGCACAGCCGGTGGGCACCACGCACGCATCCTTGGTGCACGGGTTGCCGTCGTCGCAGGGCAGCGGCTGCTTCCCCGGCACGCACGCACCGTTGGCGCACGAGTCCCCGACCGAGCACGCATTGCCGTCGTCGCACGGCGCGGTGTTCGCAGGGAAGTCGCACCCCTTGGCCGGCACGCAGGTGTCGTCCGTGCAGGGGTTTCCGTCCGCGCACGACACCTGGATGCCGCCCGCGCACTGCCCCAGCAGGCACGCATCCCCTGCCGTGCAGGCGTTTCCGTCGTCGCACGCTGCAGCGTTGGGCGTGTGCACGCAGCCCTTGAGCGGGTTGCAGGCATCGTCGGTGCACGCATTCTGGTCGTTGCAGGCAAGCGCTCCGGTGCCCGTGCACCAGCCCTTGGAGCACGTGTCGCCCGTGGTGCACGCGTTGCCGTCGTCGCACGCCGCCGAGTTGGGCGTGTGCGTGCAGCCGCCACCCGGCTTGCACCCGTCGTCGGTGCACGCGTTGCCGTCGTTGCACGCAAGCTGGCCCGAGCCGATGCACTGCCCCAGGGCACAGTGGTCGCCGATGGTGCACAGATCCTTGTCGTCGCACGGAGCGTCGTTCAAAGCGTACGTGCACCCGACCGCAGGGTCGCACGTGTCGCTGGTGCACACGTTCCCGTCGTCACACTTCACCGGGGCCGCAAACGTGCACTGGCCGGCCTTGCACACGTCCCCGGTGGTGCACGCGTTGCCGTCGTCGCACCCCGCGGCGTTCGGCGAGAACACGCACCCCTCGAGCGGATCGCACGCGTCGTCGGTGCACGGGTTGCCGTCGTTGCACGCGAGCTTCCCGGTCCCCGCACACCCCCCGGCCTGGCACGTGTCTCCCGTGGTGCACGCATCCCCGTCGTTGCACGCGACGCTGTTGGGAACGCTCTGGCAGCCGCTGCCCGCGACGCAGGAGTCGTCCGTGCATGGGTTGCCGTCGTTGCAGTTGGGCGGCACGCTGCCCACGCACGCTCCGGACACGCAGGAGTCCGCCAGCGTGCACGGCTCCCCATCGTTGCACGCCATCCCCTCGTTTGCCGCTACCTCGATGCACTTGCCCGTCTCCGGCACGCACTCCGCAGCCAGGCACGCCGAGTCCGGACCTCCGGGCTTGGGGCAGGCCACCACCGAGCCGGGCACCAGCTTGCACTGGAACGGTAGCGCCGCGGTGTCGCAGTAGAGCTCCCCGGTGCACGGGTTTCCGTCGTCCAGGGCCTCGCAGTCCTCGTCGCCGGTGCAGTCGCACGCCACCGCATAGCCGGCACACACGCCGTCGCTGCACTGGTCCGCGACCGTGCACGGGTCGCCGTCGTCGCAGCCACCCGAGTTGAACTCCGTCTTGCATCCCCCCTGGCCGTCGCACGTGTCGTCGGTGCAGGGGTTGCCGTCGTCGCACACCACCGGGAGCCCGACGCACACCCCGTCCTCGCAGTGGTCAGCAACGCTGCACGCGTCGCCGTCCACGCACTCGCCCATGGACAGCTTCTCGTACCCGCACCCGGGCGCGCCGGTGCACGCGTCCACCGTGCACGCGTTGCCGTCGTCGCACAGCTCGATGTACTTCCCCTCCACGAGCTGCGGCTCGTCCACCTCGAGGTCGCAGTCGTCATCGAGCCCGTTGCAGACCTCCGCGGCAGGGACCTGCGCGTCGCACTGCGACAGCCCGCCAGACTCGCACACCCGTTTGCCCGCACACGTCCCGAAGTCATTCTGCGCGGCGCACGGAGTCCAGAGACCGAGCTGCACGGACTTTGCCGTGCACGGGCAGACCCCAGCGTCCGCGACGCACTGCATGGTCTCGATTCCGTCCACGGTCTCGGTCTTCTTGCAGGAGAAGCCCCACGGGCACTGCTGCGTGGCCTCGCACGCGCCGCCGCAGAAGCTTCCCTCCGCCCCGTAGCTCACGCACAGGTCCTCGGCCGCGTCGCTCTTGCAGTCCGCGCTGTCCTGGCACGGGCGGCACAGGTTCGCATGGTCCGAGACGCACACGTACACCAGGTCGCGACCCGGCACGGGCTTGCAGGTCCAGCCAGGAGGGCACTCCTCCACGCACGCCTGCGTGCACACGCCGTCGCCCATGTGCTCGAGGCACCAGCCCGACTGGCACTGCTTGTTGTCCGTGCACGGCTCCAGGAAGCAGCCGGTGCCGGGTTCGCATCCCCCGGTCCCGAAGTCCGGAAGGACCTCTTCCGGGGCCAGAAGGTCCTCGGCCGCTTCCGGGACGATCTCCGCGGTCGTCTCCTCCGGCGCAGCCGTCTCTCCCCCGGCCCGATCCTCCGGTTCCTGCTGGTCCTTTTCGGTCAGCACCGACGTGGTGCCTGCCGCGCACCCGGCCAGCAGGCCCGCTGCCAATGCTGCGCACACCGCTCTTGCCGCCATCTGCTCCTCCTGCTACCGCATTCTGCAACCGTGCGGCAGCGTCGAGCATCCTACCAGATCGCCTCGCACCTGTCTCGCCTCGGACAGATCCGCTGTCCGATCTTGGCAGTGCCGTCTCCTTGTCTATAATACCCGTTCATGGAGGTCGGCCGTGCCGATGCGTTGCCTCAACCCCAGTCACTCCACCGCCCTTGCCCGCGTGGCCGCGCCCTTCACGCGGATCCTCCTGGCGGCCGCACTCGTCTGTGCGTGCTCCTCCTCCGGCGACATGGCAGACGGAAGCGACGGCAGCGCTGCCGACGTCTCGGAAGAGGAGGGCGGCCGAGTCGGTCAGGATTCCTGGATCCCGGACGACGTGTGGGTGCCGCCCCAGCCGGAATGCGCTGCTGGCGACGCACGCCCGATCCACGTCTCCCCGTGGCCGGGCCTCGGCGTCAACGTCGTGGTGCGCGGGTCGAGCGATCCGCTGCCTCCCGTGTCCGCAAGCCTCGTCGACGGTCCGCCCCTGCCCGCGGCGGTGATGCCGTTCGTCCCGGCAAGAGCGTTCGTGTTGCTGGTGGTGGATGCTGCCGTCTCAGCAGAGCAGCTCGACCAAGGTCTTGCCATCGCAGGCGCGTTGCTGGCAGCGCTACCCAAGGACGCACGGGTCGCCTTGTACCGGCGCTGCGTAGCGCTGGAGCAGGTGGCGGGCATCACAGCGGACCGCGACGCGTTGGCCGCGCTGCTTTCCTCCGCGACGTTCCAGTGCCCGGCAGGAACTCGGGCAGATGCCGCGGCTGCCCTGACCGCAGTCATGGACGATGCGTTCCTCGCAGGCGGGCCGGAGTTCGCAGAATCACGGGCCGTCGTGATCGTTGGCCCGGACTTCGACCCCGGCGCTCCGGATGCGGCCAGCCTGCCCCTGGGCGTCGATGCGGCCCTGGTAACGGGCGTCGCGGCGCCCGCTGCCGGGATTCCCGGCGTGACCTTCCTGCCATGGCCCGGGGACCCTTCAGACCCGGCCCCGGTCGTGGAATCCGTCCTCTCGTGGCTCGCTTCCCTGACGCAGGGGGTCCGCTCGGTGGGCGTCTGCCTGCCGGAAACGGGTCTCTTGGCGATACAGGTCGAGTCGGGCGGCGCTGCCGCATGCGAGGTCCCCATTCCAGAGGGACCCGAGGAGCAGGTGGCTCTTCCGTGCGACGCAGCCGCGATCGCAGCCAACAACCGGCCGAAGCCCATGCTCTTCCAGCTCACCTTCTCCGATGCGCAGAAGGAAACCTTCGACGCACTCTACGCTGCCAAGAGCAAGGACGATTTCGCCCTGACCGTCCAGATCGGCGACTCGAACCCGGTGGAGGCAGTAGCCCACCTGCGCGGCCAGACCAGCCTCAACTGCCAGCGCAAGAGCTTCACCGTCAACCTCAAAGGGCCCGAGTCGCGCTACCTTCGTCCTGGTCTGGCCAGCGACGAGTTCTACCTCATCTCCCTGTGCAAGGACGATCGCTACTTCCGGCAGTACCTGGACAACACCCTGGCCGCAGGCTTCGACCTCTTCCCCCTCCAGTTCGACATGGTCGAGCTGACCGTCGCGGGGCAGACGTGGGGCGTGTACCTGCTCATCGAGAAGATCAAGGAAGGCATCCTGCAGGAGAACTCCCGGATCACCACCATCGTGCGCCGCAGGTTCGACCCGGAGGACAAGGCGCCGGACGTGGAGTTCCCACCGGGCATCGATTCCACCAACCCCGCGGTAGCCCCGTACTGGAACATGACCGCAGCCCTGGATGGACTGTCGGGCGAAGAGCTGGCAGCAGCCGCGGACGAGCTGTTCGACCTCCGGCAGTACCTTCGGTTCGTGGCATTCCACTCCCTGACGCAAAGCGGTGACTGGATCGACGAGACCATCTTCTACTCGACCCAGGCGGTTCGGAACGGAGTGGCGGGACACTGGTACAAGGCGTCCGTGTGGGACACCGAGGACATCTTCACCGCCTGCCACCACTCCAACAAGTTCGCCATGGTCGACCCGTACGGCATGGCGTACTGCGCGGAGGGGGACCTCGAGAAGCTCCTCCTGGCCGACCCGTACGTCTACACGCTCTTTGTCGACTCCCTGGAGGACCTCATCGAGACGGGGCTGACCGAAGAGGTGTTCGACGCCGCGCTGGCCCAGACCGCCTCGACCCTCCTGCCCTTCTTCGACCGCAAAGAGATCTGCGAGGCCATGGTCGAGCTCGTGAAGAGCAACCCCGACGCAGTCGACCCGGAAGTCGCAAAGGCAGACATCCAGGCGAAGATGGACGCGATCAAGGGCGCGTTCCTGAAGCGCCGCGACAAGCTCCTCTCCCTCATCGCCGACTTCCGGGAGATGGAGGCGTCCCGGTGAAGGACCGCCCGGAGCACAGGCCCGGAACCCGCGGTGCCCTGCGGCCCGCACTGGCCGCTCTGCTGCTGGCCGCGCTGCTGACGGCCGTGGCGCTCCTGCCCTGCTGCTCTCCGGACGACGGAAGCGGAGGAAAGGACGCGGACGGAAGCACGTGGGACGCGGACGCAGGAGCACGGGATGGAGGCTGGAAGCCAGACGCAGCACATGACCTCGACTCGCTGGACTCGGAATCGGACTCCGTGCTCCCGCGCTGCGACGCGGCCGCAGACTGCCTGGCAGTCGATGCGCCCGACGTACCCGACGCCGCGGACGCGACCGCACCGCCCGCGGCCCAGCTCGTGCTCCAGGCACCCGCGCAGGTGCGTCCGGCCGAGCCGTTCCCGCTCGTCGTCCGAGTCCTCTCGGACGGAAAGACCGACCGCACCGCCTCCTTCGACGTGTCCCTCAGCGTCGACGTCGGAACCCTCTCCCCCGCAAGCCTTCACGTCTACCGCGGGGCCGGGACCGTCCGCGTTGTGCTGGACGGTCCGGGCGACGTCCGCATCGACGCCGCGGCGATGGAACCCGCAGCCGACGTCGCCGCGGCTGCACGGGTCGTGACCGTGGCCGAGATTGCGGCCGACCGCACCGTGCAGGGAACACTGTCAGCCGCCGATGCAACGTGGAAGGCAGGAAGCGTGGTCCACGTCACCGGAGACCTGACCGTGCCCGCGGACGTGGAGCTTGCCATCGGCCCCGGCGTCCGCGTCCTGCTGGCGCCAAAGGCCAACCTCGTGGTCCTGGGCCACGTCGTCGCCTCGGGGACGGAGGAAGCCCCCATCCTGTTTGCTCCCCTGGAGCCCGGCAAACCCTGGGGCGGAATCCGCCACGAAGCAAGCCACGGCGACTACGCGTTCACCCTGTTCACCGGCGGAGGCGGGAATGCCTCGTACGCCTTCGGCCATTCGGGAAGCCAGCCCGTGCTGTACGGGAACGACGCGGACATCGTGCTCCAGTCGTGCGTGCTGGCTGACAACCCGGGCAAGGGGCTCGGCGGCGAGGGCGAGCGCATCCGCATCGAAGACTCCATCGTGACCCGCTGCGACACCGGCGGAGAGCTGAAGCATTCTCACCTCGTCCTGCTGCGCTCCCACTTCCTGGAAATGCCCAACGCAGACGGTGTGTTCGTGGATGACGACAACGACGGCATCTACCTCAGCGGACAGTACGAAGATGCATCCGGCGAGTTCCTGGAATCGATAATCGAAGGCTGCGTGTTCACAATCGGAAAGGACGACGGCATCGACCACAACGGCGCGGACGTGCGGGTGTCCGACACGATCATCGAGGGTTTCATGCACGAAGGGGTCGCTGCCTCCAAGGGCGGCACCATCACCATAGTGAACACTCTCGTGCGCCTGTGCGAGCAGGGGATCGAGGCCGGCTACGGTGCGCCCACCGTGATCGTGGACCACTGCACCACCACGGACAACAAGGTCGGCCTGCGCTACGGCGACTCGTACGACTGGGAAGTGGAAGGCACTCTCACGGTCACGAGCTCCGTCAGCAGCGGCAACACCGAGCACAACGTCCGGAACTTCGTCAACCTGCTGGGCGGGCCGGCTCAGGGCGCAGTGGACATCTCGTGCAGCGCGCTGGACGACCCGGCGTGGGACGGCGTCAACGGCAACGCTTCCGGCACGCCGGTACTGACCGACTCCTACCTGCTGGCGCCCGGCTCCCCGGGCAAGGGCGCCGCGTGCGACGGCACGGACCCGGGGCTCGTCCCCTAGGGATCGCGGTCTTCCAACATCTCTTCCAGGAAGCCACGCCGCTCGCGCAGATAGGCGCGGATGCGCACGACCTCCTGCTCGAAACCGGTCGGCTTGCTCCAGCGGCACTCCTCGTATCGATAATCGGTACCCACGTGTGCGACGATGGCATCGAGAAGTGCCGAGGCGTCCGCGGCAACCGGGTCTTCCAGGAGCGACCAGAGGATGCCGGTGTACTGCGCGGCATATTCCGGGATCTTGGCCAACTTGGAGGACAGGCTGTTCTTCTTGCCCCAGAGTGTGCCCTGCGACGCGGGGAAGTCCGTCCCGTCCCAGCTGATCCCGAACGTGGCATCCGCATCCCAGTTCACGATGTAGAAGCCGAGGTCCGGCTTGTCCGCCTCGTGGTACAGGTAGTAGTTCTTGGTGAACGTGTCCTGGTTGTTCGCAAACACGTTGGCAGCGACGAACCGGAGGTAGCCGTCCAGGTCCAGCAGCGGGCCCACCAGGGCCTCGAACTCCACGAAGCCGGCCGGGGCCGCAGCAATGGCAGCGAGCAACTGCTCCAGGTCGTCGCTGGCCGCGGCCACGTTGGCCTTCTTCTCGTACCCGGCAAGGACGTTGTCCTTCTTCGCGAAGTTGGCGTTGTGGTTCACCGCCTTGTAGAGGTTCCCGTCCCCGTGCAGCCCCATGCGCTTGAAGAAGTCCGTCTCCACCGCCTCGGTGAGCGCAAACAGGCCGTAGTACCCGCCGTTCAACACGAGGTGCGCATAGGTCACGCGCGGAGCCAGTCCGCCAATGCCGCGCAGCAGGTCGCCGGTCAGCCGGTCGCGGGACAGCGTGCCGTCGATCCACTGGGCCTTGAACACCATCTGCTTGAATCCCACCGGATCCTCCGGCAGCGTCTCACCGGGCCCGGCCGCAAACGGATCCAGCGGGTACCACGTTGAACGGTCGAACTTCACCTTGAAGGACTTCTTCGGAAAGCGGACCGAGATCCCTCCCTGGATCTCGACGGTCACCGGCCGGCAAAGCCCGTGCATGAAGAAGAACCCGCCCGCCTCGATGTCCTCGGCCGGTTTCTCCAGCAGGATGTCCAGATCCGGCTTCGCAACGAACAGGTGGGCCGCGGGATTGGCAAAGCACGCCTGCGGGTAAGCGCCGCCACCGCATTCCCACAGGCCGCAGGAACAGGACGCAGGCGTGTCGTTCACGCGCATGTCGATCTCGAGGCGGCACTCCCCCTCGCACGCGCCGTACCCGCCGCAGGTCAGCAGCACGGGCAGGTCCCGCTCCTCGAGGAGCCCGTCCTCTCCCGTCGCGCGCACTGTCAGCACGCGCTCCTCGCTCTCGAGGAAGGAGATGGGGGAGAGCGCCTCCATGTCGTCCCAACCGATGTCCACGTCGTAGAGCCGCGGCTCGGACGGGTCCGTGACCTCGGCCAGCAGCGTGCCGTCCGGCGCAAGAACCTGGATGTCCGCGGGATCCTCGTTCCCGACGCCCGCATGCAGGCGCACGGACACCGTCACCGTGTCCCCCTGCGTGAGGAGCACCATGGCCGGCTCCACCGCAGCGATCCCGGGCTCCACCGTGATCTCCGTGCACGCAAGCCCTGAAGGCTGGAAGCCCTCGTCGCACTGGCACGACGCGCTTGAGCCCGCGGCAAAGCACGTGCCGTGATCAGAGCACGTGACCTCCGCACACGGGTCCGACGCGTCCACGTCCTCCCCGCCGCACGCGGCACCCAGCACCAGGGGCAGCAACCACGCCACGCTGCCACGCCGAAGCAAGCAGACAGCCCCACGCTTCCAACTCCGAACTCCGACCCTGGGCGCCGACGACCGCATCCGCGTCACTCCCTCCCCGGCAGTCTAGTGGCACCAACCGGCAAGTCAAGCTGCCCGCACGCAGAGCGGCGGTTTCGGATGTCGGTGGTTGTTTCTAGGGGCCTGCAACGCACTCGCCGGACGTGCACGTCTGGTTGAGTGCGCACGCGTGCAGGCAGGCTCCGCAGTGCTGCGGGTTGGACAGGACGTCCACGCAGGTGTCGGTGGTGGGGGACCAGGCCGAGGAGTAGCCGCAGCAGCCTTTGCCCGCGGGGCAGGCGTTGCCGCACACGGCAGCGCAGAACCCGTCGTTGAATGTGTTGATCTCGCACTTGCCGTTGCAGCAGCTCTCGTTGTAGGGGCAGCCCCCGTACGGGCTCTTGCAGCCGGTCACGTCAGCCGCCGGATGGCAGTTGCCGAGCACGCAGGTCTCCCCGGCCTTGCAGGGCTTGTTGCACGCACCGCAGTGACTCTCGTCGAAGTTGAAGTAGGACATGCACACGCCGCCGCAGCAGAACTCCTGGTCTTTGCACGGTCCGTTGCAGCCGCACAGCGTCTTGTCCTCGGGGTATGCGCAGAGGTAGCCGCACTCGATGCCCCCATCGCAGTTCGGCTTGTTCGGCTCCGTCCCGGTCTGCCAGCAACCGGCTCCGCCGCCTACGCACGTCTGGCTCTCCGGACAGGGTACGTTGCATCCGAGGCAGTGGTTGTCCTCCCACCAGGGGTTGGCGCACGTTCCGCCGCAGCAGGTTGCCCCCGGGCCTGAGCAGTGGTTGCCGCACGCACCGCAGTGATCCGGGTCCGCTGCCGGATTCACGCAGTAGCCGTCGCAGCAGATTCCGCCCGACGCAGTGCAGTCTGCACAGCTCACGCCGCAGTGCTCGTTGTCGTAGGCCGTGTTGACCTTCTTCCAGACGCCGTCCAGGTTGCAGTACTGCTCGCACGTGGGGCCGCACCACGTGTTCAAAGCCCAGCGCCTCTGGCGCTTGCAGATGTCGCCCCATTGCGAGGGATCCGCACTCGGACCGCAGCACGCCTCGGTGACGATGTCCGTGGGATCCTCGGACACCACCAGCGCAGGGGCGGCGCAGACGCCGCCGCAGCAAGTGCCGCCAACGCCCTGGCACTTGTTTCCGCAGCAGCCGCAGTTGCCGTTGTGGGTGTCGAGATCCACGCACTCGCCCGGGCAGCCCTCGAGGTGGGCACAGTCCCACCGGCGGCAGCACGTCTGGCCGGCCGGGCAGCCCGCGGGGCAGTTTGCGGGCGGGCCGCAGGCATTGCCCGCAGACAGGACGAAGGACTGCACCGAGCCGACCGGACGACCCAGGAAGTCGAAAGCAGCGGCCTTGACTTCCACCGCTCCGTCGACGGTCCCGAGCTTCACGTGGGTCGCCGCGGTCCCGGGCGTGCCGCTGGAGTCGGACGTGGTCGTTTCCAGCGGCTCCAGCGTCGTGCCGCTCTCCCCCACGACGGAGAAATGCACCTCCACCCCGCTCATCGGCCTTCCGCCAGCGCTCTTCACCTGCACCACGAGTGGTTGTTCGAGCTGCCTCCCGGCAAGGCCCGACTGCCCGTCCCCCGAGACCTTCACGAGGACTGCGGGCATCAACCGCCATTCCGCCACGACCGAGGACGTCGCCTCGGCATCCGGGTTCGGATTGGAGACGATCACCACCTTGGCGTTCGAATCCCCTGCAGCGGGTTGAGAGAAGACCGTGAAGTCCGCCTCCATAGCATCGCCGAGCCAGTCCGCCTTCACCTGCGGAGCCACGGTCCCGGCTTCGTAGACCCGGACGACCGGAGTCGGAACGCCGCTTTCCAGCCGAATCGCCAGGTGCGTTGCCTCGTCCGCCCCCGTGTCGTTGACCAGGTCCAGCCGAACCGCGGTCATACCCCCGAGCGGCCCCTTCGGCTTCCAAGTCATGGGCTGTGATGAGTCCGGTCCCCCGGACAGAGCCAGCCTGTAGAAGGCGTTTCCAGATTGCTGGTGCTTGGCGTGTCCATCCGCGGGATCCACCACGAATGCGAATGGCAGCCCCAGCCTGGACGCATGCCAGAGATCTATGGACAGCGGATCGCCGGGAGCCGCCCGGTCCTCCGTAGTGGTTTGCCCGAGCGTGTCGGGCGAGCCGTCGTTGCGGGCGAATCCTTTGATGTACAGGTACTGGGCGGAGAAGTCGGGCCAGTGGAGCCCGTTGGCCGACAGGACGTCGATGATGTTCTTCTCGATGTCCTCCGTCTTCCAGCCTGACGCATCCAGCAGTATCTCCCGGATGAGCTCCCGGCCCGAATGCTCCTCCACCCAGAGCCACACTGGGAAGCCGGCATACTCGTCCCACGGCTCCGGTTGCCGGGTCAGCGGTCGAGCCGTCCTGTCAGTGAAGACGAACTTCGGATACCACGCGTCATACACCTGGTCCTGGGCCCAATACGTGCTGCTCTCGATCCACCAGCGATGAGCCGCCATCTTCTGGAACGCAGGCGTGGTTGCCCCGCCAACCTTCGCATGGCTCAGGTAGATGTACTGAAGGTGGTGGTAGAGCTCGTGCGCGACAGCGATTTCCAGGGCAGCGGGCACCGGGTCCGACGCACTGAAGGCCTCGAGGTCGAACTGCATCCCGATCCAAGGCTCACCGTGCTCGTCCATCCCGGCAGGCGTGAACGCTCCCAGGTTCTTCGCCCCGGAAGCGGGATCCACTGCCATGGACCGGACAGCCACCTGGATGGGCAACCAGAGAGCGGCCTGCTTGTCGCTCAGCGTATAGCCCATGCCCGCAGGAGAGGTCAGGTACGCGTACGACTTGGCAAGTGCGTCCTTGAGCCGCGCCATCAGCGGCTCGAAGTCGGCCAGAGCCTTCTGGTCCGCAGTGACATAGCCGTCGAAAGGACCGGAGAAGACCGGATCGTCCGCCGCACGACCCACCCCAGCCACCACGAACCGATCCGCCGGATTCGAAGCAAGGACCGCGGTGAACCTGGCATTCTCGTTGCCACGCAGCGCAACGGAGCTCGTGACACGGATGAGGTTCCCGTCCCGCTGGGCATCGGAGACGAACGCATCGTAGCGGGGCGTGCCCCCGGGGCCGCGGTCGTCGACATCGCTGTTGAACCCGGCCAGCATCAGGCGACTCAACTCGTCGTCGGAGAAGGAATCCCCTGCCAGACGCACCTCCAGAACCACCCGCTTCTCCAAGGTCGCGGGGGTGGCAGCAAACACGTAGTCCTTGTCCACGACTCCGACGAATGCGGGCGGCTCGCTGTGATCGCCAGGCATCGGGTCTTCCGGCCACAACGAGGTAGCGATGCTGACTGACGAAGCCCCGTCGGGGATGTGCACCGCAGCCACGCCGTCGGACGACTCGACCGTGCCGCCCCCCGGCCCGACCGGCTGTCCCGGGATGTCCGCGGGCTCCGTGTCCCCCGCCAGCGCCTCGGACTTGGCGTCGAGCTTGTCACCCGGTTCTCCTGTCTTGGTGCCGCAGCTGAGCAAGAGGGCCACCGTTGCCGCCAACCAGATCGGGCCACGCATCGAATTCCACATTGTCCATCACCTCACTGGCAAATCCCGTTTCAACGTAGCTTGCAGAGGTGCGGATTTCAAGAGATCGGCTGACGCACCTGCGGTATTCGGCTCGGTCGTGGACAGAGGCAGGCTGAACCTGCACGCATACGGGGGCTCCGCCCCCATCGCTCCCGCCTTCGCCAACCGGATGGACGCGGCAGTCGAATTCCCGCTGGGCTCCGGCGTGGCAGGCCCGTTGGTCGCGTCCCCGGCGAAATATACTTGTGCGCGGGGGCGGTTGTGCGCATAATGCCGGCTCGTTTTGCGCCGGCGTGCGGGCGCTAGGAGGAGACATGGCGGCCACAGGTACTCTCAAGATTGCTGTCTTCGTGGACGGCGGGTTCTTCCAGCAGGTGTTCGCATACTACCTGCTCCACCAGCGTCGGCGCCTGCCGCTGTCGCTGGGCGGCATCATGGCGTGGCTGCGTGCCGAGACCGCCAGGCGCTGCCAGCGGGAGGTCACCGCGTGCCAGTTCGTCGACATGTTCTGCCTGAAGGCGGGAAGCGGGTCCGCAGCAGACGGCACGTCGGCAGTGGAACCGCAGGTGGACCAGATGCTGCGCCGCGAGGGGTTCTGCCTGCTGAACGCTCCCGCGGATGCAGGCCCGCGGGGGGGGGAAGTCCACTTCGCACTCGAAGTGCTCGACCGTGTGTCGCTCAGGAAGCCGGATGTGGTGGCCCTGTTCACGGCCAACGCAAGCTACGTGACGCTGGTGCGCAAGGTCGCCGCGTGCGGCGCCGCGGTGCTCGTCCCGTCGTTCGACATCCAGCTTCCCGACTCGCGGGGCGGCGTCCGCCGCATCAAGACCGCCGCGGGCCTCTACGAGGACGCAACCTACACCGTGGCCCTCGGCCGGCTCATCGAGGAAGCCGGCGACGACACGCCCGTGCTGCGTGCGCTGTTCGGTCTGCCCGCTCCGGTCCGCGAGGAGCGCAGCAGTCGGAGACAGCCCGCGGCCGCAGTCGTGGTGGCCGCACCGGCCGGCGCTGCCGAAGCGCCCGCGGCCGAGGCGCCTGCTGCGCCGGCTCCGGCCGTGCCCTCCGCACCGGAGCCTGAAGCGCCCGATGGGCCCCTGGCCGGAACCATCGCGGAGATCCGGGAGCGCATGGGCTTCGTCCTGGAAGACTGGAACCGCAAGAAGCTGTTCTTCCACAAGTCGAGCCTGGCGGAAGGAACGCTCGCGGACCTGAAGAGCGGGGACCGCGTCGAGTATCTGCGGGGCAGCGATCCGAAGAACCGGCCCTGCGCCATCGGCGTGCGGCGCACGGGCGGCAGGGTGGAGCTGCCCGCTCCCGCGGCCGCTGCCGACCCCACGCCGCCCCAGGCTGAAACGGTGGCCAGTGCCGCCGAGCCCCCGACGGACCCGGAAGCGATTGCAGTACCTGACCCCGCGGCGGCCCCTGCCGCTCCCGCGGCCGAGGAACAGAAGGCAGAATGAAGAACGTCCGCAACATCGGGATTGCCGCGCACATCGATGCGGGCAAGACCACGGTTTCCGAGAGAGTCCTTTTTCTGACCGGCGTGACGCGAAAGGTGGGCGAAGTCCACGACGGCCGCGCCACCATGGACTTCATGAAGCAGGAGCAGGAGCGCGGGATCACCATCGCTTCGGCCGCGATCTCGTGCAGCTGGAAGGGGAAGCACATCAACCTCATCGACACGCCCGGCCACGTGGACTTCACCGTGGAGGTGGAGCGCTCGCTGCGCGTGCTGGACGGCATGGTGGGCGTGTTCTGCGCGGTGGGCGGCGTGGAGCCGCAGTCCGAGACCGTGTGGGGCCAGGCGGACCTGCACCGCGTGCCCCGCATCGCGTTCATCAACAAGATGGACCGCCCCGGTGCGGACTTCTACGGCACCATCGACTCCATGCGGGAAGTGCTGGACGCAAACGCAGTCGCGTACCAGCACCCGATCATGGAGAACGACACCTTTGCCGGAGTCGTGGACCTGGTGGACATGAAGGCCTTCCGGTGCGACGGGTTCGACGTGACCGAGATCCCGGTTCCGGAAGGGATGCGGGAGGACGTCCGGCAACGCCGCAAGATGCTCATCGAGGCATTGTCCGACGCGGACGACGAGATCATGACGCGGTACCTGGCCGGCGAGGAATCCACGCCCGAGCAGATCCGCGAGGCGACGCGGGTCGCGGTGGGCCGGCTCGAGCTCGTGCCGGTGCTCGCGGGCGCCGCGTTCCGCAACGCGGGCGTCCAGCTCCTGCTGGATGCCATCGTCGACTACCTGCCGAACCCGCTGGAAGTGGGGCCGGAGACCGGAAGCGATCCGTCGGACCCGGGACAGCCCGTGGAACGGATGCCGGACCCGGAAGCGCCGTTTTCAGCGCTCGCCTTCAAGATCATCCACGACCCGTACGTCGGTCAGCAGACGTTCATCCGGATCTACTCGGGCCGCATCGCAACGGGCGACTGGGTGTGGAACTCCACGCGGAAGGTCCGGGAGCGCATCGGCAGGATCCTGCGCATCAAGGCGCGGGAGCGCATCGACATGCAGTCCGCGGAAGCAGGCGACATCATCGCGCTCGTGGGGCTCAAGAACACCACCACCGGCAACACCCTGTGCAGCAGGGACCAGCCCGTGCTCCTCGAATCCATCGCAGTGCCCGAGACCGTCATCAGCCTGCGCGTGACCGGCGCGAACCAGAAGGAGGAGGAGAAGCTGGCGCGGGCGCTCCAGAAGCTGGCCATGGAGGACCCGTCGTTCACCGTGCGCCACGACGAGGAGACCAAGGACTTCGTCATCGGAGGCATGGGGGAGCTGCATCTCGAGATCCTCGTGGACCGCCTCCGCACCGACTTCGGCGTGGAGTGCACGGTGGATGTCCCCTCTGTCTCCTACCGGGAGTCCATGAGCGTGCCGGCCTCGTGCGAGTACAAGCACGTCAAGCAGACAGGCGGCCACGGCCAGTACGCGCACGTTGTCATGGAGTTCCTGCCCTCGCAGGAACGCTTCGTCTTCGAGTCGAAGGTCCGGGGCGGAAACGTGCCGCTGGAATACGTCCCCGCGGTTCGCAGAGGCGTGGAGGAAGCCATGGAGAGCGGCGTCCTGGCCGGATACCCCGTGGTGGGCGTGACCGCGCTGCTGACGGACGGAAGCTCCCATCCCGTCGATTCCTCGGACCTCGCGTTCAGGACCGCCGCGATACAGGCCTTCAAGAAGGCGTTCCGGGACAGCAAGCCGAGGATCCTCGAGCCTCTCATGAAGGTCGAGATCAACACTCCGGACGAGTACATCGGCGACATCGTGGGGGACCTGGGCTCCCGTCGCGGCAAGGTCACCTCCATGCGCCGGTTCCGCAAGGGAAGCCAGAAGATCAACGCTACCGTTCCCCTCGCGGAGCTGTTCGGGTACTCGACGCCGCTGCGCACCATGAGCAGCGGCCGCGCCAACTTCTCCATGGAGTTCCTCACCTACTCTCCGGTGCCCGCCTCGGTGCAGGAGAAGATCATCGAGGCACGGCAGAACCGCCAGTGACTCCTCCCGCAGGTTGGCGAAGGCGGGAGCATGGGGGCGCAGCCCCCGGTATGATGGCGCCTCAGGCGCTTGACCCGCAGCCGTCCGAAAGGTATTGCTAGCTCCAGGAAGGAGGCCCCTCGTGCTGCCCGTCGCCTGGCTTGTCGGAGTGGTTTCGTCGCTTGCGCCCGAGGCGCAGCAGTGCCCGGACGTGCGCTCCGTGGAGATCGTGTCCCTCGTGGCCGCAGGCGAAGGCGGAAGCGCCAAGGAGCATGGCAAGCCGGCCAGAGCGGACGCACAGGGCAAGCCACTGGGCGCTGAAGCCTGTGGCAAGGTCGCGAGTGCGGACGGCCGTCGCAAGATGGTCAAGTCCGGTGACACCGTGACGCTCGGGGTCCACGTGAAGGTGCGCTCGGGGAAGAAGGATCTCTCCTACTCGGCGCTGCCGCTTGGCGGGCGAAGGGAAGCCCTGTCCCCCGAGTCCTGGCCGTCCTCCTGCCCCGTGCAGGTGACGTGGTACAAGGTGGAAGCAGAGGCCGAGTCCTACTCGAATCCGGGCAATGCGTCTCCGGCTACCATCGCGTACCAGGAGACGAAGTGGGAATCGGGCTGGAGCGTTCCTGCTGACGTGCACCCGACATTGATGCACGACGAGTTCCCTTCTGTCGCACACGGGCTCGGAGTCATGCGCTACAAGGCCGTGGTGAGCGCAGGGGGCCGGGAGTGGTCCTCGCCCGGCGTGGAGTGCCGCGAGTCCGGCGCGATCTGCAGCGCGGTGCACACCGTGGCCTACCGCAGGGACGACACGTACATCGGCTTCCTGTACGAGCTGTACAACACGCCGTACATCTACGGCTCCAAGGGGATCAAGGGGGGCAACCAGGCAGACCTGCTGGTGGGATCCGACTGCGCGGACCTTGCAGTCTACGGCAAGCGGCGCCAGCACGGCCGACGCAAGTACGAGTACACGTTCACCGGCGGGCTGTGCAAGTACGGCAAGTGCACGCCCGTCACTCTCGGTTCCGACGGCTTCTACGTGGACCGCAAGGGCGCCCGCGTTCCCTTCGGGCCGTCGCTTGCCGCCCGGCCCGGCGACCTGCTCAACCTGGCCGGCGGTCACGTCGGAGTGCTGGTGTCGGACAACGGCAACGGGCAGCTCGACTCGAAGGACCTGCTGATGCACACGTTTGCGCGGGAGCCGGAGACCGTGCCCATTTCCGACTGCCGGTGGCCCATCGTGTCCGCGAAAGTCGTGAGGTGGTACCGGTGACCGGACCCGTGCTGCTGCTGCTGGCCCGCCTGCTTCTTGCCCCGGGGCCGGGGGACGCCCCGCCGGAAGGGCTCTCCCGTCTCATCGCCGCGTATCCGGAGAAGCTCGACGCGGCAGTATGCGACAGCGAGGGGCGCTGGCAGCTGCGGTGGAAGGACTCAACGCTCATGCCGTGGGACGACGGCGTGGAGAACAAGAGCCCGGACGACCTGCTCGAGCACCCGGACCTGGAGGACCAGGTGGACGTGTGCTACCCCGCGGGCAGGGACCGCGGGGTGCCGCCAGCGCCGGGGCACGACCCGGGCCGCGTGCGCTACGAGCCGTTCTTCCGCAAGATGTACGGCGACTCCGCACGGGAAGCGGAGCGCAACCTCCTGGTGGTGCTCTGGCTTCCGGACACCGCGAATCGCAAGATGCGCGCATCACGTGTCAACGAAGTGTACAAGCACCTGGAGGCGGTTTCGCGTGACGTGGCCGCACTTCCGCCCGAGGTCCGGCAGGTGGCGGAAGCCTCGTTTGGCACGTTCAACTGGCGGACCGTCGGGGGTACGACGCGGTTGTCCGCCCACGCGTTCGGCATCGCGGTGGACATCGGCGGCAAGGCCGCGGACTTCTGGCGCTGGGGCACGAAGAAGTGCCGGTCGGCCCAGGGCAGCGAGGCTTCGGCGTGCTACAGGAATCGGATACCCTTGGAGATCGTGGACGCGTTCGAACGGCACGGCTTCATCTGGGGCGGGAAGTGGTCCCACTTCGACACCATGCACTTCGAATACCGGCCGGAGCTGCTTCCTTCTCCTACTGGCACCCCGCTGCCGCATTGTCCGGCACCCGGTACTTCGCGGTGAGGCCGACGTAGTCCGTTGCCACCACCGCGTGCCCGGTGGCGTTCGTATCCTCGGGCGGGCTCGCCGCGGCGAAAGAGTCTAGCACCCGCAGCCGGTGCAGGGGGAGCAGGCTCCGGACCACTTGCAGCCGTAGGCAGGACCGAGGCAGAAGTGCCACTTGCCCGACGCACAGCACTTCCAGTGCTTGCCTTCCTGCCACTCGCATTCCGAGCCCGGGCTCAGGCCGCAGCCGCCCCACTGGCAGTTGCCCTGGCACACCTGCTGCGAGCACGGGTCACAGCCACCGCCCTGGGTCGAGCCAGGAGCGCAGGGACCCTGCCCCGCGCAGTCCCCCCAGCCGCCCCAATCTCCCCAGACGCATCCCTCGATGCAGGTCCGGCTCCTGCTGCGCTGGCCGCAGTTCCCGCACCCCTCCTGCTGCGACTCCGTGGCCCCGACCGCGCATGGCCCCTGGTTGCCGCACGCTCCCCACTCTCCCCATTCCTCCCAGGTGCAGGACGGCCCGCAGGTCCGCTCCCGGGAACGCATCCCGCAGTTCCCGCACGGCTCGGACGCGGCGTCCACCGCTCCTGCCGTGCACTCGCCGCCGCCAGCGGCGCACGCGCTCCACTCGCTCCACGGGCCCCACTGGCACATGCCGTCGCAGGTCCGGCTGCGGCTTCTTGCCGAGCACGGGTCGCACGCCTCGGTCTGCTGCTCCACCTCGCCTGCCTTGCACGTATCGGGCATGCCGCAGAAGTTGCAGCCGTCCTCGTCCTTGGTCCCGTCGCAGTCGTCGTCCAGCCCGTTGCAGGTCTCCGCGCTCGGCACCGGGCCCACGCAGATGAGCGTGCCATCCGGTCCGGTGGAGAGCTTGCCCGGGCACTTGCCGAACGCGTTCTGCACCACGCAGTCACCGCCATTGGGCGGCAGGCCCGTTCCGTCTCCAGGGACCGCGTCCGGCGTGCTGCCCGGGGTGTCCCCGGCATCGGGCGGTAACCCGGGCTGCGAGTCCTGGTACGTGCCCTCGGCCAGCAGCGTGCGGCTGTCCTCGCCCACGTATTCCACCACGTTGCCGCACGAAAGCACGCCGAGCGCAACAGCCGGAGCGACCCAAAGGCGTTTCCTGGCGATCAACAGCCCGATCAGTGCTGCGGCCACGGCAAGCAGCGCTCCCGGTCCGGACGCAGTTCGCGGGCCGACCGCGCAGCCACCGGAGCTTCCGCCTCCGCCTCCGCTGCCTGCGTCGCCCTGTCCTGCCGCGGTGTCGGAACCTGCTGCGTCCCCCGTGCCCACGACGTCCCCGTCGACCCCTTCGACCCCGTCGTCCCCGCGGGCCGGGATGCTGTCGCACACGAGGTCTGCAGGCAGGCACTGCGCGGGCAGGTCTCCGAAATCGGTGCACACGGAGCCTTCGGGGCAGGCGCCGACCTCGCACTGGACACCACAGGCGCTCGTGCCGTCTGCCATCGCGACGCAGAGGTTGCCTCCCACGCCGCAGTCGTCGTGAGCCGTGCACGGGGAGCAGAGCACCGGCAGGCAGACGTGCCCCTCCGCGTCGCAGCGCTCGAGGGGCACGCCGCACTCCTCGTGGGACGCGCAGCAGCCTGCCACCTTGTCCGTCATGATGCAGGAGCCGTCCTGGCACGCGTTGACGGTGCACGGGTCGCCGTCGTCGCACAGGTCGTTGGTGAACGTGTGCTGGCAGTCTCCGGCCGCTCCGCACGAGTCCGCGGTGCACGGGTTCCCGTCGAAGCACGGGCCGCCATCCGTGGGCTGCGACGCGGCCGCGCCGCACGGGCTCCAGTCGGTCCACTCGCACGACGCGAGGCACGAGCGCACCGACTCGCCGCACTGGCCGCACGCGGCCGTCTCCACCGCGTCGGGCACGCACGCCCACGGGTAGAGGCACGCGTTGACGTGGGCCGGCGTCTGCAGCCGCAGGGACGACCAGTACTCGATGCTTCCCCAGCCGGACGCATCGGACCAGCCGGGCCCGCTCCACTGCGTTGGGAAGCCGTTGCCGTCGGACAGGAAGCACACGACGCCGTCCTTCCCTCTTCCGCAGATATCCGCAAGCCCGTCGCCGTCCACGTCCGCCAGCCGCACCGTGTTGTAGTACCTGGCCATGAACCACTGCTGGTCGTCGGAGAACATCGGCCCGTCGATCATGGATCCGAAGGAGTCGCCCTGGGACAGCCAGCACGCCATTTCCTTGTCCGCCCGCGCGCATACGTCGGCCCTCGCATCGCCGTTGATGTCGCCCCAGCGAAGCGGAAGGTAGTTGGTCTGGTCGTGCCACCCGTTGCCGTCAGAAAGGTCGGGGCCGGGCACCGCGTCCGGGAAGCCCGCGCCGTTGGACAGGAAGCAGAGTATCCCCGCGTCGTCCCGCATGCACAGGTCATCCTTGGCGTCGCCGTTGATGTCTGCCATGCGCAGAGTCTGCCAGTAGCGCATCTCGGCCGCGCCCGATTCGTCGCTCCAGGCAGGGCCGTCCAGCACGGGGCCGAACCCGGTGCCGGTGGAGGGCCAGCAGAGAACCCCCTTGGCCGCGCGGGCGCACAGGTCGTGCTTCCCGTCGCCGTTGAAGTCGCCGCTGCGGATCGTGCCGTAGTATTGCGGTGCGCCCCAGCCGCTCGGGTCGGACAGCTCGGGTCCTGCAAACCCCGCGTCGAACCCCGTGCCCGTGGACAGATGGCAGCGGATGCCGTCCGGCCCACGGCCGCACAGGTCTGCCATGCCGTCGCCGTCCACGTCCAGCATTCGGATCGTCGAGTAGTGCTTCTCCTGCTCCCACCCCGCGGCGTCGGACCACTCCGGGCCCGTGATTGTGTCGGTGGAGAAGCCCGTGCCGTTGGACAGCCAGCAGCGCATGCCCGCGTTGCCGCGGGCGCACACGTCCGCCAGTGCGTCCGCGTTGACGTCGCCCATGTGGATGGTGCCGTAGTGCGACGGTGCGTTCCAGCCCAGGTCGTTGGAAAGCTCCGGACCCGGGCCCTCGACCACGGGCACGAGCTTTCCGTCGCCGCTCAGGTGGCAGTACAGGCCCGCTGCTCCTCTCGCACACAGGTCGCCGAGACCGTCGCCGTCCACGTCCGTGGACCCGGCCGCGTCGAACAGCCCCGCGTCCACCTGCACCTGCTCCGGGGGCCATTCGTTGCACACGCCGGGCTGGCCGCTGCCCGTGGCAAAGGCGCCGAGGTGGTTGGCCACGGTCCGCTCGCCTGCGTCGTCCGACGGGTGGTTCACGATGCCCGGCCCTGCCACCCACATGGTGGTGGAGCCGCCGCCGTCCAGGTTCACCGCGTCGACCGCTCCCAGGTCCTTCATGATGCCTGCAAGCTCCTTGAGCGTGACCCCCACGCTCAGGTCCGTCCGGCCGTCCACCACCAGCATGTACAGGGTGCGGCGGTCGTGGGACAGGCCCACCGCGGTGCGCGGGTGCTTCTGGCAGAAGTGACCGCTGCAGTCGTAGCTGGTGATGGCCTGGCCGTCCTTCATGATCTGCGCGAACCCGGAGACCACGTCGCGGGTCCACCACGCGGGGGAGAACACTTCGGCCTCGGGAGAGAAGGCCGCGTGGCCCTTGCCGAACGCGACCAGCGCCTGCCACGTCGTGTCCACGCCCGAGCCCCACACCTCTCCGTTTCCCATGGCCAGGCCGATGGGGTCGTACGATCCGTTGTAGAAATCCGCGTTGATCGCTGCCTGCACGCCCACCGAGGCTGCCCACTTCGACGTCTTCTGCTTCTTCTCGCCCGGGGTGGTCGCACGGACTCCGGTGCCCGGCGCACACAGGTCGATGACGAGCCCGTGGATGCGCAGGGGTCCGCCCGCTATCTTGAACATGTGTTGCACGCCCGGGTGGGGCGAATCCCACGTTTCCTGCGCGGCCGCGACGCCGCACCAGAGCGCGACCATGCTTGCCAGCGCAGCGGCTCCGACCAGCCTCGGTGAGATCAACGTTCGTTCCCGTGTCGCTTGTGCTGCCATCAACATCCTCCAGTGCCGCGGACTATACTACCAGCTTTCCGCGCCGCGTTCACTCCGGAACGCGAGCTTCGCATCGCGCGTGACCCGGCTTGCCAAACCTGCTATTCTCGAACCCATGTAGATGGAGGTGGGTCCATGAGAACGCTCAGGATGCCGGTCATCTTGTCTGCAGCGGCCGTGGTGCTTGTGTTGGGGGGCGCGTGCTCCGGCAGCTCTTCCGGAAGCGACGTCCCGGCCGGAGCGGACAGCGCGGATGGTTCTGCGACGGTGGACTCGGTAACGCCTGGAGACTCCGTCGCCCCGGGGGACGTGCCCGCCGACCGCGCGGTCCTGGACGTTCCGGGCCACGACCTCCCGGCACCCGCGGACGTTCCGGGCCACGACCTCCCCGCGGACGTTTCCGGCCCGGACATCCCGGGGCACGACGGGGTGGTGGGCCACGACCTGCCTCCGGACGTTCCGGAGCCGGAGGTGATCCCCGCGGGAGAATGCCACGGCGTACCCGAGGCCGGCTGGCTTGCCCCGAAGAAGTTCACGCAGAACGCGAAGCCCGTCATCGAGACGTCGTACCTGCAGCCCTATCCGGCCGTGACCGCGGACGGCCGGCTGCACGTGATGTACGTGTACGGCCTGGGAAGCGTGGACATCGGGGGCCTGTTCCACCAGGAGGAGGTCGAAGGCGGCTACACCGCGCCGTTGAAGATCGGCGAGCACTCGGCCATCGCCCTGGACCTGCTCGTCTCGCCCGTGGATGGGGCCGTGCATGCGCTCTACTCCAACATGTTCGGCAACAAGATCGAGCCGCTCCACCGGGTCTTCCAGAACGGCGCTTGGAGCCAGCCCATGACCGTGCCGCCCGACCCGGCCATCAACGAGATCCCGACCGGTGTGGACTTCTGCATCGACGGACTGGGAGTGCTGCACATGGTCTACTCCGTGGCTGGCTACACGCCCCTCGGTTACGGGAGCTGGAGCGCGGGCGCGGGGTGGACCGCGGCAGCGCCCGCGGGGCTCGACTTCTCCCCGTACGTCGGTCTCGGCACCGTCGCAGTGGGGTGCGGGGTCGACGGGACCCTGGCCGTGCTGGTGAACGGCAACATGGGGGAGGGCCTTCTCATCGTGCGCCACGCCGACGGCACCTGGACCGGGCCGGTCCCCACCTTCACTTTCGATGGGCTCGGAAGCAGCTACGACTCCTCCATGTCGACCGCGGTGAACCCGGACGACCCCTTGACCCCGCGGGCCATGGCGGCCTGGTACGACCAGAAGAAGCTGCTCGGATGGGACGGCGCCGCGGTGCAGGAGATCAGCGTGTCCGACACGTTCACGATGATGGCGCTGACGCACTCCACCGGGGCCGGGACCATTCTGGCCGCGCACTTTGCGAAGAACTCGCCCGGCGACGACCCGCTCTACGTCACGAAGTTCGACGGCACCTTCGCACAGCCGCAGCTCGTGACCGCGACCGCATCCGTGCACTCCACCCGCTATGCCGCTGCGTCGTCCTTCGACGGCAGCGTCACGCACGTGGTGTGGGTGCAGCGCGACACGCCAACAGACGTGATGGGAACGGTCTCCAACCTCTGCGACATCCGCACGGAGTAGGCGGCTACCCGCCGCGCCGTGGGTTCTTGCGACCCGTGTCGAGCTTGGTGCGCAGCTCCCGGCGGGCCAGGGAAGCCAGCTCGGCTTCGTGTTCCGCCACGTACTCGCGCAGACGCTGCGGCTCCCAGTCCACCAGCGAGCGAAGCGCCCAGGACACGGCTTTGACGATCATGGGGTGGCGCTCGTGGAGCACGGGGGTGACCACGGCCACGGTCCGATCGAAGTCGCCTTTTCCACCCTTGGTCTTCTTGTTGAGCGCGGTGGTGGACACGATCGCGGTGCGGCGCCACCACACATCGTCGGACCGAAGCCACGCCCGGATGTCCGCATCGGCCAGCTCCCCCTTGAGCCACCTGGGGCCCGAGAGCAGGCAGGCCAGGGTGTCGACGCACGCCCAGTTGTCGTTGCCCTTGCCCACGCGCTCCAGCCGCTTGCGGTCCAGCAGCCGGAACGCGGCCTTGTGCCGCGACAGCAGCTCGTAGGCCGCGATGCGATCCTCGAACACCCCGCTTCCGGCAAGCTCCAGCGCGGCCGCAAAGAGCGTCTCACCGCCTTCCGCCTTGCTCTGCGCCGCAGTCTTGCGCACCTCGGTGCGAAGGAACGGCATCTTCACGCCCAGGAATCTCATTCCTGTCGTGAAGTAGTTGGACATGCCGATGCGGTTGGCCTCGCACGCGTGCACTCTCAGCCGGGCCGCGAGGTCCTCCGCGATCCGATGCGCGGTGTCGTTCATTCGTTCGACCTCCCTTGGCCGGAGTCTCGCGCGTGAAGCGACCGGAAGGCAAGTGCGTCGGCCATGTCCGCTATCTCCTGCCGCATTGCCAGCGTGTCGAGCCACGGGGCGGGAATCCCGGACTCGCCGTAGAACGCGCCTGCGATCTGGCCGCAGACCGCCGCGGTGGTGTCCGCGTCATCCCCCAGGTTGACCGCCGCAAGCACCGCATCCCGGAAGCTTCCCGTGGTCCAGAAGCACCAGAGCGCGGCCTCGAGGCTTTCGACCACGTAGCCCGTGCCCCGGACCTGCTCCACCGTCTTCGTCTTCCACGCTCCGGACGCCACCTCCCCGATGCGGGGAGCCAGCCCCTTCATGCCGACTCCTTCCGCAACCACATCTTCCCGGCTGGCGCCGGCAAGCGCGGTGCACAGCACCCTGCCCAGCAGCCTGCATGCGTCCACGCACTCGGCCGCCGCATGGGTTGTCCTGGAGCTTTCCGCCGAGTGCCTCTCCACCGCGTCCTGGTCGGGCCAGAAGAACAGGGGCACCGGGGCCAGCCGCATGATGGACCCGTTTCCTGCGGACCTCGGGTCCGTCGAACCCGCCAGCGGGTCTCCGGTCTTCCGGAACCGATCCAGCGCGGCCCTCGTGGCATTGCCGATGTCGAAGCATCGGCCGGTGCTGCTCATGTAGCCCTGCTCCATCCAGCGACAGTACTTGAGGATCTGATCTTCGGCGTCGAATCCTTTCTTCTCTATCAAGCTGGCGGCAAGGCACAGCGCCATGGACGTGTCGTCGGTCCACTGCCCGGGCCTCAGGCCAAACGGCCCGCCTCCCACCATGTCGGTGACCGGGGGGAAGCTTCCCCGTGCCCGGAACTCCACCGCGGTCCCGACCGCATCTCCCACTGCAAGCCCGAGCAGTGCCCCGCGGGCACGGTCCGTCAGCCGGCCGTAGCCCGTGGGCTTGCCGCCCCCTGCCTCTCTCATGATGCTGCCGCGGTTTCAGCGCCAGCGCGCGACTCCACCTGCCGGTGCCGGTCGATCCAGTTGCCCCACGGCAGGAGCACGCCGCACAGGATATCGAGCGCCTGCCCTGCGACGAGCAGCACGCCCAGCGGCACCCTCCGCGCTACCCGCTTTGGCGCCAGCCCCACCCCGATATGTGCGATGAACATCGTTTCCCCCACGCTCTGCACTGCCGTCGGCATTGTATGCCCGGTGCAGGCGCCTGCCAAGACACTGGATGGTCCCCCTCCCGGCGCACCGCTGCGGCGTGCACGGGGCTTGTGCGGCACAGTTCCCACGCCCGCCTATTCCAAAACCCCTCGATTCTTGGTCAGTAAAGGCATGAACAGGGGGGTGTCTTGGCGTGCGGCAGCAGTTCTTGTGCTTGCACCCGCTTCCGCGGGGGCACCTGTTCGATGTTGGGGGACATCCGCGTAGTCCGGGCGCCTGGAAACCCGCTCAGTCCCCTTCCACGTAGCGGCCAAGCGCTCGGATGGCCTCGGTTGCACGAAGCACGAGCTGCGTGGCTTGGTCGTCAGTAGCTTCAGCAGGCTTGGAAAGAGCGATTCGTGTTGACGTGAGGGCCTCCGCTTCGGCAGGAGAAAGGACGCCGCCTGACGAGAGCGTGTCGGCGACGAAGTCGCTTGTGACCGGGTCGCCGTCGAGCGCTTGGCCCGTGAGCACGTGGGCAGCAGCAAGGAGCGCTGCTTCCAAAGCTTTGGCAGCCGGGGCAAGCGCTTCCACCGGGAACCCGCCGTCCGCCATGACGCGGGCCAGCTTGCGATCCCGGCATACCTTCGCAAAGGCCTGTCGGGCAGCGTCCCGCCGCAAACGAGATTCGTCCGCTGCACGATCCTTGAGAGCATCGTGCACATGCAGCCTGTTGACCGGCCCGCTGTCCATTCGGATGACGCCGGAGGTGGCCAGACGCCTGATGAGCTCGAACGTCCCACGATCCAGTACTTCGAGGGCGGGAGTCGGTGAGGACGCGTGCACTTGCGCCAGCAGCCTGGTGGCCAGCGGTGCAATCTCGCCGGAGGGACCGTCCACGACAAGCAGGAACGTGCCGGCCCCCCCGGGAGCAGGCCGGTGCTCGAGAAGCAACAGCCGCTCCGCCAGCCGCGCCGAGAGGTCCTGCCTGAATCGCTCAAGCGGATCAAGGAGCGCCGCAGGGTGCTGAGGTGCGGGCACCGGAGCCCGAACCGGAAGCGGAGCCATCCCCATCACGGCTTCAAGCCGCTCGAGAAGCGCAGCACCGCCAGACGGCAGGAGGATCGACCCGAACTCACCTCGGCCGTCCAGCACTCCGTCTGCGAGCCGCTGCTTGGCTCGCAAAGTCCCCAGCATACGGTGCTCGATGGTCCCCTCGGACACAAGGTTGTAGACCTGGACGGTCCGAGTCTGCTGCTTGCGCCACGCGCGAGCAATCCGCTGTTCCAGCTTGGCCGGGTTCCACGGCAGATCCACGTTGATGACCGTGTCGGCCACCTGCAGGTTCAACCCCGTTGCCCCGGAGTCGGTCGACAGGAACACCCTGCACGCGGGGTCGCTCTTGAACCTGGCGATCTCTGCCCGGCGCTTCTCTTGTGGGACAGAGCCGGTGTGCCACGCCAGATCGATGCGCTCGTCCTCGAGACGGCCCCGCACCAACTCCAGCATCCTGGCCCATTCCGAGAACACGATGACCTTGCTCGTCTCGGACGCCAACACCGCGTCCAGCAATGCCGCCAGTTCGTCCAGCTTCGGCGAAATCCGACACTCCGGATCCAATATGTAAGGCGTGTCGCACAGCATTCGCATGCACGCAAGACGCTGCTGGAGCCGGTCGAACTCCTCAGGCCTGAGCGGCCGGCGCTTGGCAACCTGGATGATCCTCGCCACTACAGCCTGGTGCTCCTCGTACCGGGTGGTCTGCTCGCCGGACATCGGCACCAGCCGGGTCTCCATCTGCCTCGGCGGGAGCTGCTCCTCGACCTGGTCCTTGCGCCGCCGCAGCATCACGGAGCGCGCCGTCCGGTGCAGCTTGTCCAGGTTCTTGAAGCCGCTGGGCTTCCCACGCTCGTCCAATTGGTAGTACTCGCGGTTGAACCGGAACAGAGGCCCGAACAGGTGCGGGTCCAGGAACTCCACGATCGAGTACAGTTCGTCGATCTTGTTCTCAAGCGGGGTTCCAGTGAGCACGAACGCAAATGGGCTCGACAGGCGCTTGATCGTGTGCGCCACCTTGGTCTGCCAGTTCTTGATCCGCTGCGCCTCGTCCAGTACCACGACGTCGGGTGCAAGGCTCTCCACGATGTCCCGCTGGTCCACGAGGACCTGCTCGTAGTTGGCGATGTTGAAGAACGCCGGCGTCCGGTACTGAGAAAGCCGCGCCTGCCGCGGACCCATCACGAGCTGCACAGACTGACCGCAGAACTTCCGAATCTGATCTTCCCACTCCCCCTTCAACGAAACCGGCGTGACGATCAGCACCCGCTCGATGTGCCGTGTCTGCCGCAAGATCTCGCATGCGACGATGGCCTGCACCGTCTTGCCCAGCCCCATGTCGTCTGCCAGCAGCGCTCGCTCCGTGAACGCCAGGTGCAGCGCCCCTTCCCTCTGGTACGGGTACAGCTTCACGTCCGGAGGCTCGAGGTGCTTTCGCCCCGCTGCAACGTCTTCCAGGAACGCTTCGCGGGCAGCAGCCCGCTCGGACTTCCGCCTCAATCCTGCTACCCAGTCGTCAACCTCCCTGGATACGCGGATGCCGGCGCTGGCGCCGGCCGGCAGCGCCGCGATCGAACGGCGAAGTGAAGGCAGAGCATCCACCGGGTCGGCCAGCAGCGAGCCGTCTGCGCCGAAGTACTCTGCTGTGAGATCGCGGATCTCACTCCCTGCCGATGCTGGCAGCAAGACCCGGATCGAGGGAGCCTCGGATTGTCGGGACAGGTACACCTCAACCAGCGTGGAACCCCTTTCCGCGGCAGCGATGAGTCGCTTCCCCTTGTTGCGCTTCACATGGAGAAGCACTGCCTCCACGTGCTTGCAGGTCCCGAGGCCGTTGATTCTGAAGTCGGGACAGTCGCACGTGTTCTCATGCTTCGTGAGCGAACGGATCTCGACATAGTGTGGCGCTACCGACCCGGGAGTCGCCGCGGTGAACGATCCGAAGATCGGATGGCATCCGGGCACCTCCCTCACGACTATGCCCTGCTTGAGTGCGCGCTCGACCCTGTTCTTGATCTCGTGCTCGTCCGTCGTACGCCAGCCCACGGACTCCGCCGGACCTTCGCCCGTGCTCCCCGGTCCCTTCCTCGTCCTCGTCGATTCCAGCCGATCCTGCTTCTTCAACGACATAGCGTCCTCCTGTACCCGCTCGTTTCTCAAGAGCAACCCATGCAAGGCGAAAGCCTGGAACCCAAAGGGCTAGACACAGTCCGATTCGTCCGGGTCCCGCTCCTGCCTGTTGTGCTCGACGAGGGGAGCGGCCTTGAGTGTCGGGACGGTGCCGTAGATCATCTCGTGGTCGAGGGCTTCGACCATTGCCCGGACGTTCCACGTGTCGATGGCGACCTTGACGCCCTTCCACAGCCTCGTACGAGTTCTCAGGCGGCCGAGGATCTTTCCGATCCCGTCCGCGGCGTTCTTCTGGACGCCTTCCAGCTTCTGTTCCATCTCTGCAAGCCCCTTGCGCGTTTCGTGACGCTGAAATCCGGCTTTCGCCCCGAGTGCCGGCACCGAACCTACGGCAAACCGCGTGGGGGTTCAAGAGGAACGTCAAGATCTCATGCCCGAACGGCGTCCCTATCGCAAATCCATCAGTCCACGATGTCGTCGAGCCGTATCACCCTGACTCCTGTGGCGGCCAGGATGGCTCGCGAAGCGGCATGGTGCCCCGGGTCGCGGGTGACCACGAAGCCGTCGCAGTGCAGCGCTGCCTCGTAGAGATGAATGTCGTCCTTGAGGGACCCAACGAATGGCCTGCGCTGCCGCGTCGAGAAGGCAATCAAGTCAGATGCGCGCAGCTTCCTCAGTTTTCGGTCCTCGTGCCTGTCGAGGCTCTTCAGGAACTCGGGCAACTGCTGGGGGAAGAGTATCCCCATCTTGCGGAGCTGCGGCCTTAGTTCCTTCCAGAGCGCCGGCGTGCCAACCAAGACCGGGCATGACTCGATCATGAGCTTGAAGAAGTGCGACTCAGGGCCATCACTTCCGGTGCGTGCTTGTCTTTCGGCCTCGACTATGACGTGCGTGTCCACTATCAGGCGCGTCCCCGATTTCAGGCAAGCCCTTGGCCCACTCATCGAAAAGCTCCTCCTCAACCGCTGCGAAACTCTTGACCCACTCGGCAAGGTAGCCCCGTTCGTCAATCAGAACACGCTCCGCACGGACGGCCTTCTGACCGCGCTCGAGATGCCAGATGGCCACTTCGGATGCCTTGATTCGTCCCCTTCTGACCGCTTCAGCAAGCGCAGCAACGAGCACCTCGCTGTGGGTCGACGTGATCACCTGCTTGCCCCCTTTCACCGCGTCACAGAACAACTCCGGGAGGAGCCGCTCGAAACCGGGGTGCAGGTTGGTTTCCGGCTCCTCGATCAGGAGCGTCGAGCCTTCGGGAGACAAGAAGATCTGCGTCGCCATGGTGAGACACTGCTGAGATCCCGTGGCGGCCTGGCCCAATTCCAGTGCTGCGCCGTTACTCGGGTCCTTGAATACTACGCGGACCGACGGCCCATCGATAGCAGTATCGATCCCAGGCAGGCCAAACCGGCTCGCCCACTTGTGCAGTCGCCTGAGGTCGGGGTTGGTCTTGGCCTGGATGCTTGCAAGCAGGCGCACCGTGTTCTCACCGTTTCGCCCCACGGCCGAGACCCTGTTGCCGACCTCGCCGTGGATCAGCGGCCCCCCTCTCAACGAAGCGAGGACTTGAACGCCCTTGAGCGCGCCGGACATCTCGGCGGACAGCTGCCCCAAGAAGGCCGCATCCGCCCGATCGAACGGGTCAGCTATGCCTCCAGCCGCCTTGCCGCCCTTGGGATCTGGGCGGGCGACCATTGAAGCAAAGTCCCGCGGGAAGTTCTCGCTCAACAGCCTGTCCCATCCATTCAGCTTCGAGCACTCAGTCTGGTGAGAAGACGAGTGGGAGAACACGGAATACCGCAGACTGGCCCCGTGCGGGCCCTCATGCTCCGCTTTGAAGCCGAAATCCAGGAAGGGATGGCCGGCGACGGTGAAGTGGTGCTCGAACTCCGGGAAGTAGCGCCCCCTGCGAACCCATCTATAGCCGATCGACGCACGACTCGGAATCTCTCGTCCAGCAGCCACCTCCAGCGACAGTGCGGCTTTGGCCGTCTCAGAATCGAAGAACGACTGCCGAGGCTGCCACCCGAACCCGACCGACAGCGGGAGAGCGAGGTCTCCCTTGAAGTAGATCGGTCGAAAGACATCCCGGTAGTCAACTGACGCGGGCTGCGGAATCTGCACTCTCTCTCCAGCAAGCACCAGATCTCTTCGTCCGGGGTCTTCGACCGCACTCTGGGCCGTTAGTGCAAGCGCCTCCATGATGCTCGACTTGCCTGAACCGTTGGCACCGACCAGGACGGTGATTGGAGCCAGATCCAAGTCCAGGGGCCTCGGCCCTATCGACCGGTAGTTGTGTACATGCAGGCACGTGAACATCTGCATCCTCCCCACGCGAATCCTAGTCGCGTTCGAACGCCGGGGCAATGCTATTCTGATTCGATTCTGGAGTGTCCCCGCGGAGGTCGTCCAGTACTGTCGGGGTCTTGGAGCTGCGCACAGAGCTAGCGCGGCACATCCGCACGGGTGACATCTGCTTGACTTGGGCGCGCGTCCTGCCGGAAATGGATGGCGAGAAACTGACATGGCCCAAATAGGGATCACGCGAACTGGTAAACATTTGGGGGTCGGTGTGCTGTAGTGTCTGCAGCCAGTCGTCGGTGAGGCCGCTGTCACGAATTACTGGATACCGCGTTTAAGACCTAGCCGCCGTACCGGATGCATTCGCGTCGGGAAATGTCGCGTGCATGGTGCGCGTGTAATTGGAATTGCCGCGGCGGTGCGCGGGAGAATTATCAACGTGCGCCGACCCGGATCTCGTCGGACTGCGACCGCACCCGGTGCAGCGCCCGCTCCGCCACCGAGTACGACTCGAAGGAGCGGGACCGACGGGTGCCGTCTACCGGGTCTACCCACCGGATCC
>Ga0233425_10003020_pt1 | contig 31636 bp, 36 predicted proteins | sample Watercolumn_Towu_2_FD_181712 | JGI IMG/M metagenome (GOLD analysis project Ga0233425, IMG submission 181712) | Freshwater microbial communities from Lake Towuti, South Sulawesi, Indonesia - Watercolumn_Towuti2014_140_MG | ecosystem: Environmental > Aquatic > Freshwater > Lake | place... | reverse complement strand
TTAATGTTGCAAAAGAAGTTAGAACTGAATTAGTTTTAGCATCGCACATATTAAGAACAGCTATTTTTCAAGAAAAACTGTTTTATTTTGATATTGCACCAATGGATCCATCTCTTCAAAGAACACCACAATTCACAAGATTAAAAGAAATTCTATATTTTACTGGAGAACCAGAAGATTGTTTAGTTGATGTAGCAACCCCATCAGGAGGTGCTTTTCAACTTCTAGTCCCATTTTTATCCGGAGCAGGTATGCAAAGAATGGTTGTTAAAGCAGATCTAAGAGAAAAGTTAATTTCAGGAGAAAGACAACCAGATCATATCAAAGACTATTATCAATGCCATAGGATTAATTAAAATAATTTCTTCAGAATACAACTACACAAGATTTAATAATCAATAATAACCCATAATAAAAATGCCAAATCACATTCCAAGTATAAAATATATTCCCCCAAAAAAAATAGATACTGAAGAAGATTTATTACTCGTATTCGCCGATCTTATTGATTCCTTTAATGAATTAAAAGAAAAATATTTCATTTTCACAGAAGAAGTTTTAATTGAGACTCCAGCAGCATTATTAACTTGGGTTTCTCAACCTAGAAATCCATTATACTTAACAATTAATGATTCAAAGAGAATATTATGGGATTTAGAATCCATTTTTCACATCAAAAATTGGGATTCTGGAAGAAATGGTAATTGCCAATCCTGCCAAAATTATTTTAACCCCGAATTAAGTTCAGGAGTCTGTGATCCATATGGAAATGATCCAGAATGTAGAATTGATAACCAAAGAATTAATCCTGACTCTCCTTGCCATAATGAAAATTACTCCCCAATTCGTAAAAAGAACGATGGTACAATTGCTAGATCCTTATCAGAACTAATTCAAGAAGCATTAAACTAATTTTTAAAAAAAATTATTTTTTCTTAGGTTTCTTTCCCAAAATAACTTCTTCTAGCCTCTCAATCTTTCTTTCCAACAAGAATATTCTTCTCATTCCATAAATCATTGCAATCACAGCTGCAAGAGTTATATAGGAGATCAACAAAATTTGATTTTCAACAGTTGCCATAATATCACCTCTTTGATATCCATATTAGATTAATTTAAATAGTTTTCTCACATCCTCAAATCTATGAAAAAAGATTGGCTCTACTGGACACCAAGAATCCTTTCAATCATGTTTATCCTATTTTTAGCAATGTTCTCATTAGACATCTTTGGAAATGGTTATACTTGGTGGGAAATAATAATCGGTTTGTTCATGCACAATATTCCAGTATTCATTCTTACAATTCTATTAATCCTAGCCTGGAAAAGAGAAATCATTGGCGCAGTTGCATTCTACTTTGGAGGTTTGCTTTACATCGGAACAATGATTTACAACGCACTCCAATATCCTTCAGAATGGTATATGCTTTCATACTCATTAATTATAGCTGGCCCAGCATTTATTCTTGGCACTTTGTTTTTAATAAACTGGCTACGAAGAAAATCAATTACACCAACTACTAGAAAGTCTTCCATTAGGAAATAAAGTCAACTTTTCTCCATTATGATAAGCAGTCCTTTCACTCATAACTTTAAGATAATCTTTACCAAAAGCATACTTCTGCATTTTGTCCAATTCTTCCATACTCGGAGATAAACTCAAATCAACATCATCATCAACTCCCCTAATTGGCCAAGCAGAAATATTATCAAATCCTTTCTCTCTCAAAGAATCGGCCATAAAAACAAATCTCTCTAAAGTTCCAATATTATTTTTACTCAAGATTAAATTCGCACGAAGAAGAACATCAGCATCATGAATTCTCCCAACAATAGTTTTCAAAGAAGGATAACTCATTATTCCATAAATCTTAGCATTTTGTTCTTCATTAACATCATGCACTGTAACATAAATTCTACATAAACCCAAAGATTTCCATAACCTCAAGTAGGTCCTACAAAAATCAAGATCTTCCCCAATCCGAATTCCATTAGAATAAAGATTCAACCAATTAAAATTTCCATGTTGCTTAATCAATTCAAAGACTCTAGTAACAGCCAATGGTGATAAAGTTGGCTCACCACTACTACTCACAGAAATAGATCTAGCTCCTCGTAGATAACAATCATTTAATACTTTATTTACCAAATCCTCATCAACAACTCCATCCTCTTTTGGAGCAAATGTCCTATGAACCTTTCCAGCACAATGTCCACAATTTGCATTACACATTCCAGTCCCAACAAATAAAGACAAACTTCTTACTTCATGCATAATGCTCCCTCCTTAATCCATGAATAAGCAACAGTTCCATCTTGGAAAACAACCAATTGCCTAACAAAATCTTTCTTGGGATCATGCTTAGTTACATAATCAGTAATCCTCAAAATATTTCCATGATAATCATAAACCCCACCGCCCCAAACATGCCCATGACAAAGCAAAGCATTTCTCTGCAACCATCTTCTTATCTTGAAAAGTCCAAATCGCGAAGGAGTATATTCGCTCCTAGAACCATCAGGATTTCCAACAGGCCAAGAAGTAATATTATTTATTCCTTTTTCAATCAAAGTATTAACTGCATCTTCATATTTCCAAGCATCATCAATTCCATCCTTTCTCAATAATACAGTCGCCCTAACCCCCAATCCAAAATCTTTTATATTACCAATTATAGTTTCTAACTTAGGATAACTTTTCAGATTATATGCCGCAGCTTGCTCATTTTCTCTAACAGCATGAATCGATAATGCAACATTCCCTAAACCTAATACTTTCCATTGAGGAATATACTCTTCACAAAAATCTCTATCCCCAAATAAAATTCCATTTGAAAAAAGATTTACATTCGGAAAATAAGCTCCTTGATCTGCACATTTTTTATAAATTTCCAAAGCTCTCGTCAAAGCATCTGGATCACAAGTGGGTTCACCGCTACTAGTTAAAGATAGTGACCAGCCACCATATCGAGCACTCAATTTGATTGCCGCTTCAAGATTCTTATTATAATTTTCATTTTCCTTTGCTTGAGGTCTCAAATATTTTCCTGCACAAAAACTACAATTCGCATTACAAGCACCATTTCCAACTAAAGCAGAAACACTATAAATTTTTTCAATGCAAGCCATCTTTCAAAACCTCCATATAATTCTTAGAAATAATTTCTCTTTCTGAATAACCCAAAACGTCTATAGTTTCTAAAACAGATTTTTCATCTCCTTCAATTTCAAGATAAATTTCAGAATTTGGTAACTTATCAATGGACAAAATACAATTATTCAAAGAAAAATTAGCTCTCAATTTCTCATACTCAAAATAATCCTTAAAACCAATAGAAGAAAATAATTTTTTGACCACATCAATATTAGTGTCAACAATGAACTCAATCTCTTCTCGCACATTTAATTTATTTTCTTTTTTTTCACCTTTAAAAGTTATAAATGTATTATTATTCTCAGAACGAATCCTTAAGAAACTTTTCTCTAAGGTATAAATAACATTCTTTTGTTTAAAGAAATTAAAATTCATGTTCAGTTTCTTAATATCATTCAAAGTCACTCTAAATTTAGCTTCAGTTTCAAAGGTTTTTTTCATGTGTTTACTATAGTGTTGTAGAAAAACTAAATATTTCTTACAAAAATATAGCCCTAGTGTTGCATAATTTATTTAAATCAGAAAAATAAACAAGAACCATGCTGAATAAAGAAACTATAAAAAAGATAAATGATTATGTTTACAAAGAACCAAGAACAATTCAAGAAATTTCTCAATTAATTAAAAAGAATTGGAGAACCGCAGACAGTTATGTTGAGAAAATAAAAGATGAAGAAGGAACACTAACAACTAAAACTTTCAGAGGTGGAACTAAAGGCGCATTAAAGATAGTGTATTGGAATAATATAGAAAAAATTCACTCTAATTCATTTCAAGAAAGATTATTCTCAAAAATAGAAAACGCAAAGGATAAAGAAGATTTTTCACCATTTGAGTTATTCCAACATATTGAAGAAAACAAACGCCATGCTAGAGCCTGGTATCAAAATTCAGAAGAAGATGCTCTTCCAAAATTTTTAAGAAAAACTGAAAAAGAACTTTTATGTTTTTCAGGGAATCTATCATGGATTAATGCAAAAGGCATTTTAAAGATTTTAGAAGAACTACTAAAACATAATACAGAAATTAGAATTATTTCAAGAATAGACATTGCATCAATAAAAAATATTCAAAGACTAATCGAACTTGAAAATAAACTTGGAAAAAAGCTTATTGATATCCGCCATTCCGAACAGCCACTAAGAGGTTTTATACAAGATAGTAAGATAACAAGATTAACAGAGATAAAAGACCCAAATAAATATAGATTTGATGAACTAAAGAAACAAGTAATGATAGATTATGAAATCAAAGATCCAGAGTGGAATCAATGGTTAGAAAAAGTTTTCTTCAATATGTTTAGAAATTCAATAGGCTACGAAAAAAGAATCAAAGACCTAAAGACTATTGAAAAATTAGAACCTTAAGACATTTGTCCTTTATGCCAACCAAAAATTTAATAATCCTATTCAGGGAGCTCTAAAACTATCTCTGCTTGTCCAGAAAAACGTCTTTGTAGCATTTCCTCATATAATTCTCTCTTTTCATTTATTTGTGTTATGAGTATTGTTGTTCTTTCATCAGAGGCTTTAGCAGTTTCAAAATGATTAGATCTATGAACTGGGTCTTGATAGGCTTGATTTATTTGATTTACTATTGAAATATATTGTGACAAAAAATTTCTTACTAGAAAATAATCCATTGCAAGCAAATCTAATGCTTTTTTCTTTGCATCCTGTTCTTCTACATAACCAGTCTTTAGTACTTCATTGCGATCAAAAAAATCAAAAGCTATTTCATGACAAAGATCTGTTTGTCCATCACTAACACAAATTTTATCATAAGGTGCTTTTGAATCTTCAAGAATATAACTATTGAAACCAAATCCAACTCTTCCATAATCATAAATCTCAAAATGAGGATATGTTTCTAATTCTTGTAAATGAGCATCATCAATTTCTACAGATTGTCCTCTTCTAATCTGATCTTCAATCTCACTCTTGACAATAGTTGGCACAGCAAAATAAGTTAAATGAATTAGATTTTTAGATTCAATTGAACCATTGTACATTTGCAATCGTGCAACTCTCTCAGGAAATCTTTCCAAAGGCAGAGCCGACACTAATAAACTTGGCATTTCTAACTCCTCTGATAAGACTTTTTGTTCTTCACCATGTGATTCAATAGATGTTGTGCCATCTAAATTTAAATCAAAGGTCATGTTCATTCCCTTAACATAATATAGAATACCAGTTTCTTCAATCATAGGACAATTTTGTTTAGGGGATGATATTGCTAAACTATACATTGCACGCAATGTGTCTAAAGTTGCAGTTTGATCTAAAATTTGATTTTCATATCCCACAAGTTGTTCTAATATCAATGAATAATTGCGTTCCCTACAAAGAGAATGAAGTGTATAATTAAATAATGAAGTACTAAAATCTCTTTTCGCACTAGAAGTAACAAATTCAAGATCATTTTCTAAACTTAAGTTCAAATATACATCTTGAATTGAAGATCTTCGTGGAAAATTTTCATAAAATCTTTTTTGTCCCATAAATTCAGTATCCCATGCATTCAATAGATAATCATCAAGAGAATCTTCATATTCTTTTTCTATAACTTCTGAAATTGCAGATCTATTGGGAGAAACAACATTAACATTAGGCATGTGTACACAACCTAAGATTAGGAATGTAGGGATTAGGGCAGATTTCATTTTTTACTACTCCTAAATAAATAACTAATATATATACTTTACGATTAAAACCAAAAATCCTTTAAAAAACTTTCTCACAAAAATCCGAAAATCTTTCAGGATTTTTTCTCTTCTTCTCTTTCATCAATCGCTTCAACAATTGACGCGAATGCAGGCCTTGTTAATAATACTCCAATAGTCGCCCCAGCAATAGTCGTTAATGCAAACCCTCTGAACAACCCAGCACCAGCATTCCACAATGGAAGCATCCCCGCAACAGTCGCTGCAAAAGCTGCAAAAATAATAAAGAACGCACGCTTCATTCTATCCCCAACTCTACCTTCTTTTCTTCCATGCACAACTTCATCCACAATAACAATCTGATGATCAACCCCAGTACCAATTGCAGCAAGTATTCCCGCAATCGCAGCCATATCAATATTCCAATTAACCAAAGCCGCAAATGCAAGTATCAAGTATAACTCACACAACAAAGTAAGCATAACTGGCAACACAAACTTAATCCTTCTATATCTAAAGAAGATTATTAATGCTACTGCAACAATTGCCAAACACGCAACTAAAATCATATTCTTAAAAAATATTTCTCCCATTACTGGAGATACAGTATCCATCTTCGCAATTTCAATATCGAATGGCAATGACCCAGTAATCAAAATAGTCTGCAAACCTTTCATTTCTTGATAAGCTTGTTCAATCGCAAGATCTTGTGTAGTTCCAACCCCAGAACCAGATATCGCAATCTGTGTTGTTGCTTGTCCCTTCAAATCCTCAGAAATTCTTAGGCTATCAACTAATTCTCCATCTAAATAAAGATCTAATGGCTTCTCTAAATACCTTCCACCATCTTCTGAAGTTACTGCACTCAAACTTTTAGTCAATTCTGCCTGCCTATTCGCAGCTTCTTGTGACAATGTAATCGAAAACTGAAATTCACATCCATAACCACCATTATATTCTTCACAACTTCTTATTCCAGAACATGTCCCATCATCCCTGCATACATAAGGAATATCATTATTCCCTCCACTGAACACAATCTCTTCACCAATCTTTGCCTCAAATTTTCCTTGTTCAGAAATCAAATCCCTAACTTCATCCTGTGTTACACCAGCAAGCTCAACTAATACATACTTATTCCCATCCCAATCTTCAGCACTCCTTATTTTTATATCCGATAACCCGTAAACATTCAATCTATTACTCAACACATCAATCAGATTATTTATATCATCATTCTCAATATCTTCACCAACAGGCTTCAACAAAACTCTTGTTCCACCAGTAAATTCCAATCCAAAAACTAAGTTCGAGGTTTTCTCCTCAGCAACAACAATCTTTGGAACCTCTCTTGAAAGATAAGCAATAGTTTCATCTTCAGTAATAATCTTTATTGTTTTCTTTGGCACTAATTCACTATAAACATTTTCAAATTCTTCATAATCATCAATAACTTCTCCATTAATTTCTAATAGAATGCTACCATCTTCAAACATCTCAGAATTACTAATAGTTAAATTTTCATCCACTTCAAACAAAATATCATTCGTAATCGAATAAGTTTCACTTCCAGAATTAGTTTTAACATTAATCTCTTGCTCCACATAAACTAAACTTCCTAAAGCATCATCCACATCACCCAATTCATTGATTTCAAACTCATTAATACTCAAAAGAATATCTCCAACATTCAACCCATTTGCAACAGCTTGGCTCTCAGAATCCACAGACACAACTTCAACCCCATCCGCCCAAGGATTCGGTGCCAAAGCCACAGCTCCTAGAACCAATGCAAAAATCAACACCCAAACTCTCCAAGTCATGAATTTTTTCATTGCTCAACCTTCTTCTTTTTCAGATACCAAATTAATATTCCAGCATTCATAGCATAAGTCATAATTATATCAAACAACAATCCAATCAAAATAATCAAGAACATCTGCTTCAACACAAAAGAGCTTGCTAAGAAATATGCAATCCCCAAAGCCACAAATGATGTTGCAGACATTGTCAATCCCGTCTTCATTGAATCAATCAATCTTGTAAACAAAGTCCCTTCTCCTCTTCTTAACAATTTTGTAGTCAATAAAATATCAGTATCAACAGAATAACCCAATAATAATAATATTGCTGCTATACCTGCAGTAGACAATTTCATTCCAATCAAATCCATCACAGCAAGTGTACACAACATATCTCCAAACGCAGAAAATATGACTGCAAATGATGGCATTGGCACCCTGAAAGCTACAAACACAACAATCCCCATGAACACATATGCCAACAACAAAGCAATCGCCATTTGTTTATAGAAACTCTCCCCTAAACTTCCACCAATAAACTCCACAGAAAAATTATCCGCATTCAATTCAAGCCCAGTAATTTCTCCTAAAGCAATTTTCAAATCATCACCATTCACATTACTAACTTCAATCACAGTCCCAATCTGAGTATTAGACCCAAATTCTTTCAAGTCACGAACAGTAAAATCTTCACCAAATTTTTCCTCTAATTTTTCTTCCAAGCCATCATAATGTTCTGAAGAATACAATGTTGCAGTCGTTCCACCCTTAAGAGAAACATCCTTATCCATGATATCCCCCGTAGTAGAATAATTCCAAACTAAAACCCCAAGGGCTAAAATTACAATTATTAATGGAATGAAGAATAATTTTTTATAATGCTTGTAATACAATTCTTGAAACTGCTCTTTCATTTCGCCAAAAAATAAATTTAAGGTTTATAAGTTTTTAGGAGCTACTCTGTAAAAAGAATATTCCCATCCAAGGCCATACGATGATTTAGGATTCATTTTTCTTTTAGGAATTATACTTAATCTATCAATTTCCAATCCTTTAAAATTTTCTGGACCAACAACACAAATAACTCCTCCTTGAGGCATTCGCTTTATCAAATCTAAAGCGAACTTTGACTTCATCTCAATTGGACTCCTATTCCAATAATATCCTAAAATATTTGATAAATAAACTTTAGTAAATTCCCCTCTAGGAATTGCCCTAAATAAGTTCATTTTTCTAAAATCTAAATTCTTCACATTAACTCTAATTTTTTCTAATCTTTCAGAAAAGTAATCCCTAACCAAAAAATAATTATAACAACCAATTCCCAAATCAAAAAAGTTCTCATCATTTGCAACTAACAAATCTTTTCTCAATTGGGCATATTTCAATTGATTAGAATTATAATCCACTGCCAAAACAGAACCAAACTCTAACAAAGCAAATGGAACATCTCCAGCACTACAAATAGCTAATGAACTATCACCCTCTTTCATTTCTAAACCTTCAACAATTATTTCCAAGTTTTCCATAGTCAATTTAAAAAAGACATCATCTAAATTTAATCTTCCCATAAAATTCCCATTCAATAACCAATATAAAAACCTTTTTATATACACAAACCCTAAACAAACAAAAAGAAGTGAGCCTTGATGGAAGAAAAGAAATTATTCTTAGTAGCATTTTTAGTATTAGGTGTAATAATTCTCTCTGCAAAGATTCCAATTACTGGCTTCACAACTGCAGAGCCTTCAATGACATTAGACTTAGACTCAACAAACTTCGCTCAAGATTCAATCATAAAAGGCAATATTAATTTGTACCTTAATGAATACACTTCTCCAACAAATCAAATTCAAATCACATTAAATTCTAACACTTATACACACACCCTACAAGAACTTCTCGCACTAAACAATTACACTATCGAATATGAAGAAACAACCTTCACCCCAGAGAACGAAGCCCTGCAAAAGAATGTCCAGTTCAATGAAGCAGGTTCAAAATATTTAGGCTTCAAAATTCCAAGGTACTCTGAAGTAAATTCAGCATCCTTCGCACTTTCAGGTTCTGCAAATAATGGTCAATATCCCTCAGCAGTTAAATTAGACTTTGGCTCTGAAGGCACAAGAGACTGGTACTACCTAGGCACTTTCACATCCTTCAGCACAAACTCGATTCAGTCTGAAGATTTTGATACAACCCAGGAAGGCACTGGCTACATTCGTGACTCAAAAACATACTATTGTGAATTCTTAAATCTCCCAGAAACAAAACATGTTAAAGTCACAGCAACTTACACAAAAAAATCTTCCAATGGCGACATCAAAGCATCAATCCTTTCTGTCCCAACAGGCAACCCTAAGATAGGCTGGAGTGGCGGCTCAAACACCTGCGACCTTCCAGAGACTGGCAACTCTTGTGATATTGAAATGGACTATCCTATTGAAGGCAAATACTTAGTCTGCATTTATTCTGCAACTCAAGCAACAACTGAAGAAAACCTCTACGAAATTCCATTAGACACCTCTTCAGAAACAGACACAGGTTACACTTGCGCAACCACCCAAGATAGCGTCTGCCAAAGTACAGATTACACAAACTTTTTCATAACTGCTTATCCAGGAGTTTACAATAATGCCATTCAAAGCTCAGTTGAAATTTCAAAATGGGAATCATTTTCTAATTCAATCCTTACAGCCCTAAAATATTATGTTGGTTCTGAACCTTACAATGGTCTCTGCAAAGAATCCATGTGCACTGTTCCATTAAACATCACATCCTCTTCTGCAGGCAATTTATTATTCACTAACCTAATCATTGAATATGAATCCAATGGAATAACCCAACAAACTTCAATGTTCTATGATCTTGTTCTTCCTCAAGGCAGAATTAAATCCATAGAAACCCAAGATCTCTCTGAAGGTCTGAATTTAGAAATTCCTATTGACAAACTGAATCTTTCAATACCCGAACTTGGCACATACACCATTGATGTTTCATTCCAAAACCTCACTGCTTCAAATTCATTCACTATCAAATTAGCATCAGAGATTTACACCCCAACATCACTAATCCAAGCTGCAACCACAAAACTAAATTCTTACCAAAACGAAAATACTGATTATTACAGAGTATTATACATGCTTGACAAAACCCAAAAAATAGATCAAACAATCAAAGACTTGACTGAACTAAAAAACCAGATTGGCTTCACTGAAGATTCAAAACTACTCTCAGAAATCGAGGACGCAATAAACGACATTCCTTGGGAAATCACAGCCTCACAAACTTATTCAACAAACCTTGTTCTCAATGCTGATGAAATCCCTTCTTCTCTTGGTGACACTCCAGAAATATTCAATGATCAAGAAAAGATTTCTGTAAAGGCAACTATGAAATCAATCGACATCACTAACTACAACAAAGAATCATCCCAATATTTATTGATCCACAAAGAAATCACAGCAAATGAAAAAATTGAAGGCACAATCTACGAAATTGCTCCATACTCATTCTCAAACTTGTATTATACTACTCGCCCAGATTCAATCTCAGGCACCCAAGCAATCTACACAATCTCATTATCCAAAGACGAAACTTTTGATTTATACTATTTGACAGAAGAAAGCATCAGCTTGAAAGACTTCAACACTATATTTATTGAGACCGAAAAAGTAACTACTTTCTGTGGTGATGGTATCTGTTCTTTAAATGAAGTTTGTGATTTAGACTGCAAAACTGAAGAATCTTTCCCAACAACTGCAGTCATCATTGGAGGAATAATCTTCTTAGTCATCATTGGAGGACTCGCCACAATCTTAATAACAAAAAATAAAACTCCTATGGATGCATTCATACAAAAAGCAAAAACCAAAGGTTTGACAAAAGACCAAGTAACCACAATGTTAAAGAAAAAAGGTTGGTCCGACCAAGATATAGAAAAACAACTGAAAAAATATTAATATAAATTTATTTTATTCCAGAACTCCCAAAACCACATTCACCACGATTTGTCTCAGAGAGTTCATCAACTTCTTCAATCTCAGTATGCTCAATTTTATTAAAGACTACTTGTGCTATCCTATCCCCCTTATTCACAACAAAAGGTTCTTTTCCATGATTAATCAAAATTATCCCCAACTCCCCTCGATAATTTGGATCTATAGTTCCAGTCCCATTCACCAAACCAATTCCATTCTTTGCTGCCAATCCACTTCTGGCACGCACTTGCATCTCATAACCAAATGGAATCTCAAAACTCAATCCGGTTTGAATTAAACATCTTTCACCAGAGGGTATAACTCTTTCATCAATGCTTCTCACATCCATCGCAACATCACCATGTCGAGTATATGAAGGCAACACCGCATCAGGATGCAATTTTTTCACTTTAACCTTTAATGTATAACTCATATAGTTTAATCAACAAATGAGAATTAAAAACATTTCTCTACTAAATAATCCAAATCAACAAACAACAAACTGCTTCCAAAGCATACACAAATAACACAACCTGCTTCTCAGTGAACTTCCCAGATAAGGTCCATATATGTGGCAATGAATAAATTTTATCATAAAGTGACTTAACTTTCCCATTAAAATAAAATCCATAACTTTGTTTCTTAAATCTTCCTCTGAACTTCAAAATGCACTCAATGAAGAAAGGCACAGAAACAATTATCGCTGCCGTTTCCATATTCCCAAGAATCGCCATCGAAACAATCACACCCCCCAGCAAATAAGTCAAAGAATCTCCTGGAAAAATCCTTGCAGGAACAAAATTAAAATACCAAAATGCTAAGACTGCCGCAAACGCAACTGCACCAATCAATGCTGCAACCTCTGCTTCATTCACATAAGCATACACACTCAAATTACTCAAATAGATTAATGCTAACCCAGATTCTAAACCATTAAAACCCGCAAGTAAATTAACCATATTTGATGCTCCAACAACACCAATCGGAATCAAGATTAATGGATAGAGAATCCCAAAATTAACCAACCCAAAAAATGGTAATGATATTGTAGTCACACCAGCATTTATCACCATTAATGGAATCGCAGCAATCACCGTCAATAAAGGCTTCTGCCACTGCTTCAATCCAATGCTCGCCTCATGATCTTTCCTAACAAGCAAATCATCAATGAACCCAATGAATGTAATCGCAAACAACGAAGAAATGAATGCCAACAAAGAAATCAAATTGGTGGTAGTATGATAATAAAAAGTCTGTACAAATATTGCAAACATTATCGCAAAAAATATTCCCAAAAAAACAACAATCCCCCCAGCTAAAGGAATCAAAGGCTTTCCTTCTTTGTGCTGATCTTTTACAACTAGCCCAATTCGAGTAAGATACTTAATGAACCAAGGCATAAACAAATAAACAATAAAGAAGGAAATGAATATAGAAAGCATCAGAATATACTTCATACAAAAGATTCAAAAAGTTTAGATTATAAGCATTATGCATCTCCTAAATCCAAAAACTATCCTCTGCAAGTAACAATTATTTCATAAAAAAGATTATAAATAAAGTTATAAAAATCTATTCACACTGATTCAAAAATGACAGACTATCATATAACCATTTATGGAACTGAACCAAGTATTGCTTACTCATCACTTTTTTCAATATCTAGTAGTGGAGGACATCTTGGTAAAGATGAAGATGAAGCAGTATACAAATTAACAAGAATCATCAAAAATGACGCAAGTTTAGAAACTAAAATTAGACTAACAAACAAAATTACTTTCGGAGAATGTCTAACTAAAGAATTTATGCCCAAAGAAAAAGCTCAAAGAATTTTCAAAGCAGTTCTTAAAAGACTTCCAAGTTATGATCTAAGAATAGATGTAGGGGATTTTTCAGTTGAAGAATTTTATCCAAATAGAGGAAAACTATGAGAGTAATTTCAAATAAAACATTGGTTGAATTATTAAATACAAACCAATTTGAGGGAAGAGCAACAATAGAACCATCAATGGGTTTTAATCATGTCGAAATTCGAGGATTTCAAACTACAAAAAAAACAGCACACGAAATATTCAAAGTTATAGGAAAAGAAGGTAAGTTTTATCAAGAATATCCTGGCATAAGAAAATACATCCTAAGATTAGATAATTTTTCAAGCACTTTCGACCTAGAACATACACAAGTGACAGGGGATTCGAAATATATTCGTTTTAAAACAGGTAATTTAGAAATTTATCTATATAATATTGATGTCACCTATTAACACTTCAATTCTTTTATTTCTTTATACACTTTTATTCCATACTTAGAAACAAAGTTCTCCAACTGCACAGTAAACAAATGATGTTTATCTTTCGTCAATACAATAGACTTAGTCTTCAAAGCCAAAGCAAGCAGAACAGCATCAGAAGGATCTCTAATCAACTTCAACAATTCATTACAAATACTTCCAACAAACTTTTTCTCAGAATCAACATCCCCAATGTGCACATCAATATCATACACAACAAATGAATGCTCTTTCAACAATCTCCTTATTGCCACTTTGTCTTTATGCAATCGATGCGAAACCTTCAATAATTCTTCAACATTAAATGAACTTACAGCATAATTATACCCCTTCAATAACTTTCCATTCCTATCCAACAAATCAAACAAAAAACAGGTATCCAAAAAAACATAATTCTCACCAGAGGAAACATGCACCAAAGCCCCAAATAATTCTTTCATAAAGAAAATACAAATCCCAAAGATTAATAATATTTACTCTTTCACAAATTTACGGAGTTCCTTTAACAAAAGAGGTATTTCATACAAAGCATCTTTAACAGTTACAATACTGATATCATCCCCATAATAATTTATTCCATTTCTAAGTTTTCTATATCTATCAAACTTCGCAGACAAAGAATCTTCTTTTAATACATCTCTAAGAAAATAAGTAATAGACTCATGATCCAAAAACTTATAACCTTCAAGATAACCAATGGCTTCACAATATTCTCTCAATCCTTCATACAATTCTCGCAAAACAGACTTAGCAGTATTCAAATTCAAAGGAATTATTTTTGCAGATTCAATTGCCTGAGAAGAAGACTTAATCAAACTTAAAGCCCTAGAATTATTAACAACAACCTTCTTAACTTTTCCAAGGTTTAAACAATCAATGAAATTCACAAAACCTCCAGTTCGCCAGAAAGAACTAATCCATTACAAATACTATTCACTAAATGGGGATTTAATTTCTTAGCTTTCGACCAAGAACTTTTTGTAAATTTATGCAATTCAACCTTTCGTCGAATAATTTTTTCATATTTTTCAAAAGAAAATACTTTTTCAACATTCGAAATTAAACACAAATCAAGATCACTCAGAATATCATCTCTTGCAGAAACATAACTTCCAAATAAAATAATCACAGGAAAATCATAAAATTTCTCAAGATCTTCTATTAAACCAGATTCTCTAATTTTTTCAAGATTGTAATATAATTTCAAATTAAGCATTTTTCTAGAAACAATTAATTTATAAAAAGAAAAGTTGCCTTCATAAACTAATTCAATAAATCCTTCTTTCTCAAGCACCAAAAGATACTGCCTAACACTAGTATGATTAATTTTCAAAATTCGCGATAATTCTCTAATCCCAAACCTTTTATTTGGATTCTCAAAAAAAGAAGAAAGTATGTTCAATTTTTTTTCCATGTGGAAGTAATAGTTTCCACTAGTTTATAAATCTTTCCATGAGTAAAGACTCTCAAAACACAACATCTTAAGAACAAATTAACAATTTTTCAATTGTTTTGCAATTGCACCAAGAACAGTATGACAACTTTCTTCATCAGCCATCCATCTATGTCCACTATCAACAGGAATAATTTCAGCATTTAACTGACCATACAAATCTGCCTGTTTCTCAGCACTAGTAATTCTGTCCTGCAAAGTCACAATCCCAATTGCTTTCTGATCTGGTTTTACTGAACCTACAAGACCCTCAGATCTAAAACAATAATCTGCAGACCGTGTATTCACCCACTTGCTTGCAATTTCACTGGCATCAACAACTCCAAACCTTGAATGCGCAGCCCCATCTCTTAAAGGATAAAATGGCACAGGAATTGGCAAATATCTTCCAACCTTAAACAATAACAAAGCATCAATTCCTAATATTCTTCTTCTCACATCTCTATCAAATAAAACATCATCAACACTAGTATACATAGAAGAAATAACTCCAGGCAATGCATCCCCCGCATGATTTTCCCTTCTAAAAATTGGATCTAATAATTTTGTCCCTAAGATAGAAGTTATACTATGTGTCACAGGAACAAATCTTTTTCCTTTAACCAATTCCAAAGCAGCATTTAACTGCCTTCTTTCAGTACCTGGAGAAAAAAATCCAGTTCTTAGCAAACTTCCAGACACACCTTCTTGATAAACAACAATTGCTTCTCCAAAACATTCAGCAGCATCTCTAGGGAAATCACAAAAATATCCGGTATTAGGTTTAACATTCAATCCTGCAAAGATCACAATAGGTTTTTCACTATCTGAACCATACTTCTCATACATCAAACCATCCTTAGTTCTTCCTGTTTCCATGACAGAAAATGAGACTCGCATACCTATATAAAGCTTACTATTTATAACTCCTCAAAAATAGTAAAAAAATTAGTTAATCTCTATAACCCTCTGCACATCTTCAGGCAATGAAGTCATATAATACTCTTCAGGGATCACCAAATCAGAAGGATAAGAAATCTCCCAAATCTTTAATGGCCCAACAATTCTTCCCTCATACACCATCAAAGGCACAGAAGCCTCGTCAGAATAAACTAGTTTGAAATATTCATTGGATTCTCCAAACAAATAATGTTGTGCAAACCAATTTCCATAAATTCTAGGAGTCAAATACAATCCTGCACCAAAAGGATTCACACTTCCACCAGAATAAGTTGGAATTATTTGCAAGCACGCATCAAACTTTCCATCTTCAAATATGATTTCTTGTCCACTGAAATACAAACACTTCAAAGGCACTTGCACATAATTTGATTCAGAAGCAATCACAACATAAGGCTGATCAAATTGTTTGAAAGTTCCATTCTCATCATACAAAGTTGGCACAGCAAACCCAACCACCCCAGCACTATATGCTGGATACAAAACATCCTCATACACATAATCCTCTTCTAAAAACATCCCACCAGTATAAACTAAATTTATTCCATCCCTGGTTTCTTGTGTCTGTCCAGAATCCAAACCATAAACAGTCAAGTAAGAAAATCGATCATAATTTCCATCAGAGCCAATTGAAGCAAATGCACCATACTTACCAATCTCATCACTGATTGCCAACACATGCGTTGCATTCCTCGACAATAAAAATTCCAAAGCTTCAGTATCATTATCTGCCATTAATAAATGCCTTCCAAGCAAATGATTAACTGTCGGATTCGCATTCCCTCCGTCTGACAAAGTTGCTCTCTCACCACCAGTCTGTACATAATAACCATAATCCCACCAGTGCGCAAACACAGCATCTTCAGGAGTATTATTTCTTACCCAATCCATTCCATACTGCCATTGAGATGTATAACCAGTTCCCATTGAAATTCCTTGATTATATGTATTCTCATAAAAACTCCAGACAAAGAAAAAAGTAACTATCCCTAATGCAATCCAAATTCCATACTTCCAAATCTGATCTTGAATTTTCTTCGCATAATCAAACATAAATATCAAGAACACTGCTCCAAGTATCGCAACTGCTGGCGTAAACAAGAACAACAATCTTACTGCACTCCTTGCACCAACTAATGTAAAGATAAAAAACACACTAATGAACAAATATCCTAAATTAATTTTTGAAGTCCAGCCAATAAACTCTTCTTTATTGCTTCTCCACAAACTTCCAAGCTCATACAACAAATAAATTCCAAATAATATTAATGAACCAATATACAAAAAGATCGCAAAATTCGTTTCGCCATTCAAATAATTTGAACTTGAAGAATATCTGTTCAAACTAAAAGCCAATATAAATGCACCATACGCACTAATTAAATAATAAGTTTTCTTCTGCAAACCTTTGAACATTTCATAAGCCAAAACCAAGGCTCCACCAAACACAACCAACAAAAACTTCCAACTAAAATTATTCATCCAGTCTGTAAAATAAGGCTGCTGCGATTCAGCAACGGTTAATGCCCATCTGTTTCTACCAAAAGGCTCAACTAAATCAATATACACATCTGATACTCTTTCTACAATAAAATCCGGACCATAAGCAACTAAGAAAATCAAGAATCCCAAACCTAAAACTATCAAGATACTCACCAATCCAGTATGCAACTTTCCAAATTTACTCTTTATTTTCAAATAATCTTTTTCAAAAATTAGATAATTAAACAATCCTACAACAAATGCAAAATACATCATTCCAGATGTGAATCCATTTATTAAAGCCATAAAATAAACCCTATCAGGAAATAAGAATTTCGCAGTCAAAAATGAAACCAACAAAAACAAACCATAAACCCACAAATCTCTAGCCCTTAATCTTTCTAATAAAATCAAGATGAACACAAACGCACCAACAGATAAAAACACAAAATTCACTCCACCCCAAATCGCCCACATGAATCCTAATGATAATCCAGCAACAATGCCATACACATAAGCAACCCAATCTTTCTTCTCCAAAAAGAAACTAATGAATGCCCACATACAGACATACAAAAATATCATAGCCATTGCTTCCTTATCAGAAACCCCAGCCATTGTCCTGAATAGATATGAAGGCAAGATTGCTAAAAATAATGAACCTAATGAAGCAACTCTCCAATCAAACACTTTTCTCAAGAGCAAATAAAAGAATATCAAAGCAACCACAAACGCAAAAGCAGGATAAATCACATCTGCAAACTCAATTGTAACAGCTGGTGAAAAGAAATGTAAGATTTTATAGAAGTACACAATCAAATGCGACATCAAACTGAACTCAGTCATATTATCATATCCATAAGGAAAATATCTCATCAAATCAATATCCATCAGCGAACCATTTTCTAATACATACCTAACATATCTAAGAATTCCAATTGCATCAGGATCTGAAGGCATATACTTTCCTGTAGTCACATCAATCAACACATCCAAGCTTCTAGTTCTAACATAATAACCTATGCTAGCTATGAATGCAAACAACGCCCAAATGAACAAATGCGACTTTTTCTTAACAAAATCTACAACAAATTTTTTTCGCTCTTCAAGATTCCCTTCCATAATAAAAGAATTTTTTTATAATATTTAAATACTTTTGCGCACTAGAAAATTATATAAGCCTTAATTCCTATTTTTAAAACATGGGATTCCTTGACAATTTAACCAGAAAAAAACTAAGACCAATTAGATTAACTAGAACCACATCAATCCCCGAACTCAAAATTCCACCTTTACAATACACCCTTCTAAATAAACTTATCAATGTCAAGATAACCCCAGAGGAATATTCCATTTTTGAACCAGAACTTTCTAACGAAGAAAAAAATCTCTATCATCTTATCGAAGATTCATTAATAGAAATTATCGACATCAAAGAAAACACATCAATTGATGACTATCTAGAGAAAGCATTGAGGATAATCATATCAGAGCTAAATATTAAACTCACAGAAACATCCATGCAAAAACTTATTTATTATTCCTACAAAAATATTATCGGACTTCGAGTAATTCAACCTCTATTAGAAGATCCATTAATCACATCAATTGAATATAACAAAGAACTAAAGATAAAACACAAATTATTCAATATCCCAAAAATAAATCTTCAATTAACAACAGAAGAATTATATTATATTTTAAGAAAGATTTCCCTTAAAGCAAATAAAGAGCTTTCGTTAGACAATCCCAAAATAAATGTCACTGAAAACAAAATAGACTACTCCTTTAATTTTTCAAAGGACATAGAAGAATCTACATTTACAATCAAGAGGCTTCAACAACATTCCAAAAGTCCAATAGAATTAATCAAGAATCGAAAATGCTCTCCAGAAATCATGGCTTTTCTCTGGTTATTAATTGAAGACCATAATAACATATTCTTCATAAACAATATCACTTATCTTCAAACATTAAGTTATTTTCTTCCACCACACACAAAAATATTCACAAATATAACTTCTTATCTTCCAAACATAAACACAACCACAATAATCGGTACAATCCCAGATAACGACGAAGATTTTGCAATTATCCAAGAATACAAAGGCCAATATATGAGATCAACACTCCTCGCATCAATTGACACCCCATTAACAGACACAATCACCTGCGAAATTGCAGACGATAAAATAATAAGTATCAAAGAATCACAAAAAGAACTATTCAAATATTCTGATGAAAAATTCCTCTTTAGCTTAGAAGAAAGCCAATACATTCGCTCTAAAGGTAACAAAGCAATCCTAATTGAAGAATTCAAATTCCGAACAAAACTCCTTCACAATCTTTCAAAAACAAATATCACAAATGCAAACTTCTTAAAAATAATCTATGCCTATTATGAAAATCCAGAAAAAGTGCTTCAGAAAGCAAAACTAATATGAGCCTCGAAAAATCAAAACTAATTGCAAAACAAATAACAGAACTTTCTTACAAGAATGAACTCTCAATAATCAAAGACTTACTCCAAGAAATGAAACAAGAAATAATTGAGGAGCGCAAGAAACATGTTTAATGTCCGATCAATATCATTCAAAATTGAAAAACTCTTAGAACAATACGAACACGAAGAATTGAAACTTAAAAAACTCCAACTGCTAAACCAAATCCTCCAGCAGATAAAATTCCTTGAAACACACCTAGAACAAAATTATTCTCAAGTCCCAGTATCTGAAAGAATCAAACTTATTCAGGAACTAAAAATAAAACAGCATTCACACAAAAAAGAAACTGAACATGAATATCAAATTTCATTTTATGGAAAAATCTCTAATTTTTTCTTCTCAAAAATATCTGAATTTATTATAGAAACATTTCCAAGCCTAACAAAAAAAACAACACTTCTATTAAGAGGTTCAGGACTTAGAATGCTCACAAACACATACTATAGCACCTCATTATTCTCAACATTCTTACTGCTTTTTATCGGCTCTGCAATAGGCACAATAATCTTTTATCAATCCTCATATATTTATGGTCTAATTCTCGGTCCAGTTTTAGCAGGAATAGCATTTCTAACATTTATTTTCTATCCAAATTACAGATTTCATAAACGAAAAAGTGAACTAAATTCCGAATATCCCTTCATAATTAACTATATTACAGCCTTGTCTAATTCAAGAATAAAAAATTTAACAATCTTTGAGATATTACTGACAACAAAACAAAAAGCATTGACCCCAGAACTCAAAAAAATTATCCTCTACAACAAAGTCTTGAACTATCCTTTGCATGAATCAATTCAATTGGGCACACAAAACTTGCCATCAAACAAAATGCAACAATTCTTCAACGAACTTTCTGAGATTTACAAGAATCATTTGGATCCAACAATTTTCCTCAACAAAAAGTCTCATGAAAGCCTTATCGAATATGAAACACTGAACAAAAGCCCATTCAAAATATTCAAAAACCTTTTCTTTGAGACTGCGAACACGATTAAAAATTTAAAATTCAATTTCCTTGAAATAATCTCTATAATAATGGGCTTAGCAATAATTACATTAGCTTATATCTACACAAGCATTGAATCACCATTATTTCCAATATTCATCATAACAGCCTTCATAATAATCTGGGCACCAATATTCATTAATTCATATAAATCTTGGATTGCTAACAAAGAGAAAGAAGAGCAATTTCTCCTTTTTACAAAAGATTTGAACAAAACAAAAAATCCATTAGCAATTTCAAACAACTATTCATTATTAGATTCAAACATTAAGAAATTCCTGAGTCAATATAAATTAGGCATTCCAATAGAGAAAGCATTTGACACCCTTGCAAAAGAATCAAGAAACACACTTATCGAATCAAGCATTCTTTTAGCATTAGAAGCAAAAAAACATAACGCAGATATTTACGAAGCACTCGAGAACATAACAAAATCAAAAGTTATCAGAAACATTCTAAGGACAGAAAAAGTTTAATCCAAAAATTATATAAATAAGAAAAGTACCAAAAAGTTGACTATGGTCAACAAAATATTGCTCCCTCAGGAAATTGAAGTCTTTTATATAATTCCAACTATCAGAAAATACATAGCCATAAATCTAAAAAAACAAGGATTGAAACAAAAAGACATAGCTGCCATTATGATGATCGACACATCTGCAATCAGTCAGTATGCAAGCACAAAAAGGGGCAATAAAATAAAAATAAATAAAGAAGTTCAAAAAGAAATAGAGAAATCAAGTAAAAATATTAAAGATCCATTTTCATACATTAAAGAAACACAAAGAATTCTAAGACATATCCGTGAAAATTGCCTTTGTGAAATTCATAAGCAAATTTCAACAATCCCAAAGGGGTGTAAATCATGTCAGGCTTAACAAAAGAATTAGTTAAAAAGATTTCAAAAATAAAGAATGAACCAAAATGGATGTTGGAAAACAGATTGAAAGGATTAGAACTATTCAAAAAAACAAAGCTTCCAACTTGGGGTCCCTCACTAAAAGAATTAAATTTCAAGAATATAACCTATTACACAGATCCAAATGCACCTGAAACAAATACCTGGACAAAAGTTCCAAAAAAGATTAAAAAAACATTTGATAAATTAGGAATTCCAAAAGCAGAACAAAAAGTCCTTGCAGGAGTAGGAGCACAATGGGATTCGAACATAATTTATCATAACATCCTAGAAAAACTAGAAAAACAAGGAGTTATTTTCGAAAATATGGATACTGCCGTAAAAAAATATCCTGAATTAATAAAAAAATATTTTATGAAAGTAGTCCCAATTTCAGATCACAAATTTACAATGCTTCATGCAGCCTGTTGGTCAGGAGGCACATTTATTTTCGTCCCGAAAAATATCAAAGTTGAGCGCCCATTACAATCCTATTTTAGAATGAACTCACAAAGAGGCGGGCAATTTGAACATACATTAATTATTCTCGAAGAAGGTGCAGAACTACATTATATCGAAGGTTGCTCAAGTCCAAATTATACAGAAAATTCATTGCATGCAGGCTGTGTAGAAATCTACCAAAAAAAAGATTCGAAAATGAGATATTCATCAATCGAAAACTGGAGTAAAAACGTCTACAACCTCAACACAAAAAGAGCATTAGTTCATGAAAATGCAAAAATAGAATGGGTAACAGGCAACTTAGGCTCAAAAGTTGCAATGGTCTATCCTACTTCAATTCTAATCGGCAAAAATGCAACTTCAGAATCATTGGGCATAGCATTCGCAAACAAAAATCAAAATCAAGATATAGGAACAAAAGCAATCCATATCGGAAAAAATACTTCTTCAATAATCAAATCAAAAAGCATCAGCATCAATGGTGGCATTTCTACATTCAGAGGTTTAGTCTCAATTTCAAAGAATGCAATAAACTCAAAGTCAGCAGTTAAATGTGATGCTTTGATCCTAGACAAAAAATCAATTTCAAAAACTTATCCAACAATCAAGCAAGATAATAATCAATCAGAATGCACTCATGAAGCAACAGTCGGAAAAATTGGTGAAGAAGAAATATTTTATCTCATGTCTAGAGGTTTAACAGAAGAACAAGCAACTCATTTGATAGTTAATGGTTTCATCAGCCCGATTGTAAAAGCACTACCTCTCGAATATGCTTTAGAATTAAACAAACTAATTGAGATGGAGATCCAAGAATGAACCTAATTATCAAAGAAAGCCAAGAAGCAGTAATTCGAAATCAATCAAATATCTCAATAATTGCAAAACCAAAAACCAAATCAATCATAATAATTTTTGAACCAATAAAACTCTCAATAAAACTCGAACAAAACTCTGAACTTTCATTGTATATATTCTACAAAAATTCAAAAGTTAAAAAACAAATAACCATTAAAGAAAATTCAAAATTAATCAATAATGAAATTATTATTAACTCAAACATAGAAAATCAAACAAAACTCATTGGGAAAAACGCCGTCTACGAAAACAAAAATCTGTTAATCACATCCAAAGAATCATCGATAAATACCGAAATATTTCATGAAATGCAACAAACAAAATCAAAGATCCAAAATAGATGTTTAGTTTCAAAGAACGCAATCACAAAATGTAAAGGCAAAATATTCATCCCAAAATCTTCAATTGAATGTGAATCTCATCAAAAATCAGAAGCAATTCTATTAGATCCTACTGCAAAATATGAAGCCTCGCCAATCTTAGAGATATTCACTGATCAAGTAATCTGCTCTCATAGTGCAAATATATCCTATATTAATCCCGAAAAATTATTCTACCTTAATTCTCGAGGACTAAATGAAAACTTAGCAATCACTTTAATATTAGAAGCATTCACAAACACAATCCTGCAAGAGATCCCAGAACTCCTAGCAACACAATCAAAAGTAAAAATCCTAGAGGTACTAAAATGAACTTCCCAATATTGAAGCAGAAAATAAACAAAAAAAGATTAGTCTATCTTGATAACGCCGCAACCACTCAAAAGCCTTCAGAAGTAATCAATGCAGTCAAAGAATTTTATGAAAAAGATAATGCAAATGTTCACAGAGGCTTGCACGAATTATCCCTCAGATCAAGTATGCAATATGAAGATGCACATAAAATTGTAGCAAATTTCATTAATGCTTCAGAAGAAGAAATAGTTTTCACTTCTGGAACTACAGATTCCATTAACATGTTAGCATATTCCTTAGAACCCCAACTTAAATCAAACGATGAAATAGTAATTACAGAAATGGAACACCATAGCAATTTTGTCCCCTGGCAACAATTAGCAAAAAGAAAAAAACTCAGATTAAAAATTATTCCAATTAAAGAAGATTTATCCTTGGACATGGAAGCTGCAAAAAAACTAATCACCAAAAAAACAAAAATACTCTCGGTAATTCACATATCAAATGTTCTTGGAACTATCAATCCAATCAACGAACTATCAAGACTAGCAAAGAAAAATAACTCTTTATTCATAGTCGATGCAGCACAATCCATCTCACACATGAAAATTGATGTCAAAAAAATAAATTGTGATTTCTTAGTTTTCTCCGGTCACAAAATGTTCGCTCCTACAGGTATTGGAATCCTTTATGGCAAAAAAGAATTATTCGAAAAATTAAAACCTTCAAAATTCGGCGGTGGCATGATCAAAGAGGTCTCAAAAGAATCCTCAACTTGGAATGATTTGCCCTACAAATTCGAGGCTGGCACCCCAAACATTTCTGGAGCAATAGGTTTAGCAAAAGCAATAGAATTCATCAATAATATTGGAATTGAAAATCTTGAAAAGCACAACCAAGAACTAACAAAATACGCACTCCAAAAATTAAAATCTATTAAAGACCTTAGAATCTATCAACCAAAACTTCAAGGCCCAATCATTTCATTCACATTAGACAATATCCATCCCCATGATGTTTCAGAAATATTAAACACTGAAGGCATCGCAACAAGAGCAGGCAACCATTGTGCAATGCCATTGATGAACAAATTAAAGATCCAAGGCACCAACAGAATCTCATTCCAAATTTATAACACTAAAGAAGACATTGACCGATTAATAGAAGCCTTAAAAAAAGCCCAAGAGGTTTTCAAATGATCGATAAAAATAAATTCACAGATAGAGCCTTAACTGATGATGAAGAGATCTACAAAGAAAATATTTTAGACTATTACAAACATCCAAGAAACAAAAAAGAACTGAACACAAATACAAAGGCTCACGATAAAAATATATTATGCGGCGACGAGATCACAATCTATCTCAAAATCAAAAACAACAAAATCCTAGAAGCAACATTCACAGGCAATGGTTGCGCAATCAGCCAAGCCTCAGCATCTATGCTCACAGAAAAACTCAAAGGTTTGACATTAAAACAAGCAAAAGCAATATCCAAAGAAGATATATTAAAAATGCTTGGAATCCCATTAAGCTTCATCAGAACAAAATGCGCATTATTATCATTAAAAGTATTGAACAAAGCACTTGAGGAGTCAAAATGAAAAAGTTAGAAATAATAGATTTACATATAGAAGTCGAAGGCAAAGAAATAATTTCAGGACTAAACTTAACAATCTTTCCTGGAAAAATCCATGCAATCATGGGCCCAAATGGTTCTGGAAAAACAACTCTATCTCATGCATTAATGGGCCATCCAAAATACAAGATAACAAAAGGAAAAATAATCCTTGATGGAAATGACATAACTCCAAAGAAATCCAACGAAAAAGCAAAACTGGGATTATTCCTTTCATTCCAGCATCCAATCGAAATTCCTGGATTAAATATTACAAATTTCCTTAGAACCGCAGTGAACAATATTTCAGACAAACAATACTCTGTCCTCGAATTCCATAATTTATTGAAAAATAAAATGTCTTCATTAAACATGGACCCATCATTCGCCAAAAGGAATCTTAATGAAGGCTTTTCAGGCGGCGAAAAAAAACGTATGGAGCTTCTTCAACTATCACTGCTACAACCCAAATATGCCATCTTGGATGAAACAGACTCTGGTATGGATCTAGATTCCCAAAAACTTTTCCAAAAAATTATTCATGAATCCACAAAAAATAATCTTGGCATTCTATTAATCACCCACAATAATAAAACATTAGAAAACATAAAGCCTCATGATGTTAGTATTTTAATGCACGGAAAAATAATCCAACAAGGCACTTATGAACTTGCAAAAAAAATTGAAAAAGAAGGCTTCGAGAGCATAAAATGATCACCCAAGAAAAACTTATTGAAATATTAAAGAACTACAAAGATCCCGAGATAGGCATTGATATCTGGGCCTTGGGTTTGATTTACAAAATAGAAATAGACCATGATTACATAAAGATCACAATGACTTTCACTACCCCTTTCTGTCCTTATGGTCCACACATGATTGAAGAACTAAAAAAACAAATTCAAGATGCTGGTGTCAAAAAAGTCGAAATTGAAGTCGTCTTTGATCCCCCCTGGGAACCTTCTGAAGAATTAAAAGAAATGCTTGGGCTCTAGCTTCCAAAATGTCTAGCATAAAGTTCATCAAACTTGATAGTATTCGGCCTTAACAAAACAACACCACAATCAAAAGGATAAATATCAGAAGGTATTTGATATCTTTTTTCCCCATTCGGGCATATATATTCTTGTAAAGGCTCTTGCTCTTTAATATTTCTCCAAACAAGATTTAATCCTTCAAAATTTCTCAACACAACCCCATAAGCTCCTTTAGGAATAACATATTTGAAATTACCTACTAATTTATGCCCCACATATTTTACAAGCAAATCACTTACTATAGGACACTTTTTCAATCTAAGATCCTCTTGAATTTTACCAAGAAAAAAATCTGAATACCCTCTAGGCTCAATCATCAAATCCCTCCCAAATGTTCTAAATACACCACAAAATACTAAGTCCTCAGTAGGAATACCAAATTCTTCATCACCAAACATTACTCTTGCAACATGAGAATCTAATATTTTAACTCTTCCCATATCTCCATTCTTAACCCATCTTCCTTTTGCGACAGTAATATCACACCTTGCAACTACATCATCCCCAAACCTCGCAAATTTTTGAATATAATCCGGATCCAAAATCCTAAACTGCACAACACTATATGCCCCTCTCAAGAAATTCAATAACTCTGCATCAGTATGATCAGTCAACACCTTCGCAGGCACATTATACTCAAACAACTCATCACTCTTTCTTAAATCTCCAATTAACGCCCCAAGCCTACGATCTCTAGTAACTCTTGTCAGCCTCTCAGTCAATTCATCAACAGAACAAGATTCAATCTTCTCTAAATCAACCAGAGCTTCCATAGCAGTCTGATACCTCAATGCTGCACTCGGCGAACCTAACTTCTGTAGAAATAATTTAAACTTTTCTGAACACCTCAGCCCATCCAGATTCAAAGGCAAAGAAATATCATTCCTTTTCTGCAATCTCCTAACTTCTTCTATCTCCTGCCCAAACATTCCTGCAACAACAACATTCATCAACGCAAACAAATCCTGAGATCCACAAGCATTTCCATTATAAGCATCAATGGGATAATAACCATAAGTATCAATTATTGTCGAACCACCATCACCTCTGCAACTGAAATTAAAATCAATCAAGTAAGCAGCTTTCCCATCAAACAAAATATTAGAAGGTTTTATGTCTCTATGATGAATGCCATTTGTATGAACATTTACTAATGCACCAAGAATATCTTTCAACAAAACTCTCGCTCCATCTTCATCCAATATCCCTCCTGCACTCATTCTTTGTTTTAGATTTTGCATCTCCACATACTGCATAGCCATTACATCAAAATCAATAGCATCCAAGCACCTCATCTGAAAAACATCTAATATCTTCGGAATTCTAGGATGATCTAATTCTCTCAAAATTCCAATTTCTCTTCTGCTCTGCTCTAACCTTTTCTCTAATGTATTTTCTCCATCACCCAAAGAAAAACTAGAAATCAGCTTCAATACTCTTTGTTCATCACCATGCTCAGCCAAGAAAACAGAACTCCCATTTGCAGCATTTTCTCCCAAAGAGCGAACAATAGTATAATCTTTTTTCTTCAATTCTTCACTAATGCTTTGCATTAATCTTTCAGATACCATTATATAGATTTTTTTAGAAAAGAAGTAGTTTAAATAACTTTCTACTACCCAGAAGTAACATAATAAAGTTTTTAACACCCAAATCAAAAAACAAAATCTATGTCAATCGATACAGAAATTAGAAGAATTCACCAAGCCGTTAATTTAGAAGGATTTATCCATTGGTTAGAAGAGTTCACACAAAGAAGTATTGAACAAGATGAACCATTCCCAAGCCTGGTAATCCCATTATATGAGTCTGAATCATTAAAAGGATTAGATCAAAGAACCAAAGAAGCATTTGAATTAATTCACCAGCAAGAAATAAGAAAAGCAAGAGAAGCATATAAATCACAAGCTCAAAGTGCAATAAAAACTAAACAAGAACAAGCAATCCAATTTTATATTGAATCCATGAAGAAAGGATTACAAATATTCAATCCAGAACGAGATATTACCGCAAGAAGATATGACCAATTTTTATTTACTACAGAAAATATGTATCAACTAATAGATTTTTATTCAAAAGAAATAAAACCTTTCTGGTCAAGATTCAAAAAGAAAAGAAAACTAGGAACAACAGAACTTCTCACTAATGAAAGATTTTGCGTAAACGAAAAACATAGTAAAATTTACACCCAAATCCAACCATTATATCTTGAATTAAAACCATTAGCAATTCATATCTCAGAAGACGATTCCCACGAGATCAGTATTGTTCATCAAGCAATCAAACCTTATTTTTCTCAAAGATTTGATCCATTGATTGCGATGTTATTATAATTTTCTCATCAACAGGCAACCCTGCAACAACAGCAGTATACATCGGAGCCTTCTTAGCACAATACCATTTCAGCTCCAACCCAAAAACATCCTTGACTAACTGATTGCAATCCACCCCAGTAGATTCAAGACTAAACCTCATTTTTTCAGGATGATTACAAACTTTCCCACACTTTTTACACAACCTGCACGAACCAGAAGAATAATATCTTCCACCAAATTTATCTTCAAGCTTTCTCATAACCAGATCAATTCTCGGTTTCAAGATCGCATTCCCAATTCTCAATTTGTGATACTCTTTATAATCAAATTGTTCCAAAAAAACTCTCATAAAAATCACCAGCAAATATTTTTTCTTAGAATGAAAGCAAGGAGAAACCGGCGGGCACGAAAATTTCTTTCCAAAGTTCACACATCCATCTTTGCACATCTTAGCAAACAACTCTTTCTTAACAATAACCTCAGAGGTTCTAATATAATCATACAATAACTCAACTTGAACATCATGCTTTGGAGTTTTTACAACAATATTCATCATTTTCAATAAGAACAACTCCTAAAAATATTTATCTAAAATGACAGAAATCTATATAAGATAATTTCATTTCTAAACAATAATGGATTTACATGACAGATGGCCCCATAGATGGCTTACTCCAAAAGCAAAACCGGGAAATTCCAAAATACACAGATATGGAATATTTGCCAAGGAAGATATCCAAAAAGGAGAACCAATAAATGTTTTTGGAGGTATTGCTGTTCCAAAGACTGAAATTGAAGAATATAGAAAAATTATTAGTCATGCAGGTATACAAGTAAGTGATGATTTTTTTCTCGTACCAGCAAGCAATGAAGAAATAATTAAACAAGGAATTTTTAATCACTCTTGTGAACCAAATGTAGGATTCAATTCCAGTGTTACGATGATTGCAATAAAAGAAATAAAAAAAGGAGAAGAATTAGTTATGAATTATGCATTTATGGAAACATTCTTTGAACCATTCAAGTGTAATTGTGGTTCATCAAATTGTAGAAAAGTAATTGATGCAAATACTTGGAAAGACAAAGAGTTTCAAAAAAAGTATAAAAAATACTACTCACCATACCTTAAAGATAAATTTGAATCCTAAAAATATTTATCTAATATTTTAAACTAAAGTAACCTAATTTCCTCTTGAGCAATAAAAATTGTCCATTGATTATTCATTCTTGCTTGCTTCATAGGATTATACCCAACATACTTACAATTCGCAGCAGAGGGGAGTTTTGAATTCACTTCAGAAGAAAAAGTTATTCCATGATGCCAATAACATTCAGCAAGAACGCGATTAAATAAAGTATTACTTCTATTTGAATGAGTAAAAATTTTGGGTTCTATTCCACGATCAATTTGATCTTGAATAACTAAATCAATTTCTCTTAAATTATTAACCAAATCATAATCCTTAGGGATTTGCTCAAAATTTCGTAATTCATCATATACATCAATTAGTTTTTTCTTTCTTGGCTCTGGTAATAAAGGCTTAATTCTCAAACGTCCACAAACCTCAAAATAAATAGTTTCCATTCCAGCTCTATTCATTTTTTGTTCAAAAGCTAATTTTTTAACGCCATCAATATCATCAACTCTCTGAACTAAATCATAAACCATAGGACCAAATACATAAGGATTTTCAAAATTCTCTCTAAGATAACAAAGTCTTTTCCAAGGATCAAAAAATAACCAACTCTTATTTCTAATAGCTTCATGCTTAAAAGGGAATTTAGTTTTTCCCAAACGACACCATTCTGCAAAACCTTCAGTTTGAAAAACACTTCCTTCTAAAAATGATCCCCTGGGATAACCAAAATCAAATCTTCTTGAAAAAGGGTCTAACAGGTTAAATGAGGAATTAGCAAAAGATTGAATATAATGCCCAAATTCATGTCTAAAAACACCAACATCAAAACTATCAACTAATGATTCTAATAAAAAAATAGGGTTCAAAATAATCATAGGCCTATCATCAAAAAAAAAAGCGGCTTCAGGAACAGAATTACTAACACAAAAAGAAGGTAAAGGTAAATCATGGAGAGATAAAATTCTTTTTAATGGTTCAGTTACATCAGAAATAATTTTAGGTCTTAATAGATTAAATTTTTGATTAACAAATTCAGAATCCCTTAAAACCAAATCAAAATATAAATCAATTGCCCTACTAGGAGAATATGCCAATTTCTCCTGAACAGATCCATAATCAAAATGAGTGCCATACCTATTTTGAAGATCTAAAAAAGTCAAAGTTCTAAGTTTTGAAATATCCATAATTAATTTCAAAAAATAAACTCTTTAAAAAGATTATTAATAAAAAGAACACAGAAATCTATATAAACCATCATCCTATAAATTTTTATCGAGGGAAAAATGATTGACAGCCTAAAAAACATTCTAAACAAACTTATACCGGGTCTATTCAGCAAAAGAAGACATATTAAACTAGGT
>Ga0233425_10003019_pt1 | contig 31648 bp, 28 predicted proteins | sample Watercolumn_Towu_2_FD_181712 | JGI IMG/M metagenome (GOLD analysis project Ga0233425, IMG submission 181712) | Freshwater microbial communities from Lake Towuti, South Sulawesi, Indonesia - Watercolumn_Towuti2014_140_MG | ecosystem: Environmental > Aquatic > Freshwater > Lake | place... | reverse complement strand
TCTATTTCTTGTAGGTATGTTGGGATTGTTGAAAGTGTTACATCTAGAGTTTGGTTGATGAGTTCTTCTAATTGCTGTTCTTCACTCATGTGTTTTGGTCGGTGTGATTGGTAATAAATTTGCAGAGTAATGCATTCAATTTTGAATGTTTATTAAAAATACAGTTGTTCTAATACTGTGCAAGACATACCTGAGTTTCTAACCGAAGAACAATTCTATGCAAAAGCTTTGAACAGATCAAATTCGGTGGATAGTGAGAAAAATAGACGTCTGCATATGGCAGCTCTGAAGAGATTCGCGAAAAACCATCACAAACAAACTATTGAGGAATTGTCTCAATACCTGCGAAAGGAAAACAACATCAGAAAAACCTGTACTTTTCTTAATCAATTCATAGAATATCTTGTTAATGAGACTGGAACTATCCATGTGGTGGGAAAGCGCAGTCATACGGTAAAAATTAAACCCAAATCTCATACCAGCGCATCAAGATATGTTACAACAGCACGTTCGTATCTTAAACTCTGTCACGGTGTAATAATCAACGATGATGATTTACGAGATTACGTCGATAGACCAAAAAGCAAATTCGATGATAGTGAAGAAGACGAACCGTTCACAAAAGATGAGCTAAAACTAGTAATTGAAAGTTGTCAGGATCAGAGGAGAAAGTCCCTATATCTTTTCATGTCACAGACTGGATCTAGACTTGCGGAGTCCCTACAGATCCGTAAAAAACACATTGATTTTACTAATGATCCGGTAGAAGTCAGACTTCCTAGAATCATAACCAAGGGTAAAAAGAAGGGAAGAACTAATTTCTTGGATAAGACTGTATCACAAAGAATCGCATTATTAGTCAAATCGTTACATGATGATGATCTTGTCTTTACAGATAAGACAGATTTGATACTTGCAAGAAATGCTGAAGAGCAGTATTTCCGACGTCTTTGTAATGAAGTGGGATATACTGAAAGATACGAGTCAAACAACAGATACAAGAAAAACATTCACTCAATCAGGGCTTTTTGTATGACACAATATGCGTTAGCCAACAACAATATTGATCTGGGGCATGGATACATAGGACATACCAAGTATCTTGATCAATATATGAGATTGGAAGATAAAGTCAAAATTGAACATTTTAGGCGGGCAGAACCAAGATTGAATTTGTTTTCAGATGTTGTGATTGTTGAACGTGATCAACATGAGGAAATCATTGATTTGCAAAAGAAAATACAACAATCTGATGATCGGGCAGAACGTCTAGAACGCATGTTCGAATCATTTGCAAAAAAACAACAATCAAAATAATTCTCTCTCCCTCTCTCTCGGCAAATATTGGCGCTACAGCACCCACCAATACACATAATCTAGAAAGCATGGATATTTTCCTGAAATTTGTATGAAATCGCCGAATGAGTTTGATTATCGTTGTATTTGAGTTAATCATGATCCGAATTTCAAACTCTCATATTTTGAATAGAACTTACTGTGAGAGAGAATACGCGGGATTAAAAGTAGTTTCTTCTTTCCGTTCGCGTCTGATTATTTCTTTATCGACTGTGGTAAATAGATCTTGTTGCATGATTATGATGGATCCTATATCGGACATTGCCCTGTCGGCCATCTTGAACACAATTGCTGGTAGTTTTTCCAATCTCTTTTGCTGGCGTTTTAATTCGTTTTCAGCGTCTTTCACGTCCTGCTCAAAAAGCAAATCCGCCTGCTTTATTGTGATGATATTTGGCCTCATATCCGAACATAGTTTTTCCAAACACGACAAGTAAAATGCATTCATAAAAAAATTGATTATGACTCCCATTGTATTGTATCCTTCAGACAGATCTGATGTGGGTGTTCCCGTAACCTGGGCATTGGTTTCAACAATTGTTGCCTTTCCCATGTGAATTCTAAATAATCTCCAATTCATCCCTTCAAACACATTGTAATTCAAAGTCAGTGTTGTATCTGACACTGTGATTCCTTTCAGTGCTTCATGAAACACTGTGTTGATGTCGGCCCCCAATACGTTTCGTATGGAATTCCATGTTTCGGACGACATGTCTTCCATCTGAAACTCTGACTCAAAACGCGTCAACTTGAACGCTCTTGCATACATGTTATAGTAATGCCGAAAATATCGCAAACAGTCGCGTATGTCTCTGTCTGAAATTTCTTTTTGTTGATTTAACAGCCAGATTACGCCCAGCGGTGTTATGGAATAGTATTTTTTAGAGTATTTTCGATTGTATGGTTCTGCTTTAGACCTTTTTACCTCTCTGATCATTTCGACAAGTCGCAATCTGACCAACTCTGGAATCTCGTCAAAGATTGGCGTTCTGGAACTAAATCCGCACTCTTTTGCAATTTCTGATGGATTAAGCCCATATCCTAGGAATTTGAAATATTTATGCCCCGCTTGGCATCTTAGTAATCTCTCCAGAATTACAACATGATTTATGCCTGAGATGTGTTTTTTCACAACATCTTAGGCGTCATATTGTCTATATATTTGCATTTGGTAATTACTAACATGTCAGCAATACTGAACGACTGCGAGTTCAAAACTCTCAAACACGATTTGATTCCAGATCTGTGTATGACAGTTGATGATATTTTGGAGGTCATACGGCATTGAGACGGCAATGTTGTTTTGACAGATCTCCCAAATATGAGGTCACATACAAGACAGGTGAATCGTTTTTGGTTTGCGAGTCTTGCATCAAATTGGACTGTTTTCAGCGCCATGTGCTGTTAAGGAAGGAGGCCTAATCACTTGTGCGGGCATCTTACTGAACGGCTCAAAAAAGAGTACCTGCCAATTCTTCTCCAGGAATTCGGCTACGTGTGCTGCTTGTGCGACAAGCCACTTGGGAATGAAAAGTATGTATTTGCACATCTGAACGATAAAAGATTCGATTCTAGACGTGAGAATGTTGTTCTTGCTCATCAATCATGCAATATAAAAATGGTTAATGACATTGATATGAAACTCAAGGCAAAGGACCTTCTCATACGTCGTGAGGGAGCAGGATTGACCTATACCATCACTCCTACCGCCATCGAGGAAATATCAAGTGAAAGAAAAGTAAACAAGTTACTTTTTCCTTTTACAGAAGAATACCTCGAGCAAAAAATCAATGTGCATGGACATGCTGAATTGTCTGAGACACTAAATGAGATTTGTTATTCTGCACAGAAACGTTTTGGTGCAGGTGCAGAACCAACAGTGAGGCGATATGTTGGCCAACTAACCTGTTCTGTAGCGCCGTTTCAAATCGTGACGGACAAACGTGGCAATAGCATGATCATAAAACGTGCTGTCGCAACTGATGCAAAATTGGCAGAAGATCCTGTCAAACATGAGGAAAAAGGAAATACCAAAACAAAATAATCGGGAATTTTTCCCCCATATTTTTTTTATTATGCGTGTCAAAATTTGCATTCCCGTCCTTGAGAGGACAGGGGCGTAAAATTACGCACGAAATCAAATCGGGGATCAGAAAGTGTCTCTGATCCTGCATTTTGGTGATTTCTTTACTGTCGGAATTATGGGCAGTTTTTCATTGGCATTCAGGACAAACACACAAAATCGTTCGGGATGATATACATTGAAAATACTGATGAGGACAAGCAGACAAACATGTGTATGATTTGGAATTTTTTTCACGCAAAGCCTAGTTTTACAGTCACTAGTTCGTGTATTTTCATTTATTATATTATGATATTATAAAAGAAGAAAGAAGAAACATTGAATGTGTGACTATAGGAAATAACTTTAATCGAAAATATTGGCATTTGGAATTTGATAGTTGAATTTTTAATTGACCGTGGAAATTTTTTATTCCAGTATTATTCTTGATGATCGTTGTTATACATTCCTAGTAGTGGTGAAGAATTTACAGAAAAAGAACTTTATGAAAAATTTCAAGTTAGAAATGGCGGAGGGATACGTCCAACCAGAAAAAATAAAGCAATCATATTGATTAAATCATTTTTTGCTGCGTTACAGGGTGGCTATAAAGATGGAATTGATGAAAAATCAGGTATCATCTACTGGGTCGGTGAGGGTGAAGAAAATCAACGTCTTGTGAGGAATAACAAAAGTATCTATGAATCGAAGCAAAATGGCTACAAATTACTGTATTTTGAAAAACATGGTCCAAACAGACTCGTTTTCAGATTTCCAGTTGAATATGTTTCATGGAGTTATGATAAACAATTCAATTCTCGAGGTAGAGAGAGGCAGATAATTGTTTTCAAATTGAAAATAATTAGATAATTTTTCAGATTAGACGGGTTATAATTATGAAAACATTTGATTTCATTCTTTGTTAGTATCAATTAAAAATAGATTTTTCTGAAACGCTCCTCGTTCTTGGACTTTTCTGATCCTGATGTTTTCTAGGTCTTCTCTTGTCACTCCCCTCAATTGGGCGATCCGATAAATCACTTCTAGAATGTCTGCCAGTTCTTCAGGACTGTGATCATTTTGGTATTCGTTTACCTCTTCTGAGAGTTTTTTTTCAATTTCTAACAAAAATTCCATATCAGATAGAGTTTTGACATTGCAGGAGTGACCTGTTTTTTCTATTATTTCAGGTATCTTGTCTCTGATTGCCTTGTTATATGATGCCAAGCGTGTTCACCAATTTCTTGTAGGATTCGATTCTACTAGGATCAAAACTTTCACTTCCTCTCCAAACTCGAACAATTTTACGTTTTGCAAATTCATATTGTTTTTCCACCTTTTCCCTTCTCTCCACTTCCGTCTTACCGATATTTTTCTTCAATTCCTCTTTTAGAGGTAAGTCGCTTTTTAGAACCAACTCATTTCGTGCTATCAAACTTTCAACAAAATGCCTTGGCGGAAGGTTGTCGGTTTTATCCTCATTGCAAAATTCATGTGCCAGCACGAGATTCCAGATCTCATTGTGTTTTACAGCCTGATATGGTATGACATGATCCACATGTATGGGCGAATATAGCTCCTGTCCGCAATAAAAGCAAAGATTTTGTTGGTATCCCTTCAAGACGGGAACTAATCTTGTAAGGTTTGTTCTTCGTTGTTTGTTTCTGACATATTCTAACCCTTCATCAATTTCCAGTGATTCTCCCTTTCGTGCATCAGAAAATCCGTGTTCCAAAAGAGACCATCGTGAGTCCAGTTCGTCAGAGAGTTCTTTGTTTTGGTTGTCTGCAAAAATGCCAAACAAACTATCCTCAAGATGCAAGTATCGCTCATCATCTGATAGGTGGTAAAATGGTCTTGGTATCTTTTTTGTGTTCAGCGTGTGAAACTTTTGTAAAACCATATTTTTCAATGCATTAACCTTGATGTTCTCCAAGGCATTCTCTGTTGTAGTCTTTCCTACTTTGACCTCATCCAATACGGTTTCAACTACTGTTTTTCTTCCCAGTGTCATCATCTGGGGTTTTCCGTTTTCCAGTCGCTTTTGGTAGATGTCAAAAAAATCGCGCGCCAATTCGTCAAGATGAATTTTTCTGTCCGAATTTGTTATTGAATATTTAATCAGGCAATTACCAAGTGCCATCTTGTATGTGGATTGGTTTTTCCCATAAAGAATCAGAAATCGCCAATAATCCTTGTCTGATATCTCAATCAAGATATAACTACTTGTTATCTTGTTGAAAAATATGTTGCTATCAAATCAAAAATTCAGCAGCGTGCTCTCCTTCCGGAGTAACCTTGATCCACCTGTTTCTGCCAATCTTTTCAATTTCTACAAATTTCCACTGTTCTACTAATGGCTGTATGATGTTTGCATCAAGGCTTGCAAATCTCGCCTGATCCGCATGCTGTGAGTGAACCGTGATTAGTCTTTTCTCCTCGGCAAGCCTTGCCATCTCTTTTTTGGTTATCTTGCCTTTATGATCCTGGATTATCCTTAATGCCTCGACTAGTTCCTGTTTTGGCTTTTGTATCTGGTATTTTGGTAGCTCGACGACGTTTCTTAGTCCTGTAGATTGTTGCTTTCCTTGGGTTGCAGGATAACTGTCCGGCTCGGCATAGTACGGCGTCACATTATACTCTTTGAACATCATGCATGCCATCATGCAGGCAATTGCCTGAATCTTTGATCCTGATGAGACATTGACGTAAATGTCGTTTTTCTGTTCTGCAATGAAAATGTCCTTGACTGCCTTGAGAACACTGAAAATGTTTTCCCTATCGGAATCGACTGATTCTACTAGGATGCTTTCTTTTTTGAGCTGAGCCTTTATCTTTTCCACATATGGCCTTGCCTTGTCTGATCCTGGCTTGTCGTGCTGGATCAAAAAGACCTTGTCTGCCCTCATTTCCTTTGCAGGAAGGACGATTCTGTCTATCTCAAAGCCTACTGGCGCAATGTGAATTCGAAGTTTTGCAATCTTCATGATAGTAAGGAAAGTAAGCTTACTAATGTCATGCTCAATAATAATCTGCCGGTCGTACATACATCATGAATCAAACAACAATGTTTCCAAGAATCATCAGGGAGTTTGAAGACCATGATGAGCCAATGATTTACGGAAGTAATTGAAAATGAAGTCCTTTCAATTGCTGGCAAAAAGCATCTCAAAACTGTTTTTGCAGTACGACCGACAGAAACTGTCTGCAAAACTGGAATATCATTATGCAATGGCGCAGATGTGCGAGGAGCAAATTATTGCAAACCGTGTAAGACTGGAAGATTTGGAGACGAGAGCATGAAACATCTTCTTGTAAGTCTGTCCAAGAACGTAATCAAACAAAAGATCCAAGAAGAACTGGAATCGCATCAACAGAAATACGAATATCATAAAAAAATATCTGAAAATTACTTTGATCTGATTTGCAAAACACAACAAAAATTGGAGGAAATGAGTTAATGGAAAAAGTACGGGTGGACTTGGGATTGGGTCCAACAAAAATAATTCATCATAAAACAGTAGACAAAGACTGGATTCTAATTGGCATAGGATATGCATTAGTGATAATCTCACTAGTGATTGGAGGCTTTGTATGACTAAAAAGCCTTCAAAATGCCCAAGCTGTGATTCTACAAACATTGCTCTGATCCTATGGGGTCTTCCAATAGGGCATCCTGATTTGGATGCTGCATTGGAAAAACGAGAGATAGTTCTGGGCGGTTGCTGTGTTAGTAATGATGATCCCAAATGGGAGTGCAACAATTGTTCATTTAGGTGGGGAAGAAGAGATGCTGTCTGAAGAAGAAATTCGAGTTTTACTTGAAGATATTCGAACTTCATATGAGGTTGGATATCAAAATGATGACCTTAATTCCGAGGCTGAAAAGTGGGGTCAAATTCAGATTTTAGAGTGGGTTTTGTCTAAATGAATAAAAATTCAAAGAAGAAAATTCTTACTTTTTGCACTGTTTCATTTTTCATCATAAGCGTGGTACTATTGTTGTTTGATTTTCCATATTGGCTTTATTCCGTGCCATTTCTTTTGGCTGCAATCCTGATTCCAACGGTATCGATCATGTGGAGCATTTCCTGCTGGCTAGATTACCAAATACAACGATTTCTGAATGATGAGAAGGTGTGATGATAAATGAATACCGGATCTTCTAAAAACCAAGGTTGTTTAGAATATGATGTGAAATTTGATGAATTTTGGACAGTTATTGTCAAAAAGCTTTCCATTCCGACAAAACTGTTCACATTAAAACAAGGAAAGGAATTCTCTGCAAGATATGTGGGGGGATTTGTTGAGATTTCTCCAAAAAATAAACAGCAACGTTCAATTCACAAGAATGAATTTCTCAAAGTCTGGATGAAAGCAAAAAATACGTTAGATCCGTTTGTTCCAAGTAATTATACAAATATCACATTTCATTCGTCATATGTTGTTGCAATCATGAAACATTTTCTAATCGGTAAAAAAATAGAGTGAGAAAATCATGGCATACAAAATACTAGAACGACCTGGTGAAATCGAGAATGCCCACAAAGCATTCTTAGAGATCCTGCAAAAAAATGCTACAAGAAAAGGAAAAATTGTAGCGGGATTTCAAGGCGGTACTAATACAATCACTGCATGCTGGTTTGAATCTGAAAATATCTGGTGCGGTTATCAAAAACTCACGGATGTTCCAATTCCGAGATTTTGGAACGCATGCAGTGTCGGTCCAGAGCCCAAGTGGGATAATGTGAAAAGTTCAGTGAGTATAACTTGTGAGATCAATATGCCCCTGAGAGGTGCAGAAAGATCAATCGGTGGTGCCTTTGTAATTGACGACTCTGGAAGATTGTTTCTTGCTCATGATGGAAGAGTTGGAGGTGGTAAAAAGGGAATTAGCAAAAGTGCATTTTTGGAAAACCATTCGCAAAACTATGAGATTATCTCTGCGACCGACAGTAGGGGCGAACGAAGAATGCTACTATTGTCGTCGCTTGATGACAAAAACTTTATCAAAAATTTGGCAAAATTTGTTCATGATGTGTCTGATTTCAAAGAGGAGAAGGGAGAGACACAGTATTTTCTACTTCAAGTAGGCTCATTTGGAAGCCCTCATGTCCTTAACGAAGGTTATCATCAACACGAAGATTGGGATAGAAGCGATCGATGGAGAGTTCGCGGAGAAGTTAAATCTGGTGATCTCTTGCTCGTTTATTTTACGTCTACCGCAATAAAATATAAAAAAACTCTAAAAATGATTTACAAAGTAAAATCAGTTACAAAAAATAATGTTCGATTTAATATTGAGCCTTGGAAGGAATTACGTGGCATCTCTTTAGATCAAATCCGCGATGCGATTGAAAAAAAACGATTAGGCGATATTTTCAATAGGGTAACTCATGAGGGATTTAATATTGGAAAATTAACCAAGTCTGATTTTGATGCAATACTAAAGATGGATGGTGGTTCATCAGGCGTAATCGTCGATGAACAACGTTTTCAGGAAGCGCACAAAATATTTGAAAAAGAAATGTATGACAGATCAGGCGGAATTCCGTTTACCTCTTTTAATCATCCTCAATTACTAAAGGATGAAATCAATTACAAAAAACAAATTGTTGAAAAGACCGAATCTCTACGATCCTCATCGAATCTAGATCAGTGGATCAAAACCAAGGGCGCATTGCTAACGAAAATTCGTGAGGCATGTTCACAAAAAACATCTGAAAATCTGCTTATGGGCGCGCAATATGGTGCGGAACGAAGCTCTGCATCGTCGTTGGATCTAGTTCCAGAAACATTGATGACAGAATATGAGCGAATTTTATATGATTTTTTTATTTCTGCAAATAGTTCCACAGATGAATTTGGTGAAAAGTTTGATCAATTAATCGAATTCTTGCAAAAAAATGAACTAAGTGTCAATTGGCGCTATCTGGCATATCTGTCGTTTATTGCAAATCCGGCGAAGTATTTTCCAATACAGCCAACTCTGTTTGAAAAACTCTTGCAATTTTATGGTAATCAATACAAGCTTCGTGCTAGTTTCTCATGGAATCAATATTCAATTCTTCTTGAATTGGCTGAAATTCTTAAATCCAAACTAGCAAAATATGGGAATCTTGATTCTATCCAAATCCAGTCATACATGTGGGTAGTATCAAAACTGATTGAAAATATATCAATGCCAGCAACAGAATCAGATGATATGTCTAGATTAAGTGAAATTCCGTCTGAATTTTCCGAATATGAAAATCTCTTACAAATAAAAAACCAAGTAATATTCTATGGTCCGCCAGGAACAGGGAAAACTTTTACTGCAAAAAAATTTGCCAACTATTTCATTCGTGGGAATTCAACTAATCCAAATCTCACTTTCAGATCAGCAGCAATCAGAATTCTAAAAGAAGAAGGAAAACCATTACACTACCAAGAGATCGCAAAACGTGCATTAGATAGAAACCTAGTTCTAACTAGTGGTGAGACACCACAAGCTACTTTTGTAGCAATTATGTCCCGTGAAGCAAAAAGAAAACCAACTCAAACGATCTTCAAAAAAATAGGAAATGGAGTTTATGATCTTAACTATGATCTTCTGAATGAATCTGTACTACCTGAAGATAATGCCGTAAATGATAATGAGTTTATACGTATGGTTACATTCCATCCGTCATATTCGTATGAAGATTTCATAGAAGGAATCAGGCCAAGACAAAATGATACTCAGATTACTTATGATATAGAACCAGGAATCTTCAAAATAATATGCGAAGATGCAAAAGCAGATCCAAACAATCGCTATGTTCTCCTAATTGATGAAATCAATCGAGGAAACATTTCAAAGATTTTCGGTGAACTAATTACACTAATTGAGAATGACAAACGCGCAAAAGATCCACTACATCTTACATACTCAAAAGAGTCCTTTGCAGTGCCAAAGAATCTGTACATAATAGGTACGATGAATACTGCTGATCGAAGCCTAACCCAATTAGATGTGGCATTGAGGAGAAGATTTGGATTTGTTGAACTAATGCCTGATTACGATCTGATTGATTCAAGCATTAATGGGGTTAATCTGGCAAACCTGCTAAAAAATCTGAATGCAAAAATCCGCCAACATGAGGGAAGAGAAAAACAAATTGGACATTCATATCTTATGAAGAATCAAAAACCAATACAAACAATAGAAGAACTCCAGTTCGTTTTTGAAAACGAAATAATTCCACTACTTCAAGACTACTTCTATGAGGATTTTGAGAAATTACATGAAGTACTAGGTAATGATTTTGTAGATATAAAGAACATGGAAATAAAATCTGAATGGAAATCCAACACTAGCACGTTTGTTGCAGCACTAAAACCGTTTGTCACAAATGAATAGAAAAATCATCGAATTATCGGAATATCAAACAAAGGCTGCAACTCTAGACGATGTGGGTTCTGATGAGAATACTCGTCTTGTGCAAGACGATAACCTTGCTTCGTTACAGCTGAATCCTGCAGATAAAAAACTTCGAAGTAATCTTAGAAGACAAGGGATCTTGTCAATTCGAGAATTAAGAAATGGTTTGGAAATATCATCATCAAGCTACATTGGCGTTGCACAATTTTCTGACTTTACAGTAAAGATACTACCAAAATTTTCAATGGCCAGTAGCAATCTTCCAAAACTAATCGCATATTCGTTTGATCTTGATGATATTGTGATGCCAGAAAGTGAAACAAAATTCCAGCCTGATGAGGTATATCTGATAGATATTCTGATAACATTTTTCATCAGAAAATGTCAGAAGCTGCTCAAACAGGGGCTGCTAAAATCGTACGTGACTTATCAGAACGACATTCCGTTTCTGCGTGGAAAACTGCTCCTAAAACAACAGATCGTAAATTCTGCTCAGCATAAACCCGTCTTTTCGTGTGAATATGATGAATTGGAATACAATAATCTAGAAAATCAGATACTCTTGTACTGCCTACGATCAAGCTATCGCCTTACACAAACCGATTCACTGAAGAAAGAGACCAGAAAACTGATTAGCCAATTTGTAGGCTTTGTAGATGATAGGCAAATCACTATTGATGATTTTAATAAAATTAATTACACCAGACTGAATCAGCATTATGAACAGATTCATGAGTTGTGTAAGCTGATAATTTCTGCAACTGGAATTTCTGATTTCTACCAGGAGACAAAGTATGCAGTAAGCTCGTTTTTTGTAGACATGAACAAAGTATTTGAGAAATTTGTGACTCGGCTGTTCAGTGATTACTATTCACGATCATATTTGGTTGAATCACAAAAAAACAGAAAAGCTTGGTTGAACGATGATGGAACATCTTCTTACATTAGAACGGATATACTGCTGACTGATCAGCATGGAAGAAGAAAAATAATTGATACTAAATACAAACGAAAGCTCTCTAGGGATGATCCATATCAAATTGGATTTTACATTCATGAATACAATGAAGAGATTGGCTATGCGATTCTTCCCAAGTATTCTGATTCAAAAACTCCAACCATGACTTCAAGAGTACAAGAGATTACCATTGAAGTAAAAACCATAGATATCGATAGAACACTGGATATGATCTACTCAAAGAATTCTGAAGACAAAATCAAACTAAAACAAGTGTTAGAGGAACTTGTACCTCCAAACTAGGTGATATGTTGAGCATTACCCTAAACGAGGATCAGAGACTAGCCGTAACTCATTCTGGAAGCCCACTTTTGGTGGCGGCAGGACCTGGCTCTGGCAAAACACGCGTAATTGTAGAGCGTATTATCCATCTATTGGATAACGGCCTAAAACCGTCAGAGATTCTATGCCTTACTTTTTCTGAAAAGGCAGCCCAAGAAATGAAGGAAAGACTAGAGAAAATTACGGATGTGTCTGAGATGCAAATTAGTACATTTCATTCCTTTTGTCATGATGTGCTGGGAGACAATGTACTTGATTCTGGAATTGGAATCAGCTCTGGTATAATGACTCGTTCCAGCACTCTGGTGTGGGCTTTGAAAAACATTGACTCGTTTGGCTTTGAGCATATTGAGCTTGGGAATAATGCAGTAAATGTAATTGAGGCATTAATTGATGGAATTAGCACATTCAAGGATGAACTGATCACACCAGACGAGCTAGCGACATACTTGGATAAAAAATTCAAAGAAGAAAAAACTCTGGTCCAAGACATTGAGCAGTTTGATTATCTGCAAAAGCTCTGTGATTTGCATAAAATCTATGTCCGACATCAGGACTATCTGAAAAAATCAAAACTAATTGACTTTGATGAAATGATCACATCCACAATTGAATTATTTAGAAAAAAGCCAAACGTTCTTGCCAGATATCACAATAAATTCAAACATGTTCTAGTGGATGAATTCCAAGACAACAACTATGCACAGCTAGAACTAGTAAAGTTGTTAGCTCCAACTGGAAATGTAACTGTAGTGGGAGACGATGATCAGAGCATCTATAGATTCCAGGGAGCATATGTTGCAAACTTTCAGCACTTTATTGATTCATACAAAAATAATGTCAAAGTTATAGTCCTAAGACAAAACTATCGCAGCACTCAGTGTATAGTAAATCTGGCTAGTCAGTTGCTTCAAAACGTGCCAAACAGGCAGCCAAAAGAGCTTTTTTCCTCAAATGAAGAGGGCGACAAGGTAGCAATTGTCAGATGCGGTCATGACATGGCTGAGGTAGAGTTTGTCGTAAATAGGATCAAGGAACTTTTAGGCTCAAAAATCAACAGGCGTGATGGCTCTACAAGACCACTTTCATTCAAGGACTTTGCGGTATTATCCAGAAGACGAATCGATGGCAAAAAGTTTGCCCAGGCACTAAACGCATATGGAATTCCTGCAACATTTGTCGGAGAAGCAAACATCTTCAATTCATCCATCGGAAGAGACCTCTTAGCATATCTGGATATTGCAAGCAATCCGACTAGATCAGGCCTTGCCATAATTCGCATACTCAAAAACAGCGGAATCTCTGATCAGAACATTGCAAGAATCAATCAAGAAGCAAAAAAACGAAGCAGAAAATCCGAGACAGATTCTGACTTTGTCTATGATGTTTTGTTGGATCTTGGTGCACCGGAGTTGGATCAGCTAGACGAATTATTTGACATTCAAAAGCAATTTCAGACACTGACTAGTCTTCCGCATCAAAATACCGTGAGTGAGACAATATTTGCAGTAATGATGTCAGTTACTGATCTATACAAGTCTGCAACACTGTCGGATTCGTTGGCAGATAGAAAAAAACAGACAATACTCAAGGAATTATACCACATATCGCTGGAATTTGAATCCCAGAACCAAAATGGTACCCTGTCAGAGTTTATTGATTATCTGAGACTGCTTGGGGAATTTGATGTTGAGCTGGAGGAAAACACAGAGATCAGAGATGCAGTCCAAGTATCCACCATACATCAAAGTAAGGGTAAAGAATTCCCGATTGTTTTTGTAACCGATGTTGCACAGGGAAAACTACCATTACGATATCAAGCAAAAAAATTCTACGTGCCAAATGATTTGGCAAAAGGCCTGCTCAAAGGTGAGGATGAAAAAACACTGTCTCTTCAGGAAGAGCGCAGATTGTTCTATGTGGCAATGACTAGAGCCCAAAACCAATTGTATGTCGTGTTTCCAACAAAGTACGCACAAAACGTGCGCCAAAGCAAGCCTTCTATATTCCTAGATGAGATTGAATTTGAGAAAAATCCGTTTGTTCAAGTAGTTGACTTTGTTGGAACTACGCAGGAAACATTACTCCAAGAACAAGACAAAATCAGCATAATTCGACAAGACATGCAAGCAAAGGCTACAAAGTTTGTCAACCAAATGCAATTGGAATCTGCTATTGCAAGAATTGTTGATCTTGCCAAAATAGATTATTTTGAGAAAAACCATACCTTAGAGGGATTTGATACTGATGAATTATTTACAGTTGAAAGCAACAAGGACGTTGAAGCATTATTAGTCGGGGAAAGAATTCCACTGATCAACAAAGACACGTTAAAGCTTTCTGCAACAAAGTTTGAGACATATATGAAATGCCCGTTACAGTTCAAATTCGAACATGTATTGGAAATACCCACCCCTAGTCAGACATTTTTTAATTTGGGAAGGGCCGTGCATAAAGTAGCTGAAAAACTAACTGATCTAGAAAAAGAAGGTACAAAACCAACTGAGGAAATTGCATTTGAAATTTTGGAAAAACACTGGGACTCTAATTCATACAAGAGTAAAAAGAAAGAGCAAGAAGATCTTGATATGGCAAAAGAGATGATCCGGTATTACCTAAAGTGGATATCTGAGAATTCCAATAAAGCAATAGATGTTGAAAAAAGATTTAAGATCGAAATTGGTGGAATTCCAGTTACTGGAAGCATAGATAGAGTAGAACAAACTTCTTCTGGTGAATTCCAAGTAATTGATTTTAAGACAGGTGGAATCTATGAGACAAAGAATTCAATCAAAGAAGATACTCAGATGAACGTGTATGCCATGGCAGTCGAAAATCTCTATGGAAAATTACCAGAAAAGACTTCACTGCTATATCTAAAAGGAGAAAAAATGCTTGAAAATGTGCTCAAAACCGATAATTTGGATAAGGTAAAGGCAAAACTTGAGGATGTTACCAAATCCATTCTGAATGAGGAATTTGAGGCAAAGCCTGAGAAGGGAGCATGTTATTCATGTGCCTTTAAGAGCATTTGTGATTTTGTGGAGTCTGATTGACATGTTTTACATGGAGGAATAACATGGTCACACAAAATTTACGTAATCTTCATCTTAAAATCAAATATGATTCTGATGCTGATAATGTTTTAGAAGAATTCTATATTCCTGTTTTACAGAATTCAATATCTTACAAAAGAATTGCTGGCTTTTTCTCATCTACTAGTCTTTCAATTGCAGCCAGAGGAATATTGGGATTAGTAAAAAATGGAGGAAAAATGCAATTGATTACAAGTTCGTATTTTTCTGATGACGATCTCAATGTGATCAAAAATCATGTAAAAACTAAAGAAGCGGTTCTTTTTGAGAATTTTCGTAAAGATCTGAATGAATTAGATGATACTCTAAAAAAAGATCATCTGAAGGCATTGGCCTGGTTGCTATCTAAGGATTTACTTGAAATCAAAATTGTCGATATTTTAGATGAACAAAATCAAATTCTTTCAAGTCAAAAACAAAAGCATCTTGGTATGTTGCATATGAAAATAGGTATTTTTACAGATGGCACTAATACTGTTAGCTTTAGTGGATCAATAAATGAATCTGCGATGGGCTGGTATCATAGCATCGAGGAAATCAAAATTTTTAGAGATTGGGAGACTGGTCAACAAAATTATGTTTATGAAGATATAAAAGAATTTGAAAAATACTGGAATAATTCTGGTAAAAGAAGTGTAACATATGATTTACCATCAGCAATTAGAGATGAATTACTTCGTACCGCCCCATCAAAATTAGAAGATCTCCATCTATCTGAAAGTATCCTTGACATAACTAATGAAATGCCGAAAAATAAAATCCAATTACGTCCTCATCAAACTGAAGCAATCAATTCGTGGGCAGAAAATGATTATTGTGGTATTCTTGCTATGGCTACTGGCTCTGGAAAAACCATCTGCGCTTTACACGCAGCTGATCTTGCTCCAAAATCAATGCTTACTATTGTATGTGTTCCGACAATTCCTCTTGTCGCACAATGGGAATATGAAATTCATAATTTTGATAAATCTGCGGCAATCATTTTAGCTGGAACATCTAAATCTAATTGGAATGAATTACTAGGACCAAAACTTGCACCATATAGGCTGCATTCAGATCTCACTAACATTGACAAAAGAACATTCATTATTTGTACAAATACAACGGCCTCAGATCTGACATTTGTGAATATGTGGGAGGGCATTCCCTCTGAAAACATCCAACTAATTTCAGATGAGGTTCATCATCTGGGTGCTGATTTTTTCCAAAATATCTTTAAAATTAACGCATCTCGCAGATTAGGTCTTAGTGCTACACCTGAACGTCAGTGGGACGATGAAGGAAATCAAACTGTATTGAATTATTTCAAAAAAACTGTATATGAATATGATATCAAAAGAGCTATCACTGACGGTTATCTGGCGCATTACACATACCATCCACTTTTTGCATCTATGTCTGAAGAAGAATTTAGGGAATATTATGCATTGACTGTAGAAATTGGACGCGAAGTTGCAATTCATAACCAAAAAGAAAAACAATTTGGTTCATGGTTGCCAATCAGTGATTATCATAAACAATTATTGGAGAAACGTGCATTGATCAAGAAAAAAACCCAAGATAAAATTAGCGTCTTTAGAGAATGGTGTCAAAAAATAACTCAAAGCCAAATTTTGGTATTTTGTGAAGATACTGAACAAATGAATGAGTTGATAGAAATTTTGAATATGACTGGAAAAAAATACGCTATTTATAAAAGCGATATGACTGACTCACAAAAAACAAGTTCCCTAAAACTTTTCAAAGAAAATTTAATTGAATTAATCTTGGCAATACGTTGTCTGGATGAAGGTCTTGACGTGCCAGATTGTTCTGCATGTGTTATTGTTTCAAGCTCCACAAGTGTTCGTGAATTTGTACAAAGAAGGGGACGAGTTCTTAGAGCTGCCCGTCCTGATAAAATTGCTAATGTTTATGATCTCTTAGTTCTCCCACCCGTTGATTTTTTACCCGAGCAGGAAAAAGCTGCACACACTATGGTTGAATCAGAATTAGAACGAGTTAAAATAATGATTGATAGTGCTGACAATAAACTTGACATAATTGGTGAATTACGTCAAAAGCTTCAATACTATGATCCAAGGATAAGTGAGAAGGTATGAGTCAGTCAGAAAAAGAAATTTTGTCCAAATTGAATGAAAAAGAACGAAAGTACTCTTTACCAAATAAAATTTTAGAAGAAATCTATGACGAAGAGAGGCAAGTTCTCTATAAAGGAAGAAAACGAAACATGGAAGAAAAAATCCTACGAATTATAGGACAATATTCTGAGAAAACAGATCTTGCAAAACTAAAGGAGGTTCTTGGAGAAGATGATAATCCAGAAAATTGAATTAGAAAATTATGGTCCGTATTCTGGCAAAGTAAGTCTTGATATGTCTGTGACGCCTCAAGAGAATGTAATTTTATTTAAAGGACTTAATGATACTGGAAAGACCTCGCTGTACAAAGCCCTAAAGTTTTGTATGTATGGTGAAAATTCCTCTCTACAATATCAAAAGCATGTTAATAGAACAAGACGAACACAAAATGATGGTAGAACATCTGTAACTATAATTTTTCAGCATAATGATGAAAATTATCAAATCACACGATCTATTGAATTCAAAAAAACTTCACTCGATGAACCACTAGATATCCGAAAAAATGACTTTACTGTGATTAGAAATGGTACTCCTGAATCCATACACACTATTGAGGACGAAAAACGATTTATTGAATACATTTTACCTGAAGAAGCATCACAATTTTTTCTTTTTGACGGAGAAGAAATACAGGGTTATACACAAAATCCACCTCATCCTAACATTAAAAGCGCAATAGAGATGTTATTGGGAATAAAAGAACTTCTTAATGCAGTAGATGATTTAGAAAAAATTAAGAAAATTCAAGAAGAACGTGTCCGTAATGAATTATCCAAAGTAGATGAATACAAAGAAGAAAAACAAACCCTTGACAGTTTAGCCCAAAACCTTGTAACGGAAAAAGATAATCTAACAGATCTTGAAAGTCAAATCAAAATATTATCTGAACAAAAATCTCAATATGAAAACAAGCTTAGAAAATATGATGAAATCAAAGATACTGTCGAAAAAAAATTACTTGCTGAAAAAGACTTGGAAAAAACCGAACAAGATATTTCTAACACCGTTGAATCTATGAGAAATTTCAACGATAATGAATTATCGATTTGGCTAATGTTACCATTTTTGAAAAAATTCAAAGATCAAACTCCTCAATCTGTTGATTTACAAGTACAAAGAATAGCTAAAGAAATTTTACATAGCAACTCCTGTCTGTGTGGAAGAGATCTTGACGATAAATCATATGCCAAGATAAAAAACTTAGTCGAATCCTCTCAAATAACTAAATTCCAAGATGTACAAAATTGTGCAAGTGAATTGCTTGATCAATATGGAATGAATCAAATCAAAGATCATTATCTGAAACTAGTTTCAGAATTAAATGAATTCAAAGAAAGAAAAAATTCATTAGAAGCACTGATCAGTGATCTTAATTCTCAGCTTGGTAACAAATCAAAAACGTTAGATGACGAATACAAACACCTCCAAAATGAATATCAAATCTGCTCGAACAACCTCATTCAAAGAAGAATTGCCGCCACTGACAAAAAACAACTCATAGACGAATCACAAAGAAAACATGATTCAAAATTTCGTTCTCTATCAAATAAGACCATATCTAGAGAATTTGAAAAAGAAAATAAACGACTTTTACTAATTAAAGTAGTTTTAAAATCAATAAACGAATTCATTGACGAAATAGTAGATTCACGTAAGGTTGAAATTCAAAATATAGCATCATCGTTCTTAAGAGACATCACTAATGCGCCTGAGGTGTATACTGGCATTGAGTTGGATGGCGAATATCGTCTACATTTGAAAATTAAAGATCAAAGCACAATTCCGGCATGGGAACGAGGTCCTAGCGCAGGACAAAGTCAGGTTATAGCACATTCATTTATCGCTGCACTGAATAAGTTCACAGCCAAGGAAGCACCAATAATTATTGATACGCCTTTAGCAAGACTAGATGATATTCATGCAGAAAAAATAGTAAAAAGCTATCCTGCTATGGGGAAACAAGTGATTGTTTTGTATCAGCCTAGAGAACTAGACGAGCGACTAATAGCATCGATAAAAAGCCACATCCGTGCAGAATATGATATTAAACGAGATCTTGTGGACCAAGAAAATAGCCTCATTACCAGGAGAACAAGATGAGTCAAATCAAACCCGAGAAAAGATTGTTTACCGCGTATCAGAATTTCTATCAATTGCTGACAGAAGGCTCTGATCACAAGTTTAATGGAAAAGCTGAGTTGTTTGTTGTGGGATTAACTCTTGGTTTTTTATATAACAAAAGAAACACTGCTGAAAAACCATTTGAATTCATTAGGTATTCTCATTTCTATGATCCTAAAAGCTCAGATCAAAGATCAATTATAGAGATGATTTATGGTACAATGGCTCAGGGCAGGGATGATAATGCAAAATGGCAAGATATGCTAAAGATTGCCGATGGCGGCATTGAAATTCTAAAAGACCATTATGATCTATATGGAAACATAGATGCGTCACTTTTGATTAAAGATGCCGAAAAAAGAATTGAGAATAAAGTGAATGAGATTTCTGGAGATTAGTTATGGTCACTAAAATTGATAAAGAATCTCCGAACATACTAGAAGAAAATATAAGTAAATTGATGCGACTTTTTCCTTCCTGCTTTTCCGAGGGTAAACTAAATTTTAAAAAACTAGAGGAGTTACTAAAACCAATAACTGATACTAGAGATGAATCATATTCTTTTTCCTGGGCTGGTAGGTCGAACTCTATCAAGAACATACAAACCCCAGCCAAAACCACTCTGATTCCTCAAAAAGATGAATCCGTGAATTTCGATGACACAGAAAATATCTTCATTGAAGGTGAAAATCTTGAAGTTCTAAAACTACTGCAAAAATCTTACTCTGGCAAAATCAAAATGATCTACATTGATCCTCCATACAATACAGGTAATGATTTTGTGTACAATGATGATTTTACAAATAACATTCCGTCATATTTGGAGCAAACAGGGCAGGCTAAAGATGGAGTGAAATTAACTAGCAATCCGGAAACATCTGGGAGATTTCATTCTGACTGGATTTCATTAATGTATCCGAGATTGTTTCTCGCAAGAGATCTCCTCCAAGATGATGGTATGATCTTTATTTCGATTGACGATAATGAGATACATAATTTAAAAATTATTATGAATGAAATATTTGGAGAAGAGAATTTTCAAGGTTGTGTTTCTAGAGTAACTGGAACTCCAACTGGAGCTGGCAACAAAGCATTAGTTAATGAAATTGATTATTTTTTAATTTATTCAAAATCTTCTGAAAACTCCATTGGAGGACTACCCCTAACTTCTGAAGACGAAAAAATTTATGATCGAGAAGATGAACAAGGGAAATATTTAATTCGTTCTCTTCGAAGGACTGGGGGCGAGGATCGAAAAGAGGATAGGCCGACAATGTTTTATCCACTTAGATCTCCTGATGGCACAGAAATTTATCCAATCGCACCTGAAGGGTATGAAAGTAGGTGGAGGTGTGGACCAAAAAAATATGCCGAACTGGAATCTAACAACTTAATTGAATGGATTAAAGTAAAAAAATCCGGCAAAGAAGTTTGGCAGGTCTATCAAAAATTCTATCTTGAGGGTAGACTAAAACAACCTTCGAATCTGTGGAAAGATGTAGAAGGAAACAAAAAAGCAACACGAGATCTTAAGGATCTGTTTGATGGCAAAAAAATTTTTGATTTTCCTAAACCAACTGAATTAATACAAAAAATAATTCAACTAATCTCAGATGATAATTCAATAATACTTGATTTTTTCGCGGGTTCTGGAACAACTGCCCATGCTGTCATGAAGCAAAATTACAACGATAAGTTAAACAGAAAATATATCTGTATTCAAATGCCTGAACCTATTAGTAAGAATACTGTTGCGTATGTTGAAGGTTATCTGACCGTTGCCGATATTGCTAAAGAAAGAATACGTCGCGTCATAAAACAAATCAAAGAACAAAACAAACAACAAAAATTAACTACGACCCAAGACCTAGGCTTTAAAGTCTTCAAATTAACAAAATCCAACTACAAACAATGGGAATCTCCAGAGGATACGACAAAACTGAAATCCCAACTCAAACTGTTTGAAAACCCATTAATTGAAAACTACAAGGATCTTGACATCGTATATGAGATAATAATCAAAGAAGGTTATTCACTAAACTCTAAAATTGAGAAACTAGACATCAAAACAAACACAATCTACAAAGTTTCTGATCAAGAGTTTTTCTTTTTTGTTTGTTTGGATAAGCAAGTAAAACAATCAAGTATTGAATCACTAAAACTTGATACGACCGTGATGTTTGTATGCTTGGACTCTGAACTCGATGATTCACAAAAGTCTAATCTTTCAAAAATGTGTAATTTGAGGACAATCTAACTATGACATTAAAATTACAGTTTGATCATACCAAAAAATTCCAATTGGATGCTATTGATTCTACGATGCATCTATTTGAAGGTCAAAAGAAATTGGATGAATCATTTGTCGATTTTATTGACGGTGTGGTACCAAACAAACTCACAATATCTGAGGATGATGTACTACAAAATCTTCAATTCATTCAAAAACAAAACGAAATTCCAATTTCCACAAGTCTTGATGGGATGAATTTCTCAATAGAAATGGAAACAGGAACCGGTAAAACGTATGTGTATATTAGAACGATCTACGAACTATTCAAAAAATATGGATTTAAAAAATTCATAATCATAGTGCCATCAGTAGCCATTAGAGAAGGAACAAAAAAGAATTTTGAAATCACAAAAAATGATTTTCAAATTTTATATGATAGAATTCCAATAGAGTCAAAAGAATACTCATCAAAGGATCTATCATATATCAGGCAGTTCTCAAATAGTAACAAAATTGAGGTCATGATCATAACTCGTGATTCTTTTAACAAGGATGTCAATGTCATGAATCAAAAACAAGACAAATTTTATGGCAAACGACCTATCGATCTAGTAAAAAAAACAAATCCAATTCTAATTCTTGATGAACCGCAAAACATGGAAAGTGAAATTACAAAAGAAGCTATTGCCAATCTCAATCCAATGTTTACTCTGCGCTATTCCGCGACACACAGAAACCCATACAATCTAGTCTACAGACTATCTCCAGTTGATGCATACAAGCAAAAATTAGTAAAAAAAATTCAGGTTCTCTCAATTGTTGAACAAGCAAATCCAAATTCTGCAAATATTGAATGTCATGCTATAACTGCAGGCAAAAAAATTCAGGCTAAATTAAAGGTCAATAAACAACTAGACAATAAACTCAAACCTACAATAATCACCATAAACCAAGGCGATGATCTTCAAGAAAAAACTAACTCTAATCAGTATGCTGGATATATTGTGTCTGAAATTAATGCAGCAAGAAACTTTGTCAAATTTTCCAATGGTATAACTATAACACTTGGTCAAAAACTAGGATCAAATTATCAAGACATACAGAAATTACAAATTCGTGAAACGATAAAAAATCATCTTTATCGTCAGAGTGAACTAAAAAACAAAGGAATCAAAATTCTATCTCTTTTCTTTATTGATAAGGTGGATAATTATTTGAATGGCGGTCCTCTGCAAAAGTTCTTTGATGAAGAATTTAATACTCTAAAAAAAGGTTATTCTGATTTTACTGATCTTAATCCAGAACAGATCAGAGGCCATTATTTTTCTAAAATGAAGACTGACAAATCTATTGAAAATGACCCTGAAGCGTATGACTTGATAATGAAAGACAAGGAAAAGCTTCTTTCTTTTTCTGAAAATACTTGTTTTATCTTTTCACACTCTGCATTACGGGAAGGCTGGGATAACCCAAATGTGTTTAACATTTGTACGCTTAATCAATCTGTTTCTAATATCAAAAAGCGCCAAGAAATTGGACGTGGATTAAGGCTACCAGTTGATCAGAATGGCAAACAGCAGACAGATGTCCAGTATGAATTAACTGTGATTGCTAATGAAAGCTATGAGGAATATGTCAAACAACTTCAAAATGAATACGTGGAGGATTATGGCTATCTTGACTCATCACCACCTGTGGGTAATGCAAGAAAACGTATCTTGATAAAACTCGATAAAACTAAACTACAAGATAATAATTTCAAAGAGTTATGGGACAAAATATCACAAAAGACCTCATACTTTACAGTAATTGATTCTGATGATTTAGTAAAAGAATGCATAAAATCAATCGATGAGAACCTAAAAACAAATTCAATAAAAATAAAAATTGATACCATATCTGTCGATTTAGAAAAACAAGATGACTTTATGACATTAAAATGGAAAATGCTTGCATCCTCTGATCAAGAGATAAATCATAATTACAAAATTACAAACATTATAGACGAATTATCTAAAGAAACCAATCTTACTAGAAAATCTATTGTTAGAATACTTGATGGCATATCCAACTTGAATCTTTTATTTAAAAATCCTCAGGACTTTGTATCATCTGTAGCAACTATTCTCAAAAACACATTAGATGAACACATTGTAAGTGGGATTCAATACAAATCAATCAATGAAAAATATAGTCAATTTCAGTTTGGAGATGAGTACGGATATGAAGATAAGGTAATACCAACAAACAGATCAATTTATGATAAAATAAAGTATGATTCTGAATTTGAAAAAGAAGTCTCTGAATATCTAAATTCTATTGATGAAAAAGTACGACTATATCTGAAAATGCCTGATTGGTTTACAATTGATACTCCCATTGGGAGATACAATCCAGATTGGGGTATTGTGACTGAAAAAAGAAATCCACAAAAACAATATGAAAAAACGCTTTATTTCATGGCTGAAACCAAGGCAAAAAAAGACACTGATCTTGGCACATATGAGAAATTAAAGATAAAATGTGGTGAACGCCATTTTAAGGTCTTACAAATTCCATTCAAAGTAGTAAAGACAATTTCTGATCTAGCTGAGCTGGGATCATAAAAATGCCAGACAAAATTAACAAAGAATCTCCGAATCCAATTGATGAGTATAATTCATGGCTAAAAGAAAAATTTCCTACCTGCTTTTCAGAGAATAAACTCAATTTCAAAAAACTAGAAGAATTACTAAAGCCAATCACTGATACAAAAGAAGAATCATACTCGTTCTCTTGGGCTGGACGTTCAAACTCTATTAAAAACATACAAACTCCAGCAAAAACTACCTTGGTTTCTCAAAAAGATGAATCTGTAAATTTTGATAATACTGAAAATATCTTTATTGAAGGTGAGAACCTTGAAGTCATAAAACTACTACAAAAATCATACACTAGCAAGATCAAAATGATCTACATAGACCCACCATATAACACTGGAAATGATTTTGTATACAATGATGATTTTACCAATGATATTCCATCATATTTGGAACAGACTGGACAAGCCAAAGATGGAGTAAAACTAACAACTAATCCGGAAACATCTGGAAGGTTTCATTCTGATTGGATTTCATTTATGTATCCTAGGTTATTTTTGGCACGCAATCTCTTGAAGGAAGATGGCGTGATTTTTGTTTCAATTGATGATGATGAAGTTCATAATCTTAGAAATATGATGAATGAAATTTTTGGTGAAGAGAATTTTGTTGCAACAATAATTTGGCAAAAGAAATTTGCAAGACAAAATGATGCAAAATATTTTTCTGATACTCATGAATATTTATTTTGTTTCGCTAAAAACAAGTCTAAGTTAAAACTTAATTTGTTACCCAGAACAGAAAAACAAAATGAACGATATAATAACCCTGATAATGATCCGAGAGGACCATGGACATCTGATAATTTGTCTGTAAAAACGTATAGTAAAGAATACGATTATTCAATTAAAACTCCAAATGGTCGACTTGTAAATCCTCCCGCTGGAAGATGTTGGTTAATGTCAAAAAAAGGCATGATGGATTTAATCAGAGATAATCGGGTATGGTTTGGTCCAAATAACAACAATGCGCCTAGGTTAAAACGATTTTTAAGTGAAGTAAAACAAGGATTAGTTCCAATCACATTGTGGTTACGTGAAGATGTTGGAGATACACAAGAAGCAGTACGTGAATTTAACAAGCTCTTACCTGGAGCCAAATTCGATAATCCAAAACCTGTAAAACTATTACAATTAATCCAATCTCTGACAACTTCCAAAGATAATGATGATATTATACTTGATTTTTTTGCAGGTTCTGGTACCACCGCGCATTCGATTTTACAACAAAATTACTTGGATGAAGGAAACAGAAGATTTCTGTTGGTTCAACTACCACAAATTATTTCTAAGGAAGATAACAACTTTAACAAAGAATTCAATACTATATCTGATATTTCCAAAGAAAGAATACGTCGCGTCATAAAACAAATCAAGGAAGAATCAAAGCAACATAAACTAACTAATACAAGTCAAGATCTTGGCTTCAAAGTCTTCAAACTCACAAAATCCAACTACAAACAATGGAAATCCCCAGAAGACGAATCAAAGCTAAAATCCCAACTCAAGCTATTTGAGAACCCATTAATCGAAAACTACAAGGAGCTTGATGTCATTTACGAGATAATAATAAAAGAAGGATATTCACTAAATTCCAAAATCGCGAATCTGGACATCAAATCAAACACAATCTACAAAGTTTCTGATCAAGAGTATTTCTTTTTTGTATGCCTGGATAAGCAAGTAATGCAGTCTAGTCTTGAAGCATTAAAACTTAATCCAACAATAATGTTCGCATGCTTAGACTCAGCACTGGATGACTCTCAAAAATCAAACCTTTCTAAAATTTGTAAACTAAGGACGATCTAAGAAGGGCATATGCTTCTACTAAATATAATATACCACAACTGTGTATTCAGACTGTTTGATGATTCCATCTTGTCCTTTCTGTAAATTAAAACAAAAGAAGCCAATCAAAACATGGAAGTATGGGAATTCGGTTGATGTATCTAGATTCAAATGTGATTGCGGCAAGTTTTTCAATTTTTACAAGAGTTCAAAAAAATCCTGGACAATACCAAAGCAAAAATCATGATGATTTTTATAATTTAACGTATTATGTGGAACTAATTTGTAAATAATTGGTTTTGCATATTTAGCCAATGCCTTCAAAAAAAGCAGTTGAAATAGTGAAGATGCTTTTGGAGAAAAAAACAAACCTAAAACAAGATTTGTCGAAACCAGAAAATAACTGGGGAAGTGATGTTGTGAGAGATTTGTTAAAAATCGAGATAACATCACTATCCAACGAAATAAGTTGGTTACAGATTCTCAAAAGAGAAATCGCTCCAGATTGCAAACATCACAAGAAAATGCACGATGTGTGTAAAGGTCAAAAGTATTGCATGGCTTGCAATATCGACCTCTAATCCTATTTTTAAACTAGTGAGAATACTTAGGATCAGAGCATTTGATATTCAAAAAATCATTATTCAAAGTACAAATTCGAAAATTTGAACCACATACAGATAATGATAATACCATTGCAAGAAAAACTGATCTTTTAAATGAAATAAAGAAACGAATTGATCCAGAAAAATCAAAAAAGAATTGTTATGGAAAAATAATATCGCTCAAAGTCGTATATTATCTAAATAAAAATGCCGAAATCCGTGGACAGCTTGAAAAAGACCTTGACAATATGACAAAAATTGTATCCGATACAATAACTGACTATCTCACAGATCAAGACAAAGTAAATAAACAAAAAACAGGACTAGGACTAATTCACGATGATGTAGATATACACGAGTTACATCTTGTAAAGGATTTTGTTGACACTGATGATGAACAAGGACTGGATATTGAAATTTACAAATGGAAGGATAAATCAAATATCTGACACGATACGTAGTTCAACTAGTTTAAATTAATTTTTGAATCTACAATATTCTAAAACATTATTGTATGTTCAGCCTGTCTGGAATGGAATCTCCTTATGCTCAAAGTTATCAACTTCTAAAATCTCTTTGAGTTTATCTGAAATTTTTGGAGAAACAAGAATGAATCTAGAATTATTCATTCCTGTCTTTTTCTCATAATCGACTCTATATCGCAAGAGCTGGCCTTTCACCTCTGTGATTGCATATGGATATTTTAATTCTAACCCCACAGCTCGACCTGATTTGTCTCTACAGATAAAATCAATTTTTCCAGTGGCAAGCTGATACTCAGATTCTTCTAAAAGTAATCCATCTTCAATCAAGTGTAAATTATTTTGAACAAACTGTTGATAATCTCGTTCTTTTTTGATCGTATTTTCTAATCTTCCACGCAACCAGTCTGGGTTGTCAATATAACTATAGATCCATTCAAAATCTGGGTTGAGATAGTATGCTTCAACTCTTCGTGATTGTACTATGCCATTCTCAATTAATTTTTTGAGAAATTTTTCATACGATGATAATGGGATTCCTGCAGAAACCAATGCCTCTTCTTCAGCTTCTGGAGCCAAACCTCCTCTGAGTGATTTTATTAGTGCACATTGCCAATTCAAGACTTTAATTTGTACGGATTCGAAAATTGACGACAATATATTCATGCGCTCTGTCGCTTCATCTGCTCCAACCAATTTCTCTATTCTTAGTTTTAATCCGTCAAATTCCTCACGCGTCACGCTATTTTCTATTATGTGGTTGGTTGCAAATTCTGAGATCTTATCTGATGCTGTTTTGATCATTTGCTCTTTGGTGTTATTCAAGTCCTCAGTTGTATTGTGTCTGAACACATTGATCTGATCCTCAATCGTTGTCTTTAGTGTTGTAAAATCAGCACACAATTTTGTGACATTTTCTTGCATCTGTGCAACTTCATTTGTATGTGGAATAGTTGTTCTCAAATTGTTCAGATTTGTTGAAACATTTTGTAGGTCATTTTGAATTCTGTCTACGTCATACTGTATTTTGGGATCTATTGTTTGTAAATTGTTTAGTTTCTGCTTGATTGATGACACGGACCTTCTTTGTATTGCAAAAAATATGCTCGATACTATTATTGCAATTATTATGGCTGCAAAAACTGCTATTCCTTCTGATGTCTGTAGGAATATACTGCCAATCAAACAATTTTAGATATTACTATTAGTAATTAATCCTTGATTCTATGCCCAAGAATATTTTTAATTTACTGTGTTTCTGTTTAACCATTGAATTGGAGAGATGAGCCACTGTCGTTTCAAGAAGAACTAACACTAAAAAAAATGAATTACACTGGACCAAAGCCCAGGAATAGAGGTGAATTTTGGGATATTTATGATAAGTTCCTGCTTAATGAAGGCCAGGACTACCACTTAGAAATCGACCTTTATCATATGACCTCAATTAATAATCTGGAATCGATTTTAACTCGTGGATTATTATCGGAATATGACATCGACAAACTACAACTCATACCGGATCATATTTCAAATTCTGAAATAGTTGAAAAAAGAATGCTCAAACCAGTTGATGGTAATTCCACATTATACCACTACGCATTGTTGTATTTCCAACCCCGAAATGCAATGTTATATCAAATAATACATGATCATTCTGTCAAACAAAAAATCATCATACTTCGATTTAGCTATGATGTGTCAAATGGAGGATTTTTTACAACTAGACATGCGCTGAAAGCAAGTGAATTTTATAGGCTGGATGCTATCAAAAATAAACCACTTCTAACAAGAAATACTAGTCTGATACAAAAAAACTCATGGAATGGTGATGAGGAAGCAAAATCAGAAATGATGGCAGAAGCTTTAATTTTTCAAAAACTAGGATCAGAATGTTTGCGTGAAATATACTACTTTGATCAAAATCTATTGGGGAAAATACGTGCCATCCTCGCTCAAAGGACATATGTAAAAATATCACATGATATGGAAATGTTTTTTCAATGAAAAATAATATCAAACTAACTGAAAAAATCACGCTAATTTCAGGAAATATGTTTCTTTCACCACTTCAAACCATAACGATTACCGTGAATTGCATAGGTGTAATGGGTAAAGGAATTGCATTGACAGCAAAAAATCTGTTTCCTGATGTTTACAAGCATTATAGAAATATTTGCAAAAATGGTCAAATGAGAATGGGTTCTCCAGTTCTATATGATCAACAAATATCTCAACTTCATGTAGTAGATAATGACTACAAAACCATACTGTTATTTCCAACAAAAGATCATTGGAAGCAAAAAAGCGATATTGTTGGAATAGAACAAGGATTGTCTTGGCTGGTCAAAAACTATGAAAAACTAGGCATAAAATCACTCGCAATTCCTGCACTTGGCTGTGGAAACGGGGGGCTAGATTGGAAGGATGTGGGTCCTATCCTTTATCAGCATCTTAGTAAAATGAATATCCAGATTCACCTATATTTGCCAGAACGGATGGTACCTGAGAAATATTTGACATTGGAATATCTCTCAGAAAAACTACCTAAGATTACTGATTACGGTCAATGACTAGTAAATCCTTTAAACAAAAAAGAAAAGAAAAACGAAATACAAAAAGAGAACTAAAAAATCACACAAACACTACATATACCAAAGATTCCATAAAGGAAACTCTAAGACAAATCCGACTAGCTCAAAATGAGATCATTCGACAAAACAAAGAAAAACAAGATAAAGAACAAAAACGACTAGCAGAAATAAAGAAAGCACAAGAGCCAATTTCTAATGTTAAACTAAAGTCGACAACCTTTGTCAAACATTATTCCTCTAAATCAAGTGATCCGACTAAATTCGTATTGCAAGAAAAGCCGATCTATTTTGGATCTGATGGACATGTGCACAGTTACCGAGAACGCTCAGAAACAGAGGTTTACTGTGATACATGTGGCGATATTCAATTAAAACAGGACATTCAGTATTTTGAAATCACACCGTCAATTCACAAGGTAAAAGGTGTCGTCCAGAAGAACACAAACCCACAAAGATATTTTGCACCATTATTGGCTGTTGCTTGGATTGGTGACAAATCCAAAAAAACTCTTCTATATGAGCATTTTAAAGAAATGATTCCGGCTTTCTCCGAAAGTCTCTCTGTTGAAGAATTCGAACAAAAGCTAAGGCCGCTTATTTTAGATGAGTGCGTTGCAAGTGAGCGACTAATTGAAAAACTGAAAAATGAGGGATTTGACGGAGAATTTCTCGGCAGAGGGCTCTCTGATCCTCAGGTGGCAGCCAAAACCGAGGAAAAAAATGGAATACTTGTTACTGAAGATAGCGAGTTTTATGAGTCTAGACGAAAGATTGAGCCTAGGCCATGTTTTGTTAGAAAGGATGACTCGATCGACAACATGGTGCTGTTGATCAAACGGCACATGACTGATTTTATGAAAAGTTTCTAGTCTGCTTGTAACGAACTAATTTTACTGTTCATCATCTTCTCCACAATGTATGCATCTAGTCCTGTCTAGTATGGCAAAATATGAGAAACTATGTACAAATCCCTCTTTACACATTATTAAAATTACAAAAAATCTCAATCATTTAACTGATTTAGATTATGTCAATGTAGAGTTTGGTAAAAAATATTGGCGATCATCTTAGTACTATTGGTCCCATGATGATTCTCTCGATATCTAATCATATACCGATATGTCAAAATCATGGATTGTAGATCTACTCTACCGCTAAAAAAACAGTTTAACGTCTGATTCAGAAACTGTATGGACCCTAATTCCTAGCTTTTCTAATGGTTGTTTGCATCGTATCGCGTATTTCTCATATTTCTCCGAAATCCCTAACCAATATTCTGCGTCTGCTGTGAGATTGAAATTCTTCATAATTTGGTAGATTAGAGTTCCAAAATCGACATCTGGATTTGTAGAGTCACCTTTTAACTCCAAGTATAGTTTTCTGTTGTTTTTCTCGGCAATTATATCGGTTCCGTGTTCATGGGCTCTATGTTCCTCCAATATGTTATACCCATGCATCTTTAGATAGTTAATCATGGGATTGAACATCTTTTCTTCTTTCATATCTGATAAATCAACTCGTTCCTAATTTCAGTTATGTCATTAGATTTGATCCAAGATTAATGCATTATCAATCAAAATATTATTAATTCTCAGGCTCGTATTACTCTCATGATTCAAGATGAATTAACAAAAAGCCTTGAATCGAAGCCTGTTAAACTCTTTTAGTCTAGGAACAAAAATTCACTCAAATTAAATTGAGTTGGCAGAGAAATCCACAACAATCCTTTTAATGATGAGATTTTTCATTGGAATTATTGCCTACATATTTTACAATTCAAGAAGCAAATGCCGTATTACCTGCTGTTATACAAAAATACAAGGCGCTGCAA
>Ga0233425_10003018_pt1 | contig 31650 bp, 17 predicted proteins | sample Watercolumn_Towu_2_FD_181712 | JGI IMG/M metagenome (GOLD analysis project Ga0233425, IMG submission 181712) | Freshwater microbial communities from Lake Towuti, South Sulawesi, Indonesia - Watercolumn_Towuti2014_140_MG | ecosystem: Environmental > Aquatic > Freshwater > Lake | place... | reverse complement strand
CGGCTCCTACCATGGCGGCGGCGGCGGCGGATACAGCGGCGGCAGCGGCGGCACCTACACCGTGGGCGGCGGCGGCGGCGGGTCCTACAACGGCGGAAACAACCTTGGCGCAGACCAGGGCGTCCGGAACGGAAACGGCCAGATCGTCATCTCCTGGCAGTAGACCCGCGCCCACTACCCCCGACCAGGGCCACCGCAGCGTTCGCACCCGCACCGAAAAGCACTCTTGACGCCACCGGGCGGCTGGCGTACGCGTGAGATTGAGTCACCTTGGAGGCGTTCATGAAGCCAATGGTCGTTTCGTGCCTGATGATGGCGCTCCTCGCTTCGGGTTGCGGCGCAGGAGGGTCGGACTCGACCGGAGATACGGACAACGCGGGCAGCGACACCCGGGTCCAGCCTCCGGACGGCAGCGGTCCGGACCTGCCGCCCATGGAAGGGGAGACCGCGCCTCCCGAGCAGACGGTGAAGCTCGTCTTCCTCCACCACTCCACGGGCGAGAACTGGCTCAGCGACGAGAACGGCGGCCTCGGCCCCGCACTGCGCGACAGCAACTACTTCGTCAGCGACACCAACTACGGCTGGGGCCCGAACGCCATCGGCGATCTCACCGACATCGGGCAGTACTGGGCATGGTTCCGCGGTCCGGACAGCGAGGCGATCCTCGACGCAGTGTACAACGAGGGCGGCCAGAACTGCTGGTACTCCCGGCTGGCGGATGACCCCGGCGGAGAAAACGAGGTCGTCCTGTTCAAGTCGTGCTTCCCCAACTCCGCGCTCCAGGGATCGCCCGACGACCCGGTGCCAGCCATCGAAGACAACCCTCTCAGAGAGCAGGCGTCGGACTCCGAGCACCACACGGTCGCGAACGCAAAGGGCATCTACCTCGATCTGCTGGAGTACTTCGCCACCCGGCCAGACAAGATGTTCGTCCTCATCACCGCGCCGCCCCTGAGCGACTCCACGTGGGCCGAGAATGCCCGCGCACTCAACGAGTGGCTCGTGAACGACTGGCTGGACGACTACGACACGGGCAACGTGTTCGTGTTCGACTTCTACAACGTGCTCACCACCAACGGCGGAAGCCCGGAGCTCAACGACGCGGGCAGCGCTTCCGGAAACCACCACCGCTGGAACGGAAGCGCGGTGGAGCACATCACGGACGGTGACGACGACGACAGCCCCAACGTCTCGGAGTACGCGTCAGGAGACGGCGACGACCACCCTACCCCGGCAGGCGGCCAGAAAGCCTCGGCCGAGTTCGTTCCGCTGCTCAACCGGGCGTACCGCCTGTGGAAAGCCGGACCGTAGTCAGGATTGCGGATTGGCCGGGTTCCTGGCGTGCCCACAACGGAGCGACGAGATGCGACACATGCTCAGTGCGGTTCTGCTTGCAGCAGTGATAGCCGGATGCGGATCCTCTTCCGGCGCACCGGACCCTCAGGATACTACCGCTTCCGACGCGGACACGGAAACCCGGTGGGTCGAAGACGCGGGTGACGCCGAGCCACCGACCGACGCGTCCTTGCCGTCGGACGCCGCCGATGCTCCGGCCGCACCCGACACCATGGGCCGCGAGGGAACGCAGGATGCGGGCCGCGCCCCGGACGCAGCAACGGACATGACCGGGTCCGACGTCCCGTCGCTTCCCGACGCCGCGGCGGATGCTCCCGGCCCCGACGTGGTGGGACCGGACGCGGGCGATGCCGCGCCGGAGCTTCCCCCCTTTCCCGACTCCGACGGCGACGGCATTCCGGACAGCGAGGACTTCGAGGAGTGCGACGGCATCGACAACGACGGAGACGGCGTGGCGGACAACGGCCTCGACTTCCACGACTACTACCCGGACCCCGACGGCGACGGCTATTACGGCCTCGTGCCCGCGGACGTCCAGCCCAGTTGTGCGGCCCTGCTCGAGGCGGGCAAGACCGAGGACGGCATCTACCTCGTCGACCCCGATGGCGAGGGGGGCATTGACCCCCTTTCCGTGGCTTGCGACATGACCCGGGACGGCGGCGGCTGGACCCGCGTGTTCTACCACGACATCGCGGGCGGATACTGGGCGGGAAGCTCGGACGCACTGGAGCGCAGCAAGGACGATCCCACCGCGCTGCGCTACTCCATCCTCTCCTCCCTCGAAGCGTTCCGCTCGCCCGACGGCACGCTGGAGATGCGCATCGACTGGCCCGACACCGCGTGCGCGGGCAGGAACATCTGGCGCCAGACGTCCAACCCTGCAAACGCCCCGGTCGCGGGCTACCAGCCCGTCAGCGTGGACTACACGGACTTCAGCTGGGGAGGCCTGGAGCTCAACAGCTTCAACGCCTCCTCGTTCATCGACGGGTCCGTCGGCATTGCGTGGTGGTTCTACGCGGTGGGGTCCACCGTCGCGTGGGCGGATCCGCCCGGCATCCCCGCGTGCTCCATGACCGCGGCGGCACGCGTGGAGCTGTGGGTCCGCCCCCACGACCCGGTCACGGGGAAGCTTCCGCCCGCGGTCCCCGCGTGCGGCCCGGGCAGCAGCCTCTCCGACGTGCCGGGTGACTGCGCACCCGAGGATCCCCTGGTGTTTGCGTCTGCACCGGAGCTGTGCGATGCCAAGGACAACGACTGCGACGGGGAGGTGGACGAGGAGTGCCCCTCCGGCAGCCTCGAGATGACGTTGGCCCCGCTTCCACTGCAGTTCTACCCGCGAACTTCGGGCGCCGGAACGTGTACGTTCCATGTCGAGGGCAACACGCTGGGCGCCGCGACCGAGGCACGCGTGCGACTGCTCCAGGACGGCAAGCCGTTCACGGCCACCCAGAGCGCAGCGGGCCCCGCATTCTCCATCCCCGTGGTCGTCGATGCCGGGCTCCACCTGTACGACGTGATCGTGGAGTGGGACAACGGCAGCGGCTGGTGGAAGCCCGTGACCACCTACGACAGCGTCGTCTGCGGCGACGTGTTCCTCATCGACGGACAGTCCAACGCGGTCGCCAGCGACTACCACGAAGAACACCTTGCGGACAAGGACACGAGCACCTTTGTCCGCAGCTTCGGAAGCTCCCTCAACGCGGCCGCAGCAGCCAGCGACGTGTCGTTCGGGATCGCGGTGGCGGAAGCCAACTACACTCACGCGGCCGTGGGCCAGTGGGGCCTTCGGCTGGCCATGACCGTGATGCAGGAGGAGCAGATGCCCATCCTGCTCATCAACGGAGCCGTGGGCGGCACCAAGGTGGAGCAGCACCAGCGCAACGACCTGAACCCGGAGGACCTCTCCACGATCTACGGCCGCCTGCTCTGGCGCGTGCACAAGGCCGGAGTGGCAGACTCGGTGCGCGCCATCTTCTGGCACCAGGGCGAGAGCGACGGAGGCATGGGATATGCCACCTACCTCGGCCTGTGGATTGCCATGTACGCGGACTGGCTCCAGGACTACCCGAACGTCGAGGCGGTCTATCCCTTCCAGGTGCGCGCAGGGTGCGGCGACCCCACGTGGAACCGCAACGTGCACAGGGACCTGCCGACCATCCTCCCGAAGGTCCTGAGCCACATGAGCACCACCGGCGTATCCGGCCACGACGGATGCCATTTCTACCATCAGACATACGTGGAATGGGGCGAGCGGATGGCGCGGCTGGCGCGTCGCGACCTGTACGCCGCGCAGGTGCCGGGCAACATCGAGGCGCCCGACCCCGTCGCGGCCCATTGGCTGGACGACACCCACCTCGCCATCGACTATGGGCCCACCGGCGGCAGCCTCGTGCTGCAGCCCGGGGCCGAAGCGTACTTCAGCCTGTCGGCCGGTAAAGTCACAGGCGCCGCGGTCGATGGCAGCACCGTGGTGCTCACCACGACCAACGCCGGAGGCGCGGCGTGGGTCTCTCTGGTGGACACACCCGGCGACATCCCATGGCTCGTCAACGATCTTGGCATCGGGAGTTTCGTCTACTACCAGCTGCCTATCACCCAGTGAGCGGAGAACCTCATGTCGAATCCCACGACGCTTCCAGCATGGGCCGCCCTGGCTCAGCATTGCCGCGAGATACAGGGCGTGCACATGCGCGACCTGTTTGCCACGGACGCGGGCCGCTTCGACCGCTTCAGCCTGAGCCTCGAAGACCTGCTGTTCGACTACTCGAAGAACCGCGTCACCGCCAGGACCATGGAGCTGCTGTCGAACCTCGCGGCAGAGGCCGGCGTCCGGGAAGCAGCGGGGCGCATGTTCGCGGGCCAGAAGGTCAACTTCACCGAGGGCCGTGCCGTGCTCCACGTGGCGCTGAGAAACCGCAGCAGCCGCGCCATCTTCGTGGACGGCAAGGACGTGATGCCCGACGTCAACGACGTGCTGGGCCGCATGCGCACATTCTGCGAGGACCTGCGCCAGGGCCGGTGGCTCGGTGCGACGGGCAAGCCCATCCGGGACGTGGTGAACATCGGTATCGGCGGATCGGACCTGGGCCCCGTCATGGTGACCGAGGCGCTGCGCCCCTACTGGTCCACCATCACGCCGCACTTCGTCTCCAACGTGGACGGAACCCACCTGGCTGAGACGCTCAGGCGGGTGAACCCGGAAACCACGATGTTCCTGGTTGCTTCCAAGACGTTCACCACGCAGGAAACCCTCATGAACGCATCCGGCGCCCGGCAGTGGCTCGTGGCCGCTCTGGGGCAAGCCGCGGTGGGACGGCACTTCGCAGCGCTTTCCACCAACGCGGCAGAGGTCACGCGGTTCGGCATCTCGCCGTCTGCCATGTTCCCGTTCTGGGACTGGGTCGGCGGGCGCTACTCCCTCTGGTCGGCCATCGGCCTCTCCATCGCTTGTGCCGTCGGCATGGACCGCTTCGAGGAGCTGCTGGGGGGCGCACACGACGTGGACGAGCATTTCCGCACAGCCCCGCTTCATGCCAACATCCCGGTCATCATGGCGCTGCTCGGAATCTGGTATGCGGACTTCTTCGATGCCCACGCACACGCAATCCTTCCTTATGATCAGTATCTGCACCGGTTCCCCGCGTATCTCCAGCAGGCGGACATGGAGTCCAACGGCAAGGGCACGGACAGCGAGGGCCACGCGATCACGGGATACCAGACCGGCCCCGTGATCTTCGGCGAGCCGGGGACCAACGGCCAGCACGCGTTCTACCAGCTCATCCACCAGGGGACCCGACTCGTTCCCGCGGATTTCATCGCTCCGGTGGAGAGCCACAATCCTCGCGGCAGACACCACGCTGCCCTCCTGTCCAACTTCCTCGCGCAGACCGAAGCCCTCATGCGCGGCAAGACGGCGGACGAGGTGCGATCCGAAATGCAGGCCGCCCGGATCCCCGCGGAGAAGATCGAGGCCATCCTTCCGCACCGCCTGTTTTCCGGCAACCGGCCCACCAACACGATCCTGTTCCGGAAGCTCACCCCGCGGACCCTCGGCCGCCTCATCGCTCTGTACGAGCACAAGATCTTCGTGCAGGGCGTGGTCTGGGGCGTCAACAGCTTCGATCAGTTCGGCGTGGAGCTGGGCAAGCAGCTCGCGAACCGAATCCTGCCGGAGCTGGAGGGCACCGCAGACATCTCCGCGGAGCACGATGCCTCCACTGCCGCACTGATAAGCAAGATTCGGCAGCACGCGCCCCGGCCGTGAACCGGAACGGAGTGCGAGCGAGACATATCCGATGGACGATGGACGATGGGCGATGGACGATGGACGATGGGCGATGGACGATGGACGATGGACGATGGTCGATGGACGATGGACGAGGGGCGATGGGCGATGGGCGATGGACGAGGGGCGAGGGGCGATGGTGGCTTACTTCCCGCAGGTGGGACAGGGATCGTAGCACCCTTCGCACGTGAGCAGCTCGGTCAGGCAGTTCGTGGAGATGCACGCGTCGAGGCAGGCCGAGTCGTCCCCGCATTCCGCACAGTGGAACTCCACGCATGTCTGGGTGATCCAGAATAGCTCCTGCGCTTCGTCGGTCGCGGCAAAGATGCACTCCCACTGGCAGGGACGCTGCCCCTTGCACCCCGGCAGGCAGTTCAGGATCCCCAGGCAATCCTGGACGCCCCACCCGCCGATGCACACCGACCAGGGATCCGGACACGCCTGGACGAGGCAGAGCTGCTTGGGAGCAGAGCCGTTCTCGAACGCCGCACAGGTTGCGTCCGAGCAGTCCGTCATGGAATCGTACGCCTTCTTCCCCTCGAACGTCGACTCATCGAGGCACGCGTCGATGCAATCGCCGTAAACCTCGCACGCCACCGCGCACAGGAGTATGTCCGCACAATCGCCCGGCTCGCCCGTCGGCACGCAGAGGTCCGCGTCACACGTCTCCCAGTCCTCGCAGACGCCGCACTGCGCGCCGCAGCCGTCGGGGCCGCACTGCTTCTCATAGCAGGCCGGCACACACACGCACTGCCCCGCGTCGCACACCTCTTGCGGCCCGCTGCACACACCGCAAACCCCGCCGCAGCCGTCCGGGCCGCACACCTTGCCGTCACAGGCCGGCACACACACGCACTGCCCCGCGTCGCACACCTCTTGCGGCCCGCCGCACACACCGCAAACCCCGCCGCAGCCGTCCGGGCCGCACTGCTTGCCCTCGCACGACGGCGCGCACACGCACTTGCCGGCCTGGCACACGTCGTTGGGCCCCGCACACGTGCCGCAGCTTCCCCCGCACCCGTCGGGACCGCAAAGCTTGTTCTTGCACGACGGCACGCACACACACTTCCCGGCCAGGCACGCCCGTCCGCCGGTGCAGTGACCGCACGTGCCACCACAGCCGTCGGGACCACACTGCTTGTTCTTGCAGGAGGGCACACAGTGGCACTCGCTCGTGAGACCCCACGTTCCGTCCTCCAGGTCCAGAGGGGGCTGGCAGTCCGCACCACAGGGCTGCGACAGGACGCCGGGCTTCTCGACACCAGGCTCACCGGGCTTGCCGCCAGCCGGGTCGTCGGGCACCTCCTCCGCGGGGTCGCACGAGCACACGCCCCCGCATCCGTCAGGACCGTCGCATTGCCCGGGAGCGCACTGGGCCTGGCACTCGCCAGACGGATCGGACGTGCACGCCGCGGCTGACAGCACGAGCAGGACCAGCAGCAGCCACCTTCCCACGCCCGCAACGCTCAGCAGGGTCCGCATCGCACACCTCCCGGTGACTCGACCACGATCATCCTAATCCAACAAGACGTGCCTGGCCAACACTTTGTGCCACGAGAGTCCTTCACTTCCTATCCATGCGCGCGACGACGGAAGAAACGAAGGTCGGGACCGCCAGCGGATCGACCCCGTTCCAGGCGCCGACCGTGCTCTCCACTTCTCCCGGGGGGTCCAGCCATGTCACGTTCCATTCGCCCGCGGACATTCCTGCCAGGGACAGGCTCAGCCCGCCCAGGGGAATCGGGTCGAGGGGAGCAAAGTACGGGTCGGCCGCGTCCTTGATCCAGAGCAGGCACACGCTCTTCCCGCTCAGCCGCAGCACCTGCACCTTGCGGCCGTCAATCTCCTGTGTCCAGGAGTCTGGCGCAAACTGCTCGGCAGCGAAGTCCACGCCATCCACGGCCTGTGCCACCGGAGCAAACTGCGGATAGAGGTCCAGTGGGTCTACCACGCTGTCCCACCACCAGTGCATCCCCGTGCCCGCGGTGCCGGCCAGCACCGGGATCCAGAGGATGTCCCTGAAGCCCGTGAGTCGCGGGTCCACTGCCAGGGTCTCCGCGGGTCCGCGGTAGTCCACTCCCACCTCGCCCGCGAGCACCGGCTTGCCCAGCGCGGCCAGGCCCGCGGCCACGCCGGGAATCGCAGACACGAGGTCCAGATCGAGGTCCGTCCCGCTCCCGTACAGGTGGAACTGGCTGAAGTCCATTCCCGGGAGAGAGTAGAGGGCCTCGTCCAGCCCCAGGAGGGATCCGACCATGGACGTGCTGGTCGTGACGAGGTGGTCGTTGGGGTCCAGCGCATGCAGCAGGCCCGCCATGTGGGCATGCCACTCGGCCAGAATCGCCCCATCGTACACCTGCGTGTAGTCCACCTCGTTCCACAGCTCCCAGGCCATCAGCTCCGTCGCGTGACTCCAGCGCGCTACCATATACCGCAGCCGCCGCTCGAAGAGCTTGCGTGCGCTCGCGTTCGTGAAGAACTCGGAGGGCTTCTTCAACGGTCCTCCCAAGCGCGACGAGTATGGATTCCACTGCCAGACCGGGTTGACCTCCTCGGAGAACTGTCCATGGTGCAGCAGGCACAGCATGATATGGATCCCGTGCGCATGCGCGGACTCGAAGATGCGGTCGAGCTTCCATGCCCGGTCCATGTTGTGCGTGTAGTCGCCCAGCGTCGTTGCCAGCACCCGGCCGTCGGGGCCGTAGACCACCCACTCCAGGGCATGGCTCCAGCTCGCCATCCAGATCCGGACGTAGTTGCCGCCGTGCGCGGCAAGACGCTCCATCCACTCGTCGAACGCATAGGTTCCCCGCGCGTCCGGCCACGCCATGTTCTCGCCCACGGGAAAGTACCGCGTGCCGTCGTCAAACGCGAAATAGCCGGCGTCCTTGCCGACCCTCACGAAACCGTGGTCCGATGCCTCCGGCTCCACGACCAGCAGGAAGCGCCAATCGGTGGCGCAGGTCACCCCGTCCACGGTAGCCACCCAGCGCCAGTGCCAGACCCCGTCCGAGCGCGGCGTGAAGCGGACCCGCCAGTCCGGGTCACCAGCAGGGGTCACCACCTCCGTGCCGTCCACAAGCGACCGGGAGAAGGGCTGGTAGTAGAAGCCAGGCACCGTGCGAAGCGACCCGTCCGGAGCAGCGAACTCGCCGTCGACGCGCACTTCGGCGGGATCGAAGGGGTTGCCGACCTGCCACCCGGGATCGGCCCGGAGCGTCACCGTAGACCAGCGCCGAACCCCCAGGTCGTCGCCAGACACGACAAACGGACACTCGGGCAGATCGGGACGGACCGACGTATCCTCAGGAGCCACTGGGGTTCGTGCCTCCTCACCGCCCCGGTCCGCCGCAACGTCCGGAACCTCGCTCGCACGGCCTGAGCACGCCAGGACCGGCAGCAGGAGCCACACCGATACAGACCCGCATCTCTCCTGCACGCGCTCCCTCCACACGGCCGTCCTTGCCGCACGCGGCCCGAGGCTACCACGTTGGCCCGAAGACCTCCAGCCCGCGTGCCGCGGCCACGGCTCCCGCATTCCCCTCGACAGGAGGGGCATGACGCGCTATGATGCACCGCGGCATGAGGTGGCACCATGAAGCGCTGCTTTGATGGACGGGTCGTCGTGGTCACCGGAGCCTCGTCCGGCATCGGTGCGGACCTTGCGGTATACCTGTCCGGGCTGGGAGCACGGCCGGTCCTCGTGGCCCGCCGCGCCGACCTCCTGCAGGCTGTCGCCAAGGCCTGTGAAGATGCCGGCGCCAAGCCGCTCGTGCTGCCTGCGGACGTCGCTTCCCGCGGCGACATGGAGCACGTGCGGGACACGGTCGTGTCCACCTGCGGAGGAGCCGACATCGTGATTGCAAACGCGGGGGTCGGCGGTCTCAATCCCGCGCACAAGTTCGACCTCGACATCCACCGCAGGACCGTGGAGGTGAACGTGCTGGGCATGGCCAACACGCTGGTGCCCTTCATCCCGCACATGATTCAGCGGGGCAGCGGCCACCTGGTGGGCATCTCGAGCCTGGCCGCGTTTCGCGGTCTGCCTGCGGCCGCGTCGTACAGCTCCACCAAGGCAGCCCAGGGCATCTTCCTGGAGAGCCTGCGTGTGGACCTGAAGCCCCGTGGCATCGCGGTGACCAGCATCCACCCGGGGTTCGTGGTGAGCCCCATGACCGACCACCACGACTTCGCCATGCCGTTCCGCATCCCGGTGCGGGAGTCGAGCCGGCTGATCGCCAGGGCCATCGCCCGTCGCAAGCCGGTCTACCTGTACCCCTGGCAGATGCGGCTGCTCACCTGGTTCAACCGGAAGCTGCCCCCCTTCCTGTTCGACTGGCTCATGCCGAGGGTAAGCGGGCAGAGGAGCGACGTAGACCCCAAGATGCTGTAGGGGCCCTGGCCGAAGGACGCGCACATGCAACCCCTTGTCGAGCACCTGTTCCGGTTCGTGATGTACGTCATGTTCGGGCTGAGCATGGAGGTGATCTACGCCATGCACGGGATCAGCATGGCCATGGGGCAGAAGGTGCCCCGCCGCGTGCCGGTGAAGTACGTGGAGGGATTCGTGAGCGCGTACATGATCCCACTGCACGGCTTCGGGCTGCTGTTCCTCTTCGAGCCGGCCAGCGATGCCATCGCCGGGTTCCACTGGCTGCTGCGGTTCGCGATCTATGCGGTGGGCATCAGCTCGGTGGAGGCCCTGTACGGCTGGATCCTCGACCGCGTGCTGGGCTTCTACCCGTGGGAGTACTACGCGCTCTCGAAATTCCGCGTCTTCCGCCGCGGCTACACGCTCTGGACCCTGGTTCCCAACTGGGGCATCGCGGGGCTGCTGCTCGAGGTCTACACCGGCCTCATCCGCCACCTGTCACCCCACGTGGCAGGCTTCTTCGGCCTGTAGCCCGCGGCCGGCCTACTCGTTGCACACCGCGTTGAGGCTCACGTAGTAGTCTCCGCACATCCCGGCCCACCAGAAGTTCCCCTGGTAGCCTGCGGTGACCGCGGTTCCCGCGGGGCAGCTCTCGCAGTAGATGCAGTTCTTGGTCTCGTCCACCGGGAAGCTGAAGCACTTCTCCTCGGCCTGGATCACGTAGGTGTTCGGCTCGGGCCCGATGGTCACTGTGCAGTACTGCGGGACGCCGTAGCAGAGGCTGGTGTAGGTGCCCAGCGGGTCCGCGCCGTCCTTGAACATCCACGTGCCCGCGCCCCCTGCGTTGTAACCCACGGCCCACTTGGCCACGCCGCTGCCCGGGCAGGGGGCCCCCGGCACGCACGCACCCACCTGGCAGCTCTCCCCCTCGTAGCAGGTGCCGCATTCCCCGCCGCAACCGTCGGGGCCGCACGCCTTGTCGTCGCACTGGGGAGAGCACTCCCCGCACTGGACCCCGGCACTGCCCGACTTGGCCTGCCCGCACAGCGTCGCGCCCGCGGTGAAGGCCACGGCCCCCTGGCACTGCTCCACACACGGCCAGGAGGTGCCGGACATGCCGCCGCAGGAGGGCTGCACCGTGTCCGGCGGAAGCGGAAGCGTCGGGTCCTGGAGCAACGAGCAGAGCCGCTCGGCCAGCGACTGGAGCAGGCTGCGCACCCCCAGCGCGTCCAGCACCTTGCCTGCGATCCCGTGGATGGCGTCGTAGCAGAGGCCCACCACGGTGCTCATCTTCTCCCGATCGAACTGGACCGCGTGGAACGCGGATCCGAGCAGCGGGATCGACCCGCCCAGGCGGCGCACCAGCAGCGACGTCATCTGCTCCATCAGCGTGCCGATGGCCGCGTTGGCCGCAGCACCGCACAGCTTGGTCGCGAGCACCAGGACCACGTAGGGCTGCACCGTCGCCGACGCCCCCACGTCCAGGTCCGCGGGCGTCACCTCCACCCCCACCGAGCCCAGCTCCGGCAAGTACTCGGCCACCAGCCCGACGATGTCGGTGACCGACGCCATGGCCGCGGAGATGTTGCCCAGGAAGGTGATCACCTGCCCCACCACCGGCACGAGCTTGAGCGGATACCAGTCGAACCACGCCAGGTATCCCGACGCGATTTCGTTGATCTCCGCCACCTTGGCGGAGATGTCGGTCACCTGCCGCGCCAGGCACACCAGCGAGATGATGGTGCCTGCCTGCTCGGGCGTCATGTCGAGCCCGTCCAGGTCGTCCTGCTGCCGGTCCAGCTCTCCGCGGGCCAGCGCCAGGTCGGCCAGCGCCTGGTCCAGCCCGTTGGCCCGGGCGACCGCTTCGAATGCGGCCCGCCCCTCGGGCTCCATCTGTGCGAACGCACCGAGGAACGCCTCCCGGTGCGCCGAAAGGGTTCCCCGCGCTACCTCCAGCATCCCCAGCAGCACCGCCCTCTCGTCAGCAGAAGCGCCCAGCGCATCCGCGTACTTCCCGACCAGGTCAGGGAAGTCGTTGAGAAGCCCATCGAGTTCGTCCAGCGCCTGCACTACTCCCGCGCCGGGGTCCCCCGGCTGCAGCGGCTCGGGGAACGGGAGCACCTCGAAAGGCTCGCTGGCCACCGCGGCCGCATCCACCAGCAGCGACAGGGTCAGCGCCCCGGGCACCGCGTCCGGAGGGACCACAAACGCGGCGTAGCCGGGCCGGCCCCGGACCGGCACCACCACCGGCCCGTCGCCGAAGCGAACCTCCACCTGGGTCTCGGGATCCAGCAACGCGGGGTGGATCCACAGGAGCCGCGCCCCGAGGCCGGCCGTCTCGTGGGACAGGTGCGACGGAGCGTCCGCTCCCGCGTCCGCTGCCGATTGGATGAGCTCCACGTCGAGGCCCGTCACCCTCCCGTCCAGGTCCACGTCCGCGGCTTCGAACACGCCCGGCGACAGGGGCGCTTCGCCCTCCGCCTGCTGCTGCGCAATCTCCGCATCGAAGCTCTCCACCACGGTGTTGCCGTCCGCGTCCCCCACGGCAAACGGGCCTGCCTGAGCAACCACCGCCAGGGCCGCTCCCCCCTCGGCGCTGCCCCCATCGCCATCCACCGCCTGCACCGAGACCACGTGGAGTCCAGCCTCGGCAAAGGCCACCGCGACGTCGGTCCCGGACAGCCCCTCCGACGGGGCGCCGTCCAGGCTCCACGTAAACGTGACCTCCCCCTGTGCGACCCCGCGCGCCACCCGGGCGTGAAGCAGCACCTCCTGCCCGGCTACCGCCAGCGACGTATCGGACTCCAGCACCACGGTGAACGGCTGCAGCACCAGCGCCGGCGGAGCAAGGAACGGTGCGGGGGGCACCGTCACGTCGGGGGTTCCAAGGTCCGATGGGCCCGTCTCCCCGGCCTCCACCTCCTCCTGCGCGGCCTCGCGGGGCAGCTCCATGGCCGCAACGTCCCCTGTCGGCACGTCCGTGCCGCCCCGGTCCGCGGTCACCGCGTCGATTCCCGTGCGGTCCGCGGCAGCGACTTCGTCCCCGCCACCGTCGGACTGCGAGCCGCCTCCCCCCCCGCAACCCAGCAGAAGCGCCATCAGAGCCAGCACGGATACCCCGCAAACCCGCTTCGACTTCATGTCCCACACCTCCTGCTGGTGCCGTCCTTCAGGAGCACCAGACGCTGCCGCCGTCTTCGAGGCCTCGATCTTGGAGGACGAACTGGGCATTGTCAATCAGGCCGGCGGAGTGGTAGTCTTCCGGGAGCTTTGGGTGATGAGGCGATCATGGTCCAATTCCGAGATGCTCGCAGAGCAGTGCCGGTCCTGGGGTTCCTTGATGCTCGCAGAGCAGTGCCGGTCCTGGTGTTCCTTGCTGCAAGCGTTCCGGGATGCGGGACGTCGAGCGGCAGTGCGGCAGACACCGCGGATGTCCTGGTCGCGGCCGACGGGAACGCTGCGGAGTCCCGCGCACCCGACTCCTCCCTGACGGACGCCGGCAGCCTGGATACGGCTGCGGCGGACGCGGAGGCTGACGCGGCCACGGTGGAGGTCGACGACACGCCCGGATGTGCCGGGGACTTCTGCGCCGCGGGCCCGGAGCATGCGCCCGATCCGTCTAAGTGGGGCCCGTTCCCCGTGGGCGTGACCACGACCTACCTCGACCTCGTGGACCACCTCGGCGAGCCCCGCACCATCCGCGTCGAGATCTGGTACCCCACCACCGACGAGTATCGCGAGGGGCCCTTCGACCAGATCGACTTCTACGACGACGCGCCGCCCGAGGCCAAGGACCGCGTCGAGAAGTTCTCGCTCCAGCTTCCCCCCATCGAGGTGCAGGCCAGTCGCGACACGCCCGTGCGCACCGGAGACGGTCCCTACCCTCTCGTGGTCTTCTCGCACGGGGCCTACGGCATTCGCTTCCAGAGCGTGTTCTACACGGTACCGCTCGCGAGCCACGGATACGTCGTGGCCGCCATGGACCACACGGGCAACGTGCTGTACGACCTGCTGGCCGCGGACGGCTACAACTTCGACGACATGATCCTTTCCGCGCTCGACCGGCCCTACGACGTGGTGGTGACCACCGCGATGGTGACGTCCCGATCCCGGAAGAAGGGAGACATGCTCTACGGCTCGGTGCGCGAGGACGCGATCGGTCTGTCGGGCCACTCCTTCGGCGGGTTCACGAGCTTCCTGGTGCCCTTCCTCGACCCGCGCATCAAGGCAGTCGTCGCCCACTCGCCTGCGACCAGCTTCCTCTCCATGCTCGGGTACGACGTGAAGGACTTCCCCGCTCCAGTCATGATCCAGGGCGGCATGCTCGACAAGACGCTGGACCCGGAGAAGGAGGTCTACCCCATCTGGCCGAAGCTCCCTGCCCCGAAGTTCCAGTTCATGCTCAAGACAGGGGGCCACTTCACCTACTCGGACATCTGCTTGCTCGACCTGGTCTACATCGCGGAAAGCCTCGGGTTCGACGACGCAACCAACGCGCTGGACGACGGCTGCGCGGACTTCAACCTCGACCCCGACGTCGCGCACGTCATGATCAACCAGTTCGCCATCGGCTTCTTCAACTACTACCTGCGGGGCAGCAAAGACTCGCTCAAGTACTTCGACGCGGATGCGGCCAAGAAGCTCGAGGCCGACCTCCAGTACCAGATCGAGTTGGGTTCAGAGTAGCTCGAGGCAGACCTGCAGTACCCGGTGGATCCGGGTTCCGAGTAGCTCGAACGGACTACTTGTCGCACGTGGGCTGGCAGATCCCGGACTTGCCGGTGCCGTCCCAGGTGCCGCAGCAGTTGCTGCACGTGCAGTCCGAGTTCGCCGTGCACGCGGTGGGAAGCTGCACGCAGTTCAGCTTCTTCGTGATCTCGTCATTGCGCGCAATGAGCTTGTCCTCCTCGTCCTTGAAGGCCTGGAGCTGGGCCAGGAGCTTGCCGCTGGTCGTGTTGAGGCTCTCGGCTTCCGCGTTGTAGCTGTCGCACGCTCCGGGGTTGTCCTCAGTGGCCGTGCAGGGGCTGGCGTTGTGCGCTTCGATGGCCTTCTGCGAAGCCTGGTAGTCCGCGTACACCGGCGGCGCCTGCTTCTCGATTTCTGCGATGCGCGCCTCGTTCGCGGTCCGCTCCGCCGTGAGCGCAGCCTTCCAGTCCTGCATCCCGGACCCCGCTGCCGGCCCGGACAGTACGCCCAGCAGCACGACCAGCCCAACCGCACACCCGCCCCCCGCCACCCGCTTGCCACTGCATGATCTCGTCATTGGTAGAACCTCCTCCTTTACCTGCGCCTCCATGCTGCCTCCCTCACTCCTGTGGATGGCTCAGGACCCCCAGCTTGTCGCCGTCCACGCTCAACGACAAGGTGGAACCGGACCCCTGCGCACGGAACCAACGCTCCACCCGGCCGTCGCGGCATGCGAACGCGAGGCCGCTGCTCGAGATGGCCACGATGTCCCCGTTTGCAGGGCTCCACTCCTTCTTGAGCACCCAGTCCTTGTAGTTCCCCTCGCCTTCCCACTCGAAGTACTTGATCCACTCGTTGGAGATGTCGTACGCGACGGGGCTCGGCCCCGGGCCGCTCTCCCAGCGGCCGAAGACCTCGACCGGGGGCTCGAAAAAGCGGTTGGCCTTGGACCCGCAAGGAACTGCCACGTCCGCGTCTCCCACTCCGAAATGCACCTCGGTCATCACGTTTGGAGCGGCGATGGTTGCCACGAAGGTGCCTTCCCACGCGGGGCAGACAGCCGGATCGTCGCTCCACGACGTCCACCCGTTGGAAGGCACGAGAAGATGCTGCCCCTCCCCGTTCAACGCCCAGGCACGGAAGCTCCCCATGCCCCCCTCCACCATGACGATGATCTCGTCGGCCGCCACGATGGCAGCAGCGGGTCCCGCGGGCGTGATGGTCACCTCCTGACCGTCCTCTTCCCCCAGCGTCAGGTCGAAGTGCGTCGAACCCAGCACGGTAGCGAACTCACCCTCGGAGGACATGACGGCCACGACCTGGTAGCGACCGCCCGGCTCCAGGCCCGGGACCTCCACGGTCGAGGGAGCATCGGGATCGGGATGCGGAATCTCCTGATCGGTGACCTCGTCGCCCATCTGGCCGTTCACCACGGTCCAAAGACTGATGTGAGCCACCTCCACGCCCGCAGTGTCGAACGCGGGCGACGCTCCCCCATCCCACTCCACCACGATCTTCAGCGTGATTCCCGCAGGCGCATCATCCTGCCCCGAGTCCCCGCCGAACGCGTCGCAGCCTCCCATGCCGAGCACCACCACCGTCAGCGGAATCCAGAAACCCCTCATCTCGCCTCCATCGTGCAGGTGATTCCCGACTCGACAGCACGTCTCCGGGCAGGTTGCAGCGTATGACGCGCGGGGAGGTCCGTCAAGAGGCGGGGCGGGCAACTTTCGCCGAATGCCTTGACGGGAATCCCGGGGCCGCCGTACGAATGGACGGGTGACAGAGAGGAACTCGATGCGTTGCCCAAGCTGCGGCTACATGCTTCCCGAGGGCCAGTCCGTCCTGCGCTTCTGCGTCCGGTGCGGCTTCGAGCTGCCCCGGTCAGCAGGATCCCAGGAAGGTTGCTACAACTGCGGCACCGTGCTGCCGGCAGGCTCGACGTTCTGCCTGGCATGCGGGGCAAAGGTGGCGCCCGGCCCACCCAGGGCTACCGCCGCGGCCGCTTCGCCTCCGCTGCCCGCAGGCACGCTTCGGGCAGGGGGCATCCCGCTGGGAGTGCCGCTGCAGTCGGGCCCATGGCGATTGGGGAGCCTGATCGCGTCTCTCCTCCTTTCGGTCTTCGCCGCTACCGTGGTAGCGTTCATCCTGACCTCCATCGTTCCGGGCACACTCAACTGGCTCGCCCCAGTGGTGTGCGACGAGGGCTTCAAGGGGTCGGTGGTGGCGGAAAGCATCTACCAGGACCACGACGGCACCACGGTGTCCGCCACCATGTACTGCATCGACAAGGAAGGGTTTGCAGTGGAGGTGAGCGACTTCGTGGTGCGCCCCCTCTTCGGCGTGGCCCTCGGCCTCGGTCTCTGGATCCTGCTGCCGCTCCTTCGGCTCCTCCTTCGGCCGCGGCGCTTGACAGTGCTGGCTGTCCTCCTGGCCCTGGCCAGCCTCGTGTCCGGCTGCTCGTGGGGAACGATGCCGGAGGAGGAATTCGACAGGCTGTACGGCGACAGGCTCAAGGGAACCGGAGGCGTCAGCATGTTCTACGGAACCGAGGCAGCGCTGCTCGGTGACGCGCTGGCTTCCGCTCTCGGCAAGGACGGCATGATCCAGTCCGCCACGCTCTACTTCAACAGGGCGAATCTGGACGCGCAGGATCCCTCGGATCGCTCCCGCGAGAAGCAGTTCTCCTATGAAGACGGGTCCCTCTCCCCCTGGGACGGTTCCAGCCCCATCAGCGCAGACAATGCGGCAGAGTTCTTCAAGGCCAGCGACGTGCCGTGGGCCCGCATCCCCGAGATCGTGGAGGCAGCCCACAAGGGACTTGGCACCCGCGACGTCTTCGTACGCCACGCGAACATCAGCAAGGACAGCCGCTACGTCGACTTCCTGAAGGGGTCGGCCGGGCTGGAGGGCGAGAAGCTGGCCCAGCGCCTGAGGCTCACCGTGGGGCCCGAGGCCACGCTGCAGGACACGGGCATCCGGCTCATGCTCTACTTCGGCGAGTCCTCCGCTCCCAGCAGCGTGGAGATGGACACCGCGGGGCATGTCCTGCGCGTTCAGCGCGCCGCAGTCGCAGCCGCATCGGATGTCGGCAAGGCCACGCCCGCCGGGGTTGGCGCCGCCGGTGCCCCGAGCCCTGCTCTGCTCACTGGCCCGGTCCCGGAGGAAGCGGCCTCCCGGCTCATGGCCGCGCTCAACGCTCCGAACCTCGAGGTCACCGCGGTCCGGATCTACGACAGCCACCTCTCGTTCGACGTCGTGAGCCCCGCGGATGCAAGCACCATCGAGTCCTACACGTTCCGCGACCGCGGCTTCGACGCGGGAAGCGCCCAGGGAAACTCGCGGGCACAGAGGGAGAAGGCGTTCCTGCTGCGCGACGCCCGCCTCGACCGGCTGCAGGAGAACGTGCGCGCGGGGCTGGCTTCCATACAGGAAGGGTTCAGACCCACCCACGCCTTCATCGAGAAACAGGAGCAGGGAAGCGTCGCGCTGACCCTCTACGTGCAGCGGGACGGACAGACGGAGTACGTCACCCTCGCGGCTGACGGCTCCTGGGTCAGGCCCCCTGCACGCTTCGCGCGCGAAGGAGCCTTCCAATAGCCGTTCGCTAGGAGTAGATTGGGGAACATGAGCGCGCCCCTGCCGATGCTTCCGGGCCAAAGCCGCATCGCAATAACCGGCGGAACCGGCCATCTCGGTGCGGCCCTGGTCCATCACCTCGTGTCCCGCGGACATCCGCCAACCAACGTCCGGGTGATCTACCTGCCGGGATCCACCACGGCCGCGGTGGACCCTATCCCCGGGCTGGACCTGCACCCCGCGGATATCCTGGACCCAGACGCCGCGCACACGTGCATTGCCGGAGCCACCCACGTGTTCCACGTCGCGGGAAACACCAGCTTCGTCCCGGCCCGGCGCAGGGCCCAGTGGCTCGTCAACGTCGAAGGCACCCGCAACATCTGCGACGCCTGCCTCGCAAGCCCCTCCTTCGTCCGCCTCGTGCACACCGGCACGGTCAACGTGCTGGGCATTCCCAGCCCCGCAGGGAGCCTGGGCGACGAGAGCACTTCACCGTACCACTCCCCCCGCAGGATCCACACGTTCTCCAGCCCCGCCGAAGCCCTCGCCCTGGCCGACGCGGTGCACGAGCGCCGGGCACCGGACGGCTGGTGGAAGAAGCTGGCCGTCGGCTACTTCGATTCCAAGCTCGCGGCAGACGAGCTGGTAGCACGCTACGTGCAGGAACACGGACTGCCTGCCGTGCGCGTGCTCCCGGGCACCCTGTTCGGCCCGCACGACCGCCTCGTCGGCAACGGCATCTACATCCTCCAGGTCCGGCGAAACGCCATTCCCGCATACGTGACGAGCGCAGGCCTGCCGCTGACCCACGTGCTGGACCAGGCCGAGGGGCATGTCCTTGCCATGGAACGCGGCAGCGTGGGCCAACGCTACATCCTCGGTGGCCGCAGCCAGGACAACCTGCCGCTTTCCCAGATGCTGGCCATCATCGCTGACGTGCTGCGGGAGCAGGAGCCCGGACGGAAGGTCCGCACCCCGCGCATCCCCCTTCCGTGGACCGCAGCCTATGCCGGAGCCGCGGCCGTGGAGCTGTTCTCCGCACTCCTCGGTCGCACGCCCCTGCTCACTCGGGCCGCGGTGCTGGCAGGCTCGTTCCCCAGCTTCTACTCGAGTGCCAAGGCGCGGCGGGAGCTCGGCTATGATCCGCAGCGCTCCTTTCGCGACGCAGTGGCGGACATGACCAGGGACTACCGGGCAGCAGGGCTGCTCGATGCGACCCAGCGCACCGTGGACCGGGAGAAACCATGAACGACGCCAGGATCATCACCCCAAGCCGCATCACAGGCCTCGCACGCATGGTGGCCGTGGCAGCAGCCGCCAGCTTGTGGCTGGCTTCCGCGTGCGGCGGCGGAAGCCCGGCGGACACCGAGTGCTGGCTTCCATTCGTGCCCGCTGCAGCCGACTCCGGCATGCTCCCTCCGGAGTCCGACCCCGAGCGGCTCGCGTGCCGGCCGGCAGCCCCGGGAGCAGCATCCGGAACCGACGTCGTCGTGGGCAGCGTGCGCGTGCAGATCCTTTCTCCCACCCTCGTGCGCATCGAGCAACGCGGCCCGTCGGGATTCGAGGACCGGTGCACCTTCGTCGTGGTCGACCGCGACTGGCAGGGCGCAGCGCACACGACCGAGAAGCTGGGAGCGGACACCGTGGTGGACGCAGGCACCTACCGCGTGGTGGTGCCCGCAGGCGGCGAGTCGCTGGCAGGGACCACGGTCCTCGCTGCCGACGGCTCGGAGCTCTATACCGCGGACGGCAGCGCTCCCCCGCGGGCATTTCTGCCGTCCCCGTCGGACCCGGTCGCGGCATGGGTCATGGGCGACATGCCGAGGCTCATCCCCCCGGCCTGGGGCGCTACCCCGCCCCCGAGCCCCCGCACCAACTCGGGCTGGGATGCCGACAACGACGCGGCCGACGTGTACGTGTTCGTTCCCCGCGCCGGGGGCTACCAGCAGGTCCGATCCGACTTCCTCAAGCTCACCGGACCGGTGGAGCTTCCTCCTCTCTACACCTTCGGGCTCTGGATGAGCCGCTACTACGAATACACGGAGAAGACCGCGCTCGACACCATCATCGGCTTCAGGAAGCGGCAGATCCCGCTGGACCTGCTCGTGGTGGACACCGACTGGCGGGTCGGCGGCTCCGCGGGCTATACGCCCAACTACGAGCTCTTCCCGGACCTCGCGGCGTTCTTTGCCAAGGCCCACGACCTGGATGCACGCATCATGTTCAACGACCACCCGGAGCCTCAGGGTCACGCGGAGCTCGACCCCGAGGAGCTCCAGTTCCGATACGACGGCCTCACCAGCCTGCTGAAGCTGGGTCTCGACCTCTGGTGGTTCGACCGCAACTGGTTCACCTGCCTGTCCGAGCCGGTGCCCGGCATCTCCAAAGAGGTGTGGGGGATGCGGCTCTACCACGACGTGACGCAGCGCTTCGCTCCGGACCGCCGGCCCCTCATCATGTCCAACGTCGAAGGCGTGGACAACGGCCTGCTCAACCAGCCGTCGTCACCGGCCGCTCACCGCTTCCCCATCTGGTGGACCGGAGACACCCGGGCCACATGGGCCTATCTGAAGCACGGCATCGAGAACGGCGTGCTCAGCGGCGCACTGTCGCTGCTTCCCTACGTCAACGAGGACGCAGGCGGCCACCACGGCGACCCCTCGCCCGAGATGTACACGCGCTTCATGCAGTTCGCGGCGCTCTCCCCAGTGACCCGCCCCCACTGCACCAAGGGGCAGAAGCGCCTTCCCTGGGAGTTCGGCGCCCAGGCCGAAAAGATCGTCACGGAGCACGTCCGGCTGCGCTACCGCCTGCTGCCCATGATCTACTCCGCGGCACGCCGCGCCTACGACGACGGCACCCCCCTCATGCGCAGGCTGGACCTGGAATGGCCCGCACACCCCGAGGCAGCGGACAACTCTCAATACCTCTTCGGCGACGACCTCCTGGTTGCTCCCGTGTTCGGCAATCCTGCCCAGGCGCTCACCGCGGACGTCGTCACGACTCCGGACGGCAAGCCCGGATTCCAGGCCGAGTACTTCTCCGGCATGGAGCTCAAGGGCTCACCGCTGCTCGTTCGGATCGATGACACGATCGACTTCAACTGGGCCATGGGCGAGCCCGGGCCCGGCGTGCCCAAGGACGGCTTCTCCGTGCGCTGGACCGGCACCATCGGCCCATTCCAAGAGGATGGAAAGGCCTTGTTCTCCGTCACCGGTGACGACGGCGTGCGCCTCTTCGTGAACGACAAGATGGTGCTGAACGGCTGGGTCGACCAGGCTTCCACCGAGTACACCGCGACCGTCGACATGGAAGCAGGCGAGAAGTACGAGCTGCGACTCGAATACTACGAGAACGGCGGCAATGCCATCTGCCAGCTTCTCTGGCTTCCACCGGGGCATCCGCCTGCAAACGCACGCACCGTGTGGCTTCCTCCCGGCGTCTGGCACGACGCCTGGAGCGGAGCGACACACAGCGGACCAAAGTCTCTCGCGGTCACCATGCCCCTGCGCCAGACGCCTCTGTTCGTACGCGACGGAGCCGTGATCCCGACCATCCCGCAGATCGAGCACACGGCCGCGGCAGCGTGGCCGGAAACCGTCGTGGACGTCTTCGTGCCCGCGGCAACGACCCCGCTGAGGGTCGAACGCTTCCTCTACGAGGACGACGGCGTATCGCCTGCATACCGCCTTGGGCACTACGCACGCACCCCCATGGTCCTGGAGCGCTCGGAATGCGGAGCACGGCTCGTGCTCGGCCCGACCTCGGGATCCTTCGAGAATCTGCCGCAGAGCAGGACCTGGGTCGTCCGCCTCCACCTTCCGGCCGGTACCGCGCCAGGCGGGCTGACCGTGAACGGAAAGGAGACGCCCGTGAAGTCCGACGCGGCCGCAGCGCCAGGTGAAGCTGCGGTCATCCCCCCCGCCTCCTGCGACCAGACTCCCCTTGCCGGTCGCGGCAGTGAGCCCGGGCCCGGAGGTGGGCCTGTCGTCGAGCTGGTTCTCGATAAGCAGGACCTGCAGGTCCCGTTGGAGATCCGGCTTCGCCCCACCGCGTCGGGAACTGACGCGGACGTCGTCCCCGGATCCGGGTCAGAGCCCGCCGCCTGCGGCGACCCGTCTGCCTTCCCCGAGACCGACATCACGGCCGACGCGCCGGCCGACACGGAGGAGCAGACCGAGCCGCAGCAGCCCGAGCCGCAAGCCGCGTTCATGGAAGGAGTCAGCGGATTCCCGAGCGCCAACTTCTCCGTGAGTGCGGAGGTCTCCCCGGCCGCGGAGCTGTTCCGCCGCATTCTCTACAACCCTCCGGTGCTGGGCTCGTGGCTCGAGGAGTGGGGCAGAGGCACGCTGGCAGTGGAGAGCAACGGGCTTCGCATCACCGCGGCCGACTGCCGTGACCGCAAGGCACACCGCTCCTGGCCGCGCTCCACGCTGGAATGGGGCGACCCGGCAATGGGCGTGCGCGTCCGCGGCCAGGCATGGGCACCCGTGGTGAAAGGCGACGTTGCAGCCACCTCCCTGCCCGTCCTCGTAGCGAGGCTCACGGTGGACGGTACGCCGGGCCAGGCCGTCGCTTTGCAGTTCGACCTCTCCCGCGAAAAGGACCTGGCCGGCAGCGCCTCGACCGCTTCCGACGACTCGGGCAGGCTGGACTACTTCTCCGACTTCGGCCTCGGCTGGCACCAGCTCGGTGCCGGTGACACCGCCTCTTTCAAGACCCTCGACGCCCGCACCGTGTCCGCTCGCGTCGACATGACGCTTCCTGCAGGCGGCTCTCGCAGCGTGACCCTCATGCTCCTGTTGTGGCACCCGGATGCGCGCGTCGCGGCAGACTATGCCGACCTGCCCGCCCTGTTTGCGGGCGTGCGGAAGCGCCTCGCAGACCTCGACCAGGCCACAGCCGCGTTTCCCACGCTCCTGCCCACGAGCGGTGACGCGAAGATCGATGAGTACCTCCGGTGGTACATGACCGCGGGCGTCATGCTCACGCGAGTGCTCAAGGACGATACGACCCTGACCATGGGATACGCGGAGCTGAACCAGCGCGACTCGTTCTGGACCAGCTTCATGCACCTGCTCTACTGGCCCGAGGCGGAGCGCAAGATGCTCGAGGAATCCGCTGCGGCCGTGCATGAAGGCAAGGTGCCGACGTGCATCCTTCCGCTCATCGAGCGCGAGGACGACATCGACATCAACGAGTACTTCGTGCTGCGCGTCGCCCGCTTCTACCGCGAGCACAAGGACGCCTGGTTCGTTGCCGCTCTCTGGCCCGCGGCCAGGGACGCCATGGACTACCTCGTCGGCCGGTGCGAGGACACTGCGCTGCCCGTGCAGCAGTCGTGCTGGGCCGACTGGAAGGACGTCGGCGGCGTGGATGGTCGCAAGTACGGGCCCCACTTCGCTCTCCTCTACCTTGCAGCACTCCAGGAGATGTCCTTCCTGGCGCGTGAGCTTGGCGAGGACGCCAAGGCCGACGAGTGGGACGCAGCCTTCGCTGCCGCAGAGCACCAGGTGAACCTCCCGGTGGACGAGGGCGGCCTGTGGAACGGCTCCTACTACGTCAACGTCTGGAAAGACGGGCACCTCGACGACGCGCTGCTGGAAGACCAGGTCGTCGCAGGAGCCTGGGGCGTCATCCCTCCCGACCGCTTCGCTTCCATCGTGCAGACTTTGAACGACACCAACGAGCAGCCCTGGGGCGTGCGCGACACCTTCCCCTACTATCCCGCGGCCGAGTTCGGCTATGAGCCCGGCGACTACCACAACGGCGCGGTGTGGCCCTGGCTGAACTTCGCGGACGCGCTTGCCCGCTGCCAGTACGGACTCCGGGACGACGCGGTCCGCATCCTGTCCGAGGTCGGCTACTGGGATCTCGAAGCTCTGGGAGACTTCCTTCCACACGAGAACCTTCACGGCGACACCGGGAAGGGCATTCGCCACTATGTCCAGGGTTGGGACTCGGCCTTTCTCGCCGCGGTCGCCTGGGGCCTCAACCGCTACCGTCCCTGAGCATTGATTCCGTTGGAAGTTGTTTCTGTGTGATTCGCCGTGTAGGATGGTGGCGCATGCCTGGCCCTGGGGAGGTGCTTCCATGCTATACCGTGCGCAGAGGCCGGCTTCCGCTACCCACAAACGCTCTCCTGTCGGCTGTCTTCTGCCGCGGCCGAAGGCCTTGAGGCATCTTGCCCCCCTCCTGCTCGTCGCTGCGCTCATCCGGGCTTGCTCCACCACCCCGAGCCCCGGGATCCTGACGGTGGCGGACGGCGTTGCGCCCGATGGCCTGACCGCGGACGGCGCAGCAGCCGATGCGCTCCCGGGTGACGGCGGCCCCGCTGACACGCGAGTCGTGCCAACCGATGCAGAGGGCGCGGAGACCCAGCCGCCCAAGGATGTGATCCCCCCGGAGATTCCTGCTCCCGACCTTCCCGATGGAACCACTCTGCCCGAGACCATGGACTCGCTCCTGGCAGACCTCCCCGACGTCGTGCCTCCGGACGTGCAGCCCGACGAGGTGCCCGCGGAGCTGCCCTGTGTTCCGCATTGCCCGGGCGACTGCGGATCCGACGGGTGCGGCGGCAGCTGCGGCGAGTGCCCCTCGGGCCAGCCGTGCGTCGACGGAGCCTGCGTTCCGCCCCAGACCTGCAAGTCCTCCAAGGACTGCGAGGAGGGCGTGTGCGACAAGACGCTGGGAGTCTGCGTGGACTGCGTGGATGACTCGGACTGCCCGGCCGGATTCCGTTGCGCGGGCAACGAGTGTGTCCCGGTGGTTCTCTGCGAGTCGGACAAAGACTGCGGCGCGCAGGGCATGGTGTGCGACAAGGCTGCGGGCTACTGCGTGGAGTGCGTGGCAGACGCGGACTGCGCTCCCGAAGACTTCTGCGCGACCGACACCTGTGCCCCGGACCTATGCACACCGGGGGATACGACGTGCGTCGGCAACGCGGTGTCAACGTGTGCGGGCAACGGAAGCGGGTTCGTGATTGGCCAGTCGTGCCCGTACGGCACGTTCTGCAGCGCGGGCGATTGCCTGCCATGGGTCTGCCCCCCCGGAACTTCGGCGTGCGAGGCGGAAACCGTCGTGACCTGTAACGACATTGGCAGCGCGCAGTCCGTCACCAAGGACTGCGCCGCGGCCAAGGAGGTCTGCATCGCGGGCGGATGCCTGCCTGTCATCTGCCAGGACGGGATGGTCGAGTGCAGCGCGGGGAACATCCTCACCACCTGCAGCCAGAAAGGCACCCAGCTTGTCAGCAGCCTGTGTCCGCAGGGCCAGTACTGCATGGCGACGAGCCCGGCGTGCTTGCCGTGGCAGTGCGTTCCCAATTCCTTCTTCTGTGCAGGCAGCCTGGCCCGGCAATGCAACGAGCAGGGCAGCGGCGTCGCGTGGCAGGAGGACTGCGCAGCAACCGGCAAGCAGTGCGTCAACGGGTTCTGCCAGTGCGTGCCGCCAACCTGTGAGCAGCTCGGCGTGCAGTGCGGCAGCCCGCCCGACGGGTGCGGCGGAACGCTGCACTGCGGCGTCTGCACCTTCGGAACCTGCGTGGCTGGCAAGTGCGCGTGCACCCCCAGCTGCCTGGGCAAGGTCTGCGGCGACGACGGCTGCGGCGGCTCCTGCGGCACGTGCCCGCTACCCAACGACACGTGCGTGGCCGGCACGTGCAGCTGCAAGCCGGATAACTGCATCTCCCTCGGCTACCTGTGCGGCACCGCATCCGACGGCTGCGGCAAGACGGTCTCCTGCGGCTCCTGCCCGGACGGCGCAGCGTGCCTCAACGGCAAGTGCCCCTGCAACAAGCAGTGCGCAGGCAAGCAGTGCGGAACGGACGGCTGCGGCGGGTCCTGCGGCACGTGCCCCGCGGGAAAGACGTGCAGCAATTTCCTGTGCGTGGACAACTCCGCTCTGCCCGGCTGCACGGTATCGAACACCGCGGGCTGCGGAGGCTGCGCATGCGAGACCTGCGTGTGCAACCAGGACTTCTTCTGCTGCTGGACCTCCTGGGATTCCCTCTGTGTCGATGCGTGCAAGACCAACTGCGGAGGCTGCGCGAAGCCATCATGCGGCAATGGCGTGTGCGAGGCCGCGCTGGGCGAGACCTGCTCCACGTGCAACTCCGACTGCATCTGCCAGGCGGGCCAGAAGTGCGTCAACGGCTGGTGCTGCACGCCGAGCTGCACGGGCAAAGTTTGCGGCGACGACGGGTGCGGGGGCTCGTGCGGCACGTGTTTCGGCGCAAACCAGGCATGCCAGAACGGCCAGTGCGTGTGCGTGCCCACGACCTGCGGCTACTACGACTGCGGCGTCAAGGCGAACGGGTGCGGCTCCCAGATCAACTGCGAGGGCTGCCCGACCGGCTATGACTGCCAGGGCACGACGTGCGTCTGCAAGCCCAACTGCGCGGGGAAGAACTGCGGTGGCGACGGCTGCGGAGGAAGCTGCGGCTACTGCTCCGGCGTGTGCAGCGGCGGGACCTGCATTACCGGCCCCGGCTGCTCCACGTCGAAATACCCCGGGTGCGGCGGGTGCGCGTGCGAAGCCTGCGTCTGCGGAATGGACCAGTACTGTTGCACCACCGCGTGGGACTTGCTGTGCACCTCCGAGTGCTTCGAGAAATGCGGCGGGTGCAAGTAGGAAACACCGGCCACATCATGGACGCGATGCGACGGAACACAGCACACCCGTTCCACGCCCTGGGTTCTCCCACCGCGTGGTGTGGCTGGAAGAAGCACTGGGGCAGGCAGAGCTTCTGACCCATCCTGTTGCAGCACTCCTGCTACCAGCGACGGTCACGACAGCCCAGCAGAGGACGTGGCCGGAAAAGCCACGTGCCAACGCTGGGAATGGCTCAGGAGGACGTGGCGGGGAGATGAACCGCGGCGTGACTACTGGCAGTCCTCGTTGGTGCTGCGCCAGGCAAGGGCGAGCCCCTTGCCATCGTTGATGGTGCCCTGCATGCGCCCGGTCCAGTACGCGGCGCTGAAGCACGACATGGGCCACTGCGTGCGGGCATTCCGGTCGCCGTAATCTTTGAAGAGCTGGTACGGGTCCTCCTGCCACTGGAAAGGTCCGCCGATGCGGTAGCGGACGGGAAGCCCCTCGACCGCGCGTGGCAGCTCGTCCTCCATTTGCTGCATGTCGAACTTCATGCCGAAGACCTCGATGGGGGTCGTGCAGATGAGCTTGTTCTCCGCCGATAGCGGCTCCATGGCGATGTCGAAGCCGGGAGGCGGCGCGGTCAGCAGGTCCAGGTTGTAGCTGCGCCGCGGCTCGAACGGATCGTCCACGCCGTACTGGCCTGTCTCCCGCAACATGGCGACCATCGCCATCGCATAGTCGTGTCCAGTCGCGTCCACCGACGCATCGACCATGCTGTCGTACAGCACGCCGAAGTACGCGTCGTTGGCCGTGACCAGCTCCTTCTCCCGGTACTCCTCCTTGATGGCTTTCGCCAACTGGCCCCAGAACTGCGGGAAGACGGCCGGATCGATGCGTTTCTGGAGGTTCCAGAACGTCGGATACAGCAGGCTGGGCCCGTAATGCGACTTGCACCACGTGGGAAGCCAGAACGAGCCCATGGTATTCACCACCGGCCAGAACTCGGTCTCGTCCATGAGCTGGCGGGCGAAATCGAGGAAGCGATCGTCGCCCAGCAGGTAGTATCCTGTCAGCGCCCACTGGAGCATGTACAGCGCGTCCGATCCGCGCACGGAAGGGAACAGGATCCAGGCGATGGGCTTCTCGGCCGTGGTCCCGAGCCTGGCCATCATGGTCACGAAGCGCAGCACGAAGTCGTCGGCAGCGCCGTCAAGGTCGTACTCCGGCTCGACCTGCACCGGAAGCGTATCCGGGCATGCGGGGTCGAACGCACCGGGCTTGTCCGGCCGGGGCTGCTCGAGCACGAATCCGTACACCGTATCGACCGCGGTGATATCGAGGTCGCCCGGATCCAGCTTGAGGCTGTTGACCCCGAAATAGGCAGCCACGGCTTCCTTCACCAACGGGTTGGCCTGCAGGTTCACGATGCGGAGCTTCTTCATGCGCTTGAGCGTGCACGGCAGGTACAGGCGCACGTCCGCCCGCATCTTCTCCTCCCGCTGTCCCTGCCCGAGCAGATCGTACGCGAGCAGGATTCCCGGCAGCGAGCGCACGTACATGTCACGAGATGCACGACCCATCCAGTACGGCGCGGTCTGGTAGTGCAAGCCGCCGATGTCGACTCCGCCGGTGTAGTACTCGGGCAGACGGGACAGGCAGTCGGGAGCGATCGGGTTGTGGTCTTCCCAGACCTCGGAGCCGGTGTACGGGATGAGCGCCTTGCCCGGGTGTCCCACCGGGAAGGGCGCACCCTCCGGCAGCATTGCGTAGTGGCAACGCATGAGCAGCCCGGGCACTCCGGTGGCCTCATACATGAACATCATGGACTCGAATTGGTCGAGCATCCGCTCATAGTCCGCAGGCGTGCCGGTGACCGAGTACCGCGCGGCTGCTGCCTGCAGCGCGGTGCCTGTCCACCCCGCGGAGTCCCAGTGCCCCGTGTATGTCTGGAAGCTCTCCGGGTCGCCCCACACAGACTCCGGAGTCCCGGGAGGCATGGGCTGGGTGTAGAGGAACTCGGACTGCTGTCCCTCCATGCGGTGGTACAGGTCGAAGTAGCGGTCGTACCAGAAGATCTGTTCCGCGTATGCGGGCGGAGCGGCCGCCCAGTCGCCCGCGGCTGCGTCGTACAAGTCGCAGCGCTTGAGCTTCGCACCGTCGCACTGCGTCTGCCGGTACACGCTGCACGAGGTCATGTCCGCGGGCACGAGGGATGCTCCCGGGCCGGTCACGAGCGGCCCGAAGAGCGGGACGTCCTCCTGCCGGGGCGCGCTGTCGGATGCGGCGTCAACGCACAGCCCGGCGCACGCGTCTGCTGTCTGACCTTCCCCTCCTTCGTCGGGAGCCCGGCCATCCGCTCGAGCGTCTGCTGCCGCGCGGTCTCCTGCAGCATCCCCTGCTGCATTCCCCGTCTTGTTGCCGCACGCTGAGACAGAAAGCAGGAAACAGGCAACTAGTGTGATCCGGGTTCCGCGCATCCGCCCCCTCCACTGGAGATGTCCCCACCCATCGAGACGTTGCGGCGCATGCCGGGGACACTGCACCAACGGCCAAGGGACCACTCCGAGTACCCGCGTCCTCCGGCAAGCGCTGCGAGCCGTACCCCATATGCGCGTCCTCCCGCACCCGCCGTGAGCCATGCTCCGTACCCGCGTCCTCCGGCAGCTGCGTCTCCAACCTGCGTGTCTGCCCCATTTGCAGTTCCACCACCGGCCGTTCTCCGGGACCGCTTGCTGCCCGGGACCCCACAGTCGGATGAGCCCGTCGCACGCGGACAGACACCGCGCTACTGGGCCGGCACGGCCTCCAGCAGCCGGACCATCTCCTCGTGCTTGGCGTCGCGGGCCAGGTCCAGCGGGGTCTTTCCGTTGTCGTCCTTTGCCTGCGGGTCCGCTCCGGCATCCAGCAGGAGACGCATGACCTTGGCCTGGCTGGCCGCAGCGTCCCCTTCCACAAGGCGCGGGCACTCGGTCACCCCGCCATACTCGATCGAGTCCAGCGCAGTGGACGGCACCACCATGGCCAGCCGGTGCAGCGCGGTGCGCCCCTGGTAGCCCTTCCAACTCACTTTCGCACCCTTCTCCAGCAGCAACGCCACGATCTCGTGGTACTGCCGGCCGGGGTGCCGCACCGGCGCAGCGTACCAGAGCAGCTCGGATGCACGGTCCTGGTCCAGGAACGCTCCCCCCTTGAGCAGCACGCTGAAGACCGCGGCATTGCCAATCACCACGGCCTCGGACAGCGGCGTGTCGTTGAACTCGCTCTTCACGTTGGGGCCGGCCTTGCGCTCAAGCAGGAGGGCCGCGACCTCCGCGGCCTTTGCGTACGGGCTGCGCGCAGCGAAGATCAGCGCGTCGTCCCCCTGTCCGTCGGCCAGCCGCACCCGTGCCCCCTTGTCCAGCAGGAAACGCACCACCTCGGGATGTGCGAAAAACGCTGCCCTGTGGAGCGGGGAGCACGCATTTTCGTGCAGCCCATCCGTGACGACGTACCCGTCGACCCTGGCCTTCTTCGACACCAGCAGCTTCACGACCTCGAGATCCCCGCGGGCCGCGGCAACGTTGAGCGGGGTGTCGCAGGTGTCGTTCTGCAGGTTCGGGTTGGCCTTCCTGTCCAGCAGGAGCCGGCAGAGGGCCAGCGCATTCGGTCCGCCAAGCCCCGCCGCGATGTGCAGCGGCGTGTTCTTCACGTCGTCGGGTGCGTTGACGTCGGTGCCCTTGTCCTTGAGCAGCGCCTTGACCGCGTCCACGTTCCCGGCCGCCACCGCGGCGTGCAGCGTCAAAGCTGCCTCCTGCGCCTCACTGCCACGCGGGCTGCTCAGCAGCACCGCAACTGCCGCCATCAGAAATAGCCTGCTCATGCCGCCGCCTCCGCTTCAGGTCTGCACCGCACACTCCCGGACTTCCCGGCTCTCCCGCGAGTCGTCGTTGCGCGGCAGGTCGACCGCCGCGACCCGTATGCGCTCATGAAACCACGTTTCGGCGGCCGGTTCAACATGTCCCTCGACGAGGTCCCCTGCGTCACGGGTCGCTCCCTACATCGGGCTGACCTGGTGCGACGCTCCGAACCGGAATTCCACGCACCCGTCCGGAGTCTGCGCAGCCGCGAAGCGGACGTGGTCCACCCCCTGGAACTCCAGACCTGTCGACACTGCCAGGGGCTTCAGCATCTCCCCTGGGACATGCATGGATCCGACAGCAGCGTCCACCGCGCACTCGGTGTACGTGGGGCCCCCCGCATGGTGGTTGATGGGGATGAGCGTGAAGACCAGCGCACCCGTCGGCGCAGGCGTCCAACTGATAGCCAACCCGTCGGGACTGTCGCTCCCCCCATCGAGCGTCAGCACCACGTCGGTGGCCGGCACCGGCTGGGGCACGCAGCTTCCCGACGCGTCGCAGGACTCGTCCCATGCGCACCCGGGCTCGCAGAACCCCGGGATCTCCTGCTGGAAGAAGGTGCAGGCATCGTCGCTCAGCGTGGCTTCGTTCCCAACGATGTCCGGTCGGTCCGCGATGCTGGCCGAGACATCCACCGTGGGACCCCAGCTGTTGCGCATCACGGCAACGGTCCCGATCCGATTCCCCTGGCTGCATCGCTGCCCCGGCACTGCCACGAGGTCCGTCGGGTCCACGAGATCCGCCGGACCCGGAAGGTCGGCCGGCTCCACGAGGTCGGCCGGCTCCGCCACGTCCGCGGGGTCCACCAGGTCCACCCCGGGGAGCAGATCGACATTGCCCGCAAGGTCCGAGACCTCCGATCCCCTGGAGTCACCTTCCAG
>Ga0233425_10003017_pt1 | contig 31661 bp, 24 predicted proteins | sample Watercolumn_Towu_2_FD_181712 | JGI IMG/M metagenome (GOLD analysis project Ga0233425, IMG submission 181712) | Freshwater microbial communities from Lake Towuti, South Sulawesi, Indonesia - Watercolumn_Towuti2014_140_MG | ecosystem: Environmental > Aquatic > Freshwater > Lake | place... | reverse complement strand
GGCAGCACGGCTCCCCCTCGTCGAAGGGAAGCTGTATGTCGTGTCCTGATCAGCGGGAAGTGCGAAAAAGTTGGCTCAGCGGGTCAGTGAGCGATCCTGCCCCCGGAATGCGGGAGCTCGGACACCCTCGGGTTGCCTCTTCAATTCACCGGAGGGGTTGGGTACTCTAGCCTGACGGTACTCGAGAAAGGAGCATGGTCGTGAAACGGTGGTTCATGTTGCTTGTCGTGTCGGGGTTGACGTGGGCAGCACCCGCCTCCGCGTGGCAGCGGATCGAGGGCAACTTCATCCGTGTCGACTACGCCAACTGGGGTGTGTGGAACCACCGCCCCAACGCACGCGGGTTGCAGTTCCGCGATGGCACCGAGGCTCCGTGGGTGGACTACACGTGGCCCGGGACGCCGTGGCAGGTCATGACCGTCGAGTACAACGTCGGCGCGACGGCCCATTACTACCGAGCGAATACAGATACGAACTCCTTTACTGTCACGGCAGAGGCCAACCGGTCTCACGACACCTGGAACATCAGCTACTACCAGTACACCGCGGGGACGCTGCGGATCGGCAAGTGGGAGTACTGGCAAGATGACGGGCGGGTCATGTGGATCGAATTCGAGGTGACGAACACGGGGGCTTCCGACGTGACGAGCTTCCGGATCATGCACGGCCTCGATCCGGACCCCGGGACCCCACTGGGTGCCGGCGCGACCACATACAACGACGTGCTCGACACGAACGCCGACGGCATCGCCGACTGGGTGGAGAGCGAGGAGTCGTCGGCGCGCCACTACGCCATCGGGTATGGGAGCTGCGACACCACGGACGAATTCGGACACACGGGCTGGAGCGAGGACGCGGACGCGGTGTTCCAGGATCAGAACGGAGGTTTCCGTGACGACACCCAGCACTGGCGGCACCGCGTGGCCACGATCCGGGTTGGCGCCTCGGTCCGGTTCGGCTTCATCGTGACGTTCGGCGGCGGCCCGGCCCGCGGCGACGGCGCCCGCGAGGCCCGCGACCTCTACACGGCCGCCCGCGCGACCCTCTGCGGCGGCTGCGACACTGACAGCGACGGGTTCGTGGACGTGGCCTGCGGCGGCAACGACTGCGACGACAGCAACGCCGCCATCAACATCGACGCGGCCGAGATCTGCGACGGCGTGAACAACGACTGCGATGCGACCACCGCCGACGGGGCCGACGAGGAATGGCTCGGCGACGCCTGCGACGGTGACGACTCGGACCTCTGCAACGAAGGCGTTCTCGCCTGCACGGCGGGCGCGCGGGCGTGCACCGACGTCTCGGGCGATACCCTCGACCTCTGCAACGGCAGAGACGAGGACTGCAACCCGGCGACCGCCGACGGCTCCGACGAGGAGTGGCTCGGCGACGACTGCGACGGCGACGACTCGGACCTGTGCGCCGAGGGTGAGGCGGTGTGCAGCGCCGGCGCGAGGGCGTGTACCGACGATACCGGTGATACCCTCGACCTCTGCAACGGCGCGGACGACGACTGCAACGCGGCGACCGCCGACGGCGCCGACGAGGAGTGGCTCGGCGACGCCTGCGACGGCGACGACACCGATCTCTGCACAGAAGGTGTCGAAGTGTGTGTGGACGGCGACAGGGCGTGCACCGACGACACCGACGACGTCCTCGACCTCTGCAACGGCCTGGACGACGACTGCAACGTCGTGACCGCCGACGGGGCCGACGAGGTCTGGCTGGGCGACGCCTGCGACGGCGCCGACTCGGACCTCTGCTCCGAGGGCGTCGAGGTGTGCTCGGCCGGCGCACGAGCTTGCACCGACGACACCGGTGATACCCTCGACCTCTGCAACGGCGCAGACGACGACTGCAACGCGGCGACCGCCGACGGCTCCGGCGAGGAGTGGCTCGGCGAGGCCTGCGACGGCGACGACTCGGACCTGTGCGACGAGGGCGTCGAGGAGTGCTCGGCCGGCCGACGGACGTGCACCGACGACACCGGCGACACGGCCGAGGAGTGCAACGGCGAGGACGACGACTGCGACGGAGTCGTTCCGGACGACGAGCTCGACACCGACGGCGACGGTTTCCGTGGCTGCGGCGGCGACTGCGACGACACCGACTCCACGGTCTTCCCGGGCGCGGTGGAGCTGTGCAACGCGATCGATGACGATTGCGACTCCGTCACCGAGGACGGCTCCGGCGAAGAGTGGCTCGGCACGGAGTGCGACGGAGACGACCTCGACCTGTGCGAGGAGGGTGTGTTCGAGTGCACTGACGGCGAGCAGGTCTGCGCCGACCTCACCGCCGACACCCCCGAGGAGTGCAACGGCGAGGACGACGACTGCGACGGCGAAGTGCCCGACGACGAGCTCGACGCGGACGGTGACGGTCAGATGGCCTGCGAAGGCGACTGCGACGACTCCGATCCCACGGTCGGTGACGGCTTCCCCGAGCTGTGCGACGGTATCGACAACGATTGCGACGGAGACATCGCCGGCGAGAACGAGGACACGGACGATGACGGTCAGACGCCCTGCGACGGCGACTGCAACGACCTGAACCCCGACACCTTCGCCGGGGCGGACGAGACCTGCGACGGCGAGGACAACGACTGCGATGGCGTCATCCCGGACGACGAGCTCGACGCAGACGAGGACGGTCAGATGGCCTGCGAGGGCGACTGCGACGACTCGGATCCGACCGTCGGTGACGGTTTCCCCGAGCTGTGCGACGGGATCGACAACGACTGCGATGGCGACATCGCCGGCGAGACCGAGGACGCGGACGGAGACGGTCAGACCCCGTGCGAGGGCGACTGCGACGACGGGAACGCCGACACGTTCGACGGCGCCGAGGAGACCTGCGACGGCGAGGACAACGACTGCGACGGCGAGGTCCCGGAAGACGAGAGCGACGCGGACGGCGACGAGCATCTCGCGTGCGACGACGACTGCGACGACTCGGATGCCGAGACCTACACCGGCGCCGAGGAGACCTGCGACGGTGCTGACAACGACTGCGACGGCGAGACCCCCGACGACGAGCTCGACCAGGACGGCGACGGGCAGGCCCCCTGCGACGGCGACTGCGACGACGCGAACGCCGACACCTACACCGGTGCTCCGGAGATCGACGACGGGCTCGACAACGATTGCGACGGGACGGTGCCCGCGGGCGAGCAAGATGACGGCGGCGGCTGCAACTGCCGCACCGCCGGGCAGCTCCCCTCAGGCTGGACGTTCTGGCAGCTCCTCTTTTCTCTCGTCCTGAGCCTCTTCGTCTGAGCCGATCGGTTCTTGGCCTTCTCCTTGGGCCGTTCCCCTTTGCGGCCTATCATGGGCCTCCGGAGGTGGGGCGGTGATCACGAGAGCGTCTCATGCGTGGATTTCCCTGCTCGTGTCGCTCGTCGCGGCCTGCGACTCCGATGGTCCGGCCACGGACGCGGGAGACGGAGGCGCCGACGGCGATGTCGACGGTGACATCGACGGCGATGCCGACGGCGACACAGACGAAACGGAGGGCGGGGTCGCGCCGTTCGTCGAGCCGGAGCCGTTGCCGGTCGAGTCGTGGCTCGTCGGTCTGCTCTCCGGGTCCGACACGGACCCGATCCTGCCGCAGATCGAGGCGGGCACGTTCGAGGTGCCCGAGGAAGGGCTCGACGACAACGGCATCAGGTGGCGCCGCGTCGAGCCGGGCGAGAACGGCAGCCTCGGCTACGTCGGGCGTAACGTGGGCTATGCCATCGCCGAGATCCCGCGCGAGGAGCCGACCCGGGTGATCGCGCGTGCCGACTTCGCGCTGGCAGTCTACACGAACGGCACACCGCAACCGGGCGACCTGTACGGCTCGCGCCGCTCGCGCGTGCCGCTCGAGCTCCGGAGCGGCGACAACGTGGTCATCGTGCGGACGTACGGCTGGCGGGGTAGCACCGAGGCAGAGCTCTTCACGACACCTGACGAGGTCTTCCTGAACATGGCGGACCTGACCGCCCCGGACCTCGTGGTCGGCGACGAGACCGAGAAGTGGCTCGGCGTGCCCGTGCTCAACCTGACGCCCGGGGCGGTGATCGATGTTACCGCGCGCGTGCTCGAGAGCGATTCGTTCGAGGAAACCGAGGTGGCCTACCCCGCGCTCGCGCCACTCGCCGTGACGCAGCTCGGCTTCCGGCTCACGCCGCGCGAGCCGCCGATCGAGCCGGGCCAGACCGTGACGGTCACGGTGCAGGTCGAGTCGCCGTCGCTCGACTTCATCTACGAACGGGACATCGAGCTGACCACGGTCGCGGACGACGTCGCGTACCGCCGCACTTTCCGCGAGGACACCGACGGCTCGGTGCAGTACTACGGCGTCCAGCCGCCGGCGGGCTTCGACCCGTCGGAGCAGTACGCGCTCGTCCTGTCGCTCCACGGCGCCAGCGTGGAGGCGATCGGGCAGGCGCAGGCGTACTCGCAGCACGACTGGACCTTCGTGGTCGCGCCGACCAACCGCCGGCCATTCGGCTTCGACTGGGAGGAGTGGGGGCGATTCAACGCACTGGCTGCCTTGCGGCACGCCGAGTCGGTGTTCGACATCGACCTGCACAGGGTCTACCTCACCGGGCACTCCATGGGCGGGCACGGGACCTGGCACGTCGGCGTGCACGACACGACCAACTTCGCCGTCATCGGCCCGAGCGCCGGGTGGATCTCGTTCTACACGTATGGCGGCGAGCCCGAGCCGTCGGGCGCGTTCGGCCGCGCGCGGGCGCACAGCCAGACGATGAGCTACATCGGCAACCTGGCGAACCGCGGCGTGTACATCATCCACGGGAGCGCGGACGACAACGTGCCCGTGAGCGAGGGCCGTACCATGGCCGACGCCGTGGGAGAGGTCACCGACGACATCGTCTACCACGAGGAGCCCGGCGCGGGGCACTGGTGGGACGGCGACGCATCGCCCGGCGCCGACTGCGTGGACTGGCCGCCCCTCTTCGAGTTCATGCAGGAGCGCACGGTTGACCCGTTCGAGCTCGAGTTCACGTTCACGAGCCCGGCGCCGTCGTACAGCCCGATATACTCGTTCGTCACGCTCTGGGCCGCGGAGACGCCGTACGAGGACTGCGTGGTGCGCTCGGTGCAGTCCGACGACACGACGGTCGAGCTGACGACCGAGAACGTCCGGACGCTCGAGCTCGACGTCGACGGCCTGGGTAGCCACGGCATCGGCACGGTGGTCGTGGACGGCGAGGCGCACGACCTGCCCGCCGAGGGACCGCTCGTCGTCGGGCCGACCGAGGGCAAGAGCCCCGGACGCCAGGGGCCGTACAACCAGGTCTTCCGGCACCCGTTCTGCTACGTGTATCCGGATGGCGAGGACGGCGCCGTCTTCGCTCGGCACGCGGCCTACCTCGTGTCCTACTGGTCGATCTACGGCAACGGCCACGCGTGCGCCATGCCGCTGAGCGGTCTCACCGGGGAGGTACGGGCCGAACGGAACCTCGTGTACGTCGGCATCCCCATGGCGGACATCGACCTCCCGGACGTCCCGTTCGAGTGGGATGCGGAGGGCGTCTCGGTCGGCGGTACGAGCTACCCCGACGCGGCGCTGATGTTCGTGTTCCCCGATGGCGAGCGGCTGTCCGCGGTCCTCGCCGCGGCGGATGGCGTGGAGCCGCTGCTGTACTGGATCGTACCCTTCTCGTCCCGCGCCGGGCTGCCCGACTACCTCGTGTGGTCCAGCTCCGGAAGCCAGCTCGCCGGTTTCTTCGACGCCGATTGGCAGTACGACCCCGATCTCGACCTCCCGTGAGGGCTCGCTACCAGCTCATGATCCCAAACATCTCCTGGTTCGCCCTCGTGAGCGTGAGCGTGAGCGTGAGCGTGAGCGAAATGTCGAGAGAACCGTCATAGGTTGCCGCCATGTTCCTCCGACGAATTGAACGTCGAGGGTTGGAAAAGGCTCAAGGAAGCGGTGAGATGTCTAGTGTCGTGTGCCGCTCACGCTCACGCTCACGCTCACGATGAGTGCACAAGCGGAGATCCGATCAAGCATGAGGCTACCAAGGGTTGATGAGGGGGCCGGGGTGGACCTTGCTCGGCTGTTTCGTCGGTCGAGGTCGCGGCGCCAGCGTCAGCACGACCTCGCGGTCCTCGTCGGCCGTGAACCGCGACGTCGCGGTCCGGTGTCCGCGCGCGCGCGCCTCGACCTCGTGCACCGCGCCGTCGGCCGGGAGCGTCAGCTCGGCCGGGTTGCCCTCGACCTCGCGTCCGTTGAGGAAGATCGTCGCGGACTCCGGGGACGCGCGGATCACGACGCGCATGGTCGCGCCGACCGGCGTCGCGGCCCCGTCGGCCGCGGCTCCGGCGGCTTCCGCGTCGTCCTCCGGTGAGGCGTCGCCCGCCGCGTCGCCCGCCGCGTCGTCCGCCACGTCGATCCCGGCGTCCCCACCCCCGTCGCCCATGCCCACGTGAGCCACGGCCGTCGGGACGCCGTCGCCGAGCCCCGCGTCACTGGGAGCCTCGGCTCCGGTGGGAGCGCCTCGGGTCAGCGGGGGAGGCGGAGCCGGCGCGCGCTGCTCCATGAGCGGCATGCCGATCATGACCACCGCGATCCCGCTCGCCGCGAAGAGCGCGAAGAGGAGCGCGCCGACGCCGACGATGGGGAGGAGCTTGCGCGGCTCTTTCTTCTCTCCCTCGTCGTGCGTCCACCCCATCGGCGTCCTCACGTCCTCCTTCACGACGATGAACGAGGCGCTCGACCCCTCGAGGCCGACCCCCGACTGCTGGAGCGAGACCGACGGGCTGGACGTCTCCGTGACCTGGTACGAAGGATGTGACGTCTCGCCGAGCTGGTACGACGGGTGTGACGCCTCGGCGAGCTGGTACGACGGGTGTGACGCCTCGGCGTGCTGGTACGACACGCTCGAGACTTCCTGCGCGTCCGACGGCAGGATCTGCTGGACTTGCTCGGTCCGGCCATCGGGAGCATGGGAGCTTGCCGGCGAGGGTTTGGCGGCTCGACCGACCATCCCGGCGGGATCGGTCGGACGCTCTTCCTCGCCGTCCTTCGCCGCCGGGAGAACCGCTTCCGGCAACCCGACCTGATCGGCGGGCGGGCCGGACGGGTGTTCCTGAGACGATGCAATCTGAGTCGGCGGCGGCCCGCCGAGACCCACCGCTCCGGCCGGCGGGAAGTCGGGATCGCTCAGCGGCACTGGCCCGGCGAACGGCGGTGACGGCGCGTCCGAGATCTTCCTGCGGGCCGGGATCAGCGTGGACGGGATGTCACGCGCCGGCGCCTCGGGAGGAAGCGGCAGGTTGGCCAGCGCTGCCGCGATCTCGCGAGCGGATCGGAACCGGTCCGTCGGGCGCCTGGCCATGGCTCTGAGAACCAGGTTCCCGAGCTCCCGCGGTATCCGCGGGTCCAGGTCGCTCGGATGTGGGGGGGCCTCCGTCACGATCTTGATCACGAGGGCCGAGAACGTCGGCGCATCGAACGGGACCGCGCCCGTCAGCGCCTCGTGGAGCATCACCCCGACCGAGTAGAGGTCGGAGAGCGGACCGACCTTGGTCTCGCCGTTGGCCTGCTCGGGCGACATGTAGTACGGGCTGCCGAGGATCGTGCCGACCCGGGTGAGCGCGTGGTCCGCGGAGTCGTCGGTGAACTTCGAGATGCCGAAGTCGAGGAGCTTCACGAGGGGCGGGCCCTCGGGCCGCATGACGAGGTAGACGTTCTCGGGCTTCACGTCGCGATGGATGATCCGTGCGTCGTGCGCCGCGCCGAGCCCCTCGAGGATCTGGGTGAAGATGGCCACCGCGAGAGTGGGTGGGAGCGGCCCGGTGCGGCGGATCCGGTCCTTGAGTGTCTCGCCCTCGAGGTACTCCATCACGAGGTACGGCGTCCCGAGGTGCTGGGGCCGCATGTCGAGCACCTGGCAGATGTGCTCGCTGCCGATCGCCGTCGCGGCCTTGGCCTCGCGGTAGAAGCGCTCGACGACCTCCGTGTTGTTCGTGTACTCGGGCAGGAGGATCTTGATCGCGACCTCCCGGCCCGTGAACTCGTGACGACCCTTGTACACGAACCCCATCCCGCCTTCGCCGAGGAGGCTCTCGAGGCGGTACCGATCGTCGAGCACGGTTCCGACCAGGTCGTTCACGTCATCACCGTGGTGAGGCTCAGTATATTCGCCTCACGAGGTTTTCGCCAGGATTCCAAGGGGGGAACGTGCCGCGGGAGACGTGGATCGGCAGGTGGAGCATCATCGAAAGAGCGCACCGCAAAGTGGGCATTCCACGGACCGTGCACGCGTTCGTCGGGATCGGTATGATGGGCTCCTGACCGGAGGGTTGATCCATGAATTGTCCCAAGTGCGGTACCGACACCCTGGATCCGTTCGGGATGATCGAAGGTGTGAACGTCGATTTCTGCGGCGGGTGCAAGGGCATCTGGTTCGACGAGGGCGAGCTCGCGTTCTACACCGAGATGCCCACCGACCTGCCCGAGCTCGGCGCCGTCCTGGCCAAGGGGAAGAGCACCGATCACCGCTGTCCGCATTGCGTCGGCACGCGGCTCGTCGAGGTGCCGTACGTCGGCACGCTCCGGCCGCTCCTCGACGTGTGCCCGACCTGCAGGGGCGTGTTCGTCGACCGGGGCGAGCTCCCTGAGATCGAGCGGCTCAGCGTCCGGTGCCGCGGCACCGAGGTCATCGGAACGGTCGCCAAGCAGCTCGAGGCGCGCGGATACCAGATCCTCGGGGTCAGGAAGAGCTGAGGGCGCCGGTCCGCAGGAGCGTGGCGATCTGGCGTCGCACTTCGAAACCGGTCACGACGACCGAGCCGAGGAACGCGATCTTCGTCACGACGAGGAGCCCGCGGCTCCACGTCATCGGAAACGCGAGGACGACCGCCCCGGTCTCGACGCCCTTGCTCAGCAGGACCAGCGACAGCAGCACCCAGCACGCACGGAGCGCGAGCCGACGCCCGAGCGAGAGGTGCCGGCACTGCCACTCGAGCAGGATCACGATCGCGACCCATGCGAGGTACGGCAGCCAGCGCACGGCGACCTCCGTTGCCGGAGAGACGTCCGTCGCGAGCGTGAGGAGGCCGCCAGGCACGGGAGAGATGGTCAGCACGGCGGCGAGGTAGCCGAGGGCGGACCATGTCCCGGTCGCTGCCCGTGCGAACGACACCGATCCGGCGGCGACCACGATGATCCCCGCGAGCCAGAACAGTCCCGCCACGACCCGGAACAGGACCTCGCTGACCGGAGTCGGGGCACGCAGGAGGATCAGGACCTCGACCTGACTCGTGAGCCAGTTCAGGCAGCCGAGCAGGGCGCCGCATGCGGTCAGAGACGCGAAACGACGGAACCTCTCGAGCCGGGTCCTCCGCGCGGCGGCCTCGGCGCCTCCGGCCTCGAGCACCGCCGACCTCGGCGGCCGGTAGGGGTCCTGACGCTCGATGCCGGGGCCGTGGGATGTCGCCGAGCTCACGTCGTCCTTCTGTCTATCTACCGTCACGCAGGATACAGGAGAATGATTCGTTCTGTTCGTTCCGCGAGTGACCTGGTTCAGGGTACCGTCCACCCGGTCCACTCCGTCCATCCGACCAGAAGAACCCGCACCCGGCATTGGCCCTGATCGTCGGCTTCGCCGACAGGCTGCAGGCTACAGACTACAGGCTTCAGTGCGAAAACCTGGCATGGCTCAGCCTCTGACTCTTCGCCTCGCGGGTGGTCCCCAGGACACCACAGAATGATCGCCCCGCCGCAGCCTGCAGGCCCTGGAGCCTGGAGCCTGGAGCCCGGAGCCGACGATTATGGCATTGGCGGTCCGACTTGACACCGGGGTTGCGGAAGCGTTAGGTCAGACGTCCTTCGGGTCGTTCAACAAAAAAAGCAAGGGGACAAGGAGAGGTGAGATGAAGAAGCTGCTCGTGTTGATTGTCGCGGCCCTGCTGGGCTGCGGGATGCTCGCGATCACCGGATGCGACGACGAGGGGGACGGCGACGCCGATGCCGACTCCGACGGTGACGGTGACGCCGACGGCGACGGTGACGCTGACGGCGACAGTGACGGCGACGGCGGATGCGATCCGGCCTGCGATCCGGCCGCATGCCAGGAGTGCGTCGAGGGCGCGTGCGCGTCCACCTGCGAGGAGGGCGAGGTCTGCGACGCGGGGGAGTGCATCCCCGAGGGGCCGCAACCGCTCGGCGGACCCTGCCAGGCCGATGAAGACTGCGAGTCCGCCCTGTGCTGGACCGAGGTGCCCTCCGGTTGGGCTCGCGGGTACTGCGTCGCGGACTGCACCGAGACCGGGACCTGCGAGGTGGGCGCGTGCCTCCAGGTCAGCTTCTTCGAGGCTTACTGCTTCGCCGAGTGTGCCAGCCCGGACGAGTGCCGGAACGGGTACCAGTGCCTCGACATCGAGGACGCCGGAGTCTCGGTCTGTGTTGGCAACTGCTCCGGCGACGAGCAGTGTGCCGTGACCGGCCTCTGCGAGATCGACGAGGAAGGCCAGGGGTTCTGCGTCTGCGCCGAGGGCCAGCACGCCGCCGAGGAGGCACCAGAGTGCGTGTACGACGACTGCGAGTGGCTCGCGTGCGGGAACTTCAACATGATCTGCAACGAGACGGGCGGCTGCGACGGCGACTGCGCGATCTGCGACGGCTGCGATCCGGCGGACTACGTCGAGTCCGAGAACCACTGCTACCCTGATGGCGCCGTGTGGGGAGGCGAGTGCGAGATCGATGCCGACTGCCCCGGCACCGGAATCCCGGGCATGGACACCGTGTGTGTCGCTGCCCCCCCTGGCGGGTACTGCGTGCAGAGCTTCGGTCCCGACTTCGTCGCCGAGGGAGAGCCCTGCGCCGGCGACGACGGAAGCGTCGGTGTGACCACCGTCACTCCGTTCGGCGATTTCACGGAATGCTACATGGCCTGCGAGGACGATACGGATTGCCGGCCCGGCTTCGGATGCGAGGCCGGCGGTTCGACCGGGGACGTCATGTACTGCGTGCCGATCGGCGACTGTGACACTGACGAGGACTGCAACGACGCCGCCGGCACGCTCTACTGCTCCGAGGACGGAGGCTGCTACTTCGACGCGTGCGATCCCAACCCCTGCGCGGACATGGCCAACTCGAGCGGCGAGTGCATCAACCTGGGGAGCGACTACCGCTGTGTCTGCGACGAAGGCTACCGGTGGGACCTCGAGACCCAGACCTGCATCGAGTTCACGTGCGAGGCCACGTCGGTCGCGCTCGACACGACCCTGGAGGGCGAGGATAGCTGCACCGGATCGACTATCTACAATCCTGGCGCCGCCGGCAGAGGGTGCACCGGATACGCCGAGATCGGCAATGAGCGCGTCTACAGCGTCACGGTCCCGGCCGGGAACATGGTGACCGTGAGCATGGAGAACGGCGACGCGTTCGACTCCGCCCTGTGGGTCGTCGAGGACTGCGCCGATATCTACGGCATCGAGTGCGTCACTGGCTCGGACAGGGGCAACCCGGAGACGGTCACCATCATCAACGGCGACCCTGCGTCCGCACGGACCTACTACGTCGTCGCCGACTCCTATGGCGAAGGCATCTGCGGGACCTACGACCTCACCGTCGGTGCGGCTGAGGCCAACCCCTGCAGCGGGACGCTCACGGCGCTGGTGTCCGGCACGTCCGTGACCGCGGATCTGACCGACGCCACGGGCATCTTCCGCGGCTCCTGTGCCGGCGGCGGTCCCGAAGCGATCTACACTCTGACGCTCGCGGAAGTGGCGGACGTCACCATCACCACGGACCTCGCCGGAACGGGCTCGACCGACACGGTGCTGTATGTCCGGTCCAACTGTGGTGACCCGGCGTCCGAGATCGACTGCGACGACGACGGCGGTGAGACGGGGACCACGTCCCTGCTCGAGCTCACCGACCTGGCGGCTGGCACGTACTACGTGTTCGTCGATACCTTCGGCACCGGCGGTCCCGTCGAGGTCATGGCGACCGTGACCCCGTAGTGCTTCGACCGGTGCGTCGTTTCTTCGCACTCCCCTGTTGATTGACCTCCCCGGACCGCGTCGTTTCTTCGCACTCCAATCGCCCATCAGGAACGCGCCGTCCTCCCGACGCGCAACGTTTGCAAATGATTTCAATATGTCGGCAACTCTCGTGACGGTGTGGCTCGGATAGTGCTCAGCACGGACCCCGGAGGAGAGGTCATGACACACGGGGCATGGCGGCTGGCGGACCTGGCCATCAGCGACTCGGGGTTCGTGTTCAACCCTCGGACCGGGGATGTGTTCACGGTGAACGAGACCGGTCGCGTCATCCTGCTGATGCTCAAGGACGGTATCGGGAGCGGAACGATCGCCGAATCGCTCCGGTCCCGGTTCGAAGTCTTCGACGAGGACGTTTCCCGCGACGTGGACGAGTTCCTGTCGGTGGTGCGCGAGCACGGCATGTGTGCCGAGAACGGAGAAGAACCATGACCGGCGAGGGCTCGTTCGCACCCACCGTTGCCGTGACGGGGCTCAACGCGACCGACAACCCCGGCCCGGGCGTCGGCGTGATCCGCTGCTTGCGTGCGGACCCCGACTTCCGCGGGCGGGTCGTAGGGCTGGCGTACGACAGCCTCGACCCGGGCATCTACGCCCCGGATGTCGCGGACCGCGTGTACCTGATGCCCTACCCGAGCGAGGGCCACCGCGCGGTCTGGGACCGCCTGGCCGGCGTGATCGACGACGCCCGTATCGATGTGGTCATCCCGACACTCGACGCCGAGCTCCCGGCGTTCATCGAGCTCGAGAAAGACCTGGCCCACCGCGGCGTCCACACCTTCCTGCCGACCCGCGAGCAGTTCGACCTGCGGTCGAAGACCCGGCTGGAGGACCTCGGCGCGAGGTGTGGCGTACCCGTGCCCAGGACGCGGCTCGCCACGCAACCGCGCGAGCTGTTCCAGGCCGCCGAGGAGCTCGGGCTGCCGATCGTGGTCAAGGGGTTGTTCTACGGCGCGATGGTCTGTCATAGCCTCGACGAGGCCGTGGCGTCGCTCCACAAGACCGCGGCGCAGTGGGGGCTCCCGGTCGTGGTCCAGCAGTACGTGCCGGGCGAGGAGTACGACGTCTCGGCGCTCGGCGACGGCCACGGCGGGATGGTTGGCGCCGTGCCGATGAAGAAGCTCTTCCTGACCGACAAGGGCAAGGGCTGGGCCGGAGTGACCGTCGGCGAGCCGGCGCTCCTCGACGTGACGGAGCGGGTCCTGCGCGGGCTCCGGTGGCGCGGGCCCTGCGAGGTCGAGGTCGTCCACTCGAAGAAGGACGGGCGGTTCTACCTGCTCGAGATCAACCCCAGGTTCCCCGCGTGGATCTACCTCTCGGCCGGTGCGGGGCAGAACCTCCCGGCGGCCTGCGCGCGTCTCGCCCTCGGCGAGGAGATCGACCACCTGCCGCCCTGCCGCGTCGGGACCATGTTCGTGAGGATCTCCCTGGACCAGATCGCCAGCTTCCGCGACTTCGAGGACATCATGGCGCACGGACGGATCGTGCGCGACGAGGGCGAGTCATGACAGAGCAGGACAACACCACCAGACCGCGGTACGAGAAGCCCGTGATCGTGCGCCAGACCCCTGGCGCGATGAACAAGTTCGGCCGCAGGTTCACCGTGCCCGTGCAGACGCACATCGAAGGGCAGAAGGTGACCGATCTCATCGCCGAGCACGGCTCGCCGCTGTTCGTGTTCTCCGAGCGCAAGCTCCGCGAGCAGGCCCGCGAGCTGCGCGACGCCCTCGCGCTCCGATATCCGCGAGTGCAGCTCGCCTGGTCGTACAAGACCAACTACCTCGGCGCCGTGTGCCGTGTCTTCCACCAGGAAGGGGCCTGGGCCGAAGTCGTCTCGGCCTTCGAGTACGAGCGCGCCCTCCAGCTCGGCAACGACCCCTCGACCATCGTCTTCAACGGTCCGCACAAGCCGGCCCGAGCGCTGGAGCACGCGCTCTCCGGCGGGTCGCTCGTCAACATCGACCACTACGACGAGCTCGGCGCGGCGGAGAAGATCGCCGTGAAGCTGGGCATCCGGCCCGGCGTCGGGATGCGGGTCAACCTGTCCACCGGCAGCACGCCGGCCTGGGACCGCTTCGGGTTCAACCTCGAGAACGGCCAGGCCCTCGCGGCCGCCGAACGGATCATGGCGGGCGGCAAGCTGCGCCTCGTCGGCCTGCACTGCCATATCGGGACCTTCATCCTCGAGCCCGAGGCGTACAAGGTCGCGGCGGGCAAGCTCGCGCGGTTCGCCAACGAGCTGCGTGAGAAGCACGGGATCGTCCTCGAGGTCCTCGACCTCGGCGGCGGGCTGGCGTCGCGTAACACGCTCCACGCCCAGTACCTGCCGGGCGAGCAGGCCACGCCATCGTTCGCGCAGTACGCCGAGGCCATCGCCGACGGGCTCGAGGCGCTCGAGGCTCCGCCCTCGCAGCGGCCGACCCTGATCCTCGAGAGCGGCCGGTCCCTCGTCGATGAGGCCGGGAGCCTCGTGGCGTCGGTCGTCGCGACCAAGCGGCTCGCCGACAGCCGCAAGGCGCTGGTCCTGGACGCGGGTGTCAACGTGCTGTTCACCTCGTTCTGGTACAAGCACGAGATCCGGCCCGCGGTGAACCGCCCCGGGCGGCCGGAGGCCACGGCGGTCTTCGGCCCGCTTTGCATGCAGATCGACGTGATCCGCGAGAGCATGAACCTCCCGGCCCTCCAGCCCGGCGACCCGGTGGTCATCGGCACCGTGGGGGCATACAACGTGACCCAGTGGATGCAGTTCATCACGCTCAGGCCGGCCGTGGTCATGATCACGACCGACGGGCGGGTCGAGCGCATCCGGGACGCGGAGACGATCGAGGACGTCATCGGTCCGGAGCGCGTGCCCGCGCACCTGGTATGAGGACGGGAGAGCAGATGGTCACGGTGCTCCATCGCTGGCCCCGTCTCGCGGCGGTGATCGATTCCACGCTCGCCAGCTATGCCCAGGTGTTGTTCTCCCGGCGCTGGCTGACGGGGCTGCTGCTCCTGGCCGCGACGGCGATGGACGCGCGGGTGCTCGTCGGCGGGCTCGTCGCCGTGCTGCTCACCAACGCCTTGGCCCTGGCGCTGGGCATGGGAGCGCCGGCGGTGCAGTCCGGGCTGTTCGGCATCAACGGGCTGCTCGTGGGCGTGGTCGTCGCCCGGTGGTTCGAGCCCACGCCCGTGCTCTTCATCGTCCTCTTGCTCGCGGTCATCGCGGTCGTGCTCATCAATGCCGGGCTGCGGACGCTGATGGCGTCGGTCCTGGGGCTGCCCGTGCTCACCGTGCCGTTCATCCTCGTCGTCTCCCTGGTGCTCGCCGCGAGCCACTCGCTCCACGGGCTGGTGTGGCAGACCCAATCCGTGCCCGCGCCGATCCCCACCGGGAGCTGGATCGCCTGGTTCGTGCTCACGTACCTGAGGGCGCTCGGGTACATCTTCCTGAGCCCCGAGCCCGTCGCCGGCCTCCTCGTGTTCCTGGCGCTGCTCGTGGCGTCGCGGATCAGCGCGGTGCTCTCTGTGTTCGGCTTCGCGCTGGCGGTCGCCGCGACGGGCGTGCTGACTGGCGGCTCGACCGACGTGGCGCTCGGCGGCGTGGGCCTGAACGCCGTGCTCGTCTCCGTCGCGCTCGGCGGGTTCTTCTTCGTCTCGGGCCGGTGGTCGTTGCTGGTCGCGGCGGTGGGCACGTTCACCGGCGTGCTGCTCACCACCGGACTGGACGTCGTCGTCCGCGGCCTCGGCCTCGAGGTGCTCATCCTGCCCTTCAACCTCACTGTGCTGGTCACGCTCTACGGGATGCGGCAGCGGCTCGTGAACCGTGCTCCGGTGCAGCTCGACGTGGTCGGCGACTCGCCCGAGGAGAGCCTCTACCGGCACCAGGCGCGGGTGGCGCGGTTCGGCTGGACGTTGCCGGTGCGGTTCTCGCTCCCGTTCCGCGGAGCCTGGACCGTGACCCAGGGCTGGAACGGGAAGGACACCCACATGGACGCCTGGCGCCACGGCTGGGACTTCGAGGTCGCCGACGAGCGGGGCGCCACCTGCCGGAGCCCGGGCACGCAGCTCACCGACTACCACTGCTACAAGCTCCCGGTCCTGGCCCCGGCGGACGGAGTCGTAGCGACGGTCATCGACGGCCAGCCCGACAACCCCGTCGGCGAGCCCGACCTCGTCCAGAACTGGGGCAACGTGGTGGTGATCCGCCACGGCCACGGGCTCTTCTCGGTGCTGGCCCACCTCTCGCCGTCTTCGCTCAAGGTCTCGGAAGGGCAGGTCGTGAGGCGTGGCGACCAGGTGGGCTCGTGCGGGAGCTCGGGGCGGTCGTCCGTCCCCCACCTCCACTTCCAGCTCCAGGGCACCGCCGTGCTCGGCGCGCCCACGCTCCCGGGCGAGCTCCACGACGTCGTGCTCGAAGACGAGGACGACGCGGCGGTCCTCGGGTGCCACGTGCCGCGCGACGGCGAGCGGCTCCGCAACCTCGTCGAGGACCTCAGGCTCCAGAGTGCCCTCAGGTTCCCGGCCGGGCGCCGCTGGAGCTTCGACGTGAGCCTCGAGCGGTGGGGCGACCACACCGAGACGATCGTCAGCGAGGTGACCCTGCTCGGGGACCGCCGCCTCCGTTCGCTCGAGACGGGAGCGACCCTGACCTTCGTGGAAGACCCGGTCTTCGTATGCCTCGAGCTCACCGGACCGGGCGAGTCGGTGCTGGCCGCGCTCCACGTGGCGCTGCACCGCGTACCGCTCGAGATGAAGGCCGCCATCCGGTGGAGCGACCTGATCCCCTGGCGGCCTCACCTCGACCCGATCATGCGCTGGGTCCTCGACGTGGCGAGCCCGTTCGGCAGGGCCGGCTGGCAGCGCGTGAGCTACGAGATGCGCCTCGATGGGCGCACTGTCGAGGTGCTGGGCCGAGGCTCGAGCCGGGTCCGGACCGTCGCCACGAGGGCCGTGTTCGACCAGACCAAGGGGCTCGTCGAGATCCACGCCGAGACCGGGAAGGGAAAAGTCCTCGCCAGGAGGAGCGATGCGAGTTGAACGTCAGGAAATGCCCTCACCCCGACCCTCCCCCCGAGGGAGAGGGGATTCGACACCTCTCCCACCGGGAGAGGTCGGCCGAAGGCCGGGTGAGGGGCGCGTCGTCACCACCGTCGTGGCGCTGGCCCTGTTTTTCGCCTCGACCGCCCGCGCCCAGTCCACCGACGAAACCCTGGCGCGTGCGCGGGAGCTCGAGCAGGCTGGTGATGTCCGGGAGGCAGCCCACCTCGTCGAAGAGCTCGCCGCGGCGACACCCGAGGACTTCGCCGTCCGCCTGCGCGCCGGCTGGCTCGCGCTGCGCGAGCAGCGGTACGACGACGCCGAGGCCCACTATCAGGCCGCGGTGGACGTCTCGGATGGCAACCCCGAGGCCACGCTGGGCCTGGCCTCGGCGCGCAGCGGCGGCCAGCGGTACCAGGACGCCCTCGGCCCAGCGCAGGACGCCGCGAGGCTGATGCCCGAGAGCGCTGACGCGCACCTGGAGCTGGCGTGGGTCCTGTTCAACCTGGAAAGCTACGATGACGCGCTCGCGTCGTACCGCCATGTTCTCGAGCTACGGCCGGAGGACGCCGACGCCCTCGCCGGCGCCGGCTGGTGCCTCCAGCGCCTCGGAAGGGCGCGTGAGGCGAGGGCGGAGCTCGAGCGTGCGCTGGAGCTCGACCCCGACAACGACGCCGCGTCGCACGGCCTGAGCGCGGCTGGTTCGGGCGTCGCGATCGACGCGGCGCTGCGGGGCCTCGTGGACGTCGGCGGCCGGACGCCATCGACCATGTGGGGCGGAGGCGTCGCGGCGTCGCTCGGGATGCATGTCCGGGGCTTCGGGCTCCGGGCGGCGTACAGGTATTCGCAGCTCCAGCCGACCGACGAGTTCGTGCCGGGCCCGCTCCCACCGCCCGGCGCTCCGCCCCCGCCGCCGCAGGCGTTCCAGCGCGACTCGTACGACACTCACTTCGTCGCGGCCGGGCTGGACTATGCGGTGCGCTGGTTCGACGTCGGCGTGCTCGGCGGGTACGCCCGCGCCGAGGCTCGCGACTGGAGCGCGGGCCTCGTCGCGCTCCACCTCGGCGCCACGTTCCGGGCCACCCTCGTGGTGAACGGCGCGGTGCTGTTCTCCGAGGCCGGGACCGACGGACAGGTCGAGGCGCGCGCGTCCTTCCCGATCGCGAGCTGGCTCGACCTGTGGGCCGGGTTCCTCCTGACCATCCACACCGAGGAGTCGCGGACCCTGCTCCCGCCAGGCACCGGCACTGGCAGCGGCGATCGAGACATCGAGTCCCTGCCGGCCGGCGAGGGCGGCCTGCGGTTCCATGGCGATCGCTGGTCGCTGGACGTCTGGGGCGGGTATGGCGGAACGGTGAACCGCCTCGTCTACCATGCCCCGGCTCTCTACGACTTCGAGGAGGAGCTCTTCTGGGACGCCGGCGCGCTCGCCGACATCCAGGTGTCCCGGACAGCTTCGCTCGGCATGAGCGTGGACCTCGGGTTCGAGGTCCTGGGCACGCGCTTCACGGCGCTCGACGGGAACGAGCAGGAAGGCGTCCTGTCCCTGGTGTATCTTGGGCTCCGGATGCGCTGGAGCCGAGGCGCGAGCAGGAGGTGAACATGCATCGAGTCATTTCGGGCGGGGTCATGGGGCTCACGGTCGTCGCGCTGCTGGTCGCATCGTGGCACGCGCACGGCGAGGGCGCGGGAAGCGCGGCGATCCCCGCGCTCTACCAGTCGTCGTATGCGCTCGAGGCCGCGAACGACATCGGCGGAGCCCTCGCCAAGGCGCGGGACATCGTCCGGCGCGATCCCGACGACTACGTGGGCCAGCTCCGGGTGGGCTGGCTGCTCTACCTGAACAAGCAGTACGACGATTCCGCTGCAGTGTATCGAACGGCCGTGAAGCTCAGGCCCACCGCGGTCGAGCCCAAGCTCGGGCTCATGCTGCCGCTCATGGCGGCGAGCAAGAACCAGGATGCGCTCACAACGGCCGAGGCGGTCCTCGCCATCGACCGCGGCAACTACCTGGCCCGGAGCCGCAAGGCGTACCTGCTGTACCAGCTCGGCCGTTACGCCAAGGCCGAGGTCGAGTACCGGGCTGTGCTCGAGCAGTACCCGTCGGACGTCGAGATGATGGCGGGCCTCGCATGGTCGCTGATCAAGCAGGGCCGCTGCCCCCAGGCGCGGGGTGTGTTCACCGGGTTGCTCCACGTCGCGCCCCAGCATTCCTCGGGACGAGCCGCCGCGAGCGAGTGCGAGTGACGGCCCTGGCATCGGACGGGAAAGGCACCGGGCGAGCGACGAGGTCCGGGTGGTTCTTCCTGCAGGAGCTCCGGAAATTCGGTGCTCCGACCAGCGGGAATCTCAGAGCAGCTCGGGCAGCGCCATGAGCGCCGCGGCCACCGGGATGATGCGCACGTGGCCATGCAGGTACTCGCGATCGCCGCCGTACAGGAGGTAGCACCTGGCCATGGGGTAGTCGGCGTGAAACAGCTCCAGCGAGGCGAGATCCCGTTCGCTCCACCTGGCCGAGTGCTTGACCTCCACCGCAACGAGGCCCCGTTCGCCGTAGAGCACGAAGTCCACCTCGTCGCCGCCCACGGTCCGCCAGTAATGGAGGACGTACCCGAGGCCAAGGTTCGCACTGGTGGCGCGCAGCTCCTGGAAGACCAGGGTTTCAAGGGCGATGCCGCCGATCTCGTCGTCGATGTCCAGCGGCCCGCGCGGCCGGAGTGCCCGGAACACGCCGGCATCGAAGAAGAAGAACTTGGGATGGCTGACGACCTTGCGCCTGGCCCGCCGGGTGAAGACCTCGAGGCGGCTGGAGAGGAGCAGGTCCTCCATGAGCTCGAAGTGGCTCGCCGCGGTCTTCCGGCTGACCCCGGCGTCGCTCGCCACCTTCTGGATGTTCAGCACCGCGGCCTGAGAGAAGCTCGCGGTCTCGAGGAAGCGCGCAAACGCGGGCAGGTTGCGGACCAGCGCCTCCTGCTGGACCTCCTCCCTCAAATACGTGCTGACATATGCGCGCAGGAAACCGTCCGGGTCGCTCTCGCTGTAGGCAGCGGGAAGATGGCCGTGTCGCAGCGACCTCCGGATGTCGAAGTCGGTGCCGAGCTCGACGGCAGTGAGCGGGTGCATGCTCATCGTCAGCGCCCGCCCGGCCAGGAGGTTGACCCCGGCTCGCCTGAGCTTGCGCGCGCTGGAGCCGGTGAGCACGAAGCGCCAACCCCGCTCTTCGATGAGGCGGTGGACCTCGTCCAGCAGCGCGGGCACCTTCTGCACCTCATCGATCACAACGCCGTGGTTTGCGGCCCCGGCCACCATCGCCTCCAGGCGCGCCGGTCGAACGGTCAGCTCGGTGAAGAGGTCGCCGCGGAGGAGATCGACCCGCGCCGCCTGCGGGAAGAGCTCGCGGGTCCAGGTCGTCTTGCCGGTGCCGCGGGGGCCGAAGAGGAAGGAGCTCTTTTCTTTGGGGAAGTTGATTTTTCTGCTCCACATATTGCCGATCTTACATAATAAACGGCATCAGGAGGGAAGTTTTTCTGAGTGTGTCCCACATATCCAACATCCTGGATCGCTCCGCCTGGGTCTGAAGATCCAGGCTCCAGACCGCGCAACTTCATGGTGTTAGGGGGACGCTCGCAGGTCGGGCATGATCTCGGCTCGAGACGGTAGCCCAGGTGACCGGCGTCAACTACTTTATCCGGCCCGTGGTCGCGCTTCGGGACGAGCCGCCGCGAGCGAGTGCGAGTGACGGCCCAGGCATCGGACGGGAAAGGCACCAGGTGAGCGACGAGGTCCGGGTGGTTCTTCCTGCAGGAGCTTCCATTGCGGAAAATCGGTACTCCGGCCTGCGGAAATGCGGTGCTCGTTGGTGCGGAAATGTGGTATTGAAGCGGGCGTGGTCGCCTACATCGAACGCGCAACGGACCGGTTGATCCGCGACCTTCTGAGGGAGCTGCCCGCTCTCCTCCTTGTCGGGCCCCGCGCCAGCGGCAAGACCACCACAGCGATGCGGCATGCTGCGACTGTTGTCCGCCTCGACCATCCCGGTGAGGCCGCCGCCTTCGCAGCCGATCCCGATGCGGCGCTGCGGGGGCTTCCAGAACCCGTACTGCTCGACGAATGGCAGGCGACTCCCGGCGTGCTGGGCGCGGTCAAACGAGCGGTGGACACCAATTCCCGCCCGGGGCGGTATCTGCTGACCGGATCGGTCCACGCGGATCTTGAAGCCTCGACCTGGCCGGGCACCGGACGGCTGGTGCGGGTACCGATGTTCGGTCTCTCGATCGCCGAGCTCCAGGGCCGGCCCCAGGCACGTCCGCTGATCGACCGCCTCCTGAACGGAGCACCGATCGATGTGCCCCCCGGAACGCCAGACTTGCGGGGCTACGTCGAACTGGCTCTCCAAGGCGGGTTCCCCCAGGCTGCGCTGGCGCTGACCGACCGGACGCGCAGGCTGTGGCTCGCCAGCTACGTCGAACAGCTCCTGACGCGTGACGCCCAGATCGTGGACGGGGCACGGGACCCGGCGAAGCTCCGCCGGTTCGTCGAGGCCTACGCGTCGAGCTCGGCTGGAGCAGTCGCGGACCAGACGCTCCTCGACGCCGCCGGCGTCAACCGCAAGACGGCCGTCGCCTACGAGCAGCTCCTGATCACCCTCTGGCTCGTCGAACGCGTGCCCCCCTGGACATCGAACCGTTTGGCGCGATTGACCCACATGCCGAAACGCTACCTGACCGAACCAGCCCTGCTCGCCGGAATCCTCGGCGTCGATTCCGGCGCGGTGGTCCGCGACGGTGATCTGCTGGGACGAGTGCTGGACACCCTGGTCGCAGCGCAGTTGCGAGCCCAACTCCCGATCGCCGAGGCTACCACCCGGCTGTTCCACGTGCGACAGGAGCAGGGACGGCGCGAAGTCGACCTCGTGCTCGAGGCAGGCGCGGGCAAGGTCGTGGCCATCGAGGTGAAGGCCGACTCCGCACCGCGGCCTGACGCGGCGCGCCATCTCGGCTGGCTTCGCGACCGGCTTGGGGACCGGTTTATCGCGGGACTGGTCCTGCACACCGGCCCTCGGGTTTTCGAGCTGGGTGACCGTCTCATCGCCGCCCCGATCTCGACCCTCTGGACGTAGGTCCTCGACCCGAAATCTCGATCCGGGATTTTCCGGAAGCGCCTGGCCCATCGAACGAAGGCCGGCCACGTCGAGATGCTGTCTATCCGCATTAGATCTACTCGACCACCCTCTCGTGGAAGTCGGAGGGCTTCACGATCCCGAGCCGCCGCGAGCGAGTGCGAGTGACGGCCCAGGCATCGGACGGGAAAGTCGATGGTCACTATCCACCGCGCTGGAGGCCATTGCACAGACCTCCTCGAGACCATATAGTGACCACATGGAGACCATTTCGATATCGGAGCTCAAGGCTCGCCTGTCGTCGGAGCTGCGCAAGGTCCGCGCCGGCATCGAGCTCGTGGTCCTCGACCGCGACAAGCCGGTGGCGATGCTCGTCCCGTACGAGGCCGGGACGCTGGAAGTCAGGCCCCCGGACAAGCCCCTCCCGCGGCGGCCGCCGCGGCTCCGCGTCGCGGCAGATCCCGTGGCCGTCCTGCTCGAGGAGCGGAGGTCGAGGTGATCGCCTATATCGACTCCTCGGTCGTGCTGCGCTGGCTCCTGCGCGGGGAGGACACCCTGGCCCGGGCGGCGCGGGGTCGAACCGCTGGCTCGAGCGAGCTCATGCTCATCGAGTGCAGCCGCGTGATCGAGCGGCTCCGGCTGACCGGGACGATCGACGACGGGGAGGTCGCGGTCGCGCGCGAGGCACTGCGGGAGGTCCACGCCGGGCTCTCGATAGTCCCGCTCTCGGCCGCGGTGAAGCGGCGGGCCGCGGGCTCCTTCCCGACAGTCCTCGGCACGCTCGACGCGATGCACCTGGCCACGGCGCTGCTCTGGGCGGAGCAGGCCGGGGAGCCGCTCGCGGTCTACACGCACGATCGGCAGCTCGGCACCGGCGCGCGCGCCCTGGGATTCGAGGCGCCGCTGGGGTAGATAAGGCCCGACCCCGCGTGTCGGAGCCCACGGTTCTCTACCAGCTCGATCCCGCCAAACTTTCCCGGGAGTCGACGGGCCCACCACAGCCAGCCTCGATTCGACCCATTTCTCCTCACCCTCGAGTGACTTCTGGCACCCGGCATCGACCTCATCGAGCACCCGACGCAGCTCCTGCTGGAAGGCGCCCGGACGCTCCGAGCCGTCTCATCCTACCTCCTCGGCAGCGTCTGGAGCTTGCGTGATGCCATGTGCTCGGCGAAGCCGTCGTAGCCCTTCTCCTTGATCATGGCGAGGCACGCGTCGCGGTTCGAGTTCAGGACGATGCCCACCACCTTGGCGATGAAGTTGTGCAGCTTCCTGCACTCGGCGATGTTCGACAGTTCGGTGCAGTCGGCGCAGCTCCGGTACTCGTGCTCGATGCAGCAGGAGCGAACCGTGCACCACGAGGCCCGGTCGTTCTTCGGGCACCCGGGGCACGATTCACGGAGGTAGCGTTTGCACGCTCCGCAGTAGAGGCCGCAGAAGGCGATGGTGCCGGAGTCGGTGACGACGGGTTTCACGGACATCTCGACCTCCTTCAGTCAGACTCACTCGGCTGCAGCGCCCACGAAGATGCGGATGAGGCGCTCGCTCTCGAAGTAGAAGATCATTCCGCCATACACGGAGCCCGCGACGAGGCGGTCGGGCTCGATGGGGGAGTCCTGGTCCCGGAAAGCTCCGTATGTTCGGCGCACATCCTCTGCGGAGCTGCCGATCCCGATACCCCGGTCGGTCCGGAATCCACACGGTGCGGTGATGGTGATGCCGGCGACCGTCAAGGAACCACCCACCGTCTCGGAGGTCAGCTCGAGCGTGATCCCTGAGTACTCCCAGAGCTGGTGGAACAACCCGGTGGCGGCGTTTTCCTCGGCTGGGCCACGGCTCTCGGGCTCGCCGAGGGTCGCGAGCGCTTCTGCCCCGGACAGGCCGAGCCGGAGCGGCCCGATCCGCTCTCGGGTGGAGTCGAACCCTCCGCGGTCGTTTTCGCCCCCGGTCAGCGGGTACGCCGGCTCCTCACTCGCGCGAGGAGGGGCGACCGTGCCTCCGCACGTCGCGTGTCGGCCGCTGCACGCCAGCATCAAGGTCGCGAGGCAGAAGAACAGTGCCCGACTCATAGCACCACAGCATAGGAGCCGAAGAGGCGCGTGACCACCGACTTCGTTCGTGGCCTCGTCAACAGCGCCCGAGCCGCTCCATTGTGGCACCATGGTGTGAAGGGAGCGTGACATGAGCCGCTGGATCCTCGTTGGTTGCATCGGCGTGTTGTTCGAGATGTCGGATGTCGGGGCCTGCTCATCCGCGACCCACGAGGACGGAGCCGCGGACGCCGATGTTGACCTGGACGTCGATGTGGACTCCGACACCGACTCTGATTCCGACTCGGAGACCGACGAGGACGCGGACGCGGATGAGGAAGAGGACGAGGATCCGAGCGACGTCGATCCGGATCTCGGGGGTGATGTCGACATCGACGACGGCGTGGTCGAACCGCTGCCCTACCCCACCCGGTCGGACTACAGACTGAAAGGCATCCAGCCCGACTTCTGGCCGAACATGGACGAGATCTCGGGGAACAACACGGGCGGTGTCGCGATGAACCTCGTCTGGGCCGGCTGGGAGCCGGAGGTGAGGACGCCGCCCTGCGATCCCGGCGTGCACCAGGAGTTCGACGGCCGGTGCTTCGTGATCGACTCGAACGTCGATTCGGCGATCCGCGGCTGGACCGAGCGAGGGGTCGTGGTGACGGGCATCGTCTACGGCGTGCCCACGTGGGCCCGCGTCGGGAACACGCGGTGCTCTCCGGTCGCGGACGGCTTCGAGATATTCTGCGCTCCGGACGACCCGAGCGACTACGGCCGCTTCGCGGGCATGCTCGCCAGCAGGTACGACGGGCTCCACGGCCACGGGCGCATCGCGGACTTCGTCATCCACAATGAGGTCAACACGAACGACTGGTTCGACATCGGATGCGGCGCCGGCGCTCCCTGCGATCAGGACGCGTGGATACGCGCCTACGCCGACAACTACATCGCCGCGTACGACGCGGTCGTGGCGGCGCAGCCGTTCGCCAAGGTGCTCGTCTCGTTCGAGCACCACTTCGGCACCGAGTTCGACCGGCCCGCGTCCGACCACCCGCTCCTCTCGGTCGTGACCTTCATGACGCAGCTCGCCCCTCTGCTCGGCGAAAGGCAGTGGCAGGTGGCGTACCACCCGTACCCGCCGAACCTCTTCTCACCCGTGTTCTCGGCCGACGACCTGCCTCGCGTGACCTACGGCAACATCGGCGTGCTGGTCGGCTGGCTGCGCGCCACCTTCCCCCACGACCCGCACGCCTGGGAGGTGCATCTGACCGAGAGCGGGATCAGCTCGGCTCCACCGCAGTCGTCCGAGGGAGCCCAGGCTTCGGCGGTGTGCGACACGCACCGCAACGTGCTCGGGACTCCCGGGATCGCCAGCTACATCTACCACCGCATGCGAGACCACCCGGCGGAAGGCGGCCTCCAACTCGGCCTGGCTCGCGAGGACGGGACGCTCAAGCCGGCCTGGCGAGTCTGGGCGCTGGCCAACCGCATCGACCTGGACCCGCCCCAGCTCTCGTGTGGCTTCGAGGACCTCCCGTACGTGCGGCTCCGGCGCGGGTACGACCCGGGCCGTGGGCACTGGGCGTCTTCGCGTCTTCTCCCGCCCGGCTTCACCGAGGAGCAGACCTGGCTGCTGCTCCGGAACGAGGTGCCCGGCACCACGCTCCTCTTCGAGTGCGAGGTGGGCGGCCACAACTTGCTGACGGATCGCTCCGACTGCGAGGGACAGCAGCCCATGGGTCCCGTGGGATACGTCCATGACGCCGAGCAACCTGGTACCGTGCCCCTCTTCAGGTGCCGCATCGGCACAGGGAGAGACCACTTCGTGTCGAGCCACGCGGAGTGCGAGGGCCAGGTCGTCGAGCGGCTCCTCGGCTATGCACGGCGATGACGCTCGATCCGGAGCTTTCGCTCACTTTTCTCACCTCAACGGGGTAGCGTCGTGGTCCTCGGCCGCAACCCGGGGCTTCGGGCTGTCCCCATGCCGGGAACCGCACGAAACGCCACGGCAGCACCCGGTTCCTGGCGCTCGACGGGAACGAGGAGGAATGCGTCCTGTCCCTGGTGTATCTTGGGCTCCGTGACGGCTCGAACACCAGCCGGGAGAGACTCCGGGCGAGCGACGAGGTCCGGGTGGACCGCCCTGTTCGTGTCTGCGCTCCTCGGTGCATCGGGGGCTGTGGTGTACCAGTACCACGCGTCCGTGGAGAACAGCCGCCGGCTCATGGAGGAGCAAGCGGAGACCCTCGCCGCGCTGATCGAGACGGAAGTGGCCAACGTGGCGCAGTTCGGGCCGTACCGTCAGGAGCGGCTGGAGAGCATGTTCCGGCGCCTCGTGGACATCGGTGCCGTGAGCCACCTCCGGCTCGTGGACGGAGCGGGACATGCCCGGGTCGAGGCCGGCGGGCCCCTGGGAACGGATGAGACCGGGATCATGATCACTCGGCGCCTGGTGATCCGCGAGCCGTTCGACGTCGCTCACGGGACCAGCGCCTTCCCCGTGAGCGGCCCCGGCGGCAACCCGAGCGGCCTGCTCACCGGTCCGGCGACCCTGGTGCTCCGGTTCTCGGACGAGCGCTTCGAGCAGGTGCGGCACGGCGCCGTCCTCCTGCTCGCCGTGTCCCTGGTCCTCGTCGCCGCATTCGGCGCGTCAGCGGGACTCTGGCTCCGCGCCGCCCGGCGTTCGGCCGAGACCGAGCGGCAGCTCCGCCTGGCTCAGGAACGGTCGAAGCACCTCGAGGGGCTCAACCTGATGGCGTCGGGGCTCGCGCACGAGATCCGCAACCCGATCGGCGCGGTGCACGGCTTCGCTCAGCTCCTCGCCGAGCGGTTCCCCGACGCTTCGCCCGAGGGACGCTATGCCCAGGTCATGCTCGAGTCCCTGGACGAGGTGTCCGAGCGGGTCACGCGCCTGCTCTCGTTCGCCAGGCCGCGGGAGCCCGAGCGCAAACCGGCGGACCTCGACGAGCTGGTCCGCAACGTGGCACGGTTGATCACGCCGGACCTCGAGTCGAAACAGGTCTCGCTCACGCCCTGGTACACCACGGGCGAGCACCCGGCCCGCGTGGATGTGGCCAGGATCAAGGAGGTCGTGCTCAACCTGCTCCTCAACGCGCTCGATGCCGTCGAGCCGGGCGGCGTTATCCGCGTCGGGACGAGCTTCGACGCCGCCGCGCGTGCTCACGTAATCGAGGTGTCGGACGACGGCAAGGGGATCGCGCCGGAGCACATCGATCAGGTCTTCACGCCGTATTTCACCACGAAGTCGAAGGGCTCTGGCCTCGGGCTCGCCATCTGCCGCCGTGTCGTGGAAGACCACGGCGGGACCATCACGATCGAAAGCGAGCCGGGCGTCGGGACGACAGTGATCGCCGTGTTCCCGGAGATGAACGGGCCGTGACGGACGTGGCTCCGAGACCTGTGGAAGCCGCTGTGTAGTCCTCGGATCTCGACGATCACAGCCCGCAGATCGAAACGCAGCCGCAGGAGCCACCGCTTGCCGCGCACTCGTCCAGGCACGACCCCGGAGTGCAGTTCTCGATGCAGGTCCCCTCGGTCACACCGCACTCGATGTCGAACCAGTCGCAGAGCTCCAGGCAGGCGGGTGGCTCGAGGTCTCCGTCCGAGTCCGCGTCGCTGTCAGTGTCGCTATCGGTATCGCTGTCGGTATCGCTGTCGCTGTCGGTATCGACATCCGTGTCGGTGTCGCCGTCGCCACCGCCGCCGAGATCGATGATCCCGTAGGTGGAGAAGCTGGTCAGGCTCGCGACGACCTCATGGGTCTCGACATCCACCGAGGACGCGATGGGGACCCATGCCCCATCGGTCGAGCGGGCCATGGACAGCGGCGGCAGGTCCGTGCCCGTAGGCACCAATCCCTGGTACGAGAAGCGGATCGTCACGGGCGGGTCGAAGGTCACGCCCTCGGGCTGGAGCTCGTACGCGGGGCCCAGGTTCCCCGGCGGCGCCTCCGCGGCCTCGGTGATGCTGACCTCGGTGTCGGTGTCGAAGGTGCCGACCTCGAAGATCAGCTCGACCGGCCCCGACTGCACAGATCCCCCATCCGGCCCGACGATCTCGACCACGATCGTGTCGTCCGAGCCGTCGCCTCGGCAATAGGATAGCAGCATGAGCCCCAGGAGCCCTATCAGGATGTCCTTTGCCGTGTGTTGCATGACGTTTCCTCCGACCTCGAGTTTCGTTGATCCGGGCGTCATCTGTCCATGGAGGGAAAAACCGCTTATAGGTGGATCGCGGTGCCCAAGCCATGAAGACCGTGCTCATCGTCGATGACGAGGCGAGCCAGCGCGAGCTGATGAACGCCGTGCTCGAGGGGGAGGGCTACCACTGCGTGCTCGCGAGGAACGGCTCCGAGGGCCTGGAGGCCGTGACGACCGCTCCTCCCGACCTCGTCCTCCTCGACGTGCGCATGGACGGGATCGACGGTCTCGAGACGCTCGCCCGGATCCGGGCCGTGCTCCCGAACCTGCCGGTCGTCATGGTCACGGCTCACGGCGACGTGACCATGGCGGTGGAGGCCATGAAGCGCGGCGCCTCCGACTTCGTCCAGAAGCCCGTGGACATCAACCGCCTCCGAGACCTCGTGCACGCACTGGTCGAGGAGCGGTCGGACGCCGGGACGCCGGACGACGAGGCGAACGCCGAGGTCAACGAGCCGCGCGAGCTCGTCGGGATCAGCGAGGCCGCGGCTGGAGTCCGCCACCTCTGCCGTGTCGCGGCCCGGTCCATGGCCACGGTGCTCGTCACGGGCGAGAGCGGCACGGGCAAGGAGGTCGTGGCGCAGGCGATCCACCGGTTGAGCGCACGGCGCGCGAGCCAGTTCGTGGCCGTCAACTGTGCCGCGCTCCCCGGGACCCTGCTCGAGAGCGAGCTCTTCGGCCACGAGCGGGGTGCGTTCACCGGCGCCGTGTCACGGAAGATCGGGCTCTTCGAATCGGCGCACGGCTCGACGTTGCTGCTCGACGAGGTCGCGGAGATGAGCCCCGGCCTCCAGACGAGACTCCTGCGCGTCTTGCAGGAGCGCGTGCTGGAGCGGATCGGCGGCAACCAGCCAGTCAGAGTCGATGTGAGGGTCATCGCGGCGACCAACAAGGACGTCCATGCCGCGGTCGCCGACGGCAGCCTGCGCGAGGACCTGTACTACCGGATCAATGTGCTGCACATCCACGTCCCGCCGCTGCGCGAGCGGCCCGAGGACGTGCTGATCCTGGCGAGGCACTTCCTGGAGAAGCACGGCGGCGACCGGCGCTGCGAGCTCTCGCCGTCGGCCGCGAAGCGCCTTGCGGCGCACGACTGGCCGGGCAACGTGCGCGAGCTCGAGAACGCGATCGAGCGGGCGCTGCTCTTCGTGAAGGGCCGCGACATCCTCCCGGAGCACCTGCCGCCGCCGCTCGGATCTCGCGGCGCGGGAGGCGAGGCCGAGACCGGCGTTCGACCGGGCTGGAGCCTCCAGGAGGTCGAGCGCGACCTCATCGTGAAGACCCTCAAGGCATGCGACGGCAACCGCACGCGTGCGGCTCGGGAGCTCGGCCTCTCGCGCCGGACCCTCCAGATCAAGATCAAACGCTACGGGCTCGAGTGATGTGGACCAGGAGCGTGTCCCATCCCCCATTGCGCGGTCAGTCACCTGGGCCTGAAAGGCCCAGGCTCCCGCGCTCTCGCCGGCTGAGGCCGGCAGCTCGTCTCGAGGAAAATACCAAGTTCGAGGCCTCCTCCTTCAGGAGGCAAGAGGACCAGAGCCTGGGTCTTCAGGCCCAGGCCGGGGCGTGACGGCTATTGGACATGTGGGACACACCACCAGCCACGTTCGGACCTCCAGCATGCTTTCATTGTCACTCTTCGTGGACAGGGAGGTCGAGGTGGAAACGGGTGGGCGTACCGTCGTCCTCGGCGAGCCAGAGACGGCCGCCGTGGTCCTCGACGATACCCTGGCTGACCGACAGCCCGAGCCCGGAGCCGAGGCCCCCTCGTCTCGCCGAGTAGAACGGATCGAAGATCCGCTCTCTCGCCTCCCTGGACACCCCGATGCCGTGGTCCTCGACCGTGATGCGGACCATCCGGTCGTCGCCTGACTGCACGGGCTCGCACGCGATGCGCAGGACCTTGCCGGGATCGTATCCGGTGAAGCGGTCGTTGAGCGCTTGCCTGGCGTTCGTGATCAGGTTCACGAGCACCTGCACGATCAATTGCGGCCGGCACAGTATCCGCGGCAGGTCCCCGGGGACCTCCAGCTCCAGCGTGATCTGGTCGTTGCTCAGGACCTTGCGGGTCAGATCGAGCGTGGCGTCCAGGACCTCCGTGATGCTCGTCGGCACCGGGACCTCGAGCTCCTGCCGCGCGAACGACTGGAGGTTGCGGACGATCGACGCCACGCGTCCGCTCTCGGCGACGATCTCCGATGCGAATGCCTTGACCTTCTCGGAGCTCATCCCGTCGCGCTGGAGCAGGCTTGCGTAGTTCATGATCACGTTGATGGGGTTGTTGATCTCGTGCGCGACTCCGCTGGCCAGCGATCCGATGGCCTCGAGCTTCGCAGCCTGCCGCAACCGGTCATCGAGCCGCTTGCGCTCGGTCACGTCCGACAGGATCACCGCGATCCGCCCCGGCTCCGGGCAGAAGGCCTGGACCTCGATGAACTTGTCGAGCACGCCGGAGAACCGTTCGATCCTCCTCGATGAACCGCTCTCGGCCACGGCGTCGAGGAGGTCGACCCACGGTTCGTTCGATGACGCCAGGATCTCGTGTACCGATCGGCCGAGGATGTCCCGGGCTCTCAGGCCGGTCAACGACTCGAACGCCGGATTGACCTCGAGCACCGTGTAGTCCGAGCCTTCCCCCTTCACGATCTCGACGACCAGGAGCCCGTCGAGCATCGAGTTGAACAGCACGCGGTAGCGTTCCTCGCTCCGTCGGCGGAGCTCCTCGGCGTGACGCTGGGCCGTGATGTCGCGGAACACCGTGATCCGGAGGTGCCGCCCCTCGGCCGGGTACGGCTTGCATACGAGCTGGACGTAGACTGGTGTTCGGTCCTTGCGGAACCCGATCCCCTCGAACGGCGCCTCGGCCGCGTCCAGCGACCGGCCCATGATCTTGGACCACGTCTCGGGCGTGGTGAACGACTCGCCCAGCATCCCGATCACCTCGGGCTGCTGGAATCCGAAGATGCGCGCGAACGCCTCGTTCGCGTCCAGGATCACGCCGTGGTCATGGACGATGACACCCTCCTCGGTGACCTCGGAGATCAGCCGCAGCCTGATCTGGCTATCCCTCAGGAAGTCGTTGGTGGTCATGCGGTTCTGATCGAGATTCTAACGTCCTGTCCGGCCTGCCTCAAGCCGCGATCGTGCGCCATAATCGTCGGCTCCAGGCTCCAGGCTCCAGGCTCCAGGGCCTGCAGGCTGCGGCGGGGCGATCATTCTGTGGTGTCCTGGGGACCACCCGCGAGGC
>Ga0233425_10003016_pt1 | contig 31666 bp, 15 predicted proteins | sample Watercolumn_Towu_2_FD_181712 | JGI IMG/M metagenome (GOLD analysis project Ga0233425, IMG submission 181712) | Freshwater microbial communities from Lake Towuti, South Sulawesi, Indonesia - Watercolumn_Towuti2014_140_MG | ecosystem: Environmental > Aquatic > Freshwater > Lake | place... | reverse complement strand
GACGGTCTGCACTACCAGGGCCGCGTGACCGCGTTGTTCCAGCGCCATGGCTGGTCCGACGCTCTGACCCCCGAGTACGCCCGGCGCACCGCGTCCCGACTGGAGGCCGTGCTGGGCGACCTGGCGGAAAGGGCGTAGACATCACCGAACTCAGATGAGGGACCGGACCTCACCGAACACAGATGAGGGACCGGACCTCACCGAACGTAGATGAGGGCGTATCCGTCACCGCACGTAGATGTACAGGGTCATCTGCACGTGGGTCTGCGAACCGGAGAGAGCGGCGGGCAGGTTGCAGTTCTCCCACCTGCAGTCCGGGCCGTTCTGGCCGTACCGATCGGTGTCGCAGTTGCTGACGTAGTCGCCGTAGGTCCACTTGTCGAAGGTGATGCCGGGGATCGCGTGCCCGCCGATTTCGGGCTCCGGGATGTTCCCGTTGCCCGCGGTACACTGGTCCACGATCTTCGTGGGGGACTGGAGGATCGCTCCGTCCCACGAGGAATCCAGCTTCGAGTTGAGGGTCCCCTTGTACGCGTACACGACCGTGCCCTTGTGCGTGGCCGCGATCATCTGGTGCGACTTCCCGATGGAGAGCTTGGTCGGCACGTTGCACCAGCCCGGCTCCACGTCCGCGCACGTCTTGTCGGTGCCGCTGTAGAACCGCATCGAATCCGTGGGGGACCCGACCTCGTAGTACGAGTGCTTCCACACCAGCGTCCAGCCGCCGCCGTCCAGGGCCATGTCGCACCAGGCGGTGCGCGAGGGCAGCGGGCCGACGCCGTCCGGGTCGATGAGGTACGGTCCTGTGGTGGCCAGCGGGTTTGCGGATAGCAGGGCCGCACAGCTCGGGGAGAGGCACTCGGGGTCCACATCGACCAAGCCATCGCAGTCGTTGTCCTTGCCGTCGAAGCATTGCTCCGTCTTGCCCGTGCCGACCGCGGGGTCGAGGGGCTTGCAGTCCGTGACGTCCGGGTCGCCGTCGTTGTCGTCGTCGGGATCCACGCAGTCGGCCTGGCCGTCGAGGTCGGTGTCCGGGAACGACTCGTCGGTCTGGCCGTCGCAGTCGTTGTCCTTGCCGTCGCACGTCTCGGCTCCCGCGCCCAGCAGCGGGTCGCACACCGCCACCTTGCCTTCCTGGCACACGGCCTGGGTATGCAGGCACTCGCCCTTGCCGCAGGTGACGGAGCCGAGGCCGTCGTCCGCGACTCCGTTGCAGTCGTTGTCCACGCCGTCGCACACTTCGGGAGCCGCGCCCTCCAGTGGGTCGCACTGCTGGCTCTGGCCGTTCACGCACAGGGAAACGATTTGGAAGCAGGCTCCGAGGCCGCAGCTGGCGAACCCGAGGTCCTCGTCCTTGAGGCCATCGCAGTCGTTGTCCAGGGTGTCGCAGGCCTCGGGCTTCGCGCCGAGGAACGGGTCGCAGGTCTGGGCTACGCCGCCGATGCAGGCGCTGACGGTGTTGAAGCACTCGCCCTTGCCGCAGGCCAGGATCCCAAGGTCCTCGTCCACGAGATCGTCGCAGTCGTTGTCCAGCCCGTCGCACGTCTCCTTGCCCGCGCCGGCAAACGGGTCGCACTGCTGCGGCGTGCCGCCGACGCACGCGGGAGCCGAGTGCTTGCACACGCCCGCGCCGCACTGCACGCTCCCGAGGCCTTCGTCCACCGGTCCGTCGCAGTCGTTGTCCTTGCCGTCGCACACCTCCGCGGAAGCGCCAGCGTTGGGGTCGCACTCCTGGAGCTTGCCGCCGAAGCAGTTCTTCACGGTATGGACGCACGCTCCCAGGCCGCAGGCCGTGGTGCCCTGGTCCTCGTCCACGAGGCCGTCGCAGTCGTTGTCCTTGCCGTCGCAGGACTCCTCCGCGATGCCGAGCTGCGGGTCGCACGCCACGACCTTTCCGGCGACGCATCCGGGTCCGGTGTGCGCACACACGCCCTTGCCGCACGATACTGCCGGCTGGTCCTCGTCCTTGAGCCCGTCGCAGTCGTTGTCCAGGCCGTCGCAGGTCTCCGGGGCAGACTCGTTGACCGCGGGGTCCAGGGGTGCGCAGTCGCTGTCGTCCGGGTCGCCGTCCCCGTCGTCGTCCGGGTCCACGCAATCCTTGAGGCCGTCCAGGTCCTTGTCCGGGAACCCCTCGTCCACCGCGCCGGAGCAGTTGTCGTCCACTCCGTTGCACACCTCCTTGGCTCCGGGGTGCGCGGCCGGGTTGAGGGGTGCGCAATCCTCAGGGTCGGGCGTGCCGTCGCCGTCCTTGTCCTTCTCGCACGCGTCGCCCAGGCCGTCGAGGTCCGAGTCCTTCTGGCCGGGGTTGGGAACCAGGGGGCAGTTGTCTTGAGCGTTGTCCTTTCCGTCGCCGTCCAGGTCCGGGTCGCACTCGTTGCCGAGTCCGTCGCCGTCCTGGTCTGCCTGGAGCGGGTTCTTGAGCCCCGCGCAGTTGTCCACCGAGTCCGGGATCGCGTCGCCGTCCGCGTCGCCGTCGCACGCGTCGCCCACGGAGTCCTTGTCCGCGTCCTCCTGGCCCGCGTTGGCGACCGCGGGGCAGTTGTCCTTGGCATCCGGGATCCCGTCTCCGTCCTGGTCCGCGTCCACGCAGTCCGCGAGGCCGTCGCCGTCCGAGTCGGGGAACGTCTCGTCCGCCTCGCCGTCGCAGTCGTTGTCCTTGGCGTCGCACGCCTCGACCGCTCCGGGATGGGACGCGGGGTCCAGGGGCAGGCAGTCGGATGGGTCATCGACGCCGTCGTTGTCGTCGTCCGGGTCGTAGCAGTCCTTCCACCCGTCGTTGTCCGAGTCGGCAAAGCCTTCGTCCACGAGGAAGTTGCAGTTGTTGTCCGCACCGTCGCACACCTCCTCCGCACCCGGGTACACGTCCTTGTTCTTCGGTGCGCAGTCCACGCTGTCCGCGCTCTGGTCGTTGTCGTCGTCGGGGTCGCACGCGTCGCCGATGGTATCCAGGTCCAGGTCCTCCTGGCCCGGATTCGCGGTGCCGGGGCAGTTGTCGAGGAAGTCGGGCACGAGGTCGTTGTCCTTGTCGTTCTCGATGCAATCCGCTTTCCCGTCTCCGTCCGAATCGGGGAATCCCTCGTCCACCGTGGCGTTGCAGTTGTTGTCCAGCCCGTCGCACTGCTCCGGTGCGGCCTGGCTCCCCTCGCACGCCAGGTTGCCCCCTGCGCACACCGTGGTTCCGGGGCAGGTCCCGAAGCCGTTGACCAGCGGGCACGCGGCTCCCGACAGGTCCTCGTCGTCGTCTCCGTCGCAGTCGTCGTCCTTGCCGTTGCAGGTCTCGGCCGCGGGCACCGGGGCTGAGCAGGGGGTGAGCCCGTCTGCCATGCACTTGCGCTGGCCCTTGCACGAGCCCCACTCGTTGCTGGCCGTGCACGACGTGGACGCCCCCTGGTCCGCGAAGTACGGGTTGCACGGGCACTCCCCGTCGACCCGCACGCACCGAAGGTCCGCGGTTCCGGAGACCTTGGTGGCCTCCTTGCACTGGTAGCCCGGCGGACACCCCTGGTCCCCGTCGCACGGGGTCGCACAGAAGTTGCCCGCGTCCCCCATCAGGACGCACGCTTCGCCCGAGGACATCCGGGCATTGCCGAGGCAGTCCACGTTCTCGTTGCACGGCCGGCACAGGGAGAGCATGGGGTCCACGCAGACGAAGAGCACGTCGGGCCCGAAGACGCCCACGCACTTCCAGCCGAACGGGCACTCGTCGATGCAGGAGGTGGAGCACTGCATTCCGGCCGAGGTCTGGATGCAGAACCCGGAGTTGCAGTCCTGGTTCTCCTTGCACGCGGCACCCGGGCCTCCCGGAAGCAGACCGGCGTCCAGCTCCCCGACTGCGTCCACCGGTGCGTCCGGCCAGCCCCCGAGGTCTGGTGACAGGTCGATGCCGGCTTCCGCGGGCGTTTCGTCAGTCGGTCCGAGATCCGTCGCCACCGCGAGGTCGCCTGCGTCGGTGGACCACTGGTCCGCCAGGGTCACGTCCGTAGCGCCACCTCCACACGCGGTGGCGGCCGCTGCGGCGACAAGGAGCGTTGCTTTGATCCTCATGGGTTTCTCCTCCATTGTGGGAAGGCTGGCTTCGGAGTGTTACGGGGCCGAGACCCGGATCCGGAACGGGATCACGCCCTCGTTCTTCTCCACTTCGTTGAACGACGGGCCTTCGATGGTCTCCCCCTGCGTCTTCATGTACTGTGACATCATGAATGCATTGGTCCCGTCACCGCTGTTGTCCAGCGGGCACACGAAGAACGGGTACTGGTCGATGGTGAACGCGGCGGCAAGGTAGATGGTCTTGGTGGGGAACACGACCTGACCGAGCACATCGCTCCCCATGGGCGTGTAGGGCTCCGCGGGCTTGAAGTCGCCGATGGGCACGAGCTTGGCCGGCTGGGTCTCGCACCACTCGGTGAACCAGAGGCCGACCCCGCCCTCCTCGCAGGTCATGTCCCCGCCGGGGATGTACGACAGGGTGAACGGCACCTCGAGCTTGTAGAGCCCGTACATCCAGCCTGCGGTGAAGCTCTTGAGCGTCATCCCCTCCTGCGGCAGGTCGAAGCGCACCACGCACACCACCTTCGATGGCTTGTGGTCCGGCTCCTGGGAGTAGCCGTACGCGGTCTCGGTGCTTCCGTCATCGTAGACGATGTCGAGGCAGTTGTTGCAGAGGCCTCCGCAGCCGTCGGGGCCGCATTCCTTTCCTTCACACGCGGGCACGCACGAGCCGTCCTTCCCGGGCCCGCCGTCCCCGGTGCCGCCCGCGTCCTTCTGTCCGGAGTCGTCTCCAACCCCGTCCGGGCTTCCGGCATCCGGCTTCACGAGGGTGTCCTCTCCCGCCTGGTCGCAGCCGGGGCAAGCCGGCTGGTCCGCGGCGCCGACATCCGGACCTGCCTCATCGGGCCTGGCGCCGTCAGGGCCGACCGCGGTGTCCTGCCCGACGGTGTCCGTCCCGCTGCTCTGATCCCCGGGCATCGCGTCCGCTCCAGGGCAGCCGGTGCACTCGCCGAGCTTCTCGCCGCTGTCGTCGCACACCTGCACTCCCTGGCCTCCGCCCGCACACGGGCAGGCTTCCACCTTGCCCGGCACGCACACCGAGTCCGAGCCGTTCCCACCGCCGCACGCTGCTGCTACAGCCAGCACCAGGATCGCCACGAGTCTGTCCATGGAACCCCCGTACATGTTTAAGCACTATTCTCACTTGACAAGAGCGTCGCTCGCGAGTATAAGGCCGTGGAGCATCAACGCTCGGTGCTAGTCTAGTCGGTAATGGTGCTCGATTCAATCAAACGTGTTGGAGGAACGCCCATGCATCGCCTGCAACTGACGGCAGTCGCCAGCCTCTTGAGCCTGTTTGCCGTGGCCTGCGGAGAGCCGCAGTCCACCATCTACCGGGAGTCGGACGAGGCCGTTACGGACACGGAGACCGGCGCGCAGGCCCTGTCCCAGGGCAAGCTGGACCTCCTGCTCCGGGTGATCGTCGATCGCCAGGTGCGGCCCGAGCAGGTGACGCGGGCGTTCCCCCGCCAGCTCGTACGGCTGGGGTCCCGGCCGGTGGACGGCCGTGAGGAAGTCACGGTGGACGTGCTCATCGCGGGCAGTCCGTCCGCGATCCCGGCCATCGTCCGGCTGGGCGGGAAGGTCCGCACGGTCACCACCGACGGCATCATGACGGCCAACGTGCCGGTCAGCGCGCTGAACGCGGTTGCGTCGCGGGACGACGTGGAGCGCATCGAGGCAGCCCGCTCGGTGAGGAAGTACAACGACCTTTCGCAGTCGCTGTGGACCGAGCCGACCGGGGCCACGGGCGGAATGAACAACCCCCGCACCAAGCTGGGCGACGGCGTCATCGTTGGCGTTCTGGACACCGGATGCGACTTCACTCACAAGGACTTCATCAAGGACTCGACGGAATGCCCTGGGTGCGCTCCGGAGAGCCGCATCCTGTACTACTGGGACCAGGCCGACTACTCGGATGCGAAGGCGCCCACGGACCTGGGGCTCGCCTACGGCTACGAGTACGCCAAGTCGGACTTCGACCTGGCGTTGCAGCAGCACAATGCGGATCCGGACCCGACGTCCCCGACCTGGTCGCCGCTTTCGGACCCCGCCTATCCCATCAAGCCCACCGCGTTCGACACCGACGGGCACGGCACGCACGTGACCGGGTCCGCGGCCGGAGACGGCAGCGGCAGCGGCATGATGGGCGGCGCACCCAACGCGGACATCATCTTCGTGAAGTTCGACTTCGACGGCGTTCGCAACAGTGAAGCCTCCATCGTGGACGGCGTGAACTACATCTTCTCCCGCGCCAAGGCGCTGAACCGTCCTGCGGTGATCAACATGAGCCTCGGCGTGGACTACGGCCCGCACAACGGCTCGACCCTCGAGGAGCGCAGCATCGATGCGCTCACCGGCCGCGGCAAGATGGTGGTGGTGGCCGCGTCCAACCCGGGAGCGAACAACTGGTCGTCGCAGCTCCGCTGGGGCTACGCCATGCACGGAAGCGGCGCCCTGAACGTGGACGCCATCACGTTCCGCATGCCGATCTACACAGCGGGCACGGACAACTACTTCTTCTTCGACGGCTACTACGCGGCCGGCAACAAGTGCCGGGTGAAGGTCACCACGCCGTCCGGCAAGGTCTATCCCCCCAGCACGCTCCAGTACAAGAGCACCTGGGTCACGGGAAGCAACTACACGGGCTTCGACACCACCGAGGGTGCGCTCCTGGTGGGCAACGGCGGAGAGCAGCTCGGCTGGGGCTCCAACGTGGCGGACAACGAGGTCTACATCGAGATCTCGGATTACTACGGGAAGCTCCCCGCCGCGGGCAACTGGACGTTCACGCTGGTCCCCGCGGACGCCAAGAGCGTGTGCTCCGGCACGTATCACATGTGGTACGGCGCGAGCAACAACGTGGTGGCCGGCTGGAGGGCCGAGCGCCAGGCCAACCCCTCCATCGCATCCACGCCCCGCTTCGGCGGGAGGGAGTCGGACAACAAGGTCACCATCGGGAGCCCGGCTTCCGCCAACAAGGTCATCGCGGTGGCAGCCTACACGACTCGCGAAGAGTGGGACTACTCGTATGGCGTGCAGCCCGACGGCCAGTGCGTCGAGGACCCCGGCCTCCTGCAGAGCTACGGCGTGGCGCCCATCCACTACTACGACCCGGTCGAGACCGGCGAGCTGGTGTTCTTCTCGGCCCGCGGTCCCCGGCGGGACGGCGTGCTGAAGCCCGAGATCGCGGCTCCTGGCGTGGGAATCGCCTCCGCGCTCTCGCACTTCGTGCTCAACGCCGAATGGCCCCAGCGCTGCGTCAACTACTGGAACGGCGGGCCGTACCACTTCGGCACCAACCGCGTGATGCCCGGCCTCCAGGCCACCGTGATCCAGGGCACCAGCATGGCGTCCCCGAACGCTGCCGGAGCCGTGGCCGTGCTGCTCCAGCAGAAGAAGGACCTGGATGACGCGTGCCTCCGCAAGATCTTCGAGACCAGCGCCCGTCACGACGCCGCGACCGACACCGTCGAATCCGTGCCCTTCACGGCCAAGACCGACACGGACGGAACGCCGGGAACGAGCAAGCCCATCAACAACGACTGGGGCTACGGCAAGCTCGACATCGCAGCGTCCTTGAGCGCCCTGGCCGCGTATCCCACGTGCGCTTCCACCTGCACGGTGAACGCGGACTGCGGTACGGGCTACACGTGCAAGCCGGCAACGCACCCGTGCGGCTGCGGCACGTGCGTCGCGGGCCCCGTGTGCTCCCCGGCCGGTGCGTCCTGCACCGCCAACTCCCAGTGCTGCTCCCTCTCCTGCTCCGGCAAGTCCGGCAAGAAGGTCTGCAAGTAGCGCCGGCCTTCCTCCCGCTCCCGGGCGTCTCCGCGTCCCGAATCCACCCCTCCCTGCTGCGCAGTTCCTCCCGTGTCCGGATACCGTTTCCTTTGACACGCAGCCTCGAAACGTGCGAGCATTAGAGGGGCAAGCTCGAAGCAGTATAGCGGCATCAACGCGCGGTGGAACCCATGTCAAAGAGTCTCGTGTGCTGCATCGACCTTGGGACCACGGGAATCAAGGCAGCGCTCTGCGGCCCCGGGGGCAACGTGGAGTCCAAGGTCCAGGCGCCCGCGGATCCGGGCGCCGAGTTCGACGCGGCCCACACCCGGGCCGCGAGCCTGGAGCTCATCGGCAGGCTGATGGCCGGGTCTCGCGTGCCGCCCGAGTCCGTCGCCGCGGTTTCCATCACGAGCCAGCGCGCAACCATCGTGCCGCTGGCCCGGTCCGGTGAGCCTTCCGGACCGGCAGTTTCCTGGCAGGACACGCGGTGTGCACCGGAGGTGGAGTCCTTCTTCCTGCGGTTCCCCGCGGCGCACTTCCAGGCGCTCACCGGGCTTCCGCCCAGTGCCCTTTGGTCCCTGTCCAAGATCCTCTGGATCCGGGAGCGCATGCCGGAGCGGTTCGAAGCCACCGCCCGGTTCTGCCTCCTGCCCGACTTCGTGTACACGGCCCTCGGCTGCCAGAGGCTCGTTACGGACCTTGCGAGCGCTTCGCTCACCGGCATGCTGGACACCCGTCTCCTGTCGTGGAGCCCGGACATCCTGCGTGCCGCGGGCCTGAGCAGAGACATGCTGCCCGGCTTGGTCCCCAGCGGCACGGTGATCGGCGCGGTGTCGGGCAGCGCGGCAGCGGCCACGGGTCTGCAAGCCGGGACTCTCCTGGTCGCGGGCGGGGGCGACCAGCAATGCGCCGCGCTGGGGATGGGAGTCGTGGACCCCGGAGACGCAGGCCTCTGCCTCGGCACTGCCGCGGTCGTGAGCTGTCCGACGGCTTCCCCGCCCGGGGAAACACTGCACGGGAAGGCGTTCTCGACGGTCCATGCCGCGCCGGAGCGCTGGGTGCTCGAGGGGATCCACAACACGTTCGGAAGCGCGCTGAGCTGGGCAGCGGCCGCGCTCGCGTTCGGCAGCGTGGAGGAGCTGGAGCACGCCGCGGCAAGTGCCTCCTCATCGGGCTGCCTTTTCGTGCCGCACCTGGCCGGCTGCGGCTCTCCGGACTTCAACCCGCTGGCCCCCGGCGCGTTCTCGGGGCTCACCCTGTCCACCACACGGGAAGCGATGGCCCGTGGCGTGCTCGAGGGGGTGGCTCTGGAGACGCGCCGCATCCTCGATGCGCTCGACGTCGGCACGGCCGTCACACGGCTCAGGGTCACAGGCGGAGCCAGCCGGTCCGACCTGCTGCCGCGCATCCTGGCGGACATGACCGGACGTGAGCTGCTGCTGTGCGCAGAGCCGGAAGCCACACTGGTCGGCGCCGCTCTCCTGGCATGGACAGGAGCCGGCCACTACGCGGACAGTGCGGCGGCCGCGCGGGCGCGGGCAGCCGGCCTGTGTGCAGCGTCGGTCGGCCCTGGACCCGAACGAGACTCGGCCAACGTTCTCTTCCGGCAGTACCGGCACCTGGTGAACTCGCTGCTCGATCAGACCCGATCCGTGGGGGGATCGCCATGACACACGCACCAGAAGACACCAACGAGCTGATAGCAGACGCCCTCGCGTTCGCGGGCATCGGGTTCTACCGGTACACGTGGGAAGGCCGAGTCCTGCACATGGACGGGGGGGCGATGAAGATCCTGGGGATCGACAAGCGCTTCGACTCGCCCGACGACGTGATCGGCCGCGACATCTCCGACCTCATCATCTACACCGGGAAGAAGGGCTACCTGCGCAACCAGCTCAAGGAGCATGGCACGGCCCACAACTTCGAGTACCAGTTCAAGACGCTGGACGGCGAGGAGCGCTGGGCGCTGCACGACTCGTACGTCCGCCATGACCCCAACCTGGGCCACGAGGTCATCCAGGTCGTCATCCAGGACATCACCCAGAGGAAGCTGGCCGAGATCGCTCTGGCGGCCGAGAGGGAGAGGCTGGCAGTCACCCTGCGCAGCATCGGCGACGGGGTCATCACCACGGATACCGAGGGAAGGGTCACCCTGCTCAACAAGGTGGCGGAGGAGCTGACGGGCTGGACGCACGCCGAGGCCGTCGGACTGCCGTTGAGGCAGGTGTTCCACATCATCAACCAGAGGACGCATCAGACCGTAGAGGATCCGGTTGCCAAGGTGTTCCAGACCGGCAATGTCGTGGGGCTGGCGAACCACACGGTGCTGGTCGCCAGGGACGGAACGCACCGGGTGATCGCGGACAGCGCTGCCCCCATACGCAACCCGGCAAGCGTGATTGTCGGCGTGGTGCTCGTCTTCCGGGATGTCACGCAGAAAGAACGCATGGAGGAAGACATCCAGCGCATCGAGAAGCTGGGGTCCCTCGGGCTTCTGGCCGGCGGAATCGCACACGACTTCAACAACCTGCTGGCCGCCATCCTCGGCAACGTAAGCCTGGCACGCCTGTACGCAGGCCAGTCCAGTCGGGCCGGCTCGCTGCTGGAGCAGGCGGAGAAAGCGACCCTGCGGGCCAAGGACCTGACGCTCCAGCTCCTGACGTTCTCTCGTGGGGGAGACCCGGTGCGCAAGGCCACGTCGCTGCCCGGCATCATCCAAGAGGCCACCCACTTCGCGCTCAGCGGGTCCAACTGCCGGGCCGAGTTCGATCTGCCGGCCACCACGTATGCGGCGCACGCGGACCCGGGGCAGATCTCCCAGGTCGTGCACAACATCGTGCTCAACGCGGTGCAGGCCATGACCGACGGAGGCGTCGTGAGCGTCTCCTGCCGCAACCAGGCGGTGGTTCGCGGCGACTCTCTGCCGCTTCCACCGGGCAACTACGTTTCCGTCTCCGTGGCAGACAGGGGGCCGGGCATCGAGCCGGACCTGCTGGCCCGCGTGTTCGAGCCGTACTTCACCACCAAGCCTCGCGGCTCGGGCCTCGGCCTGTCCGTTGTCCACTCCATCATCGTCAAGCACGACGGCTTCATCCGGGCCACGTCGACCCGGGGCCAGGGCGCGGTGTTCACCTTCTGGCTTCCTGCCGCGGCGGACGTGCAGGAAGCGCCTCCAGAGCCCGCGTCGCGGCCCGTCACCGAAGGCTCCGGCCGCGTGCTCGTAATGGACGACGAGGCAGCGGTCCTGGACATGGCCACGAGCATGCTGAGCCATCTCGGCTTCGTTCCCGAGACGGCGCTCAACGGGCGCGAAGCCATCGGGAAGTACCGCACCGCCGTGGAGGCGGGCCACCCCTACGACATCGTGATCCTCGACCTCACGGTCCCGGGCGGCATGGGCGGTGCGGAAGCCGTCCGCGGGATCCTCGCCGCGGATCCGGGGGCCATCGTGGTGGCGTCCAGCGGCTACTCGTCGGACCCGGTCCTGGCAAAGCCCACCGCGTTCGGCTTTGCCGGCTCTCTGGCCAAGCCCTACAGCGTCACCGAGATGAGCCGGGAGCTGTGTCGGGTCTTTGGGAAGGTCCGCAAGCCCAACGGCACAGGAAGCTGCTGAGGGAGACGGCAAGAGCACTCACGCGTCGGGGCACGGGAAGCGCCCGGGCGGCACGCCTCTACCGGACGAACTGCATCATCACGCGGGTCTTGCTCGTCCCCTGCTCCTGCTTCAGATCCGTGTCCCACGCGACCAGGAATCTGCCGTCCTCGAACGCTGCCACCGCAGGCATGCGGCGGCATCCCTCGCCCTCCGCCAGGGCCCCCCCCAGAGCAGTCGGCTGGCAGTCCAGCCACTGCTTGTCGAGGTAGAAGCGGCGCACCCACACGCCTCCGCCGTCGGCCGGCTGGGAGCAGGAATGCCAGGCGATGAGCCCCCGGCCCCACGTGCCGGCACGGACCGGAGCGTAGAACGGGTAGCTCCCGCCCGTGTCGAACCCGACGTCCCACTCCCCAAGGCTCTTGAGCGTCGAGGGGTCGAGCAACGCGCAGTGGACCCCTGTCTCGCCGGTCACCACCGAGTCGGTGCGCGACTTCCACGTCATGAGGATCGCCTCGTCGCCGAAGGTCGCGGCCGCGGGGTATCCTTCGAACACGTCGCTGGCCGGAGCCACGACAACGCCGTCCTGTAGGACCTCGCCGTTGGAGCTGAGCGTCGCGCCCATCACCGAGTAGCTCTGCCACAACTTCCCGGACTGCCAGACCACGCCCATGCCGCCGTTGGGAAGCGGGGTCACGGCCGCGGAGCTCTCGTCGTCCGCGGTCGCTCCGCCGCAGTCCAGCTCGCCGGTCTTGGGCTGGCCCGACGGTGAGAACACGCGGAAGTACACGTTCACGTCCTGGGGCTTCCCCTTGGGAGCGCCGGACCACGCCACGCCCACGTGCTGGTCCCGCAGCAGCTCCGCAAACGGGCTGTCCACGTTGCCGCCCGAGCCCAGCTCCGTCTCCAGGGGCGACGTGTTCACCGCGAAGCTGCTGGCAAGGGGCGCTCCGTCGGAGGAGACGAGCCGCGCATGATAGGCCACCGGGCCCGTAAACCCGCTCTGGGACCGCCACAGCACCACGTACGAGCCGCCGGCCAGGGTCACGATGGAGGGCGAGCGCGCCCACGCCATCTCGTCCTGGTCCACCTTGACCGCATCGGTCTTGGGCGTCCCGTCCGCATGGTAGAGCCGGAAGTACACGTCCATCCAAGCGGACCCCTCGGGCACCTCGTACCAGGCCAGGGCAAACGTCCCGTCCGCGTTGGGAGCCAGCGCTGCCTTCACCTGGCTCTGCCCCGCGACGGTCTCCAGCATGAACGGCCCGGAGGGCACGCACACGCCGTCTCCCATGCACTCGGTCCCCGCACCGCATTCCACGCCCTCGCACCCGGGAAACTCGTAGCCCAGCGGCAGCGCACACCCGTCCCCCGCCTCGTAAAGCGCGGGCGGCTCGGGCGGCACGATCTCGGAGGCAGCCTCCGGGTTCAGATCTGACGAATCGGCAGGCTCCGGCGAATCGGCCACCTCGAGCGAATCGGCCACATCGAGCCCACCGGCCACATCGAGCCCACCGGCCACATCGAGCGCATCGGCCGGATAGGAAGCATCGGCCGGAGCGGACCCGTCGAAAGCATCGGACGGGGGTGACGTGTCAAGAGAAGCCAGGTCGCCCGGAGTGACGTCCGTGCTGGCAGAGTCGGGAGACTCCACCGTCTCCTCCACCACGTCAACGGTGGAACCCGCATCGACGCAGACGAATATGCACTCCTCGCCGGAGTAGTCGTGCTCACAGTAGAGCGTTCCATCCGACTCGCACTGGCAGTGATCGTCTATGCACTTGCTCCCGTCCGCGCAGATCCATACGTCCTCGCACACCAGTCCCGCAACGCACGTCTTGCCGTGGGCCGTCTCGAAGTCCAGCCCCTCGCACGCCAGAACCTCGGGCGTGAGAACCTCCTCTCCGCCCACGGACCCGCTGCTGGAGCTGCACCCGAACATCAGCAGCAGAGCCGCAAGACACCTTCCCGATGTCGCTCCCATGTCCCCCTCCGGTATTCCGCGCATGTGTCCGCTCAGTACTGCGTCACGACCTTCATGCTGCCGTCTTTCGCAGTCATGACTATATCACCGTTTTGGTCCGTGCGGTAGAACACCGCGCCCACGGCCTGCCATGCAGCGATGATTTCTGCCACCGGATGGCCGTACTCGTTCCACTTGCCCACGCTGCACAATGCGGCTTCGGGATGAACGGCGGCAGGAAACTGCTCGTACATGTCCCAGCTCCCGTGGTGCGCAACCTTGACCGCGTCCGCGGCCAGCTGGCTTGCGCCGAGCGCTGCCACCATGTCCTCCTGCGACTCCGTGCCGGTGTCGCCCGTGAGCAGGACCCGGGCGCCCTCGCACTCGATGAGCAGCACCACGCTGTTGTTGTTCGTGTCGCCCCACCCCTGGTCCGCGTTGAGCACCGTGACAGGGCAGCCGTCCACGGTGTAGACATCCCCGCGCTGGACCCGCGCACGGGGTACCGCCTTCGCGTCCACCGCGTCGGAGAAGTCCCACCACGAGTAGGTGTCCGCGGTCTGCCCGTTTTCCCACACCTGCCCGACCTCGAAGCTCTCCACCACCGAAAGCAGACCGCCGCAGTGGTCCGCGTCCGGATGACTCGGGACGACGTAGTCGACCTTCTCGACGTGGAGAGCCTTCAGGTACGGGACCACGCTGGCCTTCCCGGCCCCCTTGGTCCCGCCGTCCACCAGCATGACCGAGCCTGCCGGGAACCGCACCAGGATGGAGTCGCCCTGCCCCACGTCGATGGCCACGACCTGCATGCCGTCGGGCGGCGTGTAGGGGATGGGTGCGATCTCGGGCTCCACCTCGGGCTCCTGCCCCGCGCCATCCACCGCAGCCGCGTCCTCCGGGCCCGCCACATCCGCTCCGCTCCCCCGCCCGTCCGGATCGCCCCAGCGCCCGATATCCACCACGTCCGGCAGGGACGAGCCATCGCTTCCGTCAGCGCACCCGGCAATGAGCCCCAGCGCAAGGAAACCGGGCACCGTTGCAGCGAGTCGCACCACCTGCACCTCCTACTCGGCAAGCAGGCTGAACGCCTGCCCGAGGTCGATCGTCACGTAGTCATGCTCCGACGCTGCCTGCCATCCATCCCCGCTTCCTGTCTCCCATGACACTCTCACGGTCAGGCCCGTGGCATCGTACGCGACGGACAGGACATTGGAACCCAAGGCAGCGGCACGCGCAACGGTCTCGGCCTCGTCGATCCCCATTGCCACCTTCTGCCCCGCGGCCTCGGCCCACACGTGCCCGTCATGCTGGTATGCCTCGCCGGTCTCGTACGCGCTGACGAGGTCGTGCATCACGAGATACCGGTTCCGATAGCTTCCTGCATGGCACATCAGGCCGTCCCCGCTTTGAGGCCCGTTCGCGGCCTTCTGCCACCGCCGGATGCCGTGCATCATCGCCTCGTCCCCGCGGTACACGGCACAGGGCAACACCCTGCCGGTGCTGAAGGGAGCGCCCGACGGGTCCTGCGCCACGGGGCATCCATCCCCGTCCAGAGCGACCTCGCCCTCCGCATCCACGGCGAAGAACCGGGGATTGGCCTGATCGTCCACCTCCACAGCTTCCGCTTCCAGGTTGGCGAGGAACGGCTGCGCGGCGTCGGTCCAGGCAGCCGAGGCAGCGCCCGCGGCGTCGAAGTGCACGAGCTGCGACGACGGATCGCAATCAAAGCCCTGCCGGTGCACTCCGGCAAACGCGGCGTTGGTCTCGAGCGCGGCCGCGCCGGAGAACCCGCCGGACGGCGGATCCCCGTACGCGATCATCCAGTTGTAGCCGATGGTGGGAGGCCTCAGCACGGAGTCAGGGTGCGTGCCGGTCGCCAGGGCGATGCCTTCGTCCAGGTCGTCCGCTTGCTCCAGCACCTCGCGGAACTTCACCGTCCAGGGCTCACCCCCGAGCCGCTCCATGACGGACTCGCTGCCCACCTCGGAAACCACCACCCCGCGCTCGCTCATGCCGGCCAGCGCTCCCACGAACCCGAGATAGCCGATGGTCGCGTGCGCATGCCCGTCCGCCGGGCCGTATATCGATATTCCTTTAAGAGCGGAGATCCCGGTGTCCGTGGACCAGTCCAGGTTCCGCGAACCCAGCAGGTGCTGGTCCTGGGTCCGCTCACCCCACGCGGCAAAGAAGCTGCACGACGTCCGGAACGGAAGCACGCGGGAGAAGAGCTCCGCCATCCTGCCTGGCGATACGGCACCTGCGGCCGATGCGGCCGCACAGAGGTCCCAGGCGTCCCCCGACTTCCCGGCCGAGGCAATGGCTTCGTAGTAGTCTGCGGCCTCAGCAGACATGCCGGAGGAGAGCTTCTCCAGCACCTCCTCGGTGCTCCCGGACCAGTCCAGGTCGGACAGGTTCGACAGCAGCACCAGGGCACGCAGCCCCTGCTCCGGCGTGCTGCCCGGCCAGAATGCGGCCAGGGCCGGATCCCCCATGACCGCATCGTGGAAGCCCGCGATCTCGTCGAGCTGCTCCGCGGGCACGTACGGCGCCATGTGCGCCCACAGGTTCTCCATCATGGACGCCAGCAGCACCGCGACCGCGTCAGGGTCCAGGCCCATCTCCGCAGCAGCACCCTCCACTTCCGCGAGGAAGTACGACATGAAGCTATCGTAGAACTGCCCCACGCGATCTCCAATGAGACAGCCGGCCTGGAGCCCCATCTCGTAGTGCTCCCCGCGCACCACGAGAATGCCGAAGGGACCTGACGGGGAGTCCATCTCCGCCAGCAGGCCGTCCCCGCACACCCTCGTGACGGTTCCCAGCGGCCACTTGTCAGCCAGCTCGTTGCCGCTTCCCGCATCCGCCTCTGGACCCGAGTCCGGCAGATCGAGGAGTCCCGCGTCTGCAACGTCCGGTTGTGCGTCGTGTGCCGCGTCGTGCGCCGCATCCGGGAACTCGGCCCCCGCATCGGCCACCTCGGGGGCCGGGACATCCACGGTCCCGTCCGGAGCCGCGTCCGCGGTTCCGTCCGCCCGCGCATCGCCGCGGGAGTCCCACCCGGGCGCGCGGTCCGCACCGAGATCCTTCACCTCCCCGACGCCACGCCCGTCCGCATCGGGCTGGCCCACCTCCGCGTTCGACAGCTCTCCGGCATCCCCACCTGCCGCCGAGCCGCCGCTCGAGCACCCGAAGCCGAGCCAACAGGCTGCCATCGCTCCGGCCAGGATGACTGTTGCGCTTCTACACGTCACGTCGCACCCTCCGTCCTTTGAATGCCGCCAGAGCCGTGGCCGGCACCGGCCTTGCACCCGCGCCACGAGCCCCCTGATGGTCCCGCAGCCGCGGCCCGCGGGCGGAGAGTACCATGCCGTCCGGAGCCGCACCAGCACCGCGATGAGTGGCAGGAGCCCGCGTGGAGGGGAGCGGGGGAGACCAGCGTTCAGCCGCAGCTCCCCCGGCTGCCCCGGAAGCAGAGCGGCTCCTGCCAATCTGCCACCGCGGCGATCGCACCGCATCGGCCGAAAACCTGGGCAGTAGAACGCTTTTGGAGTATACTGATCCGGTTTGTGTGTACGATGACACAGGAGGCCCGAATGAACCGTGCAATCACGCTGTCCCTGATCCTCTCGTTGGCCCTGCTTCTCTCAGCCTGCGGCGGTGGCGGCGGGTCCGACGACGCGCAGACCCCCGCAGACACCGTGTCCCAGGATGCGCTGCCGGAGGTGACTGCGGACGTCCCGGCCGACGCATTTCCCGCGGAGACCGCGGCAGACACCCCGGCCGGAGAGTCGGTTGCCGAAACAGCCGACCCGGATCTCTCCTGCGGCGACGCGTGCACGCCGGAAGACTGGCTGGCGGGAGAGACGGCGGACGACGCGTCCCAGACCGGGACCATCGCACTGACCGGCTCCCTGGCTCTCGAGCCGCCAGTGCCCCAGATCGATGCGGAAGGCGCCGGCTACATCGTCGCGCTCCTCCCGGGCGACTACGTGTTCGCACCGGGCATGGACCCCGGTCCGGACATCCTTGCCGCAGCGATCGCCCTCGTGGGAAAGGACTACGACGGCTCAGCCATGGCCCTTCCCGAAAAGGGCCTGGTGATCAACCAGTGGCTTCCCGGCAACGACAACCCCATGTCCGCGTTTCCCTACCTCGCGCTGCCGGGCACGTACGTCCTGCTGATCGCGTTCCAGCCCTCGTTCGGAAGCGACAGCCAGCCGTCCCACGTGTACTTCGGGAAGATCGACGTCGAAGCCGTACCCGCGGTCGAGAGCCTCGGCGACGTCGTGCTCTCTGCCATGGGATCGGGCCCGGACGAATGCCCGTTTACCGGCGAGTACTCGCTGTTCTCCATCGCGTGCGACGACCTGGACGTGACCGCGGGGTTCAAGGAGACCGTGACCAGCACCACCGTTTCCATCACCCAGAGCGATGGCGGCGGGTGCGCCATTTCCGCCATGAACATGAATGACGTGTGCATGGAGACCGAGGACATCCTGGCAGAGCAGGGACCGGACAACTGGTTCTTCGACTACAAGGGCGTCACGTCCTGCATGCCTTCGGGCTGCTCCTTCAACCAGGACGACGCACCGTGCGTGGTCGGCGACCGCAAGGGCCAGGCCACCGGTTCCATCGAGTGGACCGGGAACGGCAAGCTCAAGGTCACTGCCTCGGAGCCTGCCGGCCACTTCTGCACGGACATTGGCAAAGCCCCGACCATCATGGTCCTCCAGTCGCTGTAGTCGTCTCACAGTTCCCCGCTCGCCCCGATCCGGGAGGAGGTTTGTGGCATGGCCCGCTTCTCTGCTTCGCTCGCGTTGGTAGTCATCCTGGCGGCATCAGCATGCGACACCGGCGCGGTCAACGTGGTCGCCGGAGACCAGGGGCCGGACCTCTCCCCCGAGACCGTGGGGTTCGCGGACTTCGGCCCGGCCGACGCACCGCCGGAGACCTCGCCGGGCGAGGTCGTGCTGGAGGTCTGGCCCGAAGCGGTGCCGGACTTCACCCCCGCGTGCGAGCCCGGAACCGGGTGCTTCGGCGACCCGTGTGCGGCCAACTCCGACTGCCTGTCCGGATTCTGCGTGCAGCACAGGGGCGCAACGGTCTGCTCCGTCACGTGCAGCGAGGAGTGCCCGCCGGGCTGGGCCTGCAAGGAGCTCCAGGGTCTGGGACCCGATGCGTTTACCTACGTGTGCGTCTCCGCCAGCGCAAGCCTCTGCAAGCCGTGTGGGGCTGCGGCAGACTGCAAGAGCCCCGAAGGCCAGGACGACGTGTGCGTCGCATACGGCTCCGAAGGCAGCTTCTGCGGAAGCACCTGCGCACCTGGGAGCGCTGGCGACTGCCCGGAAGGGTTCTCGTGCAAGAGCGTGCAGAGCACGGACGGCGTCACGCTGGACCAGTGCGTGGCGGATACGGGAACCTGCCCCTGCACCGACATGTCCGTCGCACTCGGCCTCTGGACCCCGTGCCAGGCGGCCAACGACGTCGGGACCTGCACGGGCAAACGTGTCTGCACCGCGCAGGGGCTCACCCAGTGCGATGCCGCAATGCCCGCGGCCGAGGCGTGCAACGGCGTGGACGACGACTGCGACGGCCAGACCGACGAGCCGACCCTGGTCGAGGGCAAGTACATCGAGCTGTGTGACGACTCCAACCCCTGCACCGCAGATTCCTGCAAAGGCGCGGGCGGCTGCCTCGCCGAGAAGCTACAGGAAGGGGAATGCGCGGACGGAAACGCCTGCACCATGGGCGACCACTGTGAGGACGGCGCCTGCGTCGGGACGCCGATCGCGTGCGACGACGGAAACCCGTGTACCGACGACGCCTGCGACGGCAAGGGCGGCTGCGCGGCCGAGTTCAACAACGCGGACTGCGAGGACGGCGACCCCTGCACCGTCGGTGACGAGTGCTCCCAGGGCGCCTGCACCAGCGGAACCCTCATCTCCTGCCAGGACAACAATCCCTGCACCCAGGATGCCTGCACCTTCGACGGCGGCTGCCTGTTTGCCCCCGCGGCGGGCCCCTGCGACGACGCCAACGCCTGCACTCTTGGGGACCACTGCGAGGAGGGCGCATGCACGTTCGAGTCCTCCCTCGGCTGCAACGACGACAACCCGTGCACCGACGACTCGTGCGATCCGCAGGCCGGCTGCATCAACACCCCCAACGATGCGCCCTGCGACGACGCCAGCCTGTGCACCACCGGAGACCACTGCCACCTGGGTGCCTGCATCGGGTCAGGAAGCCTCCTGTGCACCGACAACAACACGTGCACCAACGATTCCTGCGACCCCCTGGTCGGGTGCGAGTTCACCCCCAACGCAGACCCGTGCGACGACGGCAACAAGTGCACCACCGGGGATGTCTGCACCGCGGGATGGTGCACCGCATCCGGCGTCCTCTCGTGCGCGGACGGGAACCCGTGTACGGACGACACGTGCAGCCCCGCTGCCGGGTGCGTCTTCCTCCCGAACAGCGCAGCGTGCGACGACGGCAGCGCATGCACCACGGGCGACACGTGCGTCGCAGGAGCGTGCCAGCCCAGCTCCCTGCTGACGTGCAACGACGGCAACCCCTGCACCGACGACACGTGCGACCCCAAGTCGGGCTGCGCCTTCCCGTTCAACGCAAAGCCGTGCGACGACCAGGACGCGTGCACCTCGGGCGACGTCTGCGTGCTGGGCAAGTGCCTGCCCGGCGCCTCCACGCTGTCGTGCAACGACAGCAACCCGTGCACCGACGACGCGTGCGACCCCAAGGTCGGCTGCACTCACGTCGTGAACGCCAAGCCGTGCAGCGACGACGACCCGTGCTACACCGGAGATGCGTGCGCCGCGGGCCAGTGCGTGCCGGGAACCATCCCCCTGGATTGCGGCGACGCGAACGACTGCACCAACGACGAGTGCGTTGCCAAGCAGGGCTGCACGCATTCGACGCTCCCGGACGCCACCCCGTGCGGCTCCCCGGGCTGGACCTGCAAGTCCGGCAAGTGCACGGCCCCGCAGCAGACGGTCAAGCGCGTGTTCGTCACCAGCGTGGGCCACAACGGGAACTTCGGCGGCATCGCGGGCGCAGACGCGTTCTGCGCGACGCGGGCGGCTGCAGCAAGCCTCCCTGGCACATTCAAGGCGTGGCTGTCGGCCGCGGCGGTGAGCACCTCCCCGTCCGTGCGCTTCTCCAAGTCGAGCATCCCGTATGCCCTCGTGGACGGCACCATCGTCGCGGACAACTGGGCCGACCTCACGGATGGCACCATCAAGGTTCCCATCGGCAAGTCCGAGTTCGGCACGCCGCCGTCCACCGGGAATCTCATCTGGTCCTTCACCCGCATCGACGGCACGCCCGGCCTGTTCGGCGACGCGGGGGCCAAGTGCTACGGCGCGGACTGCCACTGCAACGGCTGGACCACGACCAACACCGGGGGGAATCCGACAACCGGAAGCGCATTCGGGCTGAGGGACAAGTCCAACGACGACTGGACCGACTACTCGTTCGCGAACGCGTGCAGCGGCGATTACTCGCTCTACTGCTTCGAGCAGTAGGGCTTGGTCCAGTAGTACTTCAACGCGTACAGCGCCTGGAAGTTGCACCCCACGCAGTAGTACTCGAGGTGCTCGGGCTTCGCGACCTCGCCGTCCATCCAGTGGTGCAGCAGCTTCCCACCCTGCCTCAAGTGCGAGTCGATGAAGCCGAAGATCGCCGCAACCTCCTCCAGCCACCTCGGATCCTGCGTGCACTCGTACATCGTGAAGAACGCAAGGATCGTGTAGAGCTGGCTCGACAGCGTCTTGTAGTCGTCGGTCTTGGCTCCCATGGTCTCCGCGCTGTAGGGGGACCGGTAGCTTCCCTGCTCCACGTCCTTGAGCGGCTGGATCGCGTCGTAGAGCTGCAGAGCCGTCTCGAGATGCGTCTCGTCTCCGGTCAGGAGGTAGAGGCGCCCGAGCAGCAGCATCATGGTGATGTTCGGGTAGATCTCGAGCTCCGGGTCGTCGGGCCGCACGCGGAACCCGCCGAGGTCGGGGTCGAAGGCCGCGTCGCGGATCACCTCCACGAGTTCCTCGGCCCTTGCGACCCACGGCCCGGCCTCCTCCGGGAACGTCCGTGCATATTCCACGTAGAGGAGCCCGAACAGCGCGGTCACGACCGTGTTCCCGTAGGTATACAGAGCGTAGACGTCGAAGTCGGGCACGTAGTCCCCCAACCCGCTCAGCAGCTCGTCGAAGCTCTGAACCGTTTCTCCCAGAATCGCAGCCAGCCCCTCTTTCTGCCCATCGGGGCGCCATCCGTCCGCACCTGCGACAGCCACCACCGCATCGTAGCGGCGGTAGGTCTCGAACAGGCCGAATAGACCGAGCAGGAGGTCGTCGGAGCCGGAGAGGAACGATGCCGGGTTCGCGTTGAACGTCTCTGCGCACTCCCACGCGTACCCCGCGGACTCGAGCCCGAGCTTCGCCAGCTTCGCGTCCTGCGTCTCCTCCCCCTGCCACACGAGGAGCGCCTGTCCGTAGAAGCACGCGTCTCCGAAGTCCTCTTCCCAGTTCCCCGCTACGCACTCGCCTGTGGCAAGCAGATTGGCGAGCACCGCGTCGAACATCTCCGAGAACGGCGCTGCCTGCCCGGCACAGCCGTCTGTCTCCCCGGTTCGTCCGTCCTGTGAGCTCGCATCGGCCGCTCCGGTGCCATCGGTGTGCGCGTCGGCAGCGGCAGAGTCGGAGACCTCTTCGCCCGCGGACCCACCCGCGCCTCCGCAGCCGGCCAGCATCAACGCAATCGCTCCAACCACCCACGCGTGTTTCATCCGGCCCTCCGGTTCTCGCCGCCCGCTTCCCCTACCCGGCCCGCTTCCCCATCCGGGCCCGCGTCAGTCCCATCGCAAGCGACAGCACGAAATCCACGATCCGGGCCGGGACGAGCGCCACCAGCGCGACTAGGCCCCACCCGTACCACGGTGCGACGTACCGGGCGCACGGCCTGGGCGCTGTCAAAGCCCGGGCGATGGCACTGGCGACGCACTCGGGCCCGACCGCGGCCGAATACACCCGGGCCACCAGCTTCTTCCAGCGCGCCATGGGCTGCGCGTAAGGCGAGTCGTCCGACATGAACGGCTCCGCGGTGCGAAACGCGGTCTGCTCGAACCGGCTGGCGATGGTGCCCGGCTCCACGATGGAGACCCTGACTCCAAATCCCGCGACCTCGCGGCGCAGCCCGTCGGACAGCGCTTCCACCGCGAACTTCGTCGCGCAGTAGACGGCCTGGAACGGCAGGCACACCTTGCCCACGATGCTGCTCACGTTGACGATGCGCCCCTCTCCCCGCTCCCTCATCGCGGGAAGGAATGCACGGGTCAACGCCATGAGCCCGAACACGTTGACCTCGAACTGCTTGCGGATCTCCGCGTCGCCCACCAGCTCCAGGGGCCCTGACTGCCCGTACCCCGCGTTGTTCACGAGGCCGTACAGGCCCGAGCCCGAGGTGATGGTTCCCACGGCTTGCACGGCCGCTGCGATGGAGCCCGCATCGGCAACGTCCAGCAGCAGGGTCTTCAGCTGCCCGCTGGCTCCGGCTTCCCGCTCCAGCTCTGCGAGGTCCGCGTCCCGTCGCCCCGTCGCGATGACGTGGAACCCCTGCCGGACCAGCAGCAATGCGGTCGCGCGGCCGATGCCCGACGTCGTCCCCGTGACCAGCACCCAGCGCGGCGGCACCATCCGGCCCTCCTTGGTTCCGATTCCCTAGTCGAGCAGCCCGAGGTTGGACGGATTGAAGATCCCCGCGGGATCCATCATCCGCTTCACCTCCTTCATGAGCCGCAGCGTGCCGGGGTCCAGCTTCCGATGCAGCTCGGCCAGCACCGTCGCGGGCGGCTTGTACTGCACGTACCCGAACCCGAGCGCGAGCTCGAACAGATCGAGGTTGAGCTTGCGGACCCGCTCCACCTCCACCGCGTCCTTCTTGTCGAAGACCTCGAGAAACCGCAGCACCGCGAAATGGCCCGTCTTCATGGCGCGGCACACCACCGCGGGAGGAAACCCGTGCGCCACCATCCGCTCCATGCACGCGTCGCAGCACGCCGCGATGGTGGAGAGCGGGCCGTACGTCCCGACCCACGCGAGGCTGCCTGCCTTGCTCTTGGTCAGGAAGTCCAGCTCCGTGGGGAAGTCACTGTACTTCACCAGCTGCGGCATGGCCTTGACCAGGTCCGCAACGAACAGCGGCCCTGCCAGCGCATCCCTGGACGATGCCGCGGCCAGCACCGCCCGTACCGCGGCCACCTTGCCGTCCATCTCCTGCCGGGTCTCCGCACTGATGTCGAGGTACACGAAGAAGAGCGGCTCCCCGGTGCCGCGTGTCACGTCAGGCCGCTCCACGCCCAGCATCATCCGGCCCGTGGGCCACGAGAGCACGCCCATGTCGTCGCAGATCTCCAGCCGCACCAGCCGCTTCACCATCTCGAACGTGGCGGGAAGCTCCTGGGCAAGGATGAACAGCCGCTCCCGGATCGGATGGCGGGGCCACAACGCCAGCACCCCCTTGGACACGATGCCCGTGGTGCCGAGCCAGCCCACGAACAGGCCGGTCAGGTCCGGAAGCGGCGGCCGACCATACGGCACGGGGCCCACACCCCACGCTCCGGTCTTCACCACGCGGCCGTCGTGCAGCACCACCTCCAGTCCCAGCAGCGCCTCGGACATGGAGCCGATGCGCAGCGAGTAGTTGGACAGCCCGTCCATGAGGCAGTTGAGCAGCACCGACGTGTCGGGCGGCGCAAGGGAGTACCCGATGCGCAGGTCGGGTGCGTGCTGCTCGAGGTAGCTCTTGAGGTCCGCCTGCGTCACCCCCGGCTCGATGACCGCGTGCATGTCCTCCCGGCTGAAGGAGACGATCCGGTTCATGCGCCGGAAGTCCACCGCCACGCCGCCGCTCTCCGGGATGGCAAGCCCTCCCACGTTCTGGTTGGCCACTCGCGGGGTCAGGGGCACCTTCTGCTCCCGCGCGAAGCTCACGAGCGCCTGGATCTCCGCGACCGTCTGCGGCATCACCACCACACCCGGAACACGTGCATCCGCGTCCGTGATGTCCTGGCTGTACTCTGCAAGCCGTGCCGCATCGGTGACCATGCGGTCGGCAGGAAACAGCTCTGTCAATCGTGAGAAGCTCATCGTGACTCCCTCGTCCCGTCATGCCTTCAGAAACAGTTGGAACAGCTTGAGCGCCAGCAGGGGGCGTCCGGAGAAGCCCAGCTTCCCCGCAAGCAGCGCACCCACGAAACGCTTGTGCGCGAGGAACTGGACCAGCGCGGCCATCTCCCCCTTGAGCACGGTGTCGACCCGCTCATCCCCCTGTGCGGAGCGAATCTCCACCGCATCGCCGAAGCGGACCACGACGGCCATCCGGTCGGCCCGGATCTCCACGACGCCCCGCAACGACTGCAGCTTCGCGTCGATGGCCGGGTCACCCCTGGCCGCGAGCTCCGAGATGAAATTCCTCAGGATGAGCGCCAGCAGGCTGGCTCGCGCATCATCGAGGAGCAAAACCTTCTTCATCTGCATCCTCCTTCCTAGCGGATCCAGCGCGAGCCGTAGCACCCATACTGGCCGTAGCCGGAGCAGGGCACGCCGCCCTGCCCGTACCACCACCACATGTGCCCTTCCACGTTGCGCTGGCCGCCCTTGTTGCAGGAGTAGGAGTCCCCAAGCGGCCCGTGGATGGTGTTGGAGTTGCACCCGTTGTTCGAGTAGGTGTGCACGCCGGAGCACCAGAGGTTGTCTGTCTTGTAGCTGTTGTAACGCCTCCAGTCCATGCCCGCGCCGTTGTTGTTGCAGCAGGTGAAGCCCTGGCCGTTGTAGAAGTTGCAGAAGCCGCCCACCATGCCTTCCTGCCCCCGCAGCGCCTTGGCGATGTCCATGGCCCCGCTGCTCACGATGGACGGGTTCGAGGAGCCGAAAACGTCGGTCAGCATGTAGCCGGGCTCGTTGTTGTAGTACCGGTACTGCACATACCCCTTGCTCCGCTTGAAGATGTCGTTGATGTCCTGGGCCCCCAGCCGTGCCGCGACGTTGGGAGTCGTGGCAAAGTTGAGCAGCGCAGGCACGTTGCGCGCGGCAGCGGACCAGTACGTGGCGTCCAGCGCGGTGTTGGAGGCCTGCATCTCGATGAGGGTCCAGCCGCCGCCATCGTAGGTCATCTCGCAGTAGACCTGGAATGCGGACCCGTCGATCTGCGGGTCGATCCAGTAGACCCCGGACGCTGCCTTGGGGTCGACGTCGAGGATGTCCGAGCAGCAGAGCCCCGGGTCCTGGGCCGTGCGGCCGTAGGTGTTCTTCTCGCACCCGTTCTCCGCGATCCCGTCATCGTTGGCATAGTGCTTCTGGCACGCGGCCACCGTGCACTTGCCCGCGGCACACGAGGGGACCGCGTGGTCCAGGACGCACGGCTTTCCGCACCCGCCGCAGTTGGTGATGTCCTGGTCCGTGTGGATCTCGCAGCCGTCCGCGTCGACGTTGTTGCAGTTGGCGTACCCGTTGAGGCAACCCGTGACCTTGCACTTGCCCGCGGTGCAGGTGCTGGACGCGTTGTTGAGCTGGCACAGGTACAGGCACTTGCCGCAGTTGGCCGGGTCGGTCATCAGGTCGAACGTCTCGTCAGCCTGGCCGTCGCAGTCGTTGTCCGCCTGGTCGCACAGCTCGAGCGCGCCGGGATGCACCTGCGAATCCGACTCGTCGCAGTCGCCCGCAAGCACCGCCCACCCGTTGCCGGGCGCGCCGCACACGCAGAACGGGTCGCCGGAACCGTGGCCGTCCCCGTCCGCGTCGTCGAAGAACCAGGAGCACCCGGTCGCCCCCTCCTCGTCGGTCGCGGTGTCGCAATCGTTGTCCGTGCCGTCGCACAGCTCCGTCGCACCGGGGAAGACCCACGGGTTGGTGTCGTCGCAGTCGTCGCCCTTGACCGCCTTGTAGAACCCCGACGGGCCGCAGAGGCACTGCGACTTGTCCGCCACGCCGTGGCCGTCGAAGTCGCCGTCGTAGTAGAGCGTCTCGCACCCGGTTGCCCCGGCTTCATCGACGCCGCCCTTGCAGTTGTTGTCCACGCCGTCGCACACCTCCTGCGCCAGGTGCGACACGTCCGGGTCGCCAGGCGCGCAGTCCGTCACGTCCGGGTCTCCATCGCCGTCGTCGTCGGTGTCCACGCAGTCCGGCTTGCCGTCCGAGTCCAGGTCGCCGTACCCCTCGTCGGTCTGGCCGTCGCAGTCGTTGTCCAGACCGTCGCACAGCTCGTCGATCGCTCCCTGGAGCGGGTCGCACGACTGCACCTGGCCGCCCAGGCAGCTCGACACCGTGTGCTTGCAGATCCCCTTCCCGCAGGTGATCGCTCCCAGGTCCTCGTCGACCTTGCCGTCGCAGTCGTTGTCCACGCCGTCGCAGGTCTCCGCCGAGGCGCCCTGGAGCGGGTCGCACACCTTGGTCTTGCCTCCCACGCACGACGCCGCGGAATGGTAGCACGCGCCGACGCCGCACGTGGTCACGCCGAGGTCCTCGTCGGTCAGCCCGTCGCAGTCGTTGTCCTTGCCGTCGCACGCCTCGGGAGCCACGTCCTCGAACGGGTCGCAGGCCTGGAGCTTACCGCCCGCGCACATCGGCTCGGTGTGGAAGCACTGCCCCTTCCCGCAAGCCAGCACTCCGATGTCCTCATCCACCTGGCCGTCGCAGTCGTCATCGACTCCGTTGCAGATCTCCGCCGCGCCGGAGTACACCGTGGGGTCGAGGGGCTTGCAGTCGCTGGCATCGGTGTCGCCGTCGTTGTCGTCGTCAGGGTCCACGCAGTCCTTCAACCCATCCTGGTCCTTGTCACCAAACCCTTCGTCCACAAGCCCGTCACAGTCGTTGTCGAGCCCGTCGCACGTCTCCGCTGCCTTGCTGCCGACGTACGGGTTCTGGGGAGCGCAGTCGGTCGCGTTGGGGTCGCCGTCGCCGTCCTCGTCCCCGTCGCATGCGTCGCCTATTCCGTCCTTGTCCGAGTCCACCTGCTGGGGATTGGCCACGAGCGGACAGTTGTCCTTGTCCGGAAGCAGCCCGTCGCCGTCCACATCCTCGTCGCAGTCGTCTCCCTTGCCATCCTTGTCCAGGTCCTTCTGCCCGGGGTTGAACAGGAGGGGACAGTTGTCCACCGGACCCGGGATGCCGTCCCCGTCGACGTCCGCATCGCACGCGTCTCCCTGGCCGTCCTTGTCCTGGTCCTCCTGCCCCGGGTTGGGCGTGGACACGCAGTTGTCCTCGCCGTTGGGCACCTTGTCGTCGTCCAGGTCCGCGTCCATGCAGTCCGCCTTGCCATCCTTGTCCGCGTCCGGGAAGTTCTCGTCCACGTCAAAATCGCAGTCGTTGTCCTTGCCGTCGCAGATCTCCGGGGAGCCGGGATAGATCGCAGGGTCGGTCGCCGCGCAGTCCGCCTCGTCGGAGAAGCCGTCATTGTCGTCGTCAGGGTCGATGCAGTTGGCCAGCGCATCCCCATCCGCATCCCCGAACCCCTCGTCAATGAGCGCATCGCAGTCGTTGTCCTTGCCGTCGCACTCCTCCTTGGCATTGGGGTTCACCTTCGGGTCTTTGGGCGCACAGTCCTTCTCGTCCGCAACCATGTCGTTGTCGTCGTCCGGGTCGCACGCGTCTCCCGCCATGTCGAGGTCGAAATCCTCCTGCCCGGGGTTGGGAGCGTTGGGGCAGTTGTCGTACAGGTCCAACGCTCCATCCCCATCCTTGTCCGCCTCGAGGCAGTCCGCGGAGCCGTCCTTGTCCGAGTCCGGGAAGCCGTCGTCCGCGGTGCCGTCGCAGTCGTTGTCCAGCCCGTCGCAGACCTCCGGGGCCGGTGCGGCCGCATCGCACGACAGCTTGCCCGCCGCGCACTCATATGTACCCTTGCAGGCTCCGAAGTTGTTCTCGCTGTAGCAGGTGTCGCCGCCCGCTTCCTCGTCGATCTCGCCGTCGCAGTCGTCGTCGGCCGCGTTGCAGAGCTCCTTTCCCGGAACCGCCGCGTCGCACGGGGAGAGGCCCTCCACGCCGCAAGACCGGGCGCCCGCGCACACCCCCCACTCGTTGGCCTTCTTGCACGCGGTGGCAGCACCTTCATCGAGGAACCAGACCTCGCAGTCGCACTCGCCGGCTTTCAGCACGCACTGCTGCGTCTCCTGTCCCCAGACGTCCAGCGCTGCCTTGCACTCGTACCCCTCCCCGCAGTCGCCGGAGCCCATGCACGCCGCGCCGCAGAAGCTCCCCGCATCTCCGTACGGCACGCACCGGTCCCCGGAGTCCACGCCGTTGGTCTGGCAGTCGGTGTTCTTCTGGCACGGCTTGCACACGTTCATCTTCGAAGGCGCGCAGATGTAGACCTCGTCCGGAAGACTCGGCTCGTGCTTCAGGCACTCGAAGCCAGCAGGGCAGTCCTCGATGCACGTGATGGTGCACTGCTTGCCCGTCGGCGCCCACAGGCAGAAGCCGGACTCGCATTCGCTGCCGCTGGTGCACGGCCAGCCCATGCCTCCCTCCTCCGGGCCCGCTTCCGCGGTGGCTTCCGCGGGAACCAGGTCGAACGCAGTCTCTCCCACGACCTCGGCCGGGACCTGCTCCGGTGCGATCTCGGCCCAGGGCACCTCGGCCAGGTGCTCGCCCACCTCGCTGCCCACCTGCTCCGGGGCAACGGGCACGTCGGCCCCCACCACATCGCCGCTACCCGCTCCGCACCCCGCGGCCAGCCACGCGGTCACAGCCGCCACGCACATCCACCCGAGCCGAGTCTGCATCTGGCACCTCCGGTTCACCGGTCACCCGGCCAGCATACGACATCTGGACCCAGGCTTCCAGCACCGCATCCGTGGGACCGCCTCCCGCCGCTTCCGAGCCTCTTGAGCCGGGTGCGAACCAGCGTGTGGCAGGAGCCCGCGTGGAGGGGAGCGGGGGAGACCGGCGTTCAGCCGCAGCTCCCCCGGCGGCCCCGGAAGCAGAGCGGTTCCTGCCAATCTGCCGCAGCCGCGATCGCACCCTCTTGAGCCGTGCGCGTTGTCGCTTCGGGACGTGCCGTGGTATCCTCGCACATCGAGGAGGGCAGCGTTGGCAACGCCACACACCCACTGCGCTGGAGCGGCCTTGGTGCTGGCAGCATGGTGCCTGGCCTGCACGTCCGACCCGTCGGCCCCGACGTGGGACGCATCCGAAGACACAGGGGGCATCCCGGACGCGGGCGACGACCCGGTGGCGGACGCGGGACCGGACGGGGACGCGGGCGCGTGGCCGCACGGCCCGGTGGACCTGGCGCGCTTCGCCCGCCTGTCGGCCACGGACCCCGCGCTGCAGCCCCTGATGCCGTGGCCGCGGGAAGCCGACGATGCCATTGCGACGGTGCGTGACGACTGGGACGGCACCTCGTACAAAGCCCCGGCCGGCCAGTCGGTCGTCGTCGTGGACCTCCTGCCGTGGCTGGGCACGCCCGTGCCCCTCGGCGAGGTCCGCCTGCACCTTCCCGAGGGTTTGCCCGACAAGGCGTCCCTGTCGCTGCTGCCCGCCTGCCCCCTGTCCCCCGCTCCTGCCGGGTCGACGCCATGGCCCGACCCGAGCGTTCCGATGCCGCTTGCCGGCACGGCCGCGGGGTGCCTGGTCCTCGCGTTCGACTCGCACGCGCCTTTCCAGGTGGCCGGTCTGGAGCTGCTGTCGCACGCGCCCGGCATCCAGCCGCCGCAGATCCCCGACGCTCCTCCCGCAGCAGGGATCCGGCACCCGTTGAGCGGGGTGGTCGAGGGGTTCTACGGCGTGCCCTGGTCGTGGCGCGAGCGCTCGAACATGGTGGCGCACATCGCTCATCTCGGCATGGGAACATACCTCTACGCGCCCAAGGACGACCCGCGGCACCGGCACGAGTGGCGAACGCCGTACGAGCCGGAAGACATGCTGCGCTTCGCCGAGCTGGCCGCGCTGGGAGCATCCCTCGGGGTCCACGTCCTGGTGGGCATGAGCCCCTTTGTCGACTGGGGCCCGGACGCGGAGGCCGACTACGCCACGCTGCTGGCCAAGCTGCTGGCGTTCCGGGAAGCGGGAGTCCGCGGCTTCGTGCTGCTTGCCGACGACATCGAGTTCGACGTGGAGCAGCCCGTGGACTCGGCCATGGCAGCCGCACAGGTGGATATCGCCAACCGGCTGCTGGACGACCTGAACCCGCCAATGGGGCCGGACGACGACGGCACCGGAGGATCCTCGGGGCGACTGCCGGACATGCTCCTCTGGTTCGTACCCACGGTCTACAGCGACGAGCGCGAGGACCGCTTTCCCGGCGGCGCGGAGTACCTCGAGGCGCTCTCCGCACTGGACCCGGACATCCGGCTCATGTGGACCGGGCCCGGGACGTCCAACGCCACGCTGGCCGCGTCCGACTTCGACCACGTCACCGGCCTCACGGGGCGCAGGCCCATCGTGTGGGAAAACTACTGGGCCAACGACGGCGGCGACGGGTTCACCGGAAGGCTTCCCCTGGCCCCCTACGCAGGCCGGGACGCGTCGCTGCCCGCGGCCCTGGAAGGGATCGTCGCGAACCCGATGATCCAGGGAGCGCTGTCGCGGCTTCCGGTGGGCTCCCTGGCCCGCTACCTGGACGACCCCAAGGCCTACGGGCCGGCTGGCCAGCCCCTCCTGTCGGCTGCGGCCGAGGCCCCGTTCCTCTACGGGACAACCGCGGCGGCCGCAGGGGCCGAAGACCTGCTCGCGCTGGTCCAGCAGCTCTTCGACGCGGACACGCTGGGGCTTCCCGGCTGGCCTGAGATGGAGCAGGCCATCGACGCGCTGGAGGCCGGGCTCGAGCAGCCGGACAACGTGCCTGCTTCCGAGGCCGCGGCGCTGCTGCGGCTTTTTGCCCGCGGCATGGTGCTGGCCGACGCGGTGCGGCGCTCCAGCCTGGACGCGGACATGGACGACGAGCTCGTCTACCCGCTGCGCAAGGTGGGCCTCGACTCCCGTGCCGGCATCCACGCGCTGCAAGCCCTGTCGCAGAAGCTGGCCGGAGGCGACCCTTCCGAGAGCTTCGCCCTGGCCAAGGAGGCCCAGGCGCAGTCGCTGGCATGCCGCTTCGTCTTCAGCAAGGGCGAAGTGGACGGGCTGCTGTCGGCCGTGGATGCGCTGCCCGTCGCGGACCGGGGCGTCGTGCCCGTGCTTCCGGGCGACCCGTTCCCCCCCTGCACCGCGGGCGCGAAGCTCACCTGGAAGCCGTTTGCCGGGTGCGACGCTCCCGAGGTCTTCGGGATGCCGGGCGCTACC
>Ga0233425_10003015_pt1 | contig 31671 bp, 32 predicted proteins | sample Watercolumn_Towu_2_FD_181712 | JGI IMG/M metagenome (GOLD analysis project Ga0233425, IMG submission 181712) | Freshwater microbial communities from Lake Towuti, South Sulawesi, Indonesia - Watercolumn_Towuti2014_140_MG | ecosystem: Environmental > Aquatic > Freshwater > Lake | place... | reverse complement strand
CGCAGCGAGAGCGTCGCGCCCGAGTGCGTCGCGAGGATTCCCGCGACGCGGTCCGTCAGGCTCGCCACGCCGTCGAGCGAAAGGATGGGGTGCTTCACGAGTTCGCGGGCCATGTCCTCACTCACGGCCTTCAGGCCGAAGAGCGCGAGTCCTCCGGCCCGGTGCGTGGCGAGAATGGCCGCCACGGCGGGGGAGAGCGTCGTCACGTCGCCGAGAAAGATGCCCGAGAGCCCCGCGGCGCCGTGGGGCGCAGGCTGTGCGGCGATCACGGCTGCGCGAGTGTGGTCGATGGTGCGGATGCCGGAGAGCTGGAGCGGGCCGCGGTGCTGGACGATGGCGGCGAGGCGGTGGAGCGGCAGGGTGTCGGGCAGCCTCACGGACAGCGAGCCCGTGTGCCGGCCGAGCAGGTCCGACACGGTGTCGTCGATGTCGAGGTCGTAGAGGTGCAGCTCGCCGGTGTGCAGCGACAGGCACTCGGCCTGATACTCCGTGAGATGCTGCACATGCTTGATGCAGAGAAATCCCCGGCGGTGGCCAAACGCCTTGGCGACCGCGTCGGTCAGGCACACGAGCCCGTGCAGGTGGAGCTTGCCCGCGTGTCGGGCGAGGTGCCGCGCCGCTGCTCCGGAGAGCGTCGCCAGCGCGTCGAGGTGCAGATCGCCACGGTGCTGTGCGAGGGCTGCCGCGGTGGCCGACGAGAGCCGCTCGAGACCGCTGAGATACAGGGGATGGGCGTGGGCGGCCAGACCGAGCGCCACGTCCGGATGGAGCCGCCGCAAGCGGTTGAGCGACAACTCGCCGCCGTGTCTGCCGAGCGCCAGCGCCGCCCCGACCGACAGCCGCCCGAGGTTGTTGAGCGACAGGCCTCCGCGATCGTGGCCGGCGAGTTCCGTCGCCACCGCCTCCGTCAGATGCGTGAGCTTGTCGAGGTAGAGATGGCCGCGATGCCGGGCGAGCTCCCGGGCGACCGACAGCGGAAGCCGCAGCAGTTCGTGCAGGTAGAGGTGGGTCTTGTAGTGGCCGACGACGGTCGGCGGACCGTCGTCGGCCACTCGTGCCAGCGTGAGCTCCCCGTCAGTCGCCGCCGCGATCGAGTCGTCGGGGTGGATGGCCACTGCGTGTCCGTCCGTCACGACGGGCCGTGCGAACAGGCCCACGAGCCGCCGTGCGCGGGCGGCGTCGAGGTGCCGGATCCTGCCGGTGTGCTCACGCAATGACGACTCTCCCGTGGAGGTGCCCATGCTCGATGCCCCGGCATCGGCCGGGGTCAGCGGCCCTCCCGCTTCGGTGCCTCGACGAACCGCCGGCCGGTCTCGCCCGGCGCCGGGTTCCAGATGGGATCGACGCCAGCCGGCAGCGGATCGCAGCGGATGTAGATCCGTTCCGGCGGTACGCGAAAGTACAGCAGCAGCGCCGGGCAGAGCCACCCTTCCATGTGCAGGCCGACGATCGTGGCTTCGTACCAGTTGCCGTCCGCGGGGTCTGGCCGCACCCATCGCAGTTCGGCGTCGTGGCCCGGGAAAGGCCGGTCCGAGAAGGTCAGCGCGAAGCCGCGGTCGGCGTTGGGCACGCCCTTGAGGCCGACCATCCGGCTGATCATCTCGGTCATTCCGGACACGAACGCCTCGGCCTTGAGACCGGTGCGTGCGTCGTCGAAGACCCAGCAGTGGCCCTCGAGCAGGTAGGGATAGAGCGTCATCGTGCGGGGCTGGTTCATGCGCGTTCTCCATGGCGAGACGCATCAAGAACCGGCCCGCTCGGCCGCCAGGCCGCTCGGATCGCTGCAACATTTGCTTCGCGGGGGTCGCCCCCCACGCACATCCCGGCGTCACCGTGGTGACCCCGGAAGCACCGTTCGCCTTGCAGTGGCCCGGTTGCAGCACGCCGACGAGGCGTGCCCGACACGCCCTGGGGGACGTGCCGTTCTTGATGCGTTTCCCGTTGTACGCAGCATGGGCCGAAATGGTTCGCGCGATCGAGGCCGCGGCTTGCACCGGTCGATCGCCGGTGCCACGATGCGTCCGACGCGGCCCGAGACCGAGACCCGGAGGCAGGACGCCATGCCAGCCGACAAGGACGCATTCCCCGCCCCCGACGAGCGGGCGGCGGCGCTCGACCGGCGCCGTCAGCTCAAGATGGCCCGCTCCGCGCACGCCTACGTCCGCGGCAACACCAAGAACTTCTACGAGTGGCTCGAGAGCACGGTCGGCAAGGCCGTGCCCGAGGGGCCCGCGATCTGGATCTGCGGCGACTGCCACGCCGGCAACATCGGCCCGATCGCCAGCGCCAAGGGCACGATCGGCATCCAGATCCGCGATCTCGACCAGACGGTGATCGGCAACCCCGCGCACGACCTCATCCGTCTGGGCCTTTCCATGGCGAGCGCCGCCCGCGGCTCCGACCTTCCCGGCGTGACGACCGCCCGGATGATGGAGCAGCTCATCGAGGGCTACGAGCAGAGTTTTGGCGCCGCCGCCGATGCCGACGACGAGTGGCCGGAGGTCGTGCAGGCCGCGATGAAGACCGCGATGAAGCGGACGTGGAAAGACCTGGCCAAGGAGCGCATCGAGGACACGACGCCCGTCATTCCGCTGGGCAAGACGTTCTGGCCGCTCGCGAAGGAGGAGCGGGCGGCGATCGAGGCGCTCTTCGCCACCGACGCGGCCCATCGGCTCGTGACGGCGCTCAAGTCGCGCGACGACGACGCGGATATCCAGGTCGTCGACGCGGCCTATTGGGTGAAGGGCTGCAGCTCGCTCGGGCTGTTGCGCTACGCCGTGCTCGTGTCGGTGGGGGGCAAGAAGGGGGAGCTGTGCCTGATCGACGTCAAGGAGGCGGTTCCGGCCCTGGCCCCGCACGCCGCCGACGCAAACATGCCCGACGACCACGGCGAACGGGTCGTGTCGGGGGCCTGGCACCTCTCGCCCGCGCTCGGCGACCGCATGCTCGCCGCGAAAGTGCTCGACCGGCCCGTGTTCGTGCGAGAGCTCCTGCCGCAGGATCTGAAGTTCGACGTGGCCGACCTGACCTGCGAGGAGGCGATGCGGCTCTCGCGGTTCCTCGCGATGGTGGTGGGCAAGGCGCACGCCCGACAGATGGACGAGGCGACGCGGAAGCAGTGGCAGGACGAGCTCGACGGCCACCGCTGCCGCACGCTCGATGCCCCGTCGTGGCTCTGGGCGAGCGTGGTCGATCTGCTCGCGACGCACGAGCGGGCCTATCTCGAGCACTGTCGGCGGTACGCCACCACTGCCGCCGCCGGCAAGTGACGTGCGGGGCATTTCACGTTCGCGTGATCCGCTGCACGGCGTCGGGCGCCTCGGCGAGCAGCGGTGAGTGGCCGAGGTAGCGCTCGGCCATCTCGCGCTTGCCGCGGGCGAGCAGCGAGGCGTAGACGTGCAGTTCGAAGTGCAGCCGGAGGCGGGCTTCCGCCGCGGTGTCGCCCATCGCGTGGAACACGCCCATCAGGGCCTCGGCCGTGGAGCGATGCGTGGGCTCGGGCTGCTCCCGCAGCCAGTAGCGGCCGGGCTCTGTGGTGGGCTCGGGAAGTCGCACGCGGCGGCCGAGCCCTTCGACGTCGCGGAGCATCTCGCCGGCCTGCCGCCAGGTGCCGTCGAGGAGCACGACGTGCGGCAGGGCGTCGGCGTCGGCCGTCGGGTCGAGGGCCGGCATCGGGTCGCCGCTGGGGTGGAGGATCCAGCGTTCCTGGCCGGGCGCGAGCGCGTCGGCGCGGAAGCCCGACGCGGCGAAGAACCGCGTGGCCCGCTGGTAGACGTGGCATGACGACGTCGGCACGACGCGGGCGATGAGCGCGCCTGTGCTCGAGGGCTTGTGCACCTCGCCGCGGTGGATGAGCACGTGGACGCGAAGCCGCGTCTCGACCGGCGGAATCGCATCGCAGATGCACCGCTGCGGCGGCAGGCAGCACCGCGGGCAGCGGTCGGCACCGGCGAGAACGACGCTGCGTCCCATGATGTCCTGCGAGGGCCGTCGTCGGCGGGCGCCGCTTTTCGAGCGGCCGAAAACGATGCATGATCTGCCGCCGGGGGCAGTATCGGATCCCTCATGCACGGGAGGCAACGGGCAGCCATGGCGGCGATCAAGACGCAGCATGCGATCGGGGCGCTGGTGGGATCGGCGGTCGGTGACGCGCTCGGTGCGCCGTTCGAGTTCGATCGTTCCGGCCTCTACCGTCGCACATATCCCCAGCCGGTGCTGACGGACATCGGCGAGATGCGGGGCGGCGGCACCTACGACTGGGCTCCGGCCGAGTTCACCGACGACACGCAGATGGCGCTGGCGCTCGCCGAGTCGCTCATGGCCCGTGATGGCTTCGACGCCGACGACCTCTGGCGCCGCTGGCAGACGTGGGCTCGCGGCGCCCGCGACGTGGGCACCCACACGCGGGAAGTGCTCGCCGAGGCATCGCACGTCGGCGCCGCCGAGCGGGTGCACCGTCGCAACGGTCAGTCGGCCGGCAACGGCTCCGTGATGCGGAACACGCCGGTGGCCCTGTGGACCGCCGAGGATTCGCTCGAGAGCCTCGTCGAGCTCGCCGCGCGACAGGCGACGCTCACGCACCATGATCCCCACAATGCCTACGGCGCCGCGATTCACGCCGGCATGATCCGCGCGGGGATCCGCGGGGAAGACGTGTTCGATGCGATCGACGCGGTGCTCGACGCGCTGCCATCCGAGGCCCGCGAGCGGTGGGCGCCGTTGCTCGCGCCCGGGTGGCGTCCCGAGATCGGCGCCCCCAACGGGGCCGTGTGGCCGTGCCTCGCGCAGGCGGTGTGGGCGGTGCGGACCGCGACGACGTTCGAAGAGGCGGTGGTGAACGCCGTCGATCTGGGCCGTGATGCCGACACGGTGGCCTGCGTGGCCGGCGGCATCGCCGGCGCGCGCTGGGGCGTGCAGGCGATCCCGAGCCGGTGGACGACGTATCTCAACGGCCGCGTTGCGGGGCCCGACGGCACCACCGTCTACGACTACGCCTCGCTGCAGGCTCTTGCCCGGAAGCTCGTGGGGGCGAATGACGTGTCGGATCCGCCCGACGAGCCCGTCGGCGGGCCACACCGGGTGCACGAGACGCTGCCGATCTACGCCGCGAATCGGGCGGGGGCCGCCGAAGCACCGGACGACTGGCAGGTGATCTCGCTGTGTCGCACCGGCGACGCGTTTACCGGGAGGCGAGTGCGTCGTCAGGTGTTCCTCGTCGACAAGTCCGAGGCACAGCACAACGAGGACCCGCTGGCGGTGCTCGAGGACGCCGTCCAGACGATCGACGCGCTGCTCGCGAACGACGCGTCGCGACCGATCCTCGTCCACTGCCACGGTGGCCGCAGCCGCACGGCGTTCGTGCTCAAGGGCTGGGCGATGCGACGGTTCGGCTGGACGGAGGAACAGGCCCACGCGTGGCTCGCGGATTCGTGGCCGCGCATCGATCGCGCCAACGGGCGATTCGTGGATCTCCTGCGCGGCACATGGCAAGAGAAGGCGTAGGCCGCGGCGACCTGGAGGCATCCGATGACAGAGATCTCGCCCGGCCGCTACCGGCATTACAAGGGCAACGACTACACCGTGCTCGGCGTCGCGCGGCACAGCGAGACGCTCGAACCGCTCGTGGTCTATCGGCAGGAGTATGGCGAGCGGGGCCTCTGGGTGCGTCCGGCGGCGATGTTCCTCGAGACGGTGATGGTCGATGGCCGGGCGATGCCGCGGTTCGCGCGGCTCGACGGACCGGCGGCCGACCAGCAGCCCTGACGCACGGCCCTTGGTGCCGGGGCGTTTCAGCTGAAGCGGACGGCCACGTTTGGCGTCTCGTCTACAATCCCGGTGTCGTTCCCCGGCGACGGCTGGGGAGATAGTCGCCCGGCGGCGGTCTCACAGTGATCGCGACGGCTGGGATTCCTTTCGCGAAAGGAGGTGGTCGCTTGACATACGACTGTACCGGAGGGCTGCGCCGATAGCGGCGAGTCGACGGGCCTGCCGTTGATGCAGCCCACCAAAGAGTTCCCAAGGGCTGCCGCCTCCTCGTGGGGCGGCAGTCTTTTTTTGTGCGCGGCGTGTGCGTGCCGCGACGCGGCGTTGCCGTCAGGGCTTCGCGCCGGCCGCTGGAGCCGGCGATTCACCCGACTCCTCGGCCGGGTCGTTGTCACCCGGCTCCTGCTCGTACCGGGCGATCACCCACTGCCGCGTCTGGCCGTTCGTGTAGTGCACCGACACCGGGCCTGACGGCTCGGTGAGCACAGGCAGCGCCGTCTCGAACGTCACCCTGGCGTGCGGGCCGAACGTCCACGCCGCCCGCTGCGTCGCCTTGTCGACGGCACCGTGGATCGGGTGGTCGGCGTTGGCGAGGAGGTCGTGGTACGTGCCGCGGATCACGCCGTCCTTGCCGAGCGCCAGCTGGAGCATGGCCGTCGCCTCCGTCTGGTGCTCGGGGGCCACCGTGAACACGCCGAGCGGGAGGAACTCCGTCTCCTTCGCCGGATCGGTCGCCCCGCTGGCCGCGAGCTCGCGTGCGCCTTTCGATGTGGCCACCAACTCCTCGTCCGACACGTTGCGCCCCTGGGCGAACTGCGCCTCGGGAGCCTCGAGCTCCTCGTTGTCGGTGTCGTAGATCGTGGTGTTCACGGGGCCGAAGCCGCCCCACACCGGTGCGGTGGCGGCGCCGAGCCCGAGCCATCCGGCGGTGTTCGCCCAGCCGGCGGTGTGCCAGGGATTGCCCCATCCCCAGCCGCCTCCCCACGCGCCCGGGTGACGCCCATACCAGCCGCGCGAGAAGGGGCGGTCGTGGTTGCCCCAGTGGGCGTGGTGGTGGGCGAAGTGGCTCGCGTGTCGGTTGGCCGCGTGGCGGTGGTGGCCTGCGTGCCCGCGGTGGCCGCTGTGATGGCCACCGTGGTGTCCGCCATGTCCGCCGCCGTGTCCGCCCCGTGCCCAGGCGATCGTCGTGGCGCCGACGATCGTCAGCCCGATCAACCCGCAGGCCATCATTCGATTCATGCTCTGCACGCGATGCACGCCGTTCATGGTGATCCTCCTCGGTTGGTTGATCCGTGAAACCCCGTCCCCGCTGCCAGATGCACGCCCGGGCTCACTCATCCGCTTCGCCCGAAACCGCCTTGAACGTGTTGGACGAATCGAATGCGATGGGAAGGATGCCGACCGCACGGGCCGCCTTGATCGAGACGATCTGGAACTCCGGATCGTCCTGGTTGAACTTCTCGGCGTTCTTCGCCATGTCCTCCTCGCCCGCTTGCACCGCCGCGCAGAACGTCGCCCAGGAGTCGGTGGCCCGCCATTCGTCATCGACCACCTTCGTGCCATCGGGCAGATCGCGAACGTCGTCGGCGTCGGCGGCCCCGCCGATCAGCGTGGTCTCGAGCCCGACGATGTGCTCGCCCTTCGCGTCGAGCGCGAACGCCAGGTAACAGTGCCCGGGCACGTACACGAGCGACGGTTCGATATCGATCTTCCGCAACAGCGACGCCAGGAGGACGCTGCCATCGACGCAGTTCGCCTGCCCGTTGTTGATCGATTCATCGACCAGTCGGACGTGCTGGCTCGCGACGGCTCGATTGGTGGCCACTTCGGTCGTGATGTTGCTGTAGCGGACGTCGCGCTGCGACAGGGCGTTCCAGATGGCATACACCTGGCGATAGACCTCCGCGGGATCTCCCGACTGATATCCGGTGAAGGAGTCCACCGCGCCCTGATCGAGCGCCTCGCGCAGGATCTTGTCGACGAAGGGATGCTGCTCGTTGACGTAGGCGGCGAACATGAAGGAAATGTCCTTTACCTCGCCGTCGCTTTCGATCACCCAGGGGCAGTCGTTGATCGACCGCAGCGTGACCGTGACGGTCTGCGTCTCGAGTTGTTCGCCGTCGATATCGACGGTGAACGTGACCTCGAGCGGGACCGATTGCCGATTCTTGGTGAGAACGTCGTACTTGTAGCGCACGCGCGGGAAGATGCGGTAGACGCTCCCCTCTTCGTCGAGCGTGCCCTCGAACGAACTCTCTTCGAGGATCCCGTTGGCCTGCACCGTCACGGTGACGGTGGACTCGGCACTCGGCGAGGTGAGTTCCACGCCGAGCACTCCCTGGTGATCACCCAAGACGGTGATGTCGGCGTCGGGGTCCTCGTCCACCTGATCCTCGGGTGGCAGCCTCACGGTCGCGGTGGCCACGAGATACGACGGAAACAGCTGACGATCCCAGCCGGCGAGCACGGTGTAGGAGTCGTCGGCATGCGCAGCATGAGCCAGGCCCATGGCGAGCCACATCAGGCCCGCGCTGATGGCTCGCGCGTGAGCGGCGAGCGCGGGCGAGTGCCTGTGAACGAGCCGTGCCGCGATCGGCGCGGACGTGGCTTCAGGCGTTGGCGACACGAAAGGCTTCTCGTGGTCTCTGCTCGGCATGGCTCGTTCCTCCGGGGCACCATTATCCCTCCGGCCGCGGCCTTCGGAAGTCGCGCACGGCCGCAGCCCCGCGTGGGTGGCCCGTGACAGCCGATTGCCGCCGTCAGGCGGTCGAGCGTGTCTGATCGCAGCGTGCGCTCGCCCGTGAGAAACTCGTCGAGTTCGACGTGCGCAAGTCCAGCCTTGGTGGCGATGGCCTGGAGTGGCAGATCGCTCCGGTGAATCGCATCTCGAACGGCCCCGCTGATGGACCGCTCCTCGCGGGCCGCTTTACGCAGCTGGTCGCGAGCGATGAGGTCGGGCAGTTCTTCCGCAATGCTCTCCCGGAGCATGCGCAGGCGGTCAACTTCCGCGGGCGTCGGTTCCGGGCCACGCCGCTCGCCGTTTGGTGTCGTCATCGGATCACCTATCGCGGCTCGGGCACTTCGTAGGCAGTCACGAGACAGACGGCGATCTCGTCGACGGGCTCGTACACTCTTCGGCCATGGAGCTGGCCCGTCGCCCTTTGCGTTGATCCCTGAATCGGAGTGGCTCTGCGCGAGCCCGCTCGCCTTCGCGATCTTCGATTCGTTCCCCGTGTCGCCGGGGCATGTGCTCGTGATCACGCGGCGGGTGAAGATCACTCCGATCGGCGAATACGAATCGTCTCGTGCTGGATGACGGTAAAAGCGCCGGGGACATCCGCCTCGTGCTCCTGAAGGGCACGCGCGACGATGCGAGCCTTTTCCGCATTGGAAATACCGTCGACTCGAATGAGCACGACACCCCTGTGACGAAGTCGCTGCCTGTAGACGAGTTCGCCGAAATCCTTGTCTTCGGTGACCAAGACTCGTGCGTCCTGCACCGCAGCCTCGAGGACGGCATCGTCTTTCGTGCCCGGCGGTTCTTCGGCCATCCACCGCACATCGTGCCCACCGGCACGGACAGCATTCACGATCGCTCCGTCCACGCCCTCATCGGCGAGGACCCTCATGCCGACTCTCGATCGCCCACGGCGTACACGGTCTCATGGCCCATGGCTTCAGCTGCGTATTCGAGTGCGCCGAAGACGGCTTCGCGGGTCAGCCGCGGATGCGACTCCAGGATCTGCTCGATCGACTCGCCGCAGGAGAGCTTTCGGAGAATCATCTCGACGGTGATTCGGGTGCCGCGAACGACGGGCTTCCCCAACATCACGTCGGGATCCGATTGGATGAGGTGATTGTGCATGGCTTCTCTGCGACCAAGGGGATCAGGGAAGTATACGGACGTTCACAATCTTGTCAATCAACCGCGGCGTCAAAACCAAGTCTACACGCGGACCAACGTTGCCCCTCGGGGTCGTACACTGCCGGCCATGACGCCGGCCGCCCCCTCGCCGTTTTTGGAGATTCCCTCGCGGGAGTGGCTGTGCGCGAATGCCCTCTGCTTCGCGATCTTCGACCGATTTCCGGTGTCGCCGGGGCACGTGCTCGTGATCACGCGGCGGGTCGTGTCGACGTTCTTCGAGTGCACGCCCGACGAGCAGGCGGCCCTCATGCAGCTCGTGGGCGAGGTGCGGACACTACAAGGTGATCGGCCGTGCGTGGGCGACTTCGTCAAGTTCGCGAATCATTTTGATGATCAATGCCCCAGGCTCTACTTCCGATTCAACAGTCGTTCGTACTCGCTGTGGTGCCCGATCCAAAACCATACCAGATCAGACCCATCCTCCACGGCAACGGCGCGGTAGTGAATCCCAACACGCACCGACCAAAGCCGCCCCGCCTTCTTGAAATGCAGTGAAGGGTGTTTTGGGTCTTGTTAGAGAACGGCGTAGTTTTCGTCGGCAACATGCCGAATCGCTTCTGGCAGTCGGCGGTAAAACTGCCAAAACTTTCGGCTCGCTCGATGCCGCATGAGCAACTCATCGTCTCGCTCGACCGCTCACAAATCGGTGCAGCGGCCTTCGCGGAGATCCTCGAGGGCTTCGCTCGCAAGATCGTCGAGCCGTCCTTCGCGGGCGTCCTGCTCGAACTGCCGATCCCACGCGTCGGCATCGAACCGATTGAACCACTCGCGAAACGCCGCCAAATCAGCTCGTGAAAGCCGCCGGACGGCATCTTCGATTTCGCTGATTGTGGTCACGTCAACCTCACCTCCCGAGGAGTATACATAGGTACATATGTGCGTCAAGGCTCTTTGCCAGACCTGCGGCATTGATTCTACACGGACCAACGTTGTCTCTCGGGGTCGTACACTCTCTCGCCATGCAGGCCGGCCGCTCGCCCTTCGCGTTGATCCCTGAATCGGAGTGGCTCTGCGCGAGCCCGCTCGCCTTCGCGATCTTCGATTCGTTCCCTGTGTCGCCGGGGCATGTGCTCGTGATCACGCGGCGGGTCGTGGCCACGTGGTTCGACTGCACGGCCGACGAGCAGGCGGCCCTCATGCAGCTCGTGGGCGAGGTGCGGCGGTTGCTCGATGAGCGGCTCGCCCCCAAGCCCGATGGATACAACGTGGGCTTCAATGCCGGGGCCGCGGCCGGCCAGACCGTGCCGCATGTGCATGTGCACGTGATCCCGCGGTATGCCGGCGACATGCCCGACCCTCGCGGCGGTGTGCGGCATGTGATTCCGGAAAAGGGGAACTACCTGGCGGGCGAGTCGGCGGCGCCGAACTCGGATGGAATCGCCGCGGCATCGCCTCAGTTCTCGCTCGCCACCGGTCCCGATCGGCCGCTTTGGCCACGGCTCGCCGAGCGGCTTCCGGGGGCCACGGAGATCGATCTGCTCGCGTCGTTCGTGCAGGTGTCGGGGCTCGATATCGTGCGCGAGAGCCTTTTCAGTGCGCTCGCGGCCGGGGCGAGGGTGCGGCTGCTCGTGGGGGATTACCTCGGCATCACGTCGCCCGACGCCCTGCGGCAGATTCTGGGGTGGATGCAATCGCGGGCAGACGAGGCCTGCCGGCCCGGCATGGGCACCCTCGAAGCCCGGCTCGTCGAACTCGCCGCCCTCGCGGGGAATCCAGAATCGTTTCACCCGAAGGCGTGGCGGATTGCCGACTCGTCGGGCGGGATCGTGGTCGTGGGCTCGAGCAACCTCTCGCGGGCCGCGCTCCAGACGGGCGTGGAATGGAACCTCATCGGCGAGACGTCGGGCACGGCCGCGATCGACCTCGAACTCGTCCGGGCGTTTGGCGACCTCTGGCAACAGGCCACGCCGCTCTCGGCCGACGTCGTGGAGCGATATGCCGAGCGTGCCGCCGCGGCCGCCGAGATGCGGCGAGTGTGGGATGGCGAACCAGCCCGCCCCGGCACGGCAGCGCCGTCATCCGAGCCCGCCGCCACGTTCGCCCCGCGTCCCTGGCAGCGCGAGGCCCTCGCCTCCCTCGCCGCGATCCGTCGCGATGGTTACTCAAAAGCCCTCGTGGCCGTGGCGACGGGCCTCGGCAAAACCTGGCTCGCGGCGTTTGACTGCGCGGCGGTTGGCAAGGAGCTCGGCCGTCCGCCGCGGGTGCTCGTGATCGCCCACCGAGCAGAAATCCTCGCGCAGGCCGAGAGCACGCTGCGGCAGGCGCTTCACGCGGCGTGTGGCACGGCCCCGAGCGTGTCGTACGTAGCCGGGGCGTCGGCCGACTTCTCGGGCCAGCTCGTGATCGCGTCGATCCAAAAGCTCGCGAGGCCCGACGGTCTCGCGGCCCTGGCTGCCGAGCGGTTCGACTATTGCGTGATCGACGAGGTGCATCACGCGGAGGCGCCGAGCTATCGCCGCGTGCTCGCGCGGCTCGCGGCCGGCTTCACGCTCGGCCTCACGGCCACGCCCGAGCGGAGCGATGGCGTGGACGTGGCCACGCTCTTCGACGACATCCTCGCGGCCCAGGCCACGATCGGCGACGGGATCGCGGAGGGGTCGCTCGTGCCGTTTCGGTATCGGGGGCTCAAGGACGACGTCGACTACGACTCCTCAAAAATCCCGTGGCGGAACGGCCGGTTCGACGTGAGCGTGCTCGAGGCGGCCCTGGAAAACGCTCCCCGCATGGAACGCCTCTGGGCCGAGTGGCAGGCCGCCCGGGCCGGTCGCACGCTCGTCTTCTGCTGTTCGCGGCGGCATGCCGTGTTTGCCCGGGATTGGCTCCGGAAGCGGGGCGTGGCCGCGGCGGCGGTGTTTTCGGATGCGGCCGGCCCGGGTGGCCCCGTCTCCGACCCGCGCATGGCGTCGCTGGCCGCCTTCCACGCGGGCACCCTCTCGGCTCTCTGCGTGGTCGACCTCTTCAACGAGGGCGTCGACATCCCGCTGGTCGACCGCGTGGTGATGCTCCGGCCCACGGAATCAAAAATCGTGTTCTTGCAGCAGCTCGGCCGCGGCCTGCGGGCGGCGGAGGGCAAGCTGCGGCTGGAGGTGATCGACTTCGTGGGCAATCACCGCGTGTTCGCGAGCAGGCTCGTGCATCTGCTCTCGCTCGCCCCCGGGGCCACCGCCGCCGACGCCACGGGGTTTGCCCTCTTGAAGCGGTATCTCGACGGCCGGGAGCCGGCGCTTCCGGAGGGCTGCGTGCTCGACGTGGAGCTCGAGGCGAAGGAGCTGCTCGCGCGGTTTTTGCCGGCAGGCCGGGCCGCGGTCGAGGAGGCGTATCGCGGCATGCGGGCGGAGCTCGGGCGGCGGCCGACGCCGACGGAGCTCTTTCATGCTCATTACCTGCCGCAAACGTTGCGCACCGCCCATGGCAGTTGGTTCGGGTTTTGCCGAGCCGAGGGGGATCTCGATGCGAGCGAGAAGCGCGTCGTCGAGCGGTTCGGGGCGTGGCTCGGGATGCTCGAGACGACGAGCCTCAACAAGTCGTACAAGATGGTGGTGCTGCGGGTGCTCCTGGATCGCGACGCCTTGTGGGACGGGCTCGAGATTCCGCGGCTCGCGGCGGCGTGCCGCTCGTTTCTCGAAAACCATCCGGCGCTGCGTGCGGATCTCGAGGGGGCGGCCTTCACCCGCGTGCCGGGCGACCCCGCTCGCGACACGGAAAATTTTGCAGCGTGGTGGCTCGAGTGGCCGCTCTCGCGGTGGATGGACGACCAGGCCGGCCAGCGGTGGTTCACCCGCCGGGGCGACAGGTTCGTGGCGGATTTCACGTGCCCGCCCGAGCTCCGCGCGGCCTTCGAATCGCTCACAGGCGAACTCGTCGATCTCCGCCTCGCGCACTATTCCCAGTCACGGCTCCGCGCGCCAGCTGCCCTGGAAGCCCGGAGCGCGAGCGACGGGTATGCGGGTCGCCTCTCATTTCGCGTCAAAGTTTCCCACTCCGGCGGCAAACCGATCCTCTTTCTCCCCACCGTGGAATCCGTCCCGTCCCGCCCCACGGGCCCCACGCGCGTCCGCCTCCCTGACGGCCGGGAGTGGGTCTTCCGGTTCGTGAAGGTGGCGTGCAACGTCGCCCATCCGGCCGACGCCGCGAGTGCCCGTGGCAACAACGCTCTCCCCGCGCTGCTCCGCGACTGGTTCGGCCCCGACGCAGGTCTCCCGGGCACCAACTTCGAAGTCAAGTTCACCTCTATAGATGGACAGTGGTCCGCAACGCCCGTGAGTAGCGGCAGGTTGTCCAACCTGCCGAATGCGGCTCCCGCTTCAACCGACGCCGCCTCGCCATTCGAACTCCTCTCCTCCCCGCCGCCCGCCGCCCGCTACACCACCCACGTCCCGGTCTACGACCTCACCGCCGCGGCGGGCTTTTGGGGACCGGAGAGCGTGCCGGAGGAGATCGGCTGGACGGAGGTGCCGGGCGTTTCGCTCAGGCCCGGCATGTTTGTGGCGCGGGTGACGGGCACGTCGATGGAGCCGCTGATCCCGGACGGCTCATGGTGCCTGTTCCGCCCGTGTCCGGCGGGCTCGCGCGAGGGCCGGATCCTACTCGTGCAGCTGGGCACGGACGGCGCTGGCGAGAACGGCGGCCGATTCACCGTCAAGAAGTACCACTCGAAGAAGACCGTCACCGCCGACCGCTGGCGGCACGACCGCATTCAGCTGCTGCCGATGAATCCGGCGTTCGAGTCGATTGAGCTTGAGCCGGAGGCGGCAGGGGACATCACGATTGTCGGGGAGTACCAGGGGCAGTGCCCCCCTCGCGGGTAGGAAAGTTTATCTTGGGGAATCTCTGGGGCGACGAGTACCGGCCACCACGCGACGCTACACATGTCATCAATCACATGGCTTGATTTCACCGACGCCGACCGGCAACGAGCGCTCGACGTGCTTGATCTCTTTCGGGAGAAGGGCACCGTCGACGAGCTTGGCATCGGCACGGTGCGAGATTCTCTTGCCGACATCCTCTTTCCGGGTACGAGCACGATCATGACTCGCATCCGGTACTACTTCTTCATTCCTTGGATCTACCAGAAACTTGAGCGAAAGAAGGTTGCCAGCGCCGAGATCGGCCAGTTGGGCCGCCGCGACGAGATAAAGCTGATCGATGCACTCCGCACCGGCCGCGATACCGCAGGCCTCATTGGTCTGGAGGCCGGCAAGGATCTCAAGCGAGTGCCCTCGACGACGTACTGGCAGGGCCTTCACGTCCTGGGCTTTCGACGTTTCCCCGGATCGCGCGACGCCTACCATCGGTCGCTAGACCGTTTTCACCGTGATGGCGGCGATGTCATCCGAGGCGACGATGGCCAGGTCGTCGTAGGCGGTCGCAGATTCAACTGGGATCCGGCAATGCCCCAGTCACCAACTGGCTTTCCGACCGGGGCAACATTCGCTCTGACTCCGCAAGAAGCGGATTATTTCAAGGAGCGCGTTTTGGGTGCGGCCCCGGCCAGCTTCTTCGCTCAGTTACTCATTCGGCTCGATGAGTTCGAGGATGGTGATCTCCCATGGGATGAGCCCGCGGCACAGGAACTCGTCGGGCAAGCAGCCGAAGATCTGCGGCATGCGCGTAACTTTTCGGATGCCATGCATGGTGCCGCACTCACCTACAATCTAATGCTCGCCGAAAAGCAGAAAGCCGCTGAACGTCGAGCGGAATACGAGTCTCGCATCGCCGACTGGGCCGCAAACGTACAACTCCGTCGATCGGCACTGGCCCGCTGGGACCGTGCGGCTTTCTGGGACACTGTCGAGCGGGCTGGCCGTCCGATCCGTGCACTGACTCGAGTGTTTATTGACGCATGGCTCGACTCGGTCATCGACGGCGACCCGAACGCAGTCGTTCGCGACGGGAGAATGCGTGAACGGATCCGAAAGCGCGAACGCCAACTGAAAGGCCCGCTCGCACGCCTTGAGAACGATCGCGCTCTGGAGCGTTGGGGCGGCGCGTCCTCCGCTGAGGCGCTGGACTTCCGCTGGAACCGCCCGACGCGGTCATTTCTGCGGGACCTCAAAGCAGCCTTGGTGTCCGCATGAGCGTGCTTGCCCCGCAAGACCGGACGGCTCTACTCGATGCGCTCAGGCCGCCGAGCGACTTTGTGCTGCATACCGCAATCGGCACCACGTTTTCCCTCGACCTTGTTGCACTGCTTTCCGCTTCGGTGGGATTCACGTTTTTTGAGTTGGACGACTCGGGCGAGTCCATGGGCGATCACACGCCGCTCGCCCTCCTTGAAGCGATCCGCCGCCATGCCGGGCAGATCTTGGTGTTCTGCGAGGCGGGCCGGATCGCCGTTCCGCCGAAGCACCGGCAACTCTTCAGCTACCTCGAAGACCGGATCGTGCAGGCCAGAGCCCCAGCCGACAACCGCGCATTCCATCCGAAACTGTGGTTTATCCGCTACGTCGCCTCGAACCAGCGAGTGAAGTACCGACTCCTGTGCATGAGTCGAAATCTCACATTCGACAAGTGCCTCGACACGGTTGTCGTACTCGACGGGGATCTGCGCGACGATCGCTCCAACGGATTTACCCAAAACGCCCCACTCAAGGATTTCGTAAACGCCTTGCCGGGTATGGTGATCAGCGACCTCGCAAAGTCGCAGGCCGCGCAGTGCGCCCTCGTCGGCACGGAGATCGCAAAGGTGGAATGGGATCTCGACGGTCTCCCGGCAGAGGACCTCGTCTTTTGGCCGCTGGGGCATCAGCCACGAAAAGTGTGGCCGTTCCGAGACGCGACGGACCGCGTTCTCGTGATGTCGCCTTTTCTAAGCGGGAGCGTCCTCGACCGGCTAAGCAAGCCGCGAGCCGAGCATTTCTTGATCTCGAGAAGCCATGAGTTGGACCGCCTCTCACACGCGTCGCGGAACAGGTTCACGACGGTTCACATCATCCGTGATCAGCCAGAGGTCGAGGACGCGCCGCAGGGGGCTGCTGACTCTCCTGACGCAATTGCCCCAAATGACCTGCACGCCAAGGTCTACATCGCTGACCGTGGCTGGGACGCGAGCGTATGGACGGGCTCAGCAAACGCAACGAACGCTGCGTTCGATGGCAACGTTGAATTCCTCGTCGAACTGCGTGGGAAGAAGTCGCAACTGGGCATCGATGCGTTTCTGGCAGGGCCGCAAGGCACCGTGTGCATGCGGGATTTGCTCGAAACGTACACACCTCCGAATGCCTTTGAGCCCGACGCGGAACAGGAGGCCCTAGAGGCCGCGTTAGACAACGTACGACGCCAGCTGGCCATCGTTCCGTGGTTGGTCTCAGTGGAGCCGACCGATCATGGGGACACGTATCGCGTCCAGATTCGGGCGAGCGGCGCAATCCAGCCGTATGAGCCGGGAATCTCCGTCCTGCTGCGACCGCTCGCACTCGGCTCGGAAGTTGCCCAAGCCCTGGCGGCGCAGGAGAATCCGTCAGTAGTTTTTGAGAACGTAAGCCTAGAGGGGCTGACGTCATTCCTGGTCATTGAACTGCATGGGAGGGCGGGGAGCCGAGTTCTTTCCACGAGTTTTATCGTCAATGCTCGCCTGATCGGCGAGCCGCCCAATCGCCGTGAGCGGATTCTTCAGAGCATGCTGAAGAACAAGCGGGACGTGGTGAGATATCTCCTTCTTCTGCTTGCAGAACTGGGCGACGAAGCCGGTCTTGGCTCAATTGCTCTTGGAGCTGGGCCTGCGACAACCGGCGCCGCCGAAGTAACAAGTGAGGCCTTGCTTGAGCCGCTACTCCGAACGTTTGCTCTAGCCCCGGACCGCTTGTCCGCCGTGGCGAGCCTAGTCCACGACCTCTGCTTATCGCCCGACACCGCTTCGCTGGTTCCTGAAGGACTACCGGATTTGGTTGAGGCGATGATCGCAGCCCGCGAGGAGGCCGCGACGTGAGCACTGCCGCGAATGGCCGGCCCGATGTTGAGAAAACGCTGGCCCGGCTCAAGGATTTTCAGCGACGCACTGTCGACCGAGTCTTCGCTCGGCTGTATCAGGACAACCCACCTGCCCGCCGGTTCCTCGTGGCTGACGAGGTCGGCCTCGGAAAGACACTCGTCGCCCGGGGTGTTGTGGTTAAGGCCATCGATCACCTTTGGGACAAGGTAAACCGGATCGACAGTGTCTACCTCTGCTCCAACGGGGACATCGCACGCCAGAACGTATCGCGGCTTACGCCGGAAGGCATCGGTCATGTGCCGGAATCCCCGCGAATCACGCTCCTGCCGCTTTCTGCCCACGACATGAGCAAGAGCAAGGTCAACGTCATCCCGCTCACGCCAGGTACGTCGCTGAACGTTGCAGGCAGCTTGGGGATAAGCCTCGAGCGGGCCCTGCTCGTTCATTTGCTCGAGGGACCGTGGCAAATGGATCGCACGGCAGCGTGTCGCCTCTTTCGAGGCAACGCGGGCTTGCAGCGGTTCAAGCAGTTAGTGAAGCACTTCCCCGAGCGGCATCCCGTCGATAAGGACTTGGCACAACGTTTCGTGCAATACGTTGACCAAGTATGCGCCGAACAGAAAGCCACCGGACAAAAGACCGTTAGGGAACGGTTGTCAAAGCTATTGGATGCGTATGCCAGCGACGCTCGGCCAACCGCCGAGCTCAGCCAACGCCAGCGGGAAATCATCGGCGAACTCAGGCAGTTGCTCGGCAGGAGCTGCATCCAGTCACTTGAGCCCGATCTCATCATTCTCGATGAGTTTCAGCGTTTCAAGGACCTCTTGAGCGGAGAGTCGCCAGAGGCCGAGATGGCTCGGCAGTTATTCGACTACGAAGATCACGAGAGCAAGGCACGCGTGCTGTTGCTCTCGGCTACACCGTACAAGATGTACACGACGCCTGACGAAGCGAATGGTGAAAGCCACTACGATGACTTCGTTCGGACCGCTCAGTTTCTCCTGAATGAGCGAGCGGACGTAGCCGACGAACTCGCGCAACTGCTCAAGGACTATCGCAACGCTGTGTTTCGCATCGCACAGGGCGGCCTTGAGGAACTTACCGACATCCGGGCACGTCTCGAGCAAATCCTCCGCAGCGTGATGGTGCGGACAGAGCGACTAGCCGTCACTCCGGATCGCAGCGGAATGCTTATGGAGCGTCCGGTTGCGGAAATGAGGCTGGAGCCCAGGGACATCTCTAGTTATGCCGAAAACCAAAGATTCGCGGGGCTCGTTGAGCACAACGACACGATGGAGTTTTGGAAGGCATCGCCGTGGTTGCTGAATTTCATGGAGGATTACGCCCTCGCAAAAGACATCCGGCAGCGGATCGAAGACGCTCCACGGGATTCCGATCTGCGGCGGGCAATTAACGATAGTAAGCACTCGCTCATCAATTGGGCGGACGTCGAAGCGTTTCGCCGGCTTGACCCGGCTCACGCGCGGCTTCGATGGTTAACGCGTCATACGCTGGACGGCGGGCTGTGGCGACTGCTCTGGCTACCGGCAACACTTCCCTACTACGAGTTGGGCGAGGCATTTCGCGACATTGCGGGGGATCTTCCGAGCAAGACGCTGATTTTTTCGGCATGGCGGGTCGTGCCACGAGTCATCGCTTCGGTCTTGAGCCACGAGGCAGAGCGGCGGCTTTATGTCGCGGCGGAGGGTTCGGCCGTTGATCTTACCGGGGTGCCCGACCGCATCGGTGATCGACTCCGCGTTGGGAAACGCGAAGGCACGATCACCGGTCTCACCACGCTCTCCATACTGTATCCCTGTCGATGGATGGCCGACCACTGCGATCCGCTGGAGATTGCGAGAGCTCTTCGCCGAGCGACCGGCTCAACGCCGACGCTCGCTGCCGTCATCGATGAGGCAGAGCGGCGGCTGCAACCGATGATCGAGAAACTCACCGCCGGCGTGCCACAACGCGCAGCACCAGATGAAGCATGGTACTGGGCGATTCCGCTCCTCATGGACCTCTTGGAATCTAACCAAGCAACCAAGGCCTGGCTCGCCTCTGACCTCGCGGATCACTGGAAGGAAGGCAGACGCGAGCAACGGCCGGCACAACTCGATGAGGACGAAGAGGATGACGCCTCGTTGGGCAACCCTGCCGCACCGCACTCCGGAAGTGTCCGCAGCTCATGGGATGACTTCATCGCCCGCATCCGCAACTTGGCTGATGGGGAACTTCCAACCGGCACGCCGCCCAAGGATGCAGCGAGGGTACTAGCGCTGATGGCTATCGGCGGGCCTGCTACTGCTGTTCTCAGGTCTTTCGCCCGAATAGCCAAAGTCGCCGGCAGCGAACAGGAGGCGCGGACTGCGGCAGCGAGGGCGGGCGCTGCATTTCGGTCGCTTTTTAACCAACCCGATTCAACGGCGGCCGTTCGCGTCGCCTCATCGGACGACGACTATTGGAAGCAGTGTCTCGATTATTCAGCCAGTGTGGGTTTGCAGGCGACGCTGGACGAGTACCTCCACCTGCTGATGAGCGAACTCGGCCTCGACGGGAAATCCGAGACCGACCGTCTCGAGCGGTTGGCCGAGCGCATTGCTGCGGTCGTCGGGCTGCGACGCGCCGCAGTTGGCGCTCACCACATTCACGTGCGACACGGCGCAATGAAACGCGACTCCAAGCGGTTCCGCAGCCGGTTCGCGATGCGGTTTGGGGAGGAGCGTCGAGACGAATCAGATCAGAGCCTTCGGGCCGACGATGTGCGAGCGGCGTTCAACTCGCCGTTTGGTCCGTTCGTGCTCGCGACAACATCCGTAGGCCAGGAAGGACTCGACTTCCACTTCTACTGCCACTCGGTGGTGCATTGGAACCTACCCTCCAATCCCGTGGATCTCGAGCAACGGGAAGGCCGCGTCCACCGGTTCAAGGGACTGGCGGTCCGCAAGAATGTTCTTCGCCACTACGCTGACGCCGCGATTCAGGCTAATGGAACGGACCCTTGGGAGGTCGCTTTCGAACAAGCCACACTGGCCCGCGCAGAGAGTGAAAACGACCTTATTCCCTACTGGGTTTACCCCATCGATGATGGCGCGAGTATCGACCGGTACGTGCCGGCGTTGCCTCTCAGCCGCGACATCGAGCGGCACGGTGCGCTCCGGGCCTCATTGGCTCTGTACCGAATGGTGTTTGGCCAGCCACGCCAAGAAGAACTCGTGTCGTACCTGGCGAACGTCTTGGGGCCCGAGCACATTCAGGCCGTTGGCGACTCGCTGCGCATTTCATTGGAACCGTCATGACCGCCTCCAACGCTAAGGTTTTCACGCCCCTGGCCCAGAGCTTGTCCGGGGGAAGCATGACAGACGTTTTGGCGTGCCACCTCACCGCAGCGGCTGGCTTTTGGGGCCCGGAGAGCGTGCCGGAGGAGATCGGCTGGACGGAGGTGCCGGGCGTTTCGCTCAAGCCCGGCATGTTCGTGGCGCGGGTGACGGGCACGTCGATGGAGCCGCTGATCCCGGACGGCTCATGGTGCCTGTTCCGCCCGTGTCCGGCGGGCTCGCGCGAGGGACGGATCGTGCTCGTGCAGTTGAGCACGGACGGCGCGGGCGAGAACGGCGGCCGGTTCACCGTCAAGAAGTACCAGTCGGAGAAGACCGTCACCCCCGACGGCTGGCGGCACACTTCGCTTCAGCTGGTGCCGCTGAATCCGGCGTTTGAACCGATCGAGATCGAGGCTGAGCAGGCCGCAGATATCGTGATCGTTGGTGAATTTCTGACGATCGCACCGCAAGTATGACGGCCTCGTCGAATCGTGCCGGGCGCACGGTTGCTGTGCTCAGATTCTGGACGCGGCAAGCCTCGCTTCCTCGCGGCCTTCGAATGCAGCGAGTTCTTCGTTGATCTTGGCGATCATCTTCCGCACACCTGCCTTGGTGAATCCCTTTTCGCCGATCGGATGTTCACGCTCGAGGTCCGCAATGCGCTGCTCGAGGATTCGCAGGTCACTGTGGGCCTTCTCGTATTCCGCGGCGTTTGAAATCACAGCGTCACCTCCACGAGTCCTTTGCGGACCGTTGGATCGAACGTCCGACTGAAAAAGTCTATCCAGTCGTCCCAGTCCCGGCGATCTTCCGCAGCGAACAAGTGCTCATTCGGTCGTGAATCGAGGATTTCGGCCAGAAGAATTGCATCGACATTGCCGCGGGCGATCCGAGTAGCGAAATCCGGCCCGAGCAAAACGACCGCGTCGGCATCGTTCGGTACGTCCTTCGCGGTTACGAAACTGCCATCGACGCACAGTCGCGTCGCTCCTGCCGATCGGCAAAGCCGAATCCAGTGGCTTATCTTTCGGCCCAAGAGACTTCGCTGGGCCGAGCCTGTGGCAAACCGGCTGAGCATTTCACCCTCAGACGCGACATGCAGGCCTTCCGGAAGCCGACCGTCTGGCACGAAGGGGGGAATCACTGGACACCGAAACGTCTGGGGCTGGGCCGATTGCATGATACTGTACGCCCGTTTAGTTTCTTGTCAATGGCCGGCCAGCGGGTTTCTGGCTCGGACCAGCGTTGTCCTTCCGCCGCCGTAAACTCGCGGCCATGGTTTGCCTTGCCATGCTCGCCCCCGCGGCCACCGCCGCCGCCCGTTACACCTCCCACGTCCCGGTCTACGACCTCACCGCCGCGGCGGGCTTTTGGGGACCGGAGAGCGTGCCGGAGGAGATCGGCTGGACGGAGGTGCCGGGCGTTTCCCTCAAGCCCGGCATGTTCGTGGCGCGGATGACGGGCAGGTCGATGGAGCCGCTGATCCCGGACGGTTCATGGTGCCTGTTCCGCCCGTGTCCGGCTGGCTCGCGCGAGGGCCGGATCGTGCTCGTGCAGCTTGGCACGGACGGCGTGGGTGAGAACGGCGGCCGGTTCACCGTCAAGAAGTACCACTCGGAGAAGACCGTCACCGCCGACGGCTGGCGGCACGACAGGATTCAGCTGCTGCCGGTGAACCCGGCATTCGACCCGATCGAGATCGAGCCGGAGGAGGCGGGAGATCTGATGATCGTTGGCTAATACCTTTCACCCGTATGTTCTCTCGAAGGCTGAAGACATGACGCGACATTCTGCCGGCATATACGAAACACTTTTGACCGAGGCGCTCGCAGCAGAGCTCGCAGCTGTGACGGTAGACCTCCGCGTACACCGTGAAAAGCTGCGCCCCGCAGAGGCTGCGGACCGCTTGTCGCTGCACGTTGCCCGGATCGTGAAGAGACTTGTCGCGTCTGTCGACGACAAGGACCGCGTTGGTTTGGGCGTGAAGCTAACCCGGCACGTTATCTCGGGTCTCACAAAGGCGAGCCAGTCACATCTGCCTGGAACCGCTGACGTTGTTTCGCTTGCCGATCGCCCCAGCCCGCCAGGCGAAATTCTCCAAGCGATTTATCGAGTCCTTCCAGATGGAGCGTCCGAGACGATACGACCCCCACTGATCCCGCTGCTCGATACCGCAATACTGACAAACGCGCCGGGTGAACCGACTGTTGGAAGCCAGTTGCTCACGGAAATCCATTCAGCAGACGCCATTGACGTGGTGATGGCCTTTATCCGTTACACCGGAATCGCCCCAATGCTCGACACTCTTGTCGAGCACCTGCAGGCTGGCCGAAAGCTCCGAGTACTCACAACAACGTACACCGGTTCAACAGAAGCGCGGGCGCTCGATGCTCTGGAGAAGGCTGGGGCAGAGATTCGGGTGTCCTATGACATCGGAACCACGCGACTCCATGCAAAGAGCTGGCTCTTTCATCGGCGGTCTGGCTTCTCAACCGCCTACATTGGCTCTTCGAATCTCACGCACTCGGCGCAGGTCACGGGCCTCGAGTGGAACGTGCGCGTGTCAGGGGCTCGTAATCCTGACGTCGTAAACAAGGTTGCGGCTGTTTTCGACAGCTACTGGAATAGTGGCACATTCTTGCCTTATGACCGAGAGCAATTCCGCGAACGCCAGCAAGCTGCCAGCACCGGCCCGACATTCGTTCTCAGCCCGATCGAAATCCGACTGGAGCCTTTCCAAGAGGATCTTCTTGCCAAGATCGCACTCTCGCGGTCTCAAGGCCACCACCGCAATCTTTTGGTGGCAGCAACCGGTACAGGAAAAACGGTCATGGCGGCTGTCGACTACAGCCGACTGGCCGCTGGGTTGCCACGGGCCCGCTTGCTGTTTGTGGCTCACCGCGAAGAAATCCTGACACAGGCGCAGGGAACGTTTCGACATGTGTTGCGGCAACCGACCTTTGGGGAACTCTGGGTCGACCGCCATAAACCACAGCGGTTCGAGCATGTCTTTGCATCAATTCAAAGCCTCACGGCAGCCGGTTTCGAGCATCTTGGGCCTGATCACTTTCATGTCGTCATCGTGGATGAGTTTCACCACGCTGCCGCCCGGTCGTACACTCGCCTCCTCGAACATGTGAAGCCCGCCGAGCTCCTTGGGCTTACGGCCACGCCGGAACGAAGCGATGGCCTGCCCGTGCTGTCATGGTTCGGTGACCGCATCGCTGCAGAGCTTCGGCTTTGGGACGCAATCGACCAGCATCGTCTTACACCGTTTGTCTACTACGGAATCCACGACAACACGGACCTTCGGGACGTGCCGTGGCGACGCGGCGCTGGGTACGACGTGGAGCGCCTCACCGAGGTGCTGACAGCCAACGACGCCTACGCACGGGTCGTGTTGAAGGAACTGGATCGTCGCACGGGTGATCCCTCCCAAATTCGAGGCCTCGGATTTTGCGTGAGCGTCAATCATGCCCGCTACATGGCGCGTGTCTTCAACGAGGCTGGTGTCAAGGCAACAGCTGTATGGGCGGACACGCCCGAGACCGAAAGAGCGGCTGCGTTGCAGGATTTGAAACACGGCAGAACAAACGTCGTGTTCTCTGTGGACCTTTTCAACGAAGGCGTCGACGTGCCGGCTGTGGATACGGTTTTGTTTCTGCGGCCTACGGACAGCCCCACGCTCTTTCTGCAACAGCTGGGCCGCGGGTTGCGTCGACTCGAAGGCAAGACCGTCTGTACGGTGCTGGACTTTGTCGGCCAACACCGGAAGGAGTTTCGTTATGACCGTCGTTTTCGTGCACTGCTTGGAGGCACACGAAAAGACCTCGAGCGCCAAATCAACGAAGGCTTCCCGTTCCTGCCCGCGGGATGCCACATGGAACTCGACCGCGTGGCATCGCAGATTGTTCTTGAGAACGTGAGGCAGGCCGTCCCGTCGCGATGGGCGGCGCGGGTTGCGGAACTCAAGAACATGGCCGCCGGTGGCAACGACGTCACTCTCAGGGCTTTTCTATCCGAAACGGGACTTGAACTCGAGGAGATGTACGGAACAAACCGCTCATGGACTGAGTTACGGCGTGCAGCAGGGCTTGCAACTGCCGCGGAAGGGCCGAAAGACGAAACGCTTCTTCGCGGCTGCGGCCGGCTGCTTCATATCGACGACAAGCAGCGGTTTGCGGCGTATCGACGGTTTGTGAGTCGCCCCGACCCCACCAGCGTTGATTCACTTTCAGCAAACGATCGCCGGCTCTTGCAAATGCTTGTGGCCAGCATCGCTGACAAGGCTGTCGCCAAGACAACCTCACTTGCCGAAGGGGCGTCGCTACTAAATAGCCACCCTCGCGTACGTGATGAGATCATGGCCATCATCGACGTGCTGGAGGAGCGCGTCAGCCATGCAACGACACCACTCACAACGCATCCCGATGTGCCGTTAGAGGTTCATTCGCGATACTCTCGGCTGGAGATTCTGGCGGCTTTCGGTCTCCGCGACGGAGCCAAGATGCCGCCGTGGCAAACAGGCGTGTGTTGGGCAGAGGTGGCCAAGGCAGACCTTCTGGCATTCACCCTCGACAAGACCAGCGGCGGGTTCTCGCCAACGACACGATATCGTGATTACGCCTTGAGCCGCGACCTGATCCACTGGGAAAGTCAGAGCAAGATTCGTAGTGACAGCAAGGTCGGCCGCCGTTACCAACAACATGTGAAGGAAGGGTCGTCAATCATGTTATTTGCCAGGCTCAATGCAGATGAGCGAGCATTCTGGTTTCTCGGCCCAGCGACCTATGTGAAGCACGAATCCGAACAGCCGATGGCAATCACATGGCGACTGGCCCATGCGCTACCAGCCGATCTTTACACCGCATTCGCTGCAGCGGTGGCTTGATGCTTCGCCAGTAAACCGACGCGTTCGATAACCTCTGGGCTGCGCGTCTTAACGCGTTTCGCGCCGCGAAAACTGTGATAGCTCCAGTCGTCGCCCGACCAGCGTAAGTCGTCGTCCCACGTGACGATCGTCCAGTCGAGCTCCAGCCCCTGCACCTGAAACTCCGTCGCCGCGTCTTCGAGATAGAGCGACGAGCGGGTGTCTTTCGCGGGGCTCAGAAACCAGTGCACCGGGTCGATGTTCACCCGAATGTCGATCGCATGGGGCTTGAGCCGCTCTCGCCGACGCGGAGGCTACGAGCCCCGCCCGCTCCGTGCCCCGCCGCTGCTTTTCTGTCCACCGCCGCGCCGCCCGCATGCTCCGCGTGAGCGCGATGGCGCAAGAGGCACCAAAGGCCGGCTCGAGCGTGGCGACAAGCAGGGCGGCAACCATGGGAGGCAGGATACCAATCCGAGGGACAACCTTGGTCCCCCGCGGGGGGCTTGATGCAGGACGGTACGCATGTACACTTTCTGCCAACGCGGCGTGATGCCGCCCGCCAAAGCCCCGCCAATCGGGTTGACCGATGCCAACGATTCTGCGAAGTGGCCCCTACCGCGTTTATTTCTATTCGCACGAGATGAACGAACCGGCTCACGTGCACGTCGATCGAGATGCGGCATCGTGCAAGTTCTGGTTGTCCCCGGTGGCCCTCGCCAGTAACCTTGGATTTCGGGCACACGAGTTGCGAACGATCGAACGGTTGATCGAGGATTCCATCGACGAGCTTTTGGACGAGTGGGAGGCTATCCATGGCGACGCAGGGTGAACGCGTGACGAACGTGCATTGCACCGATGATTGCGTGGTCGTCGATTTGGCCGATGGCCGGACGATTTCTGCCCCGCTCGCCTGGTATCCGCGGCTGTTGCACGCGACGCCCGAACAGCGGACCAACTGGCGGGTTGCGGGAGCTGGGTACGGCATCCATTGGCCGGAGATCGACGAGGATATTTCCGTCGAAGGTCTGCTTCGCGGGGCTCCCGCACCGAGGCCGTCAGCCAAGGCCAGTTGACCAGCGCGGTCGGCCTAAACCTGCGGCACGCCCAGGCCTGTGAGATACTCGCTCACCCCCTCGTAGAACCCAGGGCTCCGCGTCTTGTCGCGTTTGGCCCCCGGCGGGACGAAGATCACCATCCCCTGCCGGGCCCGCGTGAGCAACACAAGGGAGGCGTTCTTCAGATACTGCTGCCGCTCGGGCTTCTTCACGTCCGTCCACTTCGCCCCGCGAAAACTGTGGATAGATGGGGTGAGATAGAGCGACGAGCGGGTGTCTTTCGCGGGGCTCAGAAACCAGTGCACCGGGTCGATGTTCACCCGAATGTCGATCGCGTGGGGCTTGAGCGTCTCGAACGTCGCGGTAGGCAGGGTGGCAACCATGGGAGGCAGGATACCAATCCGAGGGACAACCTTGGTCCCCCGCGGGGGGCTTGACGCAGGACGGTACGCATGTACACTCCCTAGTATGAGCGGCCGCCCCGCCGCGGAAACCAATCGTGCCGCAACTGTTCGACGAAATCTGCCGACTCGTAACCGAAGGCCAATACTTGATCGGCGACCATGCGTGGGAGCGGCTTTTGGAACGGGGTATCATGGAATGGCAGATCATCGCTGGCATGACACATGCCCAACTCATCACGGAGCGGCGGCTCGCCCGTCCGAATCCGGTTGTGGAGATGCGGGTGCCTCTACCCAACGGCGACGATTGCAAGGTGGTCTGGAGCCTGCTGCGGCGCGAGAGGGTGGCTAAACTGGTAACGGCCCACCTGCTCGGCGATGAAGACTTTTCGGAAGAGGGCTGACCAATGCGTATTCCCGGCCAACGTGTGAAGCGAACGAGACTCGTGCAGACGGACCGACTCATCGTGGCCGTCGAGGTGGAGATGGTCATTCCGGAGTCAGACCCAAGTGAACCCTGTCTGGAATCGGAGACCGTCGAACTGCTCCGGGAAGTGCACGAGCACGCGATTGAAGGCGACATCGCGTGGCTGAAGACAAGGGGCAAGGTGTATCAGCTCGTCGAAGCGGCCTAAACCAGCGGCACGCCGAGGTCGGTGAGGTACTCGTACACGCCCTCGTAGAACCCTGGGCTCCGCGTCTTGTCGCGTTTCGCCCCCGGTGGGACGAAGATCACCATCCCCTGCCGAGCCCGCGTGAGCAACACTCGGTAGGCGTTCTTCAGATACTGCCGCCGCTCAAGCTTCTTGACGGCGGTCCACTGCGCGCCCCGGAAACTGTGATAGCTCCAGTCGTCGCCCGACCAGCGTAAGTCGGCGTCCCACGTGACTTTTCGTCCAGTCGAGCTCCAGCCCCTGCACCTGAAACTCCGCCGCCGCGTCTTCGAGATAGAGCGACGAGCGGGTGTCTTTCGCCGGGCTCAGGAACCAGTGCACCGGGTCGATGTTCACCCGAATGTCGATCGCGTGGGGCTTGAGCCGCGCGATCGTGGCGATAGGCAGGGCGGCAACCATGGGAGGCAGGATACCAATCCGAGGGACAACCTTGGTCCCCCGCGGGGGGCTTGACGCAGGACGGTACGCATGTACACTCACTGACATGAGCGGCCGCCCCGCCGCGGAAACCAATCGTGCCAAGCGTCTACCTCGAAACCACGATCCCGTCGTACCTGGTTGCCCGCCTCTCGCCGGACGGCGAACTGGCCGCCAAGCAGGCGATCACCAGGGCGTGGTGGGAAAACCATCGGCATCGATACACGCTGGTCACCGCCGAGATTGTGCTATCGGAAGCGGCCAAGGGAGACAACAACGCGGCGGGCAGGCGGCTGGAGGCCATGAAAGACGTTGTGGTTTTGGATTCATCGGAGACGGTAGACTTGATCGCGGAATGGCTGACGGTACGAGGGTTGGTGCCGGTCGAGGCCGCAGCCGACGCTTTCCATATCGGAAATGCCATCGTCCATGAAATCGATTATCTCCTGACGTGGAATTGCACGCATATTGCAAACCCAACAACCCGGCCGAAGATCGAGGAGTGTCTGAGTCGAGAAGGAATGCATGTACCCACGATCTGCACGCCCGAGGAATTGGTGAGGTGGAACCATGACTGACCGTCGCGACCCAATTGAAGCTGATGATCCGATCGTGGCCGAGGTGCGGGCCCACCGTCGACAACTCGTCGAAGAGCACGGCGGGATCAAAGGCTTGGCAAAGTTCTTGCGGGAACAGGATGCCAAGCGACATCAGCGGGAGCGGGAAGCCGCAAACCGGCGCGATTCCGAGATCGGCAAGTCGGCCTAAACCTGCGGCACGCCGAGGTCGGTGAGGTACTGGCTCACCCCCTCGTAGAACCCTGGGCTCCGCGTCTTGTCGCGTTTCGCCCCCGGCGGGACGAAGATCACCATCCCCTGCCGGGCCCGCGTGAGCAACACGCGGTAGGCGTTCTTCAGATACTGCCGCCGCTCGGGCTTCTTCACGTCCGTCCACTTCGCCCCGCGAAAACTGTGATAGCTCCAGTCATCGCCCGACCAGCGGAGGTCGGCGTCCCACGTGACGATCGTCCAGTCGAGCTCCAGCCCCTGCACCTGAAACTCCGTCGCCGCGTCTTCGAGATAGAGCGACGAGCGGGTGTCTTTCGCGGGGCTCAGGAACCAGTGCACCGGGTCGATGTTCACCCGAATGTCGATCGCGTGGGGCTTGACGCAGTACGGTACGTATGTACACTTCTTGCGAGCCAACGAGAAAATGCCGCTGTGATCACGAACGCGAAGCAAGGCGACGATGAACCAACGGGGGCGAGGTCGAAGAACGGGGTGTGGGTGCGGCTGTCGGCCGAGCGATGGCAGCACATCTCGGAAGGTCATCCGGAGTTGGCCCGCCTCCGGCCGGCTGTGCTCAAGGCGATCACCAACGCCGAATACGTGCTCGAAGGCACCGCCGGCGAACTGCTGGCCGTGCATCGGTTGGATTCGGGGAAAGTGCTGGTGGTAGCCTATAGGGAAGTCGATGCGCAGGACGGCTTCGTGATCACGGCATTCGTGACCTCGCGAGTCGCGGCAATCTTCAAGCGGAGACGACAGGTATGGCCCCCGTCCAATTGAGCGATTTTCTCGACGCGATCCCGGCCGTTCTGCAGGCTCCGCATCGATCGATGCAGTGCACTTATGACGAGCCGGCGGACGTGATCTACATGAACTTCGAACCGGGGGCAGAGGCGACAGACAGCGAGCTCGGGCCCGACGACATCATCGTGCGTTATCGGGGTGAAGAGATCATCGGACTGACGATCCTGCATGCCAGCAGGCGGAGCCGCGTCAACGGGAAATAGGTCGATCGCGTGGGGCGGCTGAGCTCGGCAAGTCGGCCTAAACCTGCGGCACACCAAGGTCGGCGAGATACCGGCTCACTCCCTCGTAGAACCCCGGGCTCCGCGTCTTGTCGCGTTTGGCCCCCGGCGGGACGAAGATCACCATCCCCTGCCGGGCCCGCGTGAGCAACACTCGGTAGGCGTTCTTCAGATACTGCCGCCGCTCGGGCTTCTTTACGTCGGTCCACTTCGCCCCGCGAAAACTGTGGTAACTCCAGTCGTCGCCCGACCAGCGTAAGTCGGCGTCCCACGTGACGATCGTCCAGTCGAGCTCCAGCCCCTGCACCTGAAACTCCGTCGCCGCGTCTTCGAGATAGAGCGACGAGCGGGTGTCTTTCGCAGGGCTCAGAAACCAGTGCACCGGGTCGATGTTCACCCGAATGTCGATCGCGTGGGGCTTGAGCCGCTGGGCCGATGAGGAGGCCACGAGCCCCGCCCGCTCCGTGCCCCGCCGCTGCCGGCGGATCCACCGCCGCGCCGCCCGCATGCTCCGCGTGAGCACGATTGGATACTGCTCGCGAAACGACTCGAGCAGCTCCCGCCCCGCCTCCGCCTCGCCGTCGAGCAACGCCTTCACGAAGCGGGAGAGCGATTCGGCGCGGAAGGAACGCATCGAGGTGGCCAGGTGCAAGGCCGGCTCGAACGTGGCGGCCGCCGCGCCCGCCCGCGATTCCGTGAGCCGAGCGAGGGCACCGATGGCCGCATACTCGGAGTCGGTCAGATGCGGCGAAATGAAGACGTCCCAGCCGGGGAACGCCGTGCGGACGCTCTCGAGCCACGCGCCGATCCCCGCCTCGCCCGTGTTGATCTCCTGTCCGCCTCCCACGAGACAGACGACGACGGCCCAATCACCATGCCGGTCCATTGCCGACAGCAAAAGCTCCGACTCCGACTGCGTGAACCCCGGCTGCCCCTTCTTTCGGTTCATGAAGGATGCGAGCTGCCGGGCATCCCACGCCCGCTGGGCCTCGTCGAACACCACGACATGATCGTCGGGCGGAGCGGGGTCGCGGAGCGTGTCGTCGCGGAAATGGTGGACGTTTTGAATGAAGGCTTTGACGGCGCTTCTGGAGGTGCCAATGCGGGCCTTCGGGTCGGTGCGCCTCGCGCGGTCGAGGTCGTCGCGGGCCAGGGCCTCCCGCAGCACCGCCACCAGCGGGCCGTTGCCCGAAAGGAACACCGCGTGGGCCGCGTCGGACCGCTCGCCGTGCCGCGTGGCCACGTTCAAGCCCACGAGCGTCTTGCCCGCTCCGGGAACGCCGGTGACAAACACGATCGCCTTCCGCCGCCCGGCCTTCGCTGCGGCGATGATCCGCTCGATGCACCCGCTCGTGGCGGCGAGGTTTGTTGCGCCGGCGTCGCTGCGGGTGATGTCGTGGACCGTGTGGCGGGCGTAGAGCGACCGGGCCGCCTCGATGATCGTGGGCGTGGGCGAATAGGAGCCCGTGCCCCAGGCGGCGGGGTCGATCGTGGCGGGGGAAA
>Ga0233425_10003014_pt1 | contig 31690 bp, 23 predicted proteins | sample Watercolumn_Towu_2_FD_181712 | JGI IMG/M metagenome (GOLD analysis project Ga0233425, IMG submission 181712) | Freshwater microbial communities from Lake Towuti, South Sulawesi, Indonesia - Watercolumn_Towuti2014_140_MG | ecosystem: Environmental > Aquatic > Freshwater > Lake | place... | reverse complement strand
CCCCCATTGGAACGCTTCGAAGGCGACGTAGCGCGCAGTTGTCACCTTTTGTGCCACGTACTCGGACTGCACAAGAGTGATATCTTTCCGGCGCCGGAACTTGTCCCACTGCGCATGGCCGCCAGTAAACAACGCGGGGAATTTCTGGATCTGGAATGTATTCGCTCCGAGGCCGCTCAATCCCGATTCGATGCTGTTCTGCAGTACCTGGACAGCCGTCATGACACCGATAATCGAGAAGACGCCAACCACGACGCCAAGAAGCGTGAGGGCGGAGCGCAGCTTGTTTGCACGGATCGCCGTAAAGGCTATGGACAGGATCTCTCTAAGTTCCACTTGTTGTTCTCCAAGTCATGAGAAAGCGTCATTCATAACGAAGTGCATCGACAGGATCCATTCGGGAAGCCCGGTACGCGGGCAGAAATCCCGAAACAACGCCGACAAACAGCGACACGAGAATCGCGACCGCAACAATGCTCAGCGGCATCGCGGTGGGGAGGATCTGGTCTATCACCAGGCTGAGAGGAAACGAGATCATCAGACCCAGGATCCCTCCCATGAGACAGAGAGCGGCAGATTCCAGCAGAAACTGCTGGAGGATTGTTCGTCGCGGAGCACCGATCGCCATACGAATACCGATTTCCTTGGTCCGCTCTGTTACCGAGACAAACATGATATTCATGATTCCGATGCCGCCGACGAACAGTGAGAGACCCGTAATAAACAATCCGACGCCGGCAATCACGATTCCAATAGAGTTGAACGTCTGGATGATGATCTCCTGTTGATTAATGGCAAAATCATCAGCTTGTTTCGGACGGACGCCCCGTGACTTTCGCAGGATGCCCCGGACTTCCTCCTTGGCCTCATCCAGCTCCTTGAGCGAGATTGCTTTGACCATGATCTGGATCCCGCCGCGGCGGTTGCCGTAGTCTTTGAAAAACCTGTTGATGGGAATGTATGCGCGGTTGTCGAGGCTCTCCATGCCGAGGATGCTGCCCTGCTTGTCAAGCACACCGACGACCCTGTAGTTGCCGTTCCCAAGCTTGACGGTCTTGGCGATCGGATTCTCGTTGGGGAAGAGGTTCGCTGCCACTTCCGAACCGATGACAGCCACCGGCCTTCCGCCATCCGACTCGCTGGCCGTGAAAAATCTGCCGAAGGCAAGGTTTACGCCCATCGTCGTCGGAAATTCGTCGTTCGTACCGACGATCACGACGTTTTCCAGAACAGTCTTGCCGTACTTGGCTTGCCGTCTCGTACCCGCGGCGGGAGAAACAGCGCGAGCCAGCTCAGCCTGCTTCTGGAGAGCTTTGGCCTGCTGCATTCTGATATCGCGCCGGTTGCGGATTCTCCACCATTCCTCGTTTCCGCCCCACGGCCATTTCTGCACATAGAGAACGTCAGCGCCGATGGAAGCAATGCTCTTGTTGAATGCCCGGTTGAGCCCTTCGATCGCGGTGCCCATCAGCGTCACCGAGACAATGCCTATGATGATGCCCAATGCGGTCAGAATCGACCGCATCTTGTTGGCCCGGATAGCATTGAACGCAATGAGCAGGCCTTCGCGGAATTCACCGAATGCGTAGCGCATTATTGTACCTGGACGTCTGTTGAAGGAATCACTCGCTTGTTTCGAACCTGTTGATCCGCTTCGATGCGGCCGTCTCGCAACCTGATGATCCGGTCCGTGTGCTCAGCGATGTACTCCTCGTGCGTCACGAGAATGATGGTGTTGCCTTCCTTCTGAAGCTTGTCGAAGAGGAACATGATTTCGTCGCCGGTTTTGCTGTCGAGGTTTCCCGTCGGCTCATCTGCAAGGAGAATGGAGGGTTGCGTCACCAGTGCGCGTGCGATAGCCACCCGCTGACGCTGACCGCCCGAAAGCTCGTTGGGCTTGTGGTGAATACGCTCGGTCAGGCCCACTCTCTCAATCGCTTCCTTGGCGAGCCTTTTCCGCTCGGCCGAACCGACGCCGCCGTAAATCAGCGGAAGCTCAACGTTGTGAAGCACATCGGAACGCGCCAGCAGGTTGAAGGTCTGGAACACGAATCCGATCTCCTTGTTCCTGATTCTCGCCAGCTGATTGTCGTTCATCTCGCTTACATTGATCTGGTTCAGCTCATAGAGACCGGAGGTCGGCGTATCGAGACAGCCGATGATGTTCATCATCGTCGACTTTCCGGACCCAGAAGGACCCATGATCGCGACATATTCGTTACGATTGATCTCGAGAGAAACGCTCTGCAGCGCGTGAACGTCTTCCGAGCCAACGTGGTAGATCTTCGTGATGTTGTTCAGTCTGATGACGGTTGACATACCGGCCTTCCTCGACAATGATGAAATTATTGGAGATCTCTTAATTTCTGTTCTATGCTCTTTCGCTGATTCGGTGAGAGATCGGCTGCAAGAAGTATTTCGTACGCCCGCCGCGCTTCCTGCTTCTCCCCTTTCAATTCGTAAGCCTGCGCACGGAGATCGAACGCCGGCATGAAGTTCTTGTCAAGCGACAGAGCCTTTGCCGCGAGTGAGAGGGCCTTGTCGGCGTCTTTCTTCTGGAGATACACCCGCCCGAGAAGGACAAACGAGTCAGCAGTGTCGGGTCGCAGCACTGTGTATTTCTCGAACGATGCAGCAGCCTCGTCAGACATCTCATTGCGCCAGAAGAAGGTGCCGGCCGTCCGCCATGCGCGCCAGTCTTTCGGCCTGTTCGCCGTGAGCTTCTTCACTTCCTGTACCGCCTCAGCGTTCTTCTTTTCAGACAGAAAGAGATTCGCTTTCAGCGTGCGGCCGCGAAACTCATCCAGCCCAACGACGATCTCTGCCTCGCTCCAAGCCTTCGCCATGTCTCCGCCCATGATGCCTGGCGCCCTGCGATAATACTCCGCCAATCCGACGTGGGCCTCGACGAGACCGGGATTCAACTGGACAGCTTTCTCAAACGCGCCTTTCACCTTCGGAGCGAGAAATGCCTGCTTGATCACTCCGGCATCGCGGGCCTTGATCCCCAAGGCAGCTCCCAATCCATAGTGGTATTCAGCGCTGTTGGGATTGAGATCGACTGCCTCCTCCATGTGGTCCACCGCCTCATCGGCGTCGAGGAGCTGATTCGACATGAAGACCTGACCAAGCCGATAGTGCGCTTCGGCATTCTTGTCGTCCTTCTTCAAGATCGACTCGAAGATGACCTTCGCCTCTGCGTACTTCCGCTTCCCTATGAGGAAAACGCCCTCTTCAAGAGACTGAGCCGGAAGCAGGAGCGGAAGAGCCAGAATCGCGAGCAGCCAGCGGTGTACTCTCATCCGCGGCGCCCTACTTCTTCTCAACGTCTGCGGAAGCACCGGTCGTGCGGGCGGTCTTGTTCTCCACCTTCACCGCCGCCCCGTTCTCGAGGTCACGATTGATGGCCTTGAACGGTCCCGAGACAACCTCTGCACCCTCCAGGTTCTCGCCGGTCACCTCGACATATGCATCATCACTCAGGCCGCGCTTTACTTTCAGAGTCTTCGCCTTGCCATCGGCAACGACGAAAATCACTTCCTCGAGCTTGTCCTCTTCCTTCTTCTTCGCCTTGTTCACGTCAAGTCTTGCCCCCCCTTCGGCCGGACCGGCTTCCATCGGCTTCTCTTCCTTTGGGGCACGGACCGTCACAGACTGGATGGGCACCGCCAGAACGTTGGCATGCGTTTCGGTCTCGATATCGGCAGCCATCGACATCCCGGGACGGAAGTTCACGCCTTCTGGCGTCTTGACCAGGATACGGACCTCGAAGTTGGTCACTTCGTCCTGCGTTCCGAGGCCGCGTGATTTTGCCGTGTTGGCAATCTGGGAAACCGTGCCGATGAACTTGCGGTCAGGATAGGAATCGACTTCGATTCTCGCAGTGTCTCCCAGTGTCACGAGGACAACGTCGTTCTCGCCAACATCCACGCGGGCTTCCATGCGCGTCAGATCAGCGATCGTCATGATCTCGGTTCCCTGCGTGAATGTGCTTCCACTGACGCGCTCCCCTACTTCCATCAGGAGCTGGCTTACAATTCCATCCATCGGTGCGTAGATCGTCGTTTTGGAGAACGTTTCCTTCGATTCCTTGAGCGACGCTGCAGACTGATTCGCCGAAGCTTTCGCGCTTTCGTATGTCGCTTTCGCTATATCCATCTCGGAATCTGAAACGAGCTTCTTGCTATAGAGCTCCGAGACGCGCTTGTACTCTGCTTCGGCCTTGCGAAGATTCGCCTCATTCATTGCCATTGAGGCCTGGGCGCGCTCCATGCTTGCCTGATATGCATCAGGCTTGATACGGACGATCAGCTGACCCTTCTTCACGCGTTGCCCTTCACGCACTGCGAGCTCGATAATTTCGCCGCTGACTTCCGCATTGATTTTCACCTTTGTCTCAGGCTGGATCCTTCCTGTCGCAGACACGATCTGCGTGATCGTGCGCTTCTGAACCTTTTCGGACTGCACGGTGAAGACTGACTCGCGCTTGCTGCCAAGGATCACCAGCAGCACCAGGACGATCACCACCACACCGATGACTGAGAAAATGATGATCTTCTTTTTGGACTTCTTTCCGTTCGTAGCCATTGAAAAACACTCCTCTGAAGTGTGAGAACACTAGACAACGATCGCGCTAGTAGCTCTTTTCGCCAAGCGCATAATCAAGATTCCTGCCCGCAGTAATGTAGTTGTACGTGGCGTTGACCTTGCTTGCCTGGGCATTGATGAGGCTTGCATTCGCCGTTAGGAGGTCCACCAGCGTACCGGCCCCAAGATTGTACCGCTCCTCTGCCACCCGCCGGTCCTGCGACGCCGACTGAACACTCTTCATGCTTGCATCATATTGTTTTCGAGCTGCCTCGACATCCAGAAGTGCTTTCTTCACGTCGACACTGATATTCCGCTCTGCCTGCAGAACGGACAGCTCCGCGTTGCGGCGCTGCGCTACAGCCGACTGGATGGAACGGTTCGTTTGGAAACCGTCGAACAGCGTCCAGCGGATATTCAGTCCCCAGCTCAACCCCCGGCTGTCCGCGAGCTTGCTGAACTCTGTGTTCGACAGGCTGTATCCGGCCGACGCCGATACGCTCGGAAAATACGCGCTCGAAGCAGAGGTTACTCCCGACTCTGCCGCATTGTATCCTTCTTTCGCGCTTTGGAAATCAGGGCGGGCAGCAAGCGCCCGCTGCCGCATTTCCTCGAATCCCTTGATACGGGCGTTCATCGCATCGATGTCGGCCGGCGTGAGCTCGACGGGGATCGTCGGATCGGCAATCTGATAGCTGCCGGAAACGTCCAGACCGATCAATGCCAAAAGATCCGCGACAGACTTGTCATACGTATTCTGAGAGGTGATCAGACTCAGCTCATCCTGAGCCACCTGCGACTGCTGCTTGTACACGTCACCGATGGAGAGTGAACCGACCCGGTTCGACTCCGTGATCCGTTCCAATTGCCTCTGATCTCGCTTCAGGTTTTCCTCACTGACCTTCACGAGCTGCTCATTCCTCAGCACCGTGAGATACGCACTCTGAACCTGAAAGACCACTTGCTGCGTCGTCCGGTTCGCGTTCTTCTCGGCAGAGGTCGCGTTGGAAACGGCTGCGCTGAAATTTGCTTCCCGTGCAAAACCGTTGAAGACGGTGTACCCAAGCGAGAGGTTTGTGTTGAAGTTCCCGGTGGTCGAAGAAGTCGCGGGCACTGCCAGGGGCTGGCCGCCGATCAACTGAATGGACGCCGGCCGATCAGTCTGCTGACGAGTCCACCCGCCAGAAGCTGAAAGCGACGGCAGATATGAACCATATGCGGCAAGAACGCCGCTCTGGGCTGCATCCGAGTTATTGTACGCCTGGCGAACGCTGAGGTTTTGCTCGAGAGCAACCGAGATCGCCTTGTCAAGCGTGATCACCTTTGACTGCGTGAGCAATCCTTGCGCCGTCAATGCGTTTGTCATGAAGATCCCGATGATCAGGATCAGAGCCAACTTCTTCATAAAGAAATCTCCAGATTTTGGTGGGAAGACGTGCTGGTTTTTCGGTTCGGTCTGTGGATACACTGTGTAATAGACGTCAGGGATTGGGTAAAGTTTCGAAATTCATTGGCATTTCGAGCAATTTTGGAGATTCTTCTCCGGTCCACAGGCAAAGTGAGGGGGTTGCAGAAAAGGGTCGAAATGGCTTGCAAAAGGGGCAACCCGTGATACTTGAACAGCGGTCGTCGGCTAAGCAGTTCCCCCCATGATCTCATCCTTGATACTCAGCAGATACTGAAGCGCGGCATCATGGTCGTTGGGAATGCGTCCGTCAAGAATCGCGTCGGTGATGGCAGTTTTTAGCTTGCCTACGACTGGCCCGGGCTCCAACCCGCACACCTGCATAATCTCTTCTCCTCTGACGGGAGGCTGCCAGCTGCGTATCTGGTCTTTCTCCTCCACTTCCGCCATCTTCTCAACAACGAGGTCGTAGTTTCTTCGAACCTGACCAACGAGCTTCGGATTCTTTGAAGTGATGTCTGCCCGGCAGAGCATCATCAGATCATCGACCTCTTCACCAGCCTCGAAGAGCAGGCGCCGTACCGCCGAGTCTGTTACGCCTTCGTCAACAAGAGCCATGGGACGCAGATGGAGTCGGACAAGTTTTTCGACATAGGCGAGCTTATCAAACGGCAGCCGCATTTTCCGGAAGATCGGTTTCATCATGCGTGCACCGACTTCCTCATGCCCGTGGAACGTCCACCCCGTACCTTCTTTGAACGCTTTTGTTCTGGGCTTCGCGATATCATGCAAGAGTGCAGCAAGACGAAGCCAAACGTTCTCCGAAACATCCGCCACATTGTCGAGCACACGAAATGTATGCTGGAGTACATCTTTGTGATGAAAATCCTGTCGCTGATCAACGCCGCCAAGATGCGCGAGCTCCGGAAAGACCACCTTCAGCACGCCGGTTTCATCCATCAATCGGAGACCGATTGAGGGTTTCTTGCTCGAGAGGATCTTCATGAACTCGTCTGTGACTCTCTCCTGGGAAACGATCTTAAGCCTCGGCGCCATTTTCTTCGCGGCTTCGAGAACGGAAGATTCGATCGTGAACTCCAGCTGGCACGCGAACCGGAACGCCCGCATGATGCGGAGCGGATCATCGTCAAATGTCGCTTCGGGGTTGAGCGGAGTCCGGAGAATCTTCTCCGCCATCGCACGTCGCCCTTCAAACGGATCGAGCAGGCGGCCAAAGTCGGCGGCGTTCAGCGACACTGCCATGGCATTCACGGTAAAATCGCGGCGCGAGAGATCGTCGTCGAGCGTACCGACTTCGACCTTCGGTTTGCGAGAGTACCGGTGATAGCTTTCCTTGCGCGCCCCGACAAACTCGAGTTTCCAATCGTCCAGCTGCAGCATCGCGGTGCCGAAGTTCTCGAAAACAACGAGGTTGGACCGGCCAAGTTCCTGCGCAACCTTCGCACCGAAATCGACGCCATTGCCGACGACTACAACGTCGATGTCCTTGACCTGCTTCCCGAGGAGAAAATCACGTACATATCCTCCCACGACGAAAGCCAGTGTCGACGAGCGATCGGCGATGCCGCCAATGGTCCTGAGGAGTGGTTCCTGTATGTCGAGAGATTCTGTCACGCCTTGGATTCTGTTTTCTGATTCAAGCCTGAAAGGTGCGCCAGGTTCTGTGAGATCGATCTCATAATTTCCTGAGCCACTTCAAGTGCCTGTAGCCCGTCGCGTCCGCTCACCGGCGGTGGCGTTCCTTCCACGACTGATTTAATAAAGAGCTCCAGTTCGTACTTCAGCGAATTGACCTCCTTCACCTCGGGCTGCTCATAGACGATGAGACGCTTCCGTTCACCCTGGTCGATTTTTCCCAGCATCATCGTCGGCTTGGCCTGCGGATCACCTTCATCGACAAGCCGGAAGACCTCCGAGAGTCCCTGCGAGAAGTCGATCGAGATGTAGGCGTCGTTCTGGAACAGGCGCATCTTCCGCATCTTGTTTTGCGAGATGCGGCTTGCGGTCACGTTGGCAACACAGCCATTCTCAAATTGGAGTCGGGCGTTCGCGATGTCTTCGCTCCCCGATACGACGGCCACGCCGTTCGCATCGATGCGGGTCACGGGTGAACGCACCAGGCTCAGAATGAGGTCAATGTCATGGATCATCAGATCCAGAACGACTGCAACGTCCGAACCGCGTGGATTGAACTGCGCAAGCCGATGCGACTCTATGAACAACGGGCGGAGCTTGTATTGTTCCAGGGCGAGAATCGCCGGATTGAACCGCTCGATGTGCCCAACCTGCAGGGCGAGTTTCCGTGCATCCGCAAGCGCGACCAGCGTTTTGGCCTGCTCGATGGTTTCCGTGATCGGTTTTTCGATGAATGCATGCACACCATTCTCCAGGGCGCGACGCGCAACATCAAAGTGCGTCAAGGTCGTGGTTGCAATGCTGACGGCCTGGACGCCGGCAAGAAGCTCTTCGAAGTCGCCGAAGGCCTTCGTGCCGTGCTCTGATGCGACCTTTTCAGCCTTCGCTTTGTCGACATCGTAGACACCGACGAGTTCGACCGCGGAGATCTGAGCAAACATTTTCGTGTGGAAATTTCCGAGGTGCCCCGTCCCGGCGACACCGACTTTTATTTTCTCCATTGCCTTCCCATTCTCTGATGGACTGCTATTGTAAGGTCGATTCCTTTCCCCCCGTCCCCACCCACTGCGCAAAACCTACGATCCGGTCATATCCTCCGAGTCGATTGTCGCGATAGTAGACAAATGCCGAATACACATTCGACGTACGCCAATCATTGCCTTCGACTGCGATCCAGTCGTCGGGCCCGACAACGTATTGATAATCATAGACCCCGCGCCGAATGGAGATGTCGCAGATGTACCGCTGTGAGGCGGCATCGTAGGTCATCAGCCACTCTTTCTCCGGCCTCCATGCATTGAAATCACCTACGACGTACACTTTCTCCCACCGAGGCTCTTCCGAGGCAAGTTCGAACCGAAACGTCACGTAGTCTCCGTACCGGGAGTCTGTGGTCAATTCGGACGTGCCTTGATGATCTGAGCCCGGAGGCATACGGAAACGGCTCACGTCAGCTCCTTTTGCAGACCTGAGCAACCGGTCTTCCGGGTACGCCGTTACATCGGTCAGATTGATTGTCCTATACGAGTTTCCAGGCAACACATTCTGATTCACGAATTTCAGCGCCGGTGTTCCGAAGCCGTCGACGAACGTATCGGGATTCTTATCGTCCGCATCTATCCGCCACGGGGTGTAGAGCTGTCTGTTCCTGTAGAGATCCGCCACTTTGAGCATGAGAGGAAAGAACGTTTCTCCGTTCATTCCTTCCGGCTTCGGAATCGTGAACCCGACTTCGATCCTTTTCACCTGATTGTACGGGTTCGTGCCCGACGGAAGCGAGCGATTGGCGATCTTCGCCGTGAGCGGGAGAAGCCTCTCAACGACAAAGAACCTTCCCCTGCCGAGCACCGAAGCCGAACGTTCGTCCAGAATCTCGACCACATGGTTGCCTGAATAGGCAAGGCGTTCGATTCCGGCGATGCCAGGGATTCTGACGGAATAATGGTAACGATAGAAGCGGATACCATCCGGAGCCCGGTCGTACCTGAGCGGCGCCCTGGATCTGTTCTGCATGTCATCGTTGATGAAGCCGTTCTGCGTGACGTTCCAGTCGCGGTCACAGTGAAGGACACGAATCTTCAAATCGGGAGGCTCTGCCTCATTGACGTCGAATTCCACTGTGATGAACTGGGATTGGAGGTCAGCGACCGGAAGTCCGGCGCGGGCCGATCCGTACATACGGAGACCTTTGATCCGGTCCGAGAGAATTTCCTGCGCCGATACGAGTTGAGCGAACGCCAGTATGAGCAATGCCATGAGTTTCATGGTCGAACTACCTCATAGAGTGTATAGTATGAGGTTTCGGGTTTCATGACAGCGAGGCCTGGAAAAGGCCGGGTCATCACGGGCTTCATGTTCGGCACTGAAACAACTGCCGGGGATGATGACCGCGTTATAACATAGTCACAGCGTTCGATCGGCTCCCGCACTCCCGGGAGTACTTTTCTTCCCGATACATAACCGACTACTCCGATTTCGGGAGAGAGTACAGTTGATCCGGCCGGCGCGTGGGACCTGAGCCAGTACCCCATCGGTTTCAGGCACTCGTTTACTCCAAGCTCGACATTATCCATGTGAGGGCGGATCCACCGGTGATAGACCACCTGATTTTGTGCGAGCGAGATGATGGCGACGGTCGTCAACATCAGAAGTCCGCGCCGCGTCGGCATCATTGTCCCGATCTCGATCTTCTTCACACCCCAGGCACCGTACACGATGATCAACGGGATAACCGGCAGCAAGGCCCTGGAGCCGAGATCCTGACCGGTCAGCAGGAGGATCAGCGGAAGAAGAAGAATCCAGAGCATCGGAAGTCCATCATCCTGTACGGCATGCCAACCGAACCGCTTGAAAGCGACGGCAACGCCGGCGAGAAGGGCGAGCAGCATCACCAGCTGCGTCCCACCGATGACGGTGAGACCCCTCAACATCAAACGACCCGGTGAATTCAGCATGGCACCGAATCCCGTGCCGCCGGGAAGTGAACCGCTGAGCGTCCCTCCCAGGCCGAGCGAAACGACGACCCACGAGCCAACGACAACGGCGTAGACGAAGAGCGAGCCCGCGGTCATTTTCAGTCTGACTGACCGATTGCTGCCATTGATGATGAGATCGGCCAGAATAACGACGAAGAGCGATCCCCACTCGACTCTAACAAGCGTCAGCAGAGCTGCCACCAGCGATGCGGGAATGTACTCCTTGCGATATGTGTACCACAGGGCAAGGACTGTCAGGAGCGTGCCGACAGATGTGTCCAGGCCGGAACCGGACCAGCGGAGGACCCACGCATCGAACGAATACATCCAGGCGGCAACAAGTGCATAGACGTGATCGCGGATCACGATGAACGCGAAGCCAAGTATGGCGAGGATCGAAAAGCTCGCGAACATCATATCGAGCGTCTTCGCGACGATGTAGGGATCGAGGCCGAGCTTTGTTCCTCCGGCGATCAGGAGCACCCAGAGCGATGCGGTGAAGCCTGAGCCTTGAGACATCGCCTCGGCCGAGAATCCTCCTCCCTGCGCGATCTCCTTTCCGCGCTGCAAGAAGATGTACGTCTCATCCGGTGTATAACCGAAATGAAGGCTGGTGGTGAGGAAGAAGACAAAAACGACTGCCGCAATACCGTAGCGAACCGCCATCCTCCACCAGAACCACTGCCGCTTCATTCCCTGTTCTTGCTCTTCAGTCAAAGCGACTCCTCAGCCACGATGAGAACTCCGACACATTATGGAAAACATAGTCCGTCTTCATCTGGAGCACCTTTTCCTTGCTGTAGGAATCCCACAGCACAGCCGCGACCCTGACGCCCGCTTCGTGCGATGCTTTGACATCCGCCGGAGAATCACCGACCATCAACACTTCGTCCTCCTTGAATCCGAAATGGGAGAGGATTTTGTGGATTCCTTCGGCCGACGGCTTGTGGTTGATGACATCGTTCCCGGTGACGACGAGATCGAAATACGGTTTCAGACCGAACAACTCCATCGTGATGGCTGTTGTGTGAGTACCCTTGCCGGTAAAGAGAGCCAGTCTGATCCCGTGCGACTTCAACCAGATGAGAAGATCGAGTATTCCGGGATAGAGCTGCGCCAGCTCATCGTGTCGGCGGCGGTAAAACTCCAGATAGTCCCCCATCGCATCATCGAGCTGATCCTTGCCGACGATCGAGAGCAGCGCACCTTCCTCGGGAGGGCCAAACATCGCGGTGATTGCCTCAGGGGTGTAGGTCCTTCCCTGGTATCGCTGTGCGATCTCGTTGAATGCGTCGAAAATCAGTCGATTCGTCTGCGTCAGCGTGCCATCCATGTCAAAAATCACGCACTTCAATCCGCTCATGACTTCTCTTTTTCGTTCGCTCTGCTACGTCACAGTTGTGTTATCTTCCGTTCAATATACCAAACCTTTGCTTGCTCTGCAATTGAAGCGATGGTTCGTGCAGTGGTGCAGCTTCGCCTGCGCCCTTCGGCTCTCCCGTCGGTCATGTGTGACCGACGGGATCGCTCAGGACTTTGCGCGACGGTGATTGTCCCACTTCGTTGACTCTCGTTCCAAATCTCTCTACTTTGTCATTGTGAAAAAACAGATCATCATCCGCAAAAACGAAGAGCACCGAATCCTTGCCGGACACCAGTGGGTCTTCAGCAACGAAATCAAGTCGATCAATGGAAACCCGGAAGCCGGCGATGTCATCGAACTGCTGCGCCACGATGAAAAGTTCCTGGGAGTGGGGTTCTACAATCCTCACTCTCTCATCGCATTCCGCCTTCTCAGCAGGGAGCCGGAGACGATAACGTTCGAATTCTTCGAACGCCGGATCCAGCAAGCACTCCAACTGCGCAAGCGTCTCTATCCGGACGCCGAGTCGTTCCGGCTGGTGCATGGAGAGGCGGACTTTCTCCCCGGCCTTGTCATCGACAAGTACAATGAGTTCCTCTCACTGCAGACGCTCGCTGTAGGCATGGACCGCCGTTTGACCCTTCTCTGTGACGTGCTGGAATCCGTGTTTCACCCGAAGGCGATCATCGAACGGAACGAGTCTCCTCTCCGGACTCTGGAACAGCTTCCACTGAAAAAGGGAGTATTGCGGGGGACGCTCGGCCCGACGATCATCTCCGAGCACGACGTGAAGTTCAAGGTCGCACTCCTCGAAGGTCAAAAAACGGGGTTCTTCCTCGACCAGCGCGAAAACCGCCGGGCAGTTCAGCGGTATTCGAAGAACGCATCGGTGCTCGACTGCTTCTGCAACGAGGGCGGATTTGCGATCTACGCCGCCCGCGGCGGGGCGGCACTTGTTCGCGGTATTGATAGTTCTGACCTCGCCATCGCAAACGCAAAGGTAAATGCGACGATCAACGAAGTGCCGGAAGTCAAATTCGAGGTGGCGGATGTGTTTGCGCGGCTTCCCGAGCTCTACGAGGCCGGCGAGCGATTCGATGTCGTGGTGCTCGATCCTCCGTCGTTCAGTCGAAACAAGAAGACAGTTGCGACCGCAATCAAAGGATACAAGGAAATCAACGAAGGAGCGGCACGGCTGCTTGTCCCGGGCGGCATTCTTGTCACGGCATCCTGCTCGCACCACGTCACCACAGAATCATTCATCTCTGCGGTGCAGGACGGAGCCCGCGCAGCGCGCCGGTCTCTGCAACTCCTTGAATGGCGGGGGGCTTCGGCCGACCACCCGATACTGCCGTCGATGCCGGAGACAGCATACCTGAAATTCGGGGTGTTCGCCATAACCTGATCGGTTGATTCTCTGAGGGGACGGAACTATATTATGTGGGCTTCGTTCTATATAGAGAGAACCTGGAGAATAGTCATGAAGAGAATGAACGGCATAGGGTGTTCCCTCCTTCTCGTGGTGGTCATTGCGGGACTGGTACAAGCTCAGGACTTTCCGAGGCGAGATACCTCGCTCGTGTTCACACCGGCAAATCCCAATCTCATTCAGAAAGCGACGTACGAGCCCTTTCGAAACGCCTGGGGCGTCGACATCATGCTTTCCAACAACGGATTCGGCGCAGGGGCGTTTCTGAGGCACGAATTCAGCGACGAGCTCTCGGGCTTCGCTCAGTTTGCGATCTCGGATGTGAAGGACGATGGGGAGGTCGAGTATTTCAACCAGTACACAGGCCAATCATATACGCCCGGGAAAATCAACCGGCTTCTCCTGATGCCTCTCACGCTCGGCATGCAGTATCGGCTGTTCAAGGATGAAATCGTCGATAATTTCCGACCCTATCTCAGCGCAGGCCTTGGACCGTCAGCGATCTTCGTCGCACCCTACGCCACTCCTCAGAAGATCACGGATCCAATGTTCGGCACGTTCACCTACTACGAGCAAATCGACTTCTTCAAGAGTTTGAAGAAGGGACAGATGAAGTACACACTCGGAGTGTACATCGGTGCCGGGGCGTATTTCGGTCTCGAGAAAGGAACTCTCACGGGGATCAGCATCCGGTACTACTATGTTCCGTACGGACCGGGAATCGAGAGTCTGGAGGGCGTCAAGCTGAAGCGATTCGGCGGGTTCTTTATCACACTCAATTTCGGCTCTCTCTATTGAGGTAGATTGTTGAGCGGGAACAAAGCGCGCCATCCGGTGCGCTTTTTTTTTGCGGATCGGCACGATCGCGACCCATACAAACACGAAGGCACTGCGCATCCCGCAGAGCCTCCCCTGAGCTCTACGGACGTACGAAGTGCCTTACGTGTTGGTTCCAGTATACCATTTGGCGGCAACTTCGACCGTGACCGCAGTCACGGAATGGCGTTTGCCCCGGAATCGCAGATTGCATCATTCCCATGACCCCGTGGTAGCGTTTCGGGGTCCCCACGCATCTCACTCTTGAGCCGGCAGCTGCTCACCTATGCAAGACGAATCCGTCTGGATAACAAAAGCAAGAGAGGGAAATGAAAAGGCCTTTCGCCGGCTGTACGGTGAACATGTCTCCCCTCTCTACAGGTTTCTGAAGCAGTTTTCGACCACCGAGGAAGAGGTTGAGGAGTGGGTCCAGCGCGCCTTTATCAAGGCATTCGACCGCCTGGAGACGTTTGACGGCCGATCCCGGTTTTCTACCTGGCTTTTTGCCCTGGCAATCAATGAAATGAAGATGGACCGGAGAAGGGCGCAGGTGATCCCGTTTGTCCCGCTCGACGACGAACCGGATTCGGGAGCGGAGGTGTCCGACGCATTTGAATGGAACCATGTGATGAAAGAGTGGATGGGGGGATTGGACGAAACAAAGCGATCGGTCTTCGTCCTCTACGAAGTTGAAGGTTACAGCCACGCCGAGATCGGATTGATGCTCGGCATCGCAGAAAGTTCTTCAAGGGCTCTTCTGTCGAGGGCAAAGAAGTATCTGCAGGAACGATGGTCACAGGAGTCAAGGACATGATCAAACCGGATGATTTCTACAGCCGCGGGGATACTCCCGGCGAAAAACAGAAAGAGGCGATGTGGGCCGCCATCAAACGTCACACGACGGCACCAAGTTCCGTCACCAGCTTCGTGTGGGACCGGCGGAGTTTTGCATTCGGCATGGCGGCGTCATTGATCCTGGGCCTTGCGCTGTACGGAGGCTGGTCAATCCTCAGAGAGGCGCTGGAGGCATCGAGACCACAGCCGCTCCGGCTGGAACGGGCATACGTGTCCGCAATTCGCGAATTCGAGCAGATCTTGCCGACATCCGGCGGCGACCAGTCGCAGTCAACACGAGCCGTCGGCCAACTCACGAAACGGAAGGAGCAGCTGGAGCTCGTGGACCGTGCGATCACCGACCTTCGGCTCCAGACCAATGGTACCGACCTCTCGCCGTTGAAGAGAGACAAACTTCGTCAGCTCTACGGAATGAAACTGCAGATTCTGCAGCAAATGATTGAGGAAGGAGAAATCGAGATATGAAACCGATCCTTTTTGCAGTTGCGACCTCCACGCTGCTCTTTGTCAACGTCCCCGATCGTCACCGGACCATCGAGGAACACTACGCCACAACGCCATCGCAAAGCATCGAGCTGCGCGGACTCAGCGGCTCCCGGATCAAAATCCGGAGCTGGGACAAGAACGAAGTCTCGATCAAACTCGATATTTCCTTCTCATCGTCGAATGAACGGGACGAGCAGAAGTATCTTGATGCAATCTCTTTGAAGAAGACCGAGCAGGACAAGGTGCTGCGCATCGACTATCTCGAGCCTGAGATCACCACGAGAGGAAACCGGTCGTTCTGGTCGTGGCTGAACTCTGTATTCTCCGGCTCCTACACGCGAAAGGAAACAGAGGGAGAGATATTCGTCCCCCGTACGAATGCCCTCACGGCAGAAATACGGTATGGCGTGATTGAGATGGAGGGGATGAAGGGAGCACTTGCCTTTCTCGGCACCGGCAACACGGTGAGGTTAAAGGACTGCGCGGCTGTCGGCGAATTGACCAACGACTATGGGAAGGCAACTTTGGAGAATTGTGGCGGCAACCTGCGCCTGTCGAGCAAGAGCACCACGATCGTCCTGGATCAGTTTGAGGGGAAAGCGGATATTGACGCAGACTACTCCAACATTACGGTGCGCGATATCAAGCAGGGCCTTGCGATTCGATCCACAAGCGGAACGATCAAGGTCGATAATGTAGGGGGCGATGCTTCGATCAGATCGGATTATTCGACTATCACCGCGAACAACGTCAAAGGAATCTTGACGATCGAGGATAAAAGCGGAATGATACGGGCACGAGGAATGGACGGGGTCTCGATCGACGGTCAGTACAGCACCATGGAGATTGCCGACGTCGCCGGCAAAGCGGGCAAAGCCATCGTATTGGAAGGCTCGTCGGGCTCAATCACCCTTGCCAACGCAACCGGTGACGTCCGGGTCAACAATCCCTACGGAATCATCGACTTGAAGGATATCAAAGGGAGTGTCGAGGTCCAGTCGACGAGTTCCAACATCCGTGCAACGGGAGTGACGGGCAACTGGTCATCCGCAACAGAATATTCACAGGTGACATTGCGTGAACTGAGCGCCAAACGGGTGAAGGTATCGAATTCGAGCAGTCCAATCGATATCGAACTCAAGACACCGCCTACAGAAGTCGAAATCACGAACGAGTATGGGACGGTGAATCTCTCCATGCCGCCGGGATTCAGCGGTGACGTCGACATCAACGTGACCTATGCGCGAATTCAGACGAATCTTCCGCTCTCGAAAACCAAGAATTTCGACGGAGGCGGCGGCTATGCAATAGGGAAGATCGGCACCGGCACCGGCAAGATTTCGATTGAAACGAAATCGGGGAATGTGAAGGTGATGCAGAGGTAAGCTTCTGAGAGGATCGACGTCTCCCGCAAGAGGACCGTTTCCTCTGTCGAGTTCCGGGGAGAAGACGGTCCTCTCCGCTTGCTACGGATAGAAGCGAAATGCGATCGAGAGGTCGACGCCCATTCCGATGACGGGCGTGAGAAGAAGGGCGGGGCCGAGCTCAATCGATACGTCGAACGGGTGTCCCGTGACAAGATAGTCGAGGCCGAATACGCCCCTGACACCGAGCGCGAACCTTCCGTGGGAATAGTCGGGTCCGCCGAATCCTGGATCGCCAACGAACATCCCCGCGCCGTAGTAGAACGGCAGGTCAGGATTCTTCAATGCCTTCTCATGCACAAGGTAGTCTGCCCTGATCAGAAGACCGCCTTTGTACGCTCCTCCAATCGCCCCCTGGTACGCCACTCGCTGATTCTGCCAGTATTTCATCGAAAATCCCATCGGAGATCCAAGCACTACACCGACGCCGAACTTTCCCCTCTCCGAAGAGCCGTATCCGAGCGAGCAAAGCGAAACGAGAATGACAATGAGCACCGCTGATCGATACATGACGCTTCTCCTCATAAACTTGCGAGATACTGTTTCAGGAATTTTCCGGTATACGACGCGGAGACCCGTGCGACCTCCTCGGGCGTGCCGGTGGCGATGACTTGCCCCCCTCCTTCGCCACCTTCAGGTCCCAGATCGATGAGATAGTCGGCACATTTCACCACGTGCATATTGTGCTCTATGACGAGGAGCGAATGCCCCGCTTCAACGAGCGCAGTGAAACACTCCAGGAGTTTCGCGATGTCATCAAAATGCAGCCCCGTCGTCGGCTCGTCGAAGATAAATAACGCCCTCCCCTCCGATTCCGATGCCGAGAGGTGGTTCGCCAGCTTGATGCGCTGCGCCTCTCCGCCCGAGAGCGTCGTGGCAGGCTGGCCGAGCCGCACATAGCCAAGGCCGACATCATCGAGAACTTTCAGCCGTTGAGCGACCTTTCGCCCGTCGGGGTGTTGAGAGAAGAACTCAATAGCACCGACGATCGTCATGCCCAGAATGTCATCGACGTTCATGCCGTGGTAGCGCACGTCAAGCACTTCCTGCTTGAACCTTTTCCCTTTGCACGACTCGCAGGTGAGATAGAGGTCGGCAAGAAATTGCATTTCGATCTTCTGGAACCCGTCTCCTTCACAGACATCGCAGCGGCCGCCCGGCACGTTGAAGGAGAAGTGTCCGGGTGCGAATCCGCGAATGCGCGCCGCCTGCGTGTGGGCGAGGAGATCGCGGATATGATCGAAGACCTTTATGTACGTCACAGGATTCGACCGGGGTGACCGGCCGATCGGTGACTGATCGACAAGCTCGATCCGCTCGATATTCTCCGCTCCTTCAATCGATCCGAACCTGCCGACGGAGCCTTCGAAGCCTCCCTTATTCTTTTGTACACCGGCATAGAGGATGTCGTGCACGAGCGTGCTCTTCCCCGAGCCGCTCACGCCTGTGACGCAGACGAACATGCCCAGCGGGATCCGCACGTCGATGTTCCGAAGATTATGTTCGGCGGCTCCTCTGATGAAGAGCGATTGCTCGATATCGCGCCGGCGTTTCCGCGGTGTGGGTATGCTCTTGGCTCCGTTCAGGTATTGAGCGGTGAGTGAATTCGGATGCTTGAGGAGGCCGCTCAATGCGCCGCAGTACACCACCTCTCCGCCATGCTCCCCCGCGCGCGGGCCGATATCCACGACGACATCAGCTGAGCGCATCATCTCCTCGTCGTGCTCCACCACCAGTACGCTGTTTCCAACGTCGCGCAGAGCCTTCAGAATGTTGATCAGCTTTCCATTGTCCCTCGGATGCAGTCCGATGCTCGGCTCATCCAGCACATAGAGCGACCCGACCAGCGAAGAGCCGAGTGACGTTGCAAGATTGATGCGCTGCGACTCACCGCCTGAGAGCGTCATCGTCAACCGATCCAGCGTCAGGTACCCGATTCCAACGTCATAGAGGAATTTCAACCGTTTGCGGATCTCCTCGAGTATCCGCCTGGCGATTTCCACTTCAAATTTCGAGAGCTTGATTTGGCGGAAGAATTCGTGCGCATCCGCGATCGACATACGGACGATCTCATGAATCGTCCGACCGGCTACCCGGATGGCGAGCGCCTCCTTGCGTAGCCGCGAGCCCTCGCATTCATCACAAGTCGTGTAGCCCCGGTAGCGGCTGAGAAATACGCGGTAGTGTATCTTGTACGACTTCCGCTCGATGTACTTGAAGAACTTGTAGATCCCGTCGAATCCCTTGTGCCCATGGAGTATCACGTCAAGCTGCCTGGGCGTCAGTTGTTTGAAGGGGACATCGACTGGAACACCTGCTTCACGTGCGACGCTCAGAAGATCGCGCAGGTTTACACGCCACTTTGGAGAATTCCACGGGTGGATGGCCCCCTGCCGGATGGTCTTGTTCGGATCAGGAACGATCAGATCCATGTCGATCCCCATCGAACGGCCGAAGCCCTGGCATTTCGGACATGCCCCCACCGGATTGTTGAAGGAGAACATCCGCGGATCAGGTTCTTCGTACCTCGTTCCGTCATTCCGGCATTCGTAGTGCTGGGCGAAGATCAACGACTGTTTTGAATCGAGCAGGACGACATGAGCGTAGCCGTCTCCCTCGGCGAATGCAGTATCGATCGAGTCCGCGAGCCGTTTGTCGCTTTCCAGATCATTTTTCCGAACGATCAGACGATCGACAAGGACGAGGATTCCCTTCTTCCCCCTGAGCTTGGGCTCGGTCTCGTTGAGATCGACCAGATCGCCGCCGATTACAAGCCTGAAGAATCCGCGCTTCTTCAGCGCATCGCATTCTTCTTTCAGTGTGTGACCGGGATGATCGTGCAGCGGAAACGTAACGTGGATCCGCGTTCCGTCGGGCTCCTGTTTCAGGCGATCGACGACGGTGGAAACCGAATCGCGCTTCACAAGCTCACCGCACTGGCGGCAATAGGTTTGCCCGATTCGACCGTAGAGGAGTCTGAGGTAGTCGTAGATCTCGGTCGTGGTAGCCACCGTCGAGCGGGGATTCCGCGTCGACGTCTTCTGCTCGATTGCGATCGACGGGCTGATGCCTTGGATGAGATCGACGTCGGGTTTATCCATCCGCTCGAGGAACTGCCGGGCGTAGGAGGAGAGGCTCTCAACGTATCGCCGCTGACCTTCTGCGTAAATGGTGTCGAACGCGAGACTCGATTTCCCCGACCCGCTGACACCCGTAACGACCACGAGCTGGTTGCGCGGAAATTCGATGCTGATGTTCTTGAGGTTGTGGACCCGTGCACCCCGCACAACGATGGAGGTGAGTTTCCTGCTCCCCTGTCCGTCCCCCGGAGGGGCAACGGGCGGCCGCTCTGGCGGAGAATCGATATGCGGTTTCTTCCTCGGCAAATGCTTTCGATAGATAGAGTGAATGGGCACGAGCAGCGCAACGGCGGGAGGTACTGAGTCTCCCCAAACTCTGTCAACGTACTCGTCGGGAAGTGCAAAATCAAATGCAAAATCTTGTGAGGAAAACGAGCGCGGGCCCGCCTTGCCTTTTCTTCAGGCGATTTCTACATTGATCGAAACGAGCGAAGCCTCGCCGGGCGTCCTCCCGCAGCGCAAACAACCTTCTGAACTTTCCACTCCACAGCAGCGTGCCTGAATTACCTGATATCACATTGTATGTTGAGAGTCTTCAACGAATGGTCGGCGGGGAACAACTCCGGAAAATCCGGCTCGGGACCCCCTTCATCCTGCGAAGCGTCGATCCTCCGATCAGCGAGACGTTCGGGAAAACGGTGGTGCAACTCCGCCGCATCGGCAAACGTGTTGTTTTTGAGCTTGAAGGCGATCTCTATATCGTCATTCATTTGATGATCGCCGGACGGTTTCACTGGAAGAAGCCGGATGCAAAGCTCACAGGCAGAATCTCCCACGCCGCTCTCGATTTCCCGTCCGGCACATTGCTCCTCACCGAGGCAAGCTCAAAGAAACGCGCGTCGATGCATATCATCAAGGGCGCCGCGGGTCTGGCCCAATTCGACAGGGGCGGACTGGAAGTCCTGGAAGCCGACGAACATTCTTTCAAAGAGGCTCTCCTTCGCGAGAACCGCACGCTGAAACGAGCTCTCACAGATCCCAGACTTTTCAGCGGCATCGGGAATTCCTACTCCGATGAGATCCTCCACCACGCAAAACTCTCCCCCCTGAAGCTCTCGACCGCACTCACCCGCGAGGAAGTTTCCCGCCTTTTCAACTCCACAGTCATTATCTTAACGGAGTGGACAGACCGCCTCAGGTCGGAACTTGCAGGGAGGTTCCCGGAGAAAGTGACTGCCTTCCGGGACGATATGGCGGTACACGGGAGGTTCGGAAAACCGTGTCCGGAGTGCGGGACCGCAGTGCAACGAATCGTTTACGCTGAGAACGAGTGCAATTACTGTCCGAGATGTCAAACTGGAGGCAAAATGCTTTCGGACAGGTCACTGGCGCGGCTACTCAAAGGCGATTGGCCAAAAACAATCGACGAACTTGAACAAGGGGAGCAGAGGCAGGGGGGAACTCAGGGTATGCATTGAGACCCGGTCGAAAAGAAGAACCGCCAAGGCACAAAGTCACGAAGGTTTTTGAAATTGATCTATCGTCTTTTCTTCTTTGTGTCTTCGTGCCTTCGTGGCGAACCATTGACTCCAACTTCCTCCTGCGACGCGAGCTTTCAGAATCGGAACGTCATTGACGCTGTCGGAACCATCTCGACCAATCCGTAGGGACGCTGGACAGGCTGGAGGTGTGCTCCAATCTTCACTCGATTGTTGTACTGGGACGCGCTCCAGGCCGCGTCCAACGCAGAGAGAACGTGGTTCGCGACGATCAGCGCCGCCCCGGTGGTTGCCGCGTTGTAGTAGTCGTTGGCCACGCCCCGCATCTTTGAGTACTCCAGGAACCTCGCCGACACATCGCTTCTGAGTATCCTCTCCGGTGTCATCACACCTGCATCATCCCACCCCGCGGCAAACTGCGGGTATTTTCCGATCAATTCAAAATACTGCTGCTCGGGCCGATGTGGAAGGAGGTGCGTGAAACCGTTCCCCGACTTTTGCGCGATCTGGCTTTCGACCGCATTGATCTTTGACCAGTCAACTCTCTCCCACGGCGGCCGGCCTTCTGTTCCCGGAATCACGTATCCGGTGAACGCTTTCACGTCGGAATTAAGCCTGGTCACGTTTGCTTCGATCCATTCGGCGTACCGCAGGGCCGACCAGTGATCGTCAGCGAACGCCTGGAAGACGTCGGTTTGTTTGTTTCCTTTTGAAGTATACGCTGCGTAGAACAGCCAGAGTCCCGCTTCGGCAAGAGCGAATCCCCCTGCACGCCAGTAGCTTTCCGAATAGAACTCGCCCGCTCCGGGAAGTGCGAGTGACATCAGACCTGCCAGTGCGGGAGATTTCCTCTTCCCATTCGTTTCCTGGAAGACCGGCCGCGAGCCCTCCGGCCCGGTGTTCTGTTCAACTGTCGTCAACAAATCCATCCGCAGGTTACCCGTCAGCCCCGCCTGCGGGCTCAACTTCCCCATCTGTTGGGCGTAGGTCTGGGACATTGCGACGTCCCGCGAAAAGAGCAGAGCAAACAACACGACAAGAGCAGGTCGGACGTTTTTCATCCTCATCACCTCATCCTGACTGTCGAACCACGCAGAGCCTGGCCGACGGGATTGAGCTCGAAGTCGAACAGCACACCAAGATAGAACCGCCATTCCTTGCCATAGGTCACATCGAGTCCGTTGAATGTCCGGTTGAACTTATCCAGACCGTACGCGCCGGAGAAGAAGATGCGTGTGGGGTACTGATAGAAGGAGAACGCCTCGAGCCGGAACTCGAATCCTGCGTCGCGCTTCCAATCGCCGATCGCCGTCGGCTTGCCTGTCCACGAATCGCCGACATCCATGAACACGGAGCCATAGAGCTTGGTGAAGTAGAACTGGAGAAACCTGAAATTCAGCGTCGTCCAGATCGGGAACCGGTAGGCGGCACCAACGACGGCAATATCGTTTCCGCCGAGGGCGTAGAACGGATACCCGCGCATGCCGATGAATCCGCCGGCATAGAAGTCGAAGAAGTCGTCAACCCGTTTGCCCAGAGTGCTCGCCCGCCGGACATTGAGAGAGAGAGTGTGCCTTTCGAACGGCAGTGCGAGATGCTCATTCCAGAGGAGCTCCAGCCGGTGGAATGTCGGCTTCGTATAGTGCGCCACCAGCAGACCGCTCTCAATTGTGAACTCCCCTTCCGGGTTGAACTTGTGGAACTCGTACCCATAGCGAAGCGTCACAGTCCTGCCAACGGGATTAATCTCGTGATCCGCAGCCGGAGCGATGCCATTATGCGTCAGCTGGGCGGTCAGCGTATTTCCGATCAGGTACAGATTCCGGAATCCCTGAGAAACTCCCACCGTCGGAACAAAGAAAGCCCCGATATCGGCATTGTAGCGGCTGAGTGAATATCCGACCTTCAGTTCGGTGAGCTCGTTGAAGATCTTTTGACGGAGATTGATGTCAAACTCGAGGAGGTTGTACACAACATCCGTCGTTATGTTGTATTCCCTGTCGGTAAAGATAGGGAACGACACATCGGTCTTTCGCGAGATGTTGTAGATCTCGACCGAGAGAACAGGCGCCAGTCCGGCCTGATAGAACAGCGGTATTCCGTCACGGTACTCGAGAATGGCGAAGAGATCTCGTTCCAGCTGCCGGTTGATGACTGCTCCTCCAAACAGTGACAGTCTGTTGAGCATGTCACTCGACGTGAAATAGAAGCCCGGACGGAGTATGTCAATTCCCTTGTTACGCGGATTGTAGTTGTCGACCCGCAGAATCGGAATGATCGACAGGCGGGAATAGGAATTCCGGTACGGCTTGGGATCTGAAATCTGAACTGCCGGCGAAGACTCCCGGGGCGATGTCGGGCTCATCGCTTCGAGGGCATGCGTCGGGACGGAGCTCAACGTACCGTTTGAAAGGTTCGCTTTCGTAATAATCCATTCCGGTATCGGTACATTGCCTGCAAGAGTGAGCGGTTTCGGCTGGGTCAGGAATGCGATTTTGAATCCTGTGGATTTGTATGACACAAAAACAACATCACCCGTGCTGCTGACAGCCGGGAGAAAAGCGCCACCGAGAACATTTGTCAGCTGGCTTGACGCACCGGTTTCCAGGTTGATGGCGAAAAGGTTGAAGATCCCGCGTTCCGCAGCAGAGTAGATGAGTGATCTCCCGTCCGGCGAGAAGACGGGGTTGCGGGCATCGGGACCCTGAACGACGATCCTGAAGCCGGTCCCATCCTCGCGAATCACCGCGACAGCCTGCTTGTCGTCCGTCGCGTACCCGAACGTGATGGTCGTTCCATCGGGAGACCATCGCGGGGTGAAGACCTGTTCGCCGTTTGTGAACCGGGTCACCTGTCGCATGTTCTTCCCGTCCGTATCGCACACCGTCACATCTACCGTCCCGTCACTGCCGCGGGCAAAGACCAGCTTCTTTCCGTCGGGAGAGAGATTCGGATTCCAGGCCCTCCATCCGTTCGTCAACTGTTCTTCCTCTTCTTCCCGGAGGTCGTAGCGATAGAGGTCGTACAGTTTCGCCCCGAAGCCGTTCTTCCTGCTGAGCTTTGAGTAATAGAGGTACCGGCCGTCCGGCGAGAACGAGAGCGTTGAGCGCGCCTGGATGTTGAGCTTTTTCGCCGTTCGGGACTGAACATCATAGAGATAGACTGAACTGAGGCTGAAATAATCTTCCCCTTTGTTCGATACGTAGGCAATGGCCTTTCCATCGGGTGAGAACGCGGGGAAGGAGTTTCCAAACCCATCAGACTCAATCAGATTTCCTTCGACCCGATGTCCTTGAAGAGACGAGCCGATTGTTCGGTACTGGCCGAGCTTTTGCTCTTTCCAACGATCGTACAGCTCCTGACCGGAGATACCGAGCACCGCAGAGATCGCTCCGTCAATTGTCACGCGCGTCGGCGCTCCCAGCGCTCTGGAGATCTCATGGAGCTTCTCCACACCGTAGGTCTCAGCGATGTACGAGACGATCGAGAATCCGGCGTTGTATGACGATTCATTGCCCAGACTGGTCTTTCCGAACACCGCCATTTCATCCCACGTCAGCGGACTTCCTTCGAGCATGTACATCCGCAGAATCATATCGCGGTGTGCATCCCAGTAATCGTAGGTATAGTCGGGAAGATTGTACTGAGCGACACCTTCTGCGAACCAGGCGGGCACGACGAATGCAGAGAGAGGATAGGATACGATCGCGTTCGGATATCCGTAGAGCACGTCCGTCCGTCGTTCGGCTTCATAGCCAAGCCATTGAAAATAGAAGGCCGGGATTGTCCTGCTGAGCTTCATCGAAGTCTGGATCTGGACGATGTGCGTAAACTCGTGCACAACGACATCTTTGAGCCAGGGATGCGTGCCGCGCAGCTCGAAGTCGAGTGCGGGGGCCCAGAGCTCGATCTTGTTGTCGTAGAAGTATGCGGCGCCGTTCGAATAGTCGTCGTGATCGCGGATGATGAGATGTACTTTGCTGTCCGGCTCGTGTTGATAGAGTTTTGTGATCGGGCCGTAGACTTCTTCGGCGATCGCGGCGATTTCACGTGCGCTGCGCCCGGCACCCTCGTGATAATGAACCGCAAAGTGCGCGGTTTCAATCGTCAACCACGTTAGGTCAGGCCGCGGAAAATCGTCATCCTGTGCCGTCAGGAACGAGGTGAAGAAGGTGAGAAGAAGACCAGTGAAAAGAAAATGTTTGAGTTCTTTCATTCAAATCCGGAGATCGAGTCTGGTGATCTGGTCTTTCTTCAGCGTGAGGGAGACACGCCGGGGAAAGTCGAGGTTGAAGTCAAGCAGAATGTAGGGCGTGATCTGGTAGTTGCCGAGAAATCTTCTGCCATCTGAACTGTAGAGAGGCACCGGCGAGAAATCCACCGGAAGGTTGTCGTTGGGTATGAGATAATGGCCGAGCGAATCTGTGACCGCCGAGACCGCTCCATTGACAATCACAGTGAAGGAGTTCTTGATCACGCCTCCGAGCCGGAATTCCGTCTTGTAGATGCCGCTCGGAACGAGCCTGCCGGCCGAATCGGTGTTGTTCCACACATATTCCAGCTCCCCGACCGGGGCCTGGCCGCTGAAGAGAACTCTGACGACCCGATTCTGTATGTCGAGGACGCGGAGAAGAACCGGTTTGGACGCATCGTCGACCACCAGGCCTCGGGAAGGAGGATTGGTGTTTCCGATCGAAAGGAAATCATACCACAACGTGATGCGAACGTTCTTCATCGGTACGCCGAGCCGGTCGGTGACGTACCCTTCAACTCTGTAACCGTTGATCGACTCGTCCACAGACGACTCGAAGGGAAGCTCTCGTTCGCAACCCCATACCGCCATCACACTTATCACGATCAGTGCACGCTTCCACATTGCCGGGACCATCCTGTTCACTTCACGACTGCAATCTTGATGACGACAACTTCCGTCCGGCTGTTTCCCACCGCTTCAACCTTCGCAAGGTAGACGCCGCTTTGAATATTCGAGACATCCCACGTCAATTCCCCGTCGAGGCCGCCTTTCGCCCGGGCCTTGAGTTCGGCGATCTTCAACCCCGCAAGATCGAAGACTGTCACGGTCACTGCGGCATCTTCTGATGTGTAGTAGCGGATGTTCGTGCTCGAGCCATAGACGGGATTTGGCCAGTTATAGGTTTTTGCCTTCGGGAGGAACTCACCCGATACGGTCGAACTTCCTCCGCCGGATCCATCGGAATTCCAGTGGCGGGAGTTTCGCATCGCCTGAGTCCAGATGTCATTGTATGGGCGAAGGATCTCAGCCGCCTGCAGTTGTCCCTTCGAAGTGATCGATGCGACTCCGATTGAACCGCCGCTGCTCTTGAACAGGGCCATGGACGCATCACCGCCGGGCGTGAACTGAACCGGGAATCCGACTGCTGTATTCCCTTCGCTTGTAAAAGCCATCAAATCACCCGTTGAGAGTGCAATCAGAATCTCCGGGGCTGCACTACCGCCCAACTCTGAAACGAGAGCATCGCCGACATAGGACCCGCCGGCGGGAGCAGCGACAGGAAATCCGCTCAACACCGTGCCGGTCGTGTTGATGACATAGAGACGCGTTTTCATGACTGCAATCACGTCTTTCTCACCGTCCGCATTGATATCGGCCACGGACAACGAGCGAAGCGTATCCGCCGCCAGCATGATGTCGAAGAGTTTCCTGCTCAGGTCACGGCTATAGGCTGCAATTCTTCTGCCCCCTCGTTGGGCAGCGACAATGAAATCGCCGCTGCGATTGACAGCGCCCGCCAACATCCAGGGAAGCGCGGAATCACCAAGGGACACCGAACTCTGTTCGCTGTAGAGCCGCCCCCCGCAGGCGAAAAAGAGTTCCGCAGGCTTTGAGAGGGACGCTGTCGGAAGCTGCATCAGTGAAGTCACTGGGCTGCCGGAGACAGTAGTCTTGCTCTGAAGGGTACCCGTCGGAGCATATCGCGCCACAGTCCCATGAGCCGTTCCAATGACAAACGACGGCGTGATGGCAAGGTCGGCGTACATGGCCGGAGTGGAAATCCGGTCGCCGACGCGTACGTCGGTGATGGCGACAGACTCGAATACACCATTGGATAATTCATCTGTCGCGTTGATGAGAGTGAGCGTGCTATCCTGGACTCCGGCGATCAGAAGCCCCTTGTCGAATTCGATAGCACACGGGGCGAAGGCCCCTCCCTTCAAAGCGAGCAATCCTGTCGAATCCTTTGTTCGGCTCTTGCCCTGGGGATCGCGCGCATAGATTTTTCCGCCAACGCCTGCGAGCACTGTGCCCGGAGTCGCGCTCAGCGGGGCGGAAGCGGATGCGACTCCGAAGTTCTTCGTGAAGCCTCCGATTCTGCGCAACTGCGAGTCCCCGATCTCGACGATCGCAGTCATGCGGGCTGCCTTCCTACTGAACTGCCGGATGGTAACAAGGCTCGACGCTCCCGAGTGGGATCTGCTGTCTGGATGAGAATCCTTGTCGAACACATTCTTGTAGAAATTGAGGGTGTCGGTCCCCGAAACGTAAAGCACTGAATTTCCATCAAACCAGAAATCGAGCGGGGAGCCCAGCTCAGAACCCGCTCCAGGTTCGGAAAACGGATCATACGTACGGCCGATGTCCCGGGAACCGTCTGCTTCCTCCAGATAGACTCCGGGGTGGTCGATATCGGCATTGACGGTGTTTGATGCCAATCCGCGGGCGATCACACTTTCATCGATGTGCCAGATGAGGATGCCGCCTCCCGCGAACGTATCGCCGTAGGAGGTAAGGCCCGGCAAGGCCCAGTCAAAGTCTTCGATGTCGATCACCGATCCGTTGATGGCACCGATATCGTCGTAGGTGAATCCTGCCGTATCGGTTGGGAACGAGAGTGTCGTGACCGACTGGCCTCTTCGCACGGTCACCGTTTGGCCGTTCCGGTATGGATCGCGGCTCCGGTTTTCGACGAGGAAGTATTCCTTGTCCGTAATCGGAATCTTGTAGACGGTATCCCTCCCCGTTTTCAATCCCACAGCAGGAATTGTGAGCGTGGATGTGCCCGGCGCAACCGTGATGGGTGTGACCCAGCCGAGATAGATTTTCTCCCAGGCGGATGGTTCGGGCGGAAACAGGCCGCCGTAGAAGTTGATGCTGCCGGCGACATCCATGAGTCCGAAGATGCCGATCCCGGATCTTGCGGTTCTGGTGTTGAAGAGATCGGGAAGCCCGAGGAAACTGCCGAATGAATTCGCGAGCAGGCCGTTGATGCTCCCCTGAAGCGTGTCAGATCCTCCTGTCACGGGAATGAGGCGAGTCTCAGTTTCCGGGAGGATCAGCGTGTTCGTAATACGATATGTTCCTCCATCGACAGGGACTCCTGCGTAAGACGGATCACCGAGGTACTTCCGAAGCGAGGAAAGGTTGAACGTCAGCGACGGGATGTCAAACGGTGCAGGATCATACCCGAGGAGTCCGACAATGTCGAGGTCACGTCCAACGCCTGCATGGAAGAGTACAAAGGCCTGGTACTTGTCGAATTGAATCGAGGGATAGAGCGAATCCGCCGCGCGCCAGCTCTCGACAACCAGGTTCGCGAGCGGTTTGTCGTTGCTGCCGTCTTTTGCCGGAGAGTAGGACGACATTTGTTTCGGCAGTGTGATCACGCGCCCGAGAACCTCACCGCGTATGATGACCCTGCTGTTGGAGACTTTTCTGAAGTAGTTGGAGAGGAATTGGAGCTTGTAGGCAAAATACGCCGAATCATGCGGCGGCGGATCGATCATGATGGCCGAGGTGGGATCGAGTTGAAACTTGCCCGTGCCGGTCGTGACGCCTCCGGTGCTGGTCTGAAAATCGACCATGATCGCCAGGATCTTCACAGTATCGGCGGACGAGGCTGCGAGAGGCGGAAGTGATGATTCAGACTGACCTACGCGTGCGCGTTCGAGGAAGACCGGATATCGCGCCGGCTGCGTTCCTTTTGCCGGTCCCACCTGTGCCACGGCGATGGAACCGGACAGGACCAGTCCGAGGACGAGACTGCGTACCGACATAACCCTCCAAGTTGCTCAATGAACGGAATGTTGATTCATGCCCGTTCGGGCTCCTGCACCCTGCCTATTGGGCGGCTCCCCACGAGATGAGCAACGTGAAGCGCAGCGTCTCGCCAAGCGGGTGCTGCTCTTCGAACGTGTTGATATAGCTGAAATCGAACCCGAAGATGTCGAATCGGACGCCCGCACCGAACGTCATGAATTTCCGGTTTCCGTACTGTGGATCCTCGTAGAAGAATCCGGCTCGCAGGGCGATCAAGTTCGAGTACCAGTATTCGAGGCCGACGCTGGAATCGAACTCACGGAATTCCTCACCGATGGATTTGTCACCCCAGGATGTGATGATTGCCTTGTAGAACGGATCGCTTGTGCCGTCCGCATGTTTTCGCACAAGGAGCTTGTTGACATCAATGATAGCAGTCAGCTTGTTGTATTCCGTATTGAGGATCTTGTATCCGATTCCGAACCGGAAAGTCGTCGGAAGCGGATCGGCCTGCGCCCTGTCGATGTAACTCATGGAAGGGCCCATATTGGAAAGGTTGAAACCGGCGGTGAAGTGCTCTCCGATATCGACTCCCAAGAGTGGAATCTCGAGAGTCTTCGGCTTGTAGAGCATACCAACGTCGAAGCTGAAACCCGAGGCGATACCGCGACCCTGCTCCTCGGCGGTGCCGAACGGCGAGAGCCGGCTGTGGATGAACCGCCCATTGATGCCGATGCCAAGATCATCCGACAGTCTTGTCGAATATCCCGCGGTCACGGCAAACTCGTAGGCCTTGAATGTTTCCAGAGGCGTCGGATCGTTCTCGGTCCGGGTGAACTCGCCGAGATTCAAGTATGTGATACTGGCAGCGACTGTGCCATCGAGCTCTGGCATATCGCGCCGGTAGACCAGATAGTCGATGAACAGATCCGACAGATTGAACGCCGGCAGCCAGTTGGCATGGGAGATACTGACTTCCTGCCCCTGCTGGAACGCGAGTCCTGCGGGATTCCAGTACAACGCGGAGGCGTCATCGGCCAGAGCCACGCCGCCTTCTCCCATGCCGCTTGCGCGGGAGTTCGGGGCGATCAGCAGAAACGGAACCGCCGATGTGGAAACCTGGGCATTCGCCAGCTGCGAGAATGCAACGATCAGGACGACCGCCATCCCAAAGATTTTCTTCACCATGTGATACATCCTCCTACAGATTGAAAGGTCCGGCGAGCAACGCGCCGGAATGAATAAAATAGTCCATTTTGCGTATACAATCAACCACACGCCGTCTCAACCTCATCGAAGCACCGCCAATCGACCGATCACCTCGTTCGTTGCAGTGCCGTCCATCGAACGAACGATGAGACGATACAGATACACTCCGTTCGCGATTTCGTTGCCGTCGCGGTCACGACCATCCCACGGAATTCGTCCAACCCGATCGGTGAGCGCCATCGCTTCAAGAACTTGTATGAGTCGACCGGCAACCGTATATACTTTGATCTCAACATCAACCGGCTCGGTGGAACTCCGCTGGAACGTAAAGGTCGTCGAACGGGCAAACGGATTCGGAACATTCACTGCATTGAAAATTCCCGTTTCGGTCGCAGCCCTGACTTCGAAGAACGTCTCGGCCTGAGCTGAATTGTTATACACGTCCCATGCCTTCACCGTGAGCGAGTGCCGGCCCTCAGGAAGATCCAGGAACGGATATCGCACCTGCCCCGTTTGATACGTGTCGAGATTGCCCCGGTAGTACTCTGTGAGATCGATGACACGGGGCGAATTGTCCAGAATGGCTTCGAGCTTGTGGCCGATCCCCGCCGTCGATGTGTTGATACCGCTGCTGTCCGTCAGGTCGACGACGAGCGTCGCACTGGGCCCGACAATATCTCCTGGATGAAATGACTGGTCCTCGACGTACACCCGCATCACCGGGCCCGAAGTGTCGATGCCGCCTGCTGCGGCACCGCTGATCGCGAGATTTTCGGTGTAGCCGATCGCGTCCGTCGAATCGCCCCAGCCATAGAGAGAGACCCGTGACCGGTCATCGCCGTACGACACGTCTTTCGGAATGGGAAACGTTCCCTGAACCGCTCCGTTG
>Ga0233425_10003013_pt1 | contig 31695 bp, 32 predicted proteins | sample Watercolumn_Towu_2_FD_181712 | JGI IMG/M metagenome (GOLD analysis project Ga0233425, IMG submission 181712) | Freshwater microbial communities from Lake Towuti, South Sulawesi, Indonesia - Watercolumn_Towuti2014_140_MG | ecosystem: Environmental > Aquatic > Freshwater > Lake | place... | reverse complement strand
CGCTCATTTTTGTCGTCGCGGAGTAGTTTTGTGTTTAATAGTATTTTGCGACATTGCTCCGACAAAGATGTTTCAAAAGTATATATTTGCGCTAGAAATAAAATTTTGGGGAATGTCCAATGTCCAGTTGAAACTCCATTGTCAAAAGATAAACATTGCCTTATAATAGTCGCATGAATGATCAATTTGAGGATTTTATGAAAGTTTTGGGCGCGTTCGAAAAGGAGAATTTGGATTATGTCCTTATCGGCGGGGTTGCTGTTGTATTTCACGGTTTGGAGAGACTAACCCGAGACTTGGACGTGTTTGTGGAAATGGTGCCGGGGAATATTGATAAACTAAAAAACGCATTGAAGTCTATTTTTCAAGATCCTTCGATAGAGGAAATCACATTTAATGAATTAGAAAAATATCCGGTAATAAGGTATGGAACGCCAAATAATTTTTATATAGATATTATAGGCAGGTTAGGAGAGGCGGCTTCATATAGAGATATAGACTGTGAAGTCATAGAATTTAAAGGGATAAGAATAAAAGTTGCCACCCCGGAAGCTTTGTGTAAATTAAAAATAAATACGCACAGAGATAAAGATAAGGCTGATGTGTTATTTCTAAAAGAGTTAATAAAATTTAGGGAGAAAAAATAGTATGGCGGTTTATAAATACAAGACATTTGACGAAGCAGAAAAGGCATTGTGGAATTTTCATCCCGATGAGAAGTATCTGGAAGGGGTAGCTAAGTTTTGGGATTTTGCCAATAGGCTTTCGTCAATAAAATATCCAAGAGGCGTATTCAAGTATAAAGATATAAAACAAGCCGATGAGCAAATGAATTTGTTGAGATCAGATTATATCTCATCAATTTGTCGTGAAGATAAATCAACAAACTCGTAGATCTTAACAATGGCCTGCCAGTCGAAGTTCGTTTGTCCGTTTGTGTTGGTATCAACATCATACGAGAAGTATAAACGATTGCCGTATTGTGTCACGCTTGGACGTCCGGCATTTTTTCTGTCCTCGGGCCTAAATTCCGTTACGTGAATTGTTTCAAGAAGGTTCCACTCTCTGTCAAATATTCCTAGCCTTGCGTTGACAGAGCCGCGCATTGAGTTATCATCATAGGCGATATAAAAAAAATCGCGCGACGGGTCGTAGATTGTCTGTTGAGGCCACTGTCCGTCTGCTACAAGGGTTTTCTTGCCCAGGTATTTCCAATATTTGTCATATTTCATGACAATAAGATCCCCAAAAAACGCGGTACTTGATACAAAATAATATATATCGTTTAAAAAAAACATTGATGAGCCGTTTATGTGAGGGGTGTCTGAAAGGATTTTTCTTTCTATTAATTCTAAGTCTTTAGAATAAAAGCGGTGCCATGTGCTTTCGCCTCTGTACGGGTCAGGTTTTTTTACCGGGGCAAATAAACCGCTCGCGTCCAGCACCCCGTTCACATAGCAGAGCATCTGATCACCTGTGTTTTCTCCCGCGCCGCGGTCAATATCGGCTTCTATCCTTTTTACTTCACGCCATGTTGCCGGGTCGTATTTAATTAAACGCATTCCTTTCGGCCCGCCGGTCAAAAAGTAATAGTAGTCGTCCACGACGGTACACGCGGAGTCGCCTCCGCCGTGAAAGAAATACCCGTGACTGCCGGTGTAATTCATTTCCGTGTCATATTCTTTATAGATTTGTCCTTGAGGTATGGGATTTGTATTCTCCCCCGGGTTACCGTAAGTTCCGGTGCCGAAGGTTACAATAAATTTGTTTAAAGATTTTATATAATTTACTCTGCAAAAGCCTCCTGTTTTATAATTTTCGTCCGGAGTGATTTCAATGGTCTTAATCAATTTCAGTATTGAGTATTTTTCTGACGTTCCTGCAGGGTTAATACTTTCGGCCGGATAGGCAACATCACGCGTAAATAATAAAAATAGGAATGCGAAGGTCGTAAAAATTTTATTCATTGTATGATGTCTATTGTTCCGCCGCCGACCACAATATCTCCTTCATAGAACACCGCTGACTGGCCCGGAGTTACCGCTTTCTGCGGATTTTCAAATACTATCTCGCATTCGCTTTCACCCGCAGTTTTTATCACGCACGGCGTTTGAACATGTTTGTATCTTATTTTTACGTCAAATTTCATGCCTTCACGCAGACGATCAAGGGCAATAATATTCAGGTCTTTAACAATACAACCACTGCTGTATAGGTCCGCCTCTTTTCCCACAATGAGCGCGTTATTTGCCTTATCAATTTTTAAGACATACAAAGGTTTGGGCGCGCTTATACCCATTCCTTCTCTTTGACCAACTGTGTAAAATGGCAGGCCTTTATGTGACCCGAGCCTTTTGCCGTCTTTTGTCACAATCGGTCCCGGTCGTATTTCTTCACCTATATATTCCTTCAGAAATTCTCTGTAATCTTTGTCGCCTGTAAAACATATTTCCTGACTTTTGGCGCGCTCACTGTTTGGCAGTTCTTTTTTTCGGGCATATTCCCTGACGGATCCTTTATTTATGTCTCCGAGGGGAAAAATGGTACGCGCTATCTGCTCTTGCGTCATGGTATGCAAAAAATATGACTGCTCGTTTTTTTCTAAAGGCGATTTCTTTAGTAAGTATCTTTTCCTATTTTCGTCGAAAGCGGTTTTTGCGTAATGGCCTGTACTTATAAATTCCGCGCCAAGCACAAGCGCTTTTTTTAGCAGGATGTCGAATTTTATTATCTGGTTACACCTGACGCAGGGATTCGGGGTTCTTCCTTCTTTATATTCGAGGCAAAAATCTTTTATCACAGTGTCTTTAAATATTTCCCTAAAATCAAATACATAGTGGGGAATTCCCAATTTATCACAGACGCGTTTGGCGCTACTGATGGCGTCTAGGCCGCAACAGATTTTTTCACCCGCCTCATTTAACGCCTTAGGCCATAACTGCATGGTTGCCCCTACAACCTCATAGCCCTGCTCCTGCAAAATCGCCGCCGCGACGGAAGAGTCCACTCCTCCGCTAATAGCGACTAAAACACGTTTAGGTTTAGCATTGTTGTTAGAAATATTCATTATTTTCTTCAGCTCAATATGTACAATATTATCACAAATTATTTATTTTCACCCAATCCAAAAGCACACCTAAATCCTCGGGAAAACCGGAAATCCCATAGTCTTTAGGATTCCACGTCGAGGACTTAATGGTGAGAGTAACCCGATTACTGTTCTTGGTTGCAATACTACCCGCATTGACACAAAAAGAGTATTCGTCCATCTTTTCCGACACCCTAATATTTTCCGCCACGGGCCGGTTATCGATATAAAGAGAGATTACCGTACTCCCGGCCTCTTTAATCATTCCCTGACATCTTACGTTTATCACATTATTGACGGTGTCTCCGAACCATGGAATTATTAACTCGGCGCTTTGAAAAGTCCAACGCGCCGGTGTCTTTAAACCGTCAAAGTTTCTCGCCATGTCAAAACCGCGAATGAGGCCGACATTGTTCTCTCCCACGTCTATTTTATATTCAACGGCATCATCTTTGTCGCCGATCTCTCCTATTTTGTATAAGGCAAATGTCAGGTTTTGTTGTCTGATTTTTGGCGGGAAAGTAAGGCTGTGCTCCAAATATTTGCCGCTGTATTCTTTTTCTGAAATCTTTTCAAATTTAACTATATCCGAATAGGGAAATTCTTTCGCGTCCGTTATAAAAAATATTTCTGCTCCGCCGTTTAACCTTTCTTTGGCGAATTCGCATAATTTTTCACCGGCATCAAGCGACACCCCGTCGAATGCTATTGTTCTTAATCCAAATATGTCATTAAGAGGCTTTGCCCATTTATAGCTATTTGTCACATAAATGGCATCCTTATTCGTATTCCCAATAAGATCTGCCCAAAATTGTAGGTATCCGTGGTGGTCTTTTACCGTAACAATGTCTTTACAATTCCAAAGAGGCTGTATTACTATCGCGGGTAATATAATGAAGGCCATTGCACGCTTAATAATGTTTTGTTTTTCGCGCAGTACGCAGAATAAATATGTTATGCATACACAAAAGGCCGGAATAACTATCGGGATGTACCTTCGAAGCGCAAACGGGTATCTGGACATCATTCTCTTGTCGAAGATAAAAATTACCGCGCATATCAGAGCCGTTATTGAGAAAATAATAAGCCATTCTCTCCTTTCTTTCCAAATTATAAGGACAAATCCCGCCGCCGCGCATACAATGCCGGTTACCGACAACCAATGTCCGAGCTCAACAAGATTTAATGCCTCAACCGAACCGGATATTTTCGGACGTATAAAATACGCGTAAATAAGAACCAGCGGCGTACCGGCAGCAACGCATACACGTGATATCTTCTCCCAGCGTATTTTTTCTTCGGGGAACAATTTTATAAGAGCGATAAAACTAATTACCCATACTGCCGCTAATAAAGCCATATAGGCCTCATTTCTATTAAAAAAACGCAGGACAAATTGGAAATATGGTGATGAGAAATAGTGCAGTTGAATCACAAGATGCGCCGACAAAAATAAAAACGGCGCCGCGAAATACAAATCTTTCTTTTTCATTCTGTACAGTAAATACAACAATACGCATGGAATAATTGCAATAGAAGTCACATTTACCAGCAGAAATTCGCCGAGACCAACTCCCGCCCAAAAGGCGTAAGAGGCGTGATCACTTTCAAGATACAAATACCAAAACCAAAATCCGGAAAGTATAAAGAACTGCCCCATCATTTCCGACACAGGAAAACGCGCGTCCCATATTTGAATGATATTTATTGTGACTAAAAGCGCGGACAAAATGCCGCCAGGTTCACCAAACAACTTCTTGCAAATTAGATATATTAAAAACACATTAATGAGCGCAAAAAAGGGATTGATATAAAAAGCGGCCTTTAAGCCGAACAATTTATAAAATATCGCTACCCATACAGGGAACATATAAAAAAACTGCGGGACTGCCGTTCCCGTGGCATGGTCCCTAATATACATCCCCGGATAAAGAATGTCGCCTTTGTTGGTCCCTTCGGCATTTATTTGATCTTTAACAGCCTCGCCTGCGTACAAAATGTTTCCGGTACGAGCAATATGAATACCTGTGTTAATATAATTACCCGGGTCCCATCCTCCGTCCATATATTGATACGGCTGAAAGAATAAAAATGCTGCCAAACACAAAACCGGGACAATCCAAAGTCTTACCGCGATGAGTTCGGGAGGAAGTACGTTTATTTTTCTGTAGTAAAATAATAGTGTAATAAGAAAAGATACGATTACTCCGAAGAGCGAAAAACAGCCTGCCTCAGCAAGGATCATAGATAATTCTGATGTGAGGAAAAAAAATATTAGAGAGATGGTCATATATTTGTATTGATTTAGCGCCCATATTAACATAAAATTTCCCACATGACAAAGTCCAAGGTTAGTGTCCTAAAAACATCTCCTGAAACAGTCCTCGATGATTACGCTAGGCTGATGCGCATGTGTGATTATCAGGCAGTTCTGCCGAAAGACAAGGTAACAAATCTAAAAATAAACATATCATGGCATAAATTCTATCCGGCATGCTCGACAACTCCATGGCAATTAGACGGTGTTATAAAAACCCTCATAGGTGACGGCTACAAAAAAGAAAATATTGTCGCCTGCCACAATAAGACCGTTGTAGTGAGCGACCGCGTAGGTGAGGTTTTAAACAAGCAACGCAATGTAACTTTCTATAAGCACGGTTTGGGCGAATCACATTTAAATGAACCGGAAACAGAATGGATAGAATACACACCGAAGGGAAAAATGCTGGTACTGGACCAAGTTTATCCGGAAGGAATACATATTCCAGAAAAATTTATTGGACAAAATATTATTCATCTCCCCACAATGAAAACGCATGTCTTTACGGTAATGACCGGGGCGATGAAAAACGCGTTTGGGGGATTACTCAACACAAAGAGGCATTGGACGCACAGCGTTATACACGAAACTCTTGTTGATCTGTTAACCATACAAAAAGAAATTCACTCCGGCATCTTCGCGGTCATGGACGGAACAATCGCGGGTGATGGCGCGGGCCCGAGGGCGATGATTCCATTCGTCAAAAATTATATTTTAGCGAGCGCCGACCAAGTAGCGATAGACGCCGTAAGCGCCCACATGATGGGTTTTGATCCCATGAAGTTAAAATTTATCCGCCTTGCGCACGAGAGAGGTCTTGGCTGCGGCAATTTTAGCGAAATCGAAATTGTCGGAGAAGATATACGTAAAGTAAATTTCGGATTCAGCCAAAAAGAGACCTTCGCGAGTAAAGGCCAGCACACAATATATCACGGATTTTTAAAACCGCTCGAAGAAGTACTGCTTAGAACTTTTCTCACGCCATGGAGCTATGTCGCCTCTAAATTATATCACGATGTGTTATGGTACAATCTTGTCGGGAAAAAGAGGATAAATAAAATAATGGATACCCCTTGGGGTAAGCTGTTCCAGAAATATTAATGGAAAATCATTCCGCATATTACACATTTTTCGATGTTAATACAGAATTCCGGACAAATTGCCCGTCTGTCCTGGAAGAATACGATAAACATTTCGGATATTTTAAGGTTACCTCTCGGCCGGATTATATTCATGTGCACAACTGCATCACACAAAGAAATAAAAAGTATTTTGTGAAGAGCGAGAGCAAAAGATATTCGGCTTCCTGCACCGTAGAAGGCTGTCTCCATGCCGACAATCTTTTGTCGTTGTTTAACCCGGTTATCCATGAGGTAAAGGACTTTTTTTTACTTCATGGTTCAAGCCTATGCTCTATGAGCGGAAAACATGTCATTATTTCCGCTCCGTCGGGTTTTGGAAAGACCACGATTGCAAAAGAACTTACAAAAAACGGTTTTCTTTTTTTGTCGGATGAGTTGGCGCCGCTGAATTTAAATACCGGACTAATTCATCCATATCCGCGCGGCATGAGTGTGAGGATGAACGGCGATAAATTGATCTCCACGATTCCTGCCGACATTATAGGCAAGGCATGTAATCCGGCGTTTGCGATATTGTTGTCTCTTGAAAAAATATCGGACAACAATCGTTACTTTGAAATCGCCCTCTCTAGAATTGATGACAATATCATATCCGCCTTTAAACAATTAAAGCAAACGCCGACCATAGAATTGCTACACGATAGAATATTTCCGGTAATAAGAATGCTCGTACAAGACGACGCCGAATTATCTTATGATATTGAGCGCCTATGTAAATTATTCAATGTGTCCATAATTTATATGCAAAGAGGCCGCACAGAACCACCCGATTTCAACGCGGAACCACGACTTGAAGAGGTCTCGCAAAAAGATGGAATATTCGAATTGAGCAATAATCTGCTTAATGCTCACAATTCAGCATTAATAGATGAATCATTTTCCGGCAGTACGCCGAAAATGATATTTGAGTTAGCCGGGTTGACTCAAAATGTAAAATATTTCACGCTGACCGTAGGTAAATTGGATAAAATGGCAGAACGGATAAAGAAGGTAGCGCAATAGTAAATTTATGGATGAGGATGTATTAAATCAGAACATTATATCGCTTTGGCAGGAAGAGAATATTTCTAGAGGCATCCGTGCCGAGGGGAAAAGCATGTACCCATTGATAAAGCACGGTGATACAATAAAGATATGTTTTGTTAAACCGGGCAATGTGTCAACCGGAGACGTTGTTGCCTTCCGGAGAAACGGCACGATAGTGGTACATCGCCTTATACGTCAAATACCCGGCGGTTTCATAGAAAAGGGCGATTTTCAATTGAGGGGTACTTCCATATCTCCGGATATTATTTTTGGAAAAGTAGATTTACAACCGTGTTCAATCAGCCGGTTTATGGTCAAGTGCGGCTATCTAGTTCATAAATTCGGCAGATTGGCAAAACCTGTTTTATATTTTCAATTTTTAATCAATGCTGGAACACGAATTTATTCTAAGCTTTTCAAAAATAAACAATGACACGTGGACTAAAGACTGGAACCTAGATTGGGAATACATATTTAAACAGTCTTCGGCTCACAGGGTGGCTGCCCTTCTATGCCACAATATAAAAGATCTGCCTGTTCCCGCGCCCATTTTTGAAAGATTTGAGCAAGCCTACACCTACAACGCCTTTCACAACTTGTTGTATATGGAAGAACTTGAAAAAGTAATTGATGAATTTGAGAAGCACGGGATTAAATCAATCGTTCTTAAAGGTCCGGCATTGGCACAGGATGTTTATAAAAATATAGCCCTGCGGCCTTTTTCGGACATAGATATCCTAATTCACAAAGAGGACATATCCAACGCGGGGGCTATCCTAAATAATCTGGGATTTAAATCGAAGAATGATAATTTTTACAAAAAATACCATTTTCATTTGCCGTTTGTTAAAGAGGGTAAACTGCCGGTAAACCTGGAATTACATTGGGCCCTCGTTGACCAGTTTATATTAAACAGAATTGATATGGACGTTGTTTGGAAAACGTCGCGCGGGAACAGACTCTCCGAAGAGATAAATATAATTTACCTCTTACTGCATATAGAAAAGCACGCCTTTTTTAATAAGGCCGTATTTAATGACGGCGATATTAGGGAGTGGATATTCAAAAATCCGCTCGGAAATCAATTAATATGGTACACGGATACATTTGAATACGTCAGGCAGAAAGATTTGGATTGGAATCTGATCACTAATCTCGCGAAAACTTGGTGCGTTGAAAATATTGTCTGCTATAATTGCGGAATTCTCAACAAACTATATCCGGGAGCTGTTCCCGAATCCGCCGGACACTTCAAATTGGGAAGGTTTAAAAAATTGATTTATAAAACGGCAATACGGTTGACCCCATCATTTGAGGTACATTCAGAACTACAATTAAGGCCGGTTCGGGCGGTTGATCTTATTAATTATCTTTTTCCGCCTGTAGGTACCCTAAAAATATACTATTGTAATCTTCGTTTTGCACCTGGTATACTTCTGCCCGGAATTCATTTCTTCTGCGGAGTACGCAATATTGCGGTTACATTTGTTGGAATATGCATCCAAAAACTAATTAAATGAAAGATATAGTTTATATAAAAAAAGGCGAAATCTCGCAAAGGCCGCTCGGTAATGAACTAATGCTTTACGACAAGGCCTCCGACAAAATTCATGTACTAAACGAGACAGGCGCTATATTGTGGAATTTATTGGATGGAAGCAAATCTATCAGTGATTTGGAAAATGCCATTGCCGTGCAATTTAAAAATATTCCTCTGGACCAAGTCGCAACAGATACGCGCGAACTGCTTGAAAATTTAGTTAAAGAAAAACTTATCATTGAGGCGCAATAGCCTTTCCATTAATGTCTGCGTTTTGCTATTATAACTCAGCGCTGAATATATTTATCGCCTTTTTAAAAAATATGAGCGGAAAAGATCATCTTATTAAACACGGCACCATATTGTTGGTTGCGACGATTTTGTCCGGCGTTTTTAACTACGGATACCATATCGCGATGGTAAGGATGCTTGGGCCGGAGGATTACGGTGCTTTGTTTTCCCTCACGGCGCTTTTTATGATAGTGAGCCTTCCGGCCAACACAATCCAGACAATCATATCAAAGTACATCTCCAGTTTTATGGCGCGCGGTGAACACGGGAAAATGAGTGCGTTATTGGCTCGCGTATTTTTGAAAATGTTGAAATGGCTGAGCGTGGGTTTGATTGTATATATACTGTCCAGTAAAATGACTGCCGGGTATCTTAATATTTCTACCGTTTTGCCGGTCACAATTATCGGAATAGTGATTTATGTGGGTCTTTTATTGCCTATAAATTATGGGGCATTACAGGGCGCTCAGAGATTTACCGAACTCGGTGTCTTGCAGATATTGGGGGCTTTTGCTAGGGTAGCATTTGGCATAATTCTTGTTTATTTTGGGTTAGGAGTGGATGGTGCCCTTTTTGCCGCGCTCCTTTCGTGTTCGTGTGTGGCTTTTGTAGGATGGTGGTTTACGCGAGATATCTGGTCCTTTAGGCCGTTCGCGCAAGATATAGGGACGAAAGCAATATACAAATATTTTGTCCCGGTGTCTATCTCCTATATATGTTATGGGGTAGTCACATACATTGATGCGGTTATTGTTAAACATTATTTTAGTCCTCTGCAAGCTGGATATTATTCTAGTGTGTCGGTGCTTGGGAAATCTTTCCTTTTCGCGCCGATGGCTTTTTCTGGAGCGCTATTTCCAAAGGTTTCAAGCCGCCATGAACAAGGCGATACTACAAGGCATCTTTTAACTAAAACGCTGGCATATAGCGGGCTAGTATGCGGAGCCGGAGTTTTGATCTGTTTTGTTTTCGCGCGCGAAATCATTTCCCTTGTAATAAAAAGGGCGGATTTAACCGAACAGGCGCTAAACACAATGGTGCCGCTCTTGCGTTATATGGGAATAGCAATTACGCCTTACGGGTTGGCCTGTATAGTGATAAACTACCATTTGGCTAAACATTGGACAAAATTTTTGCCGTATTTGGTGGCGAGTACGTTTTTGCAGATAATTTTACTGAAGATATTTCATGAAACATTTACCCAAGTGTTGACTGTTTTGTTTATCGCCGGTATTCTAATACTCCTTTGTGGAGTCCCGGCGGCAATAATGGAAAAACTGAAAGTCAAATCACAGAGGGCGTATAGATAAATGGAGAACACATAGGATGAAAATAGAAAATATTTGTATCAAAGCGAAAAGTGCGTCTCGTGAATTGGCTGTTATTAGCGCGGAGGTAAAGAATAAAGCTATCCGTGCGATGGCTGATTTGTTGAAAAAAAACGCGGGTACTATTATTGAAAAAAATAGTTTTGATATCGCGGAAGCGAAAAAACAAAATTTGAGCCCCGCGATGATTGACAGACTAACACTCAATGAAAAAAGAATTAAGTTGATGGCTGACGGTCTTCGCGTCGTGGCGGGGCTAAATGACCCGATCGGTGAAACTCTAAGGGAGTGGGATCGCCCCAATGGGCTTAAGATAAAAAAGGTTAGGGTCCCCATCGGCGTGATATTTATAATCTACGAATCAAGACCAAATGTGACGGTTGACAGCGCCGGGCTTTGCTTTAAAAGTGGAAATTGTGTGATTCTTCGGGGCGGGAAAGAGTCAATAAATTCAAACAAGGCGCTTGTAGAAGTTCTACACAAGGCGCTTAGTGAAAACGGGATCCCGGACGGATGTATACAGTTTATTGAAACACCCGAAAAAAGTGTTATTTCGGAGTTATTGAAAATGCCGCAGTATATTGATCTTGTGATACCGCGCGGCGGCGAGGCGCTCATTAGGGCCGTGGTAAGCGAATCACAGATCCCCGTCATAAAACACTACAAAGGTATTTGCCATGTTTATGTGGATAACGCCGCCGATTTAGCCATGGCGGAAAAGATAGTAATAAATGCCAAGGTCCAGCGGCCGGGTGTATGTAACGCGATGGAGACATTGCTTGTGCATAAAAATATCGCGGATGTTTTTTTGCCGAAGATCGCGAAAAGCTTGGTGGACTTAAAGGTCGAGTTGCGAGGGTGCGAGAGGACAAGAAAAATTGTGCCGTCTATTTGTGCGGCAACAGAGGAAGATTGGTTTACGGAATATCTCGCCCTAATACTTTCCATAAAAATTGTAGACAGTGCTGAAGATGCCATTAAGCACATAAATCAATACGGTTCTATGCACTCCGACAGTATAGTTACCAAAAATGAAGCAACGGCAAAAAAGTTTACCAGCGAAGTAGACAGTGCGTGTGTTTTTGTAAACGCGAGCACCAGATTTTCGGACGGCGGAGAATTTGGTATGGGAGCTGAGATAGGCATAAGTACCGATAAAATCCACGCCCGCGGCCCCATGGGGCTGGAAGAGCTGACGAGCTACAAATATATAGTCTTCGGAAACGGGCAAATAAGAGAGTAAAATTTATTCGAGGCATCGCGCTAATCTGTTGTTGAGTTTATCTCCAGTAATTATACCTTCCGCAATTAAAGTTTGGGATAATATCTCAACGAGCCTACACCGCCGCGGCGGCAGGGTTTCTTGTTCGTTCCAAGACCACTTGCGTCGCGGGAGGAAGTACATTTCTCACACTCATATATTCTTCAAAAATATCTAATCCGACAGTAGTGAGTTGATATATTAAAAGGTATTCTTATTTGTGAAGTAAATAGAGCAGTGACAGTGCACAAAGAAGGAAGTTTTAGTGATTTAGATAGAATACGTGGTATGCAGTTAGTGGCAAGACAACTAAGCCATTATGCTGGTAGGTTAGAAGCAGAGGCGTATAAACTTTTTTCTGAATTTTTGAGATATTATGAACTGCCTGGTATAACTAAAGAAAAATATAGAGTTTTAACTTCTTCAATGACGGATGTTACAGCATTAGGACATACCCCTGGTTTTTATAATGTAACCGTAAATTGTCTTCCTTCTGATCCTAGGGCACTTGGATTGATGGATGGAGATGAACAAGTTACAAAGAGCGTTTTTCCAACACAAGATTTCAATTTTGTGGACTTACACGTACTAAGTATTTTAATTTTGCAAAATTATGATGTAATTGCTTTTTTGACGGGAAAAGTATATACTTATGCGTCTATGATGAAAATAGGCGTTCTTGGTTCAGGAAAGGGTTCTAATCTTCAGGCGATTATTGACGCGGTTGAAAGGAACGGGTTGCCTGTAGAGATAGCTTTAGTGATTAGCGATGTAGAAAACGCGTACATATTGGAACGCGCAAGAAAACACGATATCCCAGCAAGATATATAAATCCGGGCAAATTTAAAACAAAGCTGGAACCGGAGATAGAGAAAGAATACGTAGACGCGTTAAAATCAGCCGGTGTTGAGGTTGTAGTCCTGGCTGGTTTTATGAGGATGTTAAAGGGTGATTTTCTGAACGCTTTTCCTCATAGGGTGATGAATATACATCCGTCGCTACTCCCCTCATTTAAGGGATTGGAGGCGTGGAGGCAGGCGGTTGAATACGGAGCGAGATTTGCCGGATGCACGGTGCATTTTTTAGATGCCGGGATGGACACCGGGCCGATAATCTTGCAGGCGGTAGTGCCCGTTTTGCAAGATGATACTCCGGAATTGTTGCACCATAGGATTCAAATAGAGGAACATAGGTTATACCCCGAAGCAATAAAGTTATTTGCGGAGGGAAGATTGAACATAGAAGGAAGGAAAGTAATAATAAGAGACACAATTAGTTAAGGAGATTATTTATGACAGAAAAATTGAAGAAATTAAAAATCGGTATTCCAAAAGGAAGTCTGCAGGATTCGACGTTTGAGTTGTTTAAGAAGGCGGGATTTAAAATTTCTGTTTCGGGGAGAAGTTATTTCCCGAGAGTGGATGATGCTGAGTTGGACCCGATTCTTATAAGGGCGCAGGAGATTTCCCGTTATGTTGAAGAGGGGGTCCTTGACGCGGGGCTTACGGGAAAGGATTGGATTACGGAAAATGGTTCAAAGGTTGAAGAAGTCGCGAATCTTGTGTATGCAAAAAGCGGGCTTCGCCCGGTGAGATGGGTCTTGGCGGTGCCGGAGGACTCGCATATTAAAAAAGCGTCTGATCTTAGCGGTAAAAGAATTGCTACTGAGGTGGTGAATATTACTAAAGGATATTTAAAAAAACACGGTGTAAAAGCAGAAGTGGAGTTTTCGTGGGGTGCGACGGAAGTAAAGGTTCCGACTCTGGTGGATGCTATTGTGGAGCTGACCGAGACCGGAACATCCCTGCGGGAAAATAAACTTCGCATAGTTGATACGGTATTGGAATCAACCACGCGCCTGATTGCCAACAAAAAAAGCTGGCAAGATCCTTGGAAGAGGAAGAAACTTGAAAATATGAAACTGCTTCTTGAGGGTGCTATAATCGCGGAAGAGAAGGTAGGGCTAAAAATGAATGTGCCGCGGAAGAAGCTGGAAGCTGTAATGAATGAACTGCCGGCCCTTAGGAATCCAACAATTTCTCCGCTGGCTCAGGAGGACTGGGTGGCGATAGAAACAGTTGTGGACGAAAAAATAGTCAGGCAGATAATACCTAATTTAAAAGCAGCCGGTGCCGAGGGTATCATTGAATATGGGTTGAATAAGGTGATATTTTAAAATGAATTAAAAGGAGGTAGCGTATGCCTTGTGGAAGAAAGAAAAGAAAACGCAAGATTGCCACGCATAAGCGTAAGAAGCGCAGAAAAGCGGATAGACACAAGAAGAAGAGGAAGAGATTTAAATAAGTCGTGACATGATACGGGGCTGCCGGAGGAATCCTCCGGCAGCCCTCTTAACTACTTATCCTACGTTATATGGTCCGCCGTGGAAGTGTTTATTTAACCGTATATTTGCTTGCCAGTTTATGGCCCTTTGTTTTGGCCGAGACTTCTATTGAGGAAGTACCTCCGTCCGCGTACGCAAATTATTTACAGGGATTGTTGATCGAAAGAGAGGGAAATTTAAATAGTGCCGTTAGCTCCTACAGGCGCGCGCTTATCGGTAATCCAAATCCTTCGGAAATCTATATAAAAATAGGCGCGATATTTTTCCGGCAGAATAAAAACGAAATGGCGGTCAGAGAATTTAGTAAGGCCGCGGCTAAAGATCCAAGATCCGCGCTTCCGCACATGCTTATAGGTGCGGTTTATTATTTAGAAAAGGACACGCCGTCGGCCATAAAAGAATACGAGACGGCAATTAAATTGGAGCCGAAGAAAGTTGATTCTTATATATCCTTGGCGGAAATGTATAATTTTAAAAATGACACCGCTGGCGCTATTAGATTATACGAGAAGGCGCTAGATATTGTGCCCAACTCAGCCGTTTTAAATACAAGGATTGGGGCTTTGTATTATAAGAACAAAAACACCGCGAAGGCGATTGAATATTTTAAGAAAGCGAAGGAGACGCAGCCTGTTTTGATTGAACCGCGTCTTGGTCTTGCATTTTTATATGAAAAGACGGGAGACGGAAAGTCGGCGATTGAGGAATATGAAAAAATACTAAAAATTGACCCCCTGGACATAGATGTCTACTTGAAGCTAATTCAGCTTTACTACGGGGAGGGATTAAACGAAGAATCCGCACGCATGTTGGAACTTTTAGTTAAACTTGAACCGAGGGATCTTAAGCACTATTTGACACTGGGATACATTTATATTCAGAGCGGCAAAGGCAAAGAGGCAATAGAATTACTAGAAAAGGCCAAAGAAAGAGGTTTTAACGATTACAGGCTTTATTATCTTTTAGGTGCCGCTTATGAGATGTCAGGTGAAAACCGCGGAGCGATAGAGGAGTACAAAAAAGCCCTGCGCTACGGCGGTGATAACGTAAATGTGCGGTATCTTTTGGCGATTAGTTATGAAAAGCTCGGTGAGTTTGGGAAGGCGGTGAAACAGTTCCGCAGGGTTATAAAAATTAGACCGGACGAGGCGGAGGCTTATAATTATCTTGGTTACATGTACGCGGAAAAAGGGGAAAATCTGGAAGAGGCATTGGCGCTGATCCAAAAAGCCGTGGGGCTAGATCCCAAAAACGGTGCCTATCTTGACAGTTTGGGTTGGGTATATTTTCAGCTTGGGAATATTTCCAAAGCCCTAGAATACCTAAAAAAAGCGGCAAGTGCTATTCCCGACGAGCCGATTGTGTGGGAGCATCTTGGTGACGCGTTTTATAAAAAGAAAATGCCTAAAGAAGCGGAAAAGGAATGGAAAAAATCTCTGAAGATAAACCCGGGGAATGAAAAACTTCAACTGAAAATAGACGGGCTTAAGAAAAAAACATTTGGTGTAAAAAAAGGCGGGATAATTAGTGAAAATTAGAGACGAAATCACATTGTACCCGAGCGCAAAAATAAATTTATATTTAAAAATTCGCGGCAAGCGTTCGGACGGATACCATGAGCTGGAAACAGTCCTCCATCCCATAGCGCTGCGCGATGAACTAGTTATTAGGTTGAGCGATATGGGATTGAAAGTAGAATGCTGTAAGGAGGACTTGCCTTTTGGGCAGGAAGTTCCTGCGGGAAGTAGTAATTTGATTTATAAAGCCGCGGAATTATTTTTTCGACAAATAAATAAAGAACCCTCGGTAGAAATACAACTATTGAAGAGGATTCCTCTTGGCGGCGGTTTAGGCGGAGGCAGTTCAGACGCGGCCAATACTGTTTTGGGACTCAATCGCTTGTTTGGTGATCCTCTGACTGAAATTGAGCTTCAGAAAATCTGCTCCAAGATTGGAATGGATGTGCCGTTTTTTCTTGATCCAAGGCCGGCTATATGTAAAGGCAGGGGAGAAGTAATTGAAAAAAGGTTTAAAAACATGAATTTTTGGTGTGTCTTGGTTAACCCGGGGAAGGAACTTCCTACCAAGAACGTCTACAGTTCTATTAATTTAATCTTGACAGAACCGAAAACAGAGGATAATATTTCACGTTTTGAGCAGGGGCGTAGTGTCCGTGAATTGGCCGAGCATATAGAAAATGATTTGGAGAGACCGGCCATTCAGTTATGTCCTGACATAAGAGATATTCTAAATGTGCTTAATGGCGTGGGGGCGATAAGAAGCTTTGTTTGTGGCTCGGGTGCAACTGTATGCGGGCTTGCGGTGAGTAAACAAAATGCCGAGGAGGTGATGGCAGGGGTTTTGGAAACAGCTCCGGGTAGTTGGTGGGTAAAGGCTGTTTCAAGCTGTTGAATCGGTAATTGTTGGTATCACTAATGTCTGGGACGTGCGTTACAGAAGGAGGACTCAGTATGGAACTCACAGAGGTGAAGATCAGGAAGAGAGATGTCGGCGACGGAAAATTGAAGGCTTATGTGTCTATCACAATAGACAACGCGTTTGTTGTGAGGGATTTAAAGATAATCGAAGGGAAAAACGGTTTGTTCGTTGCTATGCCGAGTCAGAAACTTTCTATATTCTGCCCAAAGTGCAAGAAGAAGAATCCTGTAGGAAGCAGGTTCTGCAATCAGTGCGGGGCGAGCATGGAAGGGGCGACAATGCCGGTTGGGCCCGATGGTCTTCCGGAAGAGCATAGAGATATTGCTCATCCTATAACAGCTGAATCAAGAGATTACATACAAAAAAAAGTTCTGGACGCGTATGAGAAAGAGAAATAATTTTGTCTTGGTTTTTTTATTTTGAGTTTTGAATTTTTAATTTTCCTTTGGCCGGTCGTCAAGCGGTAAGACACGGGAATTTGGATCCCGCATGCGTAGGTTCGAATCCTGCCCGGCCAAAATTTTAAAGTTAAAAGGTTGAAGAGTGGAAAGGTTGAAAGCTTCATGGAAAATATATCAGCGATTATTTTGGCGGCTGGGCAGGGTAAAAGGATGCGGTCTGAATTACCTAAAGTGTTGCATCATGTCTGCGGTGCGCCCTTAGTTTTGTTGGCTCTTAACGCCTTAAAGAAAGCGGGCATTAAAAAAATAGTGGTTGTTGTTGGAGTGGGCGGCGATTTGGTTCGTAAGATTCTTCCGCAAGATGTGGAAGTTGTGGATCAGGGTACGCCGTTGGGGACGGGGCATGCTGTAAGTTGTACGAGGGATTTGTTTTCAGGTTTTAAGGGTGATTTGGTTGTCGCCTGCGGTGATATGCCGTTAGTGCGGCCTGAAACGGTTAGGAAGTTAATAAAGAAACACAAAAAAGAGTCTGCTTCATGTACGGTGTTGACGGGAATATTGGATGAACCGTTCGGTTACGGCAGAATCGTGCGTGATAAAAATAATAGGGTAGCGGAAATTCGCGAGGAAAAGGACAGCACTGATGATATAAAAAAAATCAAAGAAGTAAACTCAGGGATGTACTGTTTTAAGTCGGCGGACTTGTTTGGTGTCTTGCCTTCTCTGAATCAAAAGAATAACCAAAAAGAATTTTATCTTACGGACACGTTGAGATTGTTGTTAGAGAACGGACGTACTGTAAGCGCGTATTGTGCAGAAGATTCGAATGAAATATTGGGAATAAATTCGCGAAAAGACATCGCCTGCGCGAACGGGGTGATGAATCAATGGATTTTGGATGACCATATGGCGAACGGTGTTACAATTGTGGATCCACTGACAACGTATATTGATGCCAAAGTGAAAATTGGCAGAGATACCGTGATAAATCCATTTACAGTAATAGAGGGTGATGTTAGAATTGGTGCCCATTGTGAAGTGGGACCGTTCTCCCATTTAAGGGATAAGACTGTCCTTAAGGATAGGGCTGAGATCGGAAATTTTGTTGAAGTTAAAAAATCAACGGTAGGATATCACACTAAGGCGAAGCATCTTACATATTTGGGAGACACTACAATAGGGAAAAAAGTTAATATCGGAGCCGGGACTATTACGGCGAATTACGACGGAAAAGCTAAATATAAAACCGCTATTCGTGACGGTGTTTTTATAGGATCAGGGACAATTCTTGTTGCCCCCGTTACAGTTGGTAAAGGGGCTATTACAGGCGCGGGTAGTGTAGTTTTAAAAAACAGAAATGTGCCGGCAAAAGCGGTTGTGGTGGGAGTGCCGGCAAAGGTTATAAAAGAAAAAAATGAAACTTCAAGCTTCCAACATCAAACATCAAAGTAAATTCAAAATTCCAAGTTCCTATTTTGGATTTAGGATTTAATTGGAAGTTTGGAGTTTGATGTTCGAGGTTTAGGTATTTTTGGAGGTTTTTTATGCTTAATTTTGATTTGTCTTTATTCGCCGGTAATTCTAATCCCGAGCTTTCGAGGCGCATTGCGGATTATTTGGGCGTAAAATTAGGAGAAATAGAGGTTGATAGATTCAGTGAAGGCGAAGTTCGCGTTAAAGTAAACGATAATGTAAGAGGGCGGGATGTTTTTATTGTGCAGTCTACGTGCGCTCCGGTGAATGATAATTTAATGGAGCTCCTTATTATGATGGACGCCATGCGCAGGGCTAGCGCTTATAGGATAACCGCCGTGATCCCGTTTTTTGGTTATGCGAGGCAGGACAGGAAGGATCAACCTAGGGTTCCGATTACAGCTAAATTGGTAGCGAATCTTATAACAGCCGCAAGAGCGGACAGAGTAATAACAATAGATTTGCACGCCGGGCAGATACAGGGATTTTTTGATATCCCAATGGATCACCTTTATGCGGCGCCGGTGATGATAAAACACATTAGAGAGATGGGTCTGGATGATCTTGTTGTTGTAAGTCCGGATGTAGGCGGTGTTAAGATGGCTAGGGCGTTCGCGAAACGATTAAACGCTGATCTTGCGATTGTAGATAAAAGGCGCATAAATGGAGAGGTAACGGAAGTCATGAATGTTATGGGTGACGTTGACGGTAAGGCAGTTGTCATCGTAGACGACCTGGTGGCTACTGCAAGTTCCCTTGTGGAAGCGGCGGCGGCGGTGAGAAATAAAGGAGCAAAGAAAGTTCTTGCCGCGATTTCACATCCTGTTTTATCGGGAAAGGCCATGGAGCGGTTAAAGGCTTCGGAGATAGAAAAACTTATTATTACTGATACAATACCACTACATGATAAAAAAGACGATAGATTTATAGTTTTGAGCGTCGCGCCGCTTCTTGGCGAGGCTATTAAGAGAATACATAGAAATGAATCCGTAAGTAGTTTGTTTGTGTAATAAATCGCGCGCAGGGCGCGAGGTTTCAAATTACCAATTTAAATAGAGATGTTCAAGGAGGAATTATGGCAAGGGTTAAACTTAATGTTTCCAAAAGGGAAGGTGTGGGCTCTTCAAATTCGAGACGCCTGCGTTTTACGGGAGTTATTCCATGTATCATTTACGGCAAGGCCAAAGAACCGATGCCGGTTAGCGCTACAATAAAAGACATCCATGGAATTAAAGGAGTAACACTTTCTGAAAATACATTGTTGGATTTAACAGTCAAGAGTGGCACGGAAGAATTACATAAAACGGTTATTATAAAAGAAATACAAAAGGACGCAATTAAAGGCGATTTAATGCACATCGATTTTAATGAAATTTCGCTCAAAGAACGTTTGAAAACAAAGGTTCCGTTAGATTTAAAGGGAGACCCGGTTGGTGTGACTCTGGGCGGTGTGTTAGATCAATTAATGCATGAACTTGAAATCGAATGTTTGCCTACGGATATTCCGGAACGTATTACCGTGGATGTATCAGGTATCGAATTGGGACACGCGCTTTTTGTAAAAAATATTGCGATTTCAGAAAAAATTACTATTTTGAGTAATCCTGAACTCCCTGTCGCGTCTGTCGCCTTGCCTAAAGAGGAAGAGGTTGCTCCTGCTACGGCTGAGGGCGCTGCGGCCGAACCAGAAGTCATCGGTAAAGGCAAGAAAGAAGAGGGTGAAGCAGAAGCGGCTGGCGGAGGAAAAGAGGCAAAGGAAGCCAAAGAAACCAAAGAAGCGAAACCAAAAGAAGAGAAAAAGTAAGGCGGCAATTATCATGTGGCTTATTGCTGGATTAGGCAATCCTGGCGTAAAGTATAGATTTAACAGACACAATATTGGGTTTTGCGTGTTGGATCTATTGAGTGAAGAGGCCGGGATACCTCTAAAAAGAAGTACGCGTTTTCACGCTAGTCTAGGAAAGGGGTTGTTGGAAGGGGAAGAGGTAGTTTTAGTTGAGCCTTTGACGTATATGAATCTTAGCGGCAGGGCGGTTAGAGAGGCGCATAATTTTTATTCCGTGCCGCTTAATAAAACAATAATTGTTTCAGACGATATAGATTTGCCTTGGGGTAAAATAAGGATCAGGAAGCAAGGATCCAGCGGAGGACATAACGGGCTAGAGTCGATCATTCAGGAGCTAGGCACGCCGAATTTCGCGAGGATTCGAATGGGCGTGGGAAGGCCTATAGTTTCCGATAATAACGTAGTGGGACACGTCCTAAGCGATTTCAGTTTGTCGGAGAAGAGGGAGCTAGGCGAATATTGCAAAACTGCCTGCAACGCTGTTCTTTCGATCATAACTGAAGGGATTGAGAAGACAATGAATCTGTATAATTGACAGGTATTCGTGTTGATTGTAAGTGGGTTTTAATATAGAATAACATGGTTTTTAACAAATGGAGGTAAACTTGAACACGTATGAAGGAATGTTTATTTTAAATCCGCAGCTTTCTGATGACGAAACTGCGAAGGTAGTTGCTTCGATTCAGGAAGAAATCACAAAAAACGCCGGGAGAATTACGCAGGTGCAGATTATGGGCAGGCTTCACTTGGCTTTCCCCATAAAAAAACACAAAGAAGGCAATTATCTTCTTCTTAATTTTGGCGGCGACGGAAGTTTATTGAAAAAGATTCTGCCAAAGTACAGGATTAACGAAAATATTCTGCGCAATTTGATTATAAAAAGAAAACCGTCCGTGGCGGTTGCTCCAGTTAGTAAATAACTAGAGACAACAACAGGCCAGAAATCCGAATTTTGAAATTCGGATTTCGAGTTTAGTTCTTTTGGTGTTTTGAGGGAGGTTTTATGGCTTCGCTTAATAAAGTATTTTTGATGGGGAATCTGACAAGGGATCCCGAGTTGAGATATACGGCAGGTGGGACTCCGGTTGCTGATTTGGGTTTGGCTGTAAACCAGAAATTTACCTCTCGTACCGGAGAAATGAAGGACGAAGTTGTGTTTATTTCCGTAACGGTGTGGGGTAAGCAGGCAGAGGCATGCGGGGAGTATCTTTTTAAAGGATCCACACTGTTCGTCGAGGGAAGGCTACAACTGGACAGCTGGGAGGGAAAGGACGGACAGAAGAGAAACCAAATAAGGGTTGTTGCGCAACGTGTGCAATTTATCGGAAGACCTAAGGCGAAAGCTGGGGCACCGGCAGGTGCAGTATCGCGTGAAGCGCAGGAACCAAACGCGGTGGACGTTGGGCTGGAAGCGGAAGAATTCCCTCCGTCTGGAAACGAAGAAATACCGTTTTAGTGTTTGTAGAATCTAAAAATACTGACGAATTAACAATTAATAAGGAGGCGGATTAGTATGGAAAGAAAAATGGGTGGCAGGTCAAGCGGCAGATCGGGAGGCAGGTTTGACTCTAAGACGAAAAAGAGGCCGTTTAAGAAAAATTACATGCAAGAAGGAGAAATGCTGTATCAGGGCAAATGCAGATTCTGCACTGAAAGTATTTCTGAGATAGATTATAAGGATGTTAACAGGCTGAAGAGATACGTCACGGAGAAAGGTAAGATTTTATCTTCCCGCGCGACTGGGACATGCGCTAGGCATCAGCGCCAGCTGGCGAATGCCGTTAAAAGGGCGAGATTTGTAGCATTAATGCCATACGTCGGAGAATAATTCGCCCATACCGGGTGCTCCAAAAGAAAAAAGGAGTCATATTATGTTAGTAATTTTAAAACAAAGAGTTGAGACATTAGGTGACATCGGTGATGTTTTGAATGTTAACGACGGCTACGCGAGGAATTTTTTATTTCCCAGAGGTTTGGCCGAAGTATCTACTCCGCAGAAGGCGGCGGAAATTAAAGCCATGAAAGAGAAGGAGAAGGCCAAGCAGGAAAAAGAGGCCGCAGATGCCCAGATGTTGGCGGAAAAAATTAAGCAGACCTCTTGTACAATTACCGTTCAGGCGGGAGATGAAGACAAGCTTTTTGGCGCTGTGACAGCGGCGGATATAGCGAAGGCGCTAGTAGGTGAAGGAATAAATATTCCTAAGAAAAAGATAGTACTGGAAGAACCTATAAAAAAGCTCGGGATATATAGCGTTACCGTAAAATTAGCTCCTTCAATTGAGTCCGTGTTTAAATTGTGGATAGTGAAAGAATGAATATTGATCGTCTCCCTCCTCAAAATTTAGAAGCCGAGATGGCGGTTATTGGCGCGATGCTTTTGGAGCGGGATGCAATAGGCGTTGCGATCGAAAAGATAGCCAAGATCGGCGCGGACATTTTTTACAGCGATATACATAAGAAGATTTATAACCATATAGTCGGCCTTTACGACGAGAATAGGCCGGTGGATATGCTGACATTGACGGAAAGGCTCAGGAATCAAAACGAGCTTGAGTCCGTCGGCGGGGCCAGCTACGTCGCGTCCGTGATAAACAGTGTTCCTACCGCGGCAAATATCGAGCATTACATAAAAATTGTTTACGAAAAATATGTATTACGGCGCCTAATTGATTCATCAAGCGAAATTATCGGGCAGTGTTATGATAATCCAGAAGACGTAAGCGATATACTTGATTTAGCTGAAAGAAAAATATTTGATATTACGCAAGGCAGAGCTGATGAGGGCGTCAGTTCTTTTAGAGAGTTAGTTAAAGAAAGTGTAGAAGCTGTTGAAAAGCTTTATCAGCATAAAAGGCTGGTCACGGGTATTGCAACCGGATATGTGGATTTTGATAAAATGACGGCCGGTTTGCAACCGTCGGATTTGTTGGTTTTCGCCGCGCGTCCCAGTATGGGAAAAACTGCATTTGCCCTGAATATCGCGGAACATGTCGCGATGGAAGAAAAACAACCCGTCGCGGTTTTTAGCCTGGAAATGAGTAAGGCACAGTTGGCGATGAGGATACTCTGTTCTAACAGCAGGGTCAATATTCATAAGGTGCGTACAGGTTTTTTGTCGGAAAGTGATTTCCCGAGTATAGTTTCTTCGGCAAGCCGGCTTTCGACGGCTCCGATATACATAGACGACACTCCGGGAATAAGCGTAATGGAGCTTCGCGCAAAGGCACGAAGGCTTAAATCAAAACACAACATACAGCTTGTCATTGTAGACTATCTGCAACTAATGCAGTCGGTCTCAAGACGTGCGGAAAATAGACAACAGGAAATCTCAGAAATTTCACGCGCGTTAAAAGGATTAGCGCGTGAATTGAATGTGCCGGTGATCGTTATTTCACAGCTCAATAGGGCTGTGGAGGGTAGGCAGGATCACAAACCCCAACTGTCGGATTTGAGAGAATCGGGAGCGATAGAGCAGGACGCGGATATGGTTGTGCTTTTATTAAGAAAAGAGTATTATGACCCGGAGGACAGCCCGGGATTAGCGGATATTTTTATAGCAAAACAACGTAACGGTCCCACTGGAGACATAAGGCTCAGGTTTTTTAGCGACTATACTAAATTTGAAAATTACTCCGAACATGAAGCTCCGGTAGGGATTGAGTGATGGACGAGGACATTTTATGCGAAAATTATTAAATATGTTTTGCGCTGTTGTTTTTTTGTTTGCCGCGTCGTTTGCATTTGCGGAATCTTCCCAGTACGAAGGGCAGCCTATTAAAGAGATTGCTGTTCTAGGAAACAAATTGGTTAATCAACAGATTGTCCTTAGCAAGGTCAAAATTAAAGTCAACGATCCCTACAAGAAAGAGACAGTCAATGAAGATTTGAAAAGATTGTACGACTCCGGATATTTTTCCAACATCAGTATAGATGTGGAAGCGGTCGAAGGTGGAGTTCGGGTGAGTTTTGTAGTCAAAGAGAAGCCTATGCTTAAGGAAGTTATTTTTATCGGGAATAAAAAATTTAAATCCGCCAAGCTTCAAAAAGTAATGAAGTCAACGATAGGCGAGGTCTTGAACGAGAGCCAAGTGAAAGAGGATGTGGAGGAAATAAGGAATTTTTATGAGAAAAAGGGATATACATTAGCTAAGATAGAACACGAAATTTCGATAGACGAAGCTAGCGGCCGCGCTATCGTCACCGTTTATATCGAAGAAGGGTTAAGGGTCCATGTTACTCAAATTTCTTTCAAAGGTATTAGTGTTTTGAAGCCCAAAGAGATATTGAAGGTAATGAAGACGAGACCTGACACTTTGTTTAGTTCAGGTATTCTAAAAGAGGGCGAGTTCGCGGTGGATCTGGATTCAATAGTACAATTATATAGGTCTAAAGGTTACATAGACGCGAAAATTGTGAATGTAGAAAGAAATTATAATACCGCGAAGACGAATGTTTTCGTGGTAATAGAGATCTCAGAAGGTAAACAATACTTTACCGGAAATATAACAATTGAAGGGAATGACAAGTTCCCGCTAGAGGATCTAAAAAAGGAGCTAAAAGTAAAAGAAGGAGATGTCTATAGTCCGCCTCAGTTAAACAAAGATCTTGGGAAGCTGAGAGATTATTACTATTCTCGCGGTTATCTGGACGCGCGTATTAAGGCTTCTTCAACACTCAATGAGTCCACAAACAGGATGGATATTGCTTACAAGATAATGGAAGGCGATATTACGTACGTGAATAAGGTTGATGTCAGGGGTAATGCCAGAACAAAGGATATAGTTATACGCCGAGAAATTTCCGTCATTCCCGGCGAAGTGTGCGATAGTATTAAACTAAAGAAATCTCAAGAGAAACTGCAGAATTTGGGATATTTCAAGTATGTGGACGTTAGCCTTCGCCCTACGGAAGACAGGAGTAAAAAAGATATTGTTGTAGAGGTTGAAGAGCAAAAGACCGGAGAGATATCTTTTGGCGCGGGATACAGCTCGATTGATTATTTGATAGGTTTTGTAGAAATTTCGCAGAAGAATTTTGACATAATGAATTTTCCGTCTTTCATAGGCGGGGGACAAAAAGTTCGTTTAAGAACTGAGTTGGGTTCAAAGAGGCAGGATTACGTTTTGAGTTTTACGGAACCGTGGTTTTTGGGCAGAAAACTTTCCGCCGGGTTTGATGTGTTTAAGCGCACGAGGAAGTATTATAGTAAGTATTTCGAAGAAGATCGATTAGGAGGAGACGTAAGATTGGGTAAGGAGTTGGGAGAATTTAACAGGGCCGACCTGATGTACACGTATCAGAAAGTCGATATAACAAACGTTACCGATGATGCGTCATGGGAAATAAAACAAGAAGCGGGCACAAGATATGTGGGATCGGTCAGCCTGGAGCTTTCCAGAGATACGCGTGACAGTTGGATTATTCCAATGCGGGGGTATAGGGTAGCCATAAGGCCTGAAATTGCCGGATTGGGCGGTGATACGGAATTTTATAAACTTACAGGAAACGGCAGTCTTTATATCCCCATGTTTTTTGAGGATCATGTGTTGAGGCTTGGGGCGCAGGCAGGTATCGTGAACCAGTACGGGGACAGTACGCGTGTTCCTATTTTTGATAGATTCTTTTTAGGTGGTGCTACTACCGTCAGGGGTTTTGATTACCGTCACATAAGCCCGCGAGATGAAAATGATGAGCCTATAGGCGGTAATACAATGGCGATGGGAACGGCAGAATATACTTTTCCGCTAATTTCGCGCGTCAGAGGGGCTTTCTTTTTTGACATAGGAGACGTTGCGCCTAATTACGCTAGTTTTGAAAACGGGTACCTGGATGCCGCGGTTGGCTTGGGAATAAGGCTTAATCTTCCTATCGGCCCTATTCAGGTTGACTACGGCTGGCCGGTTATAAAAGACAGCAATAACGAGAAAGAGGACGGTAGATTTAGTTTTAGTATGGGGAGTACGTTTTAGCAGGAGTGAACAGTTCGCGGTGTACGGTTTACGGGGAAAAACGTTATAAGGAGGAGATGTATGAAGAAATTATTGGTAGCGGTGTTGGCTGGGTGTTTTTTATTTTCCGGTGTTGCAAGAGCGGTGGATTTTAAATTTGCTTCTGTTGATTTTGAGAAGGTTTTTAACGAATACAATAAGACGAAAACTGAAGACGCGCAGTTAAAGGCGACCTTGGACAAAAAGAAGGCGGAATTAGAACAAAAAAAGGCCGAGGTAGATAAACTTAGAGAAGGGCTTGAACTTTTGGGTGAAGCGGCACGCAAAGAAAAAGAAAAAGAGATTCGCGATAAAATAAAGGCGTTAGCTGATCTTCGTAAAACCATGGAAGAAGACCTAGTAAAGGAACGCAATGATAAGTGGCTTGCTATTTACGAGGAAATTAAGGTTGTTGTCGCGAAATACGGCAAGGACAAGGGCTATACGGTAATTTTTGATGATAAGGCGCTGGTTTATAAAGCGGAAGGCAATGACGTGACCGCTGATGTTATAGCAATATTAAATAGCGGAAAAAAATAAAGGTAAGGCAAAAGACAAAAACATGGCTACAGATGAACGCGGATGAACACGGATAGAAAAACAAAAAATTGAAATGATCTGACAGATAGTAAGTCGGGACGAACGCAGGTGTTTGCAGAGAAAGAAGAGAAAATCAGTGTTTATCTGTGTTAATCCGTGTTTTCTATTTTAATATTGTTGTTTTGTGATTTTTTTGGATCAAAACCATGACAGTAAAAGAAATAGCGGAATTAATAGGTGGTAAGGTTGAGGGAGATGGAAGTACGGCAATACGCGGAGCGTCCGGCATAAAAGAAGCAGAACCGGGAGATATAACATTTCTTGCCAATCTAAGGTACCAGCCTTTACTGAAGGAGACTAGGGCGACTGCCGTAATAGTCTCGCCCGAGGTTTCTGTCCCTGAAGGGAAAATTGTGATTAGGCATGATGCCCCGTCATTATCGTTCGCCAAAATTATGGAGCACCTAGGTCCGAGGCCGGTTACTTATAAACCGGGTGTTCACAAGACGGCAATCATCGGTGACAACGTACAATTAGGAAAGAATGTGTCCATTCAGCCGTATGTGGTCATAGAAGACGGTGCTGTTATTGGGGATAATACGGTTTTAGGCGCGGGCGTATTTATAGGCAGAGAGACCAAGCTTGGTCTGGATAATTTTATTTATCCAAAAGTTGTGATACGGGAAAGAATTACCATAGGCGATAGGTGTATAATTCACAGCGGTGCGGTCATAGGGAGTGACGGTTTCGGGTATGCGACAGTGCAAGGGATGCATCATAAAATTCCGCAGATAGGCACCGTAATTATTGAAGACGATGTTGAGATAGGTGCTAATGTTACAATTGACCGTGCTCGTTTTGATAAGACTTGGATTAAAAAAGGGACAAAGATAGATAATCTTGTGCAAATAGCGCATAATGTTATTGTTAGCGAGAACAGTATTATTTGCGCGCAGACAGGAATATCCGGAAGTACTGTTATCGGGAAAAATGTTGTTTTAGCCGGGCAGTCAGGCGTTACAGGACATATTACCATCGGTGATAACGCTGTTGTAGGAGGGCAGGCAGGTGTAACAAAAAGTGTGCCGTCAGGACAAACCGTTTCGGGGTATCCGGCCGCCCCGCATAATGAAGCAAAAAGAATACAAGCGTTAGTACATAGGTTACCGAAGTTATACGAAAAAGTAGCCGAATTGGAAAATAAATTAAAAAAGGAATAAAAATGAATAATCAACGGACAATAGCCAAAGAGGTGTTTTTTTCAGGGATAGCTCTGCATACTGGGCATGAAACTACCATACACTTTAAACCTGCTCCGCCGAATTTCGGTATAAAATTTTATCGTACGGATCTTCCCGGGAAACCAGAGGTTTCCGCTCATGTTAAAAATGTTATCAATGTTGTGCGTGGTACAAACATTCAGGAAGGAGAGGCAAAGATATGTACGGTGGAGCATTTAATGGCTGCGCTTCTTGGACTGGGAATAGATAATATAATAATTGAAATGAACGCAAGCGAGCCACCAGTTGGCGACGGAAGTTCTCTACCTTTTTTGGACATATTAAAAAGTGCTGGCATGTCCGAGCAAGATGTACAAAGAAAAGTATGCGCCTTAAAAGAAAGTGTTTATGTGAATGAGAACGGTTCGTATGCCGTTGCCATACCAAGCGATAAACTTACCGTTTCATGTACGATTGCTTTTGACCATCCGGAAGTTCAGGCTCAATATATGACGTTTACTATTGAGGAAGGTGTCTTTGAGAAAGAGATAGCCCCGTCGAGAACATTCTGCTTCTATCATGAAGTCGAATCTCTTATGAACCAGGGTTTGATAAAAGGCGGGAGTCTTGATAATGCGGTTGTCGTAGGAGACGAAGCGATATTCAGTAAGGAACAGTTGAGGTTTAAGGACGAATTTGTTCGCCATAAAATATTGGATATTCTTGGTGATATATGTCTTTTGGGGCGTGACCTCAAAGCCCATATAATCGCGATAAAACCAGGGCACAGTCTAAACATTAAACTTGCCAGGAAAATATTTGAAAATACCATTAAGAAAGAAGAAGAAGTGAAACAGCCAGCGCCGATTATTAGTGAAGGAGTTTTAGATATAGTTGAAATAATGAAGATATTGCCGCACAGATATCCATTCCTTTTAGTTGATAGGATTGTGGAAATGGGAGAACTCAACGCTACGGGAATTAAGAATGTCACAATGAACGAGCCGTTTTTTAATGGACATTTCCCCGGAAGGCCGGTTATGCCGGGTGTATTAATGATTGAAGCTATGGCTCAGGTTGGCGGCGTCATGATGCTCAAAAAAAGCGAAAATGCAGGGAAGATTGCTTTTTTTATGACGATCGAAAATGTGAAGTTTAGAAAAACGGTTCATCCTGGGGATCAGCTTGTTATTAAAGTAGCACTTGTAAAGGCAAGGTCTAAGACGGGAAAGGTTCATGGCGAGGCGTATGTAGGTAATGACCTTGTTGCTGAAGCGGATCTAATGTTTTCATTGGTGGACGCGTAAGAAATACATGACTATTCATCCAACAGCTGTTATACATAAAAACACGAAGATTGCTGGTGATGTTGAAATTGGGCCTTACACGATTATTGGAGAGAATGTCCAAATCGGCAAAGGCTGCAAAATATTTTCGCACGCGGTTATAGGCACGCAGTGTCAAGACCTGAAATACAAAGGCGAGCGCGCTTTTGTTAAGATCGGGGAGAATACGGTTATTAGGGAATTTGTTACTATAAATTACGCTACTGGTGAAGGAGAAGAAACGGTTGTTGGCAGCAATTGCCTTTTAATGGCATATGTGCATGTAGCGCATAACTGCAAAGTTGGAAACAATGTGGTCATAGCCAATGCAGGGACTCTTGCCGGACACGTGGAGATAGAAGATAAGGCGATAATAGGCGGTTTAACGGCAATACATCAATTCTGTAAAATCGGATCGCTCAGTATTACCGGCGGTTGTTCTAAAGTGGTTCAGGACATTCCGCCATACATGCTTAGTGACGGCCATCCCGCGCAGTCACACTCGATAAACGCGATAGGATTAAGAAGAAATAATGTTCCTGAAGAAACACGATTAAATTTAAAGAAGGCGTTTAAGATAATTTTCAGGTCGGGACTTAGCACCTTAAGTGCCATAGACAAAATCCAATCAGAGATACCATCCAGTCTCGAAATCTCACACCTCGTAGATTTCATAAAGAATTCTAAACGCGGGATCTGCTAAAATTTATGCAGTTTATTGTTGATTGGGTACTTAACGTAAATATTTATCTGTGTAAGCACGCAAATATTTGCTTTTGAAAACGCTCACCAAGATGTAACGATTTTTTAAAAAGAATGTCTGCTTGCCATTAATATTTCCAGTTGGCCGCACCTTGACATTTGCCAATTCATGTGTGATATTCTTTATGGACAAAGGAAAACGACCACCGTTTACGATAAACGTATGAAATCTATATTTCTTCTTACTGCAATCGTCCTACTTGTGAAGCCTTGTTTTGCTGTCAGTGACAATTGCGACAGTTTACATGAGAGCACCCTTGCTCCCGTGACATATTCTGACGAAGTGTCGTTCGATGCAATGGCGATCGCATTTTTTACGGATAGTTTTGGGCCTATTAACGCAGGCGGTAATTGGACATATTTTTCTTGTGGTAGTTATGATAGGACAATATTTTACATAATAGATTGGAAGACGCGAGCAATACACAGATATACTTTGATTGATCGCATTTATGTAGACGATTATTTAGGAGCGGTATTGTGTATTGATTCTGATTTAGCATATAAGAAACCGCAGAAATATTATGAATGTCCAGGCAAACAAATATTTAAGACTACTTACCATCTTACCGAAAAAATACGGCCTTTTACAAAAAAATGTGAGGAAGGGACTGTTAAAGGCAGGTTGTCCAAGGAAATTATTTCAGAAGAGCATGGAAGGGTATTAGCAGGAAATCCAAGGTTTGTGCCTTTTGATATAGATGAAAATAGAGATAATATTATATGGCAGATGTTGATGTCTTCGGGAGATCAGAGGATAGTACAGAATAGAGGTAACATTCTTAGATTGTTGGTGTCAATAAGAGAGGATATAAAAGAGCAAATACGTTATTTATTGCGCACAAAAGGGATTGAAGTAAGCGAGGATATAATAGATCAGTCGAGAATAATAATTTTTGGAAGTATACTATATAGGAGTGTAGGATGGGGGGATATAGATATCTTATTCGTGCTCCCAAGAAGTTACAATGGTGTTGATTTTAAGTGCGATTTTCAAATATTGCCCAGTTCGTGTAGTGAATTTATGCTTCCAACATATATTGGAATCGTGTGTGATGAAAATACTTACGTAAATGATGTTGTGTTTCAAATGAGATCAGTTGATTTCAGGAAAATGATTGTTAATGATCCTCAACATGATTGGGCAATGATTCGAGATGACGCAATATTATTAAAAAACGCAAAGGAATTACTGAGGAAAGCGCGTGTCTACTATGATCATTATATGTCCCGCGAATTGTGTAGCGTAAACCATGAATTTGTCCTAAAAATATTTTCGCTTTGTTTCCAGTCAATGATTGTATTAGACCGTTATGTGGAATTAACCGGAGGGGATAAAAGTTTAATGGATGACATACTAC